>Ga0222427_100276_pt1 | contig 109399 bp, 93 predicted proteins | sample 2B20Ametagenome_FD_182890 | JGI IMG/M metagenome (GOLD analysis project Ga0222427, IMG submission 182890) | Enriched microbial communities from leaf-cutter ant dump, University of Wisconsin, Madison, United States - 2B20A (version 2) | ecosystem: Environmental > Terrestrial > Nest > Insects nest... | reverse complement strand
CGAGGATAGTCGTGTCTGCTTCCGTCTTGAAGAACGATGTGTTCTTGCGCTCGCTCCTGCGCGAGCCCGTGCCCTACACCCCCATCTGGCTGATGCGCCAGGCGGGACGCTACCTGCCCGAGTACCGCGCGACGCGGGCCCGCGCAGGCTCGTTCATGGGCCTCGCTCAGAATCCGGACTACGCCGCGGAAGTCACGCTCCAGCCGCTGGAGCGCTTCGACCTGGACGCGGCCATCCTGTTCTCCGACATCCTGACCGTGCCCCATGCCATGGGCCTGGGCCTGGACTTCGCCGAAGGCGAGGGGCCGCGCTTCGCCCGCCCGGTGCGCACGGAAGAAGACGTGGCGCGCCTGGCGGTGCCCGACATGGACAAGCTGCGCTATGTCTTCGACGCCGTGGGCGCGATCCGGCGCGAGCTGGACGGCAAGGTGCCGCTGATCGGCTTCGCCGGCAGCCCCTGGACCATCGCCTGCTACATGGTCGAGGGCCAGGGCAGCGATGACTACCGCCTCATCAAGACCATGCTGTATGGGCGTCCCGACCTGCTGCATCGCATCCTGGAGATCAACGCCGAAGCGACGCTGCAATACCTGAACGCGCAGATCGACGCGGGCGCCCAGGCCGTGATGCTGTTCGACAGCTGGGGCGGCGTGCTGGCCGACGGTCTGTTCCAGCAATTCTCGCTGGCCTACACCCGGAAGGTCGTGGCCGGCCTGAAGCGCGAGAACGAAGGCCGGCGCGTGCCGGTCATCGTCTTCACCAAGGGCGGCGGCCAGTGGCTGGAGGAAATCGCCGCTTGCGGCTGCGACGCCGTGGGACTGGACTGGACGGTGGACTTGGCCGCGGCCCGGCGCCGCACCGGGGACGCGGTGGCCTTCCAGGGCAACCTCGATCCGATGGCCCTGTTCGGCGGCGCGTCCGCCATCCGCGCGGAGGCGCGCCGCGTGCTGGACGCCTTCGGCCCGGTGGGCAAGGGCGGCCATGTCTTCAACCTAGGCCATGGCATTTCGCGCTTCACTCCGCCGGAAGCCGTAGCCGAATTGGTTGATGAAGTCCACCAACACAGCCGTTCGCTGCGAGGGTAAGTAAGTGAACGCTTCGGCCCTCAGGGCCGAAGCAGCGCGCACTTGTGCACAGCAAGATTGCTCTCGGGGAAAACCCTTTAGAAGCTAGTTTACAATCTTGAAAGATTGCATAAGTAGCTGTTTTTAAACGGAAAAAGTGAATTTTGAACAAGATTTCACATGTTCGCGAAATCTTGCCTTATTCCAATTTCCGATGTTGCTCCAGCCTTTTCCCCAAAGTTATCCACAGGCGGGGACGGGGCCGGAAGCCTCGGCCGGCCTCATCCTTTCCCTCATCCTTCCTTATGCACCGTCCAATCCCTCATGTCTGACGCGCAGGCAACCCTGACTCCACCGGTCTGCTGGGTGCGGGTGGCGCTGGACGTGCCTTTGCCCGGCCCCTTCGACTACCGGAGCGAGGCGCCCGTGGCGGTCGGCCTGCGGGTCATCGTGCCTTTCGGGCGCCGCAAGCTGATCGGCGTCGTGGTGGAAAATCCGGCCGAACCGTCATACGACCCCAAGCAGATACGGCCGATCGAAGAGGTGCTGGACGACCTGCCGCCCTTCGACGAAGGCTGGCTGCGCCTGGCCCGCTTCGCGGCGGAGTATTACCAGCGCCCGCTGGGGGAGGTGATGCTGCCCACGCTGCCGCCGCCCCTGCGCAAGCCCACGGCCTACCAGGGCAAGCGCTCGGCGGGCGGACCGGTGGCGCGGCTGGACGGACGCAAGCGCAAGGCCGCGCGCGCGCCGGCCGCCGCCGACGAGCCGCCGGCGCTCAACGACGCGCAGCGCGCCGCCGTGGACACCATCGGCGCGCTGGACGGCTTCAAGCCGGTGCTGCTGCACGGCGTGACGGGCAGCGGCAAGACGGAGGTGTACCTGCGGACGGCTGAAAGCGTGCTGGCCGCCGGCCGCCAGGTGCTGCTCATGGTGCCGGAAATCAACCTGACCCCGCAGCTGGAAGGCGCGCTTCGCGCTCGCCTGGAGGCGCTGGTCGGGCCGGACGGGCTGGCCGTCATGCATAGCGGTCTGTCCGACGGCGAACGCCTGCAGGCCTGGACCCGCGCCCAGCGCGGCCAGGCGCGCATGCTGCTGGGCACGCGCATGTCGGTGTTCGCGCCGATGAGCGAGCTGGGCCTGATCGTGGTGGACGAAGAGCACGACGCGTCCTACAAGCAGCAGGACGGCTTGCGCTACTCCGCGCGCGACCTCGCCGTGTGGCGCGCGCACGACCAGGGCATCCCGGTGGTGCTCGGTTCCGCCACGCCGTCCCTGGAGACCTGGCAGCATGCCGAGCGCGGCCGCTACCTGCGGCTGACCCTGCCGGCGCGCGCGCGCGCCAGCAGCCTGCCCTCGATGCGCTTGGTGGACACGCGCCGGCTGCAGATGAAGCACGGCATGTCGCCGCAACTGCTGGACGCCATCGGCCAGCGTCTGGAGCGCAAGGAGCAGTCGCTGATCTTCCTGAACCGGCGCGGTTATTCGCCGGTGCTGCATTGCCAGTCCTGCGCGTGGGTGAGCAATTGCCCGCGCTGCACGGCGTTCACTGTCCTGCATCGCACCGAAGGCCGCGGGCACCGCCTGCAATGCCACCATTGCGGCTATCAGGCGCCGGTGCCGCGCGCCTGCCCCGAATGCGGCGACCAGGACCTGGCGCCCATGGGGCGCGGCACGCAGCGCGTGGAAGAGCACCTGGCGGAGCTGTTCCCCGAGGCCCGCATCCTGCGCATCGATGCCGACAGCACGCGCAAGAAGGGCAGCGCCGAGGCGTTGTTCGCGTCCGTGCATGCCGGCGAGGTGGACATCCTGGTGGGCACGCAGATGGTGGCCAAGGGCCACGACTTCGCGCGGCTGGGCCTGGTCGGGGTGCTGAACGCGGACTCGATGCTGTTCGCGCACGATTTCCGGGCGCCTGAGCGCCTGTTCGCGCAATTGATGCAGGTGGCCGGCCGCGCCGGCCGCCACCAGGGCAACGGCGAGGTGCTGATCCAGACCGGCTATCCCGAGCAGCCGGTCTACCAGGCGCTGCTGCGGCACGACTACGCGGGTTTCGCCCGCCATGCGCTGCACGAGCGCGAAAGCACCGGCCTGCCGCCTTTCGTCTACCAGGCGCTGCTGACCGCCGAGGCGCGCGAACTCAAGGTGGCCCAGGAGTTCCTGGAGCGCGCGCGGGTCCTGCCCGAAGGCGAATGGGCGGCCGATTTCCCGGGCCTGGACGCCATCATGCTGTACGACCCCGTGCCCTTGCGGGTGGTGCGCGTGGCCAACATCGAGCGTGCCCAGCTGCTGGCCGAAAGCAGCAGCCGGCCGGCCCTGCAGGCCTTCCTGGCCTCGTGGTCGCACCATCTGCCCTACCTGGCCAACGAGGCCCGGGTGCGCTGGCAACTGGAGGTCGATCCGCTGGAGATCTGACGGCGGCGCCGATGCGCCTTCGGCCCGATTGTTCTATGATCTTTCTCCTCTATCGCGCTGGCGCGGCAGGCCCGTTGCGGCGGCTGCGCCCGTCCCCATTTTCACTCGCGTTACCGGCCCGCTGACGGGCGGCCGAAAGGCCTCGCGCTTGTCGGCCGCGCCCGTCTTGTGCGGCCGCCGCGATGCATGACGACCCGACCCAAATGTCCGCAAGCGAACCCATAGGCCAAGGCATGAATCCCGCGCAAAGGGAGGCGGTGCTGTACCTGGACGGCCCCTGTCTGGTGCTGGCCGGCGCCGGCAGCGGCAAGACGCGGGTGATCACGCAGAAGATCGCGTACCTGCTGCGCGAATGCGGCTACATGGGCCGCAACGTGGTAGCGCTGACCTTCACCAACAAGGCCGCGCGCGAAATGGACGAGCGCGTGAAGACCCTGGTGGACCGCAAGCTGTCCAAGGGCCTGATCATCAGCACCTTCCATTCGCTGGGCGTGAAGATGCTGCGCGAAGAGGCGCGCAATGCCGGGCTGAAGCCCACGTTCTCCATCCTGGACGCCGACGACGCCATGGCCATCATCCAGGAACTGCTGGGCACCACGGACAAGGCGCGGCTGCGCCACGTGCAGGGCATCATCTCGCTGTGGAAGAACGCGCTGCTGGAGCCGGACGACGCCGCGCGCGAGGCGATCACGCCCGGCGACGTGGAAGCGGCCAACGTGTACCGCAGCTACGCGGCCACGCTGGCGGCCTACCAGGCGGTGGACTTCGACGACCTGATCCGCATTCCCGCGCTGCTGCTGGCCAACAACGAAGAGGTGCGCACCCGCTGGCAGAACCGCGTGCGCTACCTGCTGGTGGACGAATACCAGGACACCAACGTGTGCCAATACCGGCTGGTGCAGCTGCTGACGGGATCGCGCGCCATGTTCACCGCGGTGGGCGACGACGACCAGGCCATCTACGCTTGGCGCGGCGCAACCATCGAGAACCTGGCGAAGCTGACGACCGACTACCCCAACATCAAGCTGATCAAGCTGGAGCAGAACTACCGCTCGGTCCAGCGCATCCTCGCGGCCGCCAACCAGGTGATCGAGAAGAACCCCAAGCTGTTCGACAAGAAGCTGTGGTCCGACCTGGGCGTGGGCGAACCCATCCTGGTGTCGGCGATGGACGGCGAGGAGCACGAGGCGGAGTCCATCGCGATGAAGGTGTCGGCCTCGCGCTTCGAGCGACAGGCGCAGTGGAAGGATTTCGCCATCCTGTACCGCAGCAATCACCAGTCGCGCATCCTGGAACAGGCGCTGCGCAACCTCAAGATTCCCTACACGATCTCGGGCGGCCAGAGCTTTTTCGACAAGGCCGAAGTGCGCGACGTGCTGTCCTATCTGCGCCTGCTCGCCAACGACGAAGACGATCCCGCGTTCATCCGCGCGGCCACCACGCCCAAGCGCGGCATCGGGCAGGCCACGCTGCAGGTCCTGGGCCAGTACGCCGCCACTCGCGAGCTCTCGCTGCTGGCGGCGGTGGCCGAGACCGGCCTCGAAAGCCTGTTGGCGCCGCGCCAGCTGGAGCCGCTGCGCACTTTCGCCGAGTTCATCCGCCGCATGCAGTGGCGCGCGGGGCGCGGCGCGGCCTCCGGCAAGGACGCGGCGCCCGCCGAGCCCGCCGGCGTGCTGCTGGACGACCTGCTGGAGGCCATCCAGTACGAGCGCCACCTGTACGAGCTGTTCGAGGAACGGCCCGCGCAGACGCGCTGGCAGAACGTGCTGGAACTGACCGGCTGGCTCAAGCGCAAGGCCGAGGAAGACGACATGACGCTCTTCGAGCTGGTGCAGCACGTGGCGCTGGTCACCATGCTGGAGCGGGGCGAGGAAGAAGAGCCCGACGCGGTGAAGATGTCCACGCTGCACGCCTCCAAGGGGCTGGAGTACCCGCACGTGTACCTGGCGGGCGTCGAGGAAGGCCTGCTGCCGCACCTGGGCAAGGACGACGAAGTCGGCGATCCGGCGCGCGCGGCCGAGAACCTGGCCACGCGCATCCAGGAAGAGCGCCGGCTGATGTACGTGGGCATCACGCGCGCGCAGCGCAGCCTGAACCTGAGCTGGTGCAAGCGCCGCCGTCGCGCGCGCGAGGACCTGGTGCGCGAGCCCTCGCGCTTCATCGAGGAAATGGGCCTGGGCGACGTCCGCATCCAGGAGGACGAGGCCACGGCCGCCATGAATCCGAAGGAGCGCATGGCCATGCTGAAGGCGTTGCTGAAGAAATAAGGGCCAGCATGGCGGCGCGGCCGCCCGGAGCCGGCCCCGGGACGCTTGTGGAACATCGCGGGCTGCTCCTACACTGGGCTGCGCGTCCCGCGGTTTGCGCGCGGGATCCACGCCGGAAAGAAGGAGCGCGTCATGTGCCGTTGGCTAGCCTATAGCGGTAGTCCCATCCAGATGGAGAGCGTGCTGTTCAAGGCCAAGCACTCCCTGATCGACCAGAGCCTGCACGCGCGCCTGGGCGCCACCACCACCAACGGCGATGGCTTTGGCCTGGGCTGGTACGGTCGCCAGCATGAGGGCCAGCCGCTGGAGCCGCCATTTCGCTACCGCAGCGTGCATCCCGCCTGGAACGACCGCAACCTGCGCGAGGCGGCGCGCGCGATCCATGCGCCGCTGTTCGTGGCGCATATCCGCGCCGCCACGGACACGCCCGCGCAGGAAACCAACTGCCATCCATTCCGTCATGGGCAGTGGCTGTTCGTGCACAACGGCGTCATCCGCGACTATCCGCTGCTCAGGCGCGACCTGATGCTGATGATCGCGCCCGCGTATTTCGGCTCGCTGGAGGGATCGACGGATTCCGAGGTGATGTTCCTGCTGGCGTTGAGCTTCGGCCTGGAGGAAGACCCGCTGGCGGCGCTGGCCCGCATGGTGGGCGCGGTGGAAGAGACGGGCAGGCGGCATGGCGTGGCGCAGCCTATCAACATGACGGTCTGCGCGCTGGACGGCAAGCGCCTGATCGCCGTGCGCTATTCCAGCGAGACCGATTCGCGCACGCTGTTCCACAACACCTGCGTGCGCCATCTGCGCCAGCTGTACCCCGACAATCCGCAGATCGCGGCGCTGGACGACGATGCTTTCCTGCTGCTGTCGGAGCCCTTGAGCGAGATGCCCGGGGCCTGGGAAGAAGTGCCCGAAGCCACCGCCATCATCGCCGGGCAAGGGCAGATCGCGCACTATCCGTTCGCGCCGGTGCCGCCGGGGGCCTGAATCCGCCCAGCAAGGGGAAGACGCGGGAAAACGGGGTCATCAAGCACGTATCTCTCATATAGGGGAGAATACGGATCGCATGACTTTGCGACGTCCTGGGCCGCGAAAGCACCCTAATTCCAATAAGGAAGTTGCATGACCGATAGCAAAACCCCGCAGGCCTCTATCGCGCTGGCGGTGTTTAACCACACGGGGAGCACCCCGGATTGCTTTGAGTTGCATGAGCATGGCGTTGTCTGCCGACAAGGCGACGCGCGCACTTACACCGCATTTGCGGACATCCAGGACCTTTGCCTGCTCGCCTCCGGGCCCGATGCGGCCTGCGGCCTGATCGATAGTTTTGCCTACCGCACCCATGCGGCGCGCGGCTGGACCCGGGTGCCTGCCGAGGTCGGCGAATTCAGCAAGTTGATGGACGCGTTCCGCTCGCGCTACGTCGCGCAGCGCCTGCCCGTGCTGGAAGAGGCGATCGCGGGCGGCGAGCGCGTCGCGTTCCGCTTTATCCGCAGCGGCGACTTCCCGGACCTGGAGACGCAGGAACTGGCCCTGTCGGCCGACGGCCTGCACATGGGCGGCGCCGTATGGCCGTACGAATCGCTCAAGCGCATCGATCTGAACCAGTGGACCGAGACGATCAGCCTGCAGGACGAGGACGGCAAGACCGTCTTTTCGTGCCCGGCCGCGCGCTTGCTCAGCTCGGACCTGTTCGTGAACCTGGTCTACGACCAGCTGGGACGGACGGCGGAATACGCCTGAGCAGCGTGGTTCCCGCGCCGCGGGGTCAGTGCCCCGTATGCAGATCGGGATTCAAGGTGCCCCAGGCGGCGGTGCGCACCAGACACTCCACGGCGCCGGTCTGCGAGTTGCGGCGAAACAGCAGGCCGTGCTGGCCCGCCAGCGAGGTGGCCTTGACCACCGCGCCTTCCGGCGTCAGCATGCGCGTTCCCGCCGTGATGTAGCAGCCGGCCTCCACCACGCAATCGTCGCCCAGCGAAATCCCGATGCCCGAGTTGGCGCCGAGCAGGCAGCGCTTGCCGATGGACACGACCTGCTTGCCGCCGCCGGACATGGTGCCCATGATGGAGGCGCCGCCGCCGATGTCGCTGCCGTCGTCGACGATGACCCCCGCGCTGATGCGTCCTTCCACCATGGAGGCGCCCAGCGTGCCCGCGTTGAAGTTGCAGAAGCCTTCATGCAGCACCGTGGTGCCGGGCGACAGGTGCGCGCCGAGCCGCACGCGCGCCGTATCGGCGATGCGCACGCCGGCGGGCATGACGTAATCGGTCATGCGGGGAATCTTGTCCACGCCGCGGATCTCCAGCACCTGCCCGGAAGCGCGCAATTGCCAGCGCAGCGCGTCGACCTGGTCGACCGCGCAGGGGCCGGCCGAGGTCCACGCCACATTGGCCAGCACGTTGAACAGGCCGTCCAGGTTGGCGTCGTGCGGACGGATCAGCCGGTGGCTGAGCAGGTGCAGGCGCAGATAGGCGTCGTGCGCGTCGACCGGTGGCTCGTCCAGCGAGGCGATGGCGGTGCGCACGGCCACGATGTCCACCTTGCGGCGGGTATCCCGGACCAGGGCGGTCGGCACGTGCTCTCCGAGCGCGGCGCGGGCTTCCTCGGGCGTCAGGTGGCGGGTGCCGGTGGCGGGGGAATTGTCGGCCAGCGAAGGACGGGGATACCAGGTGTCCAGGATGCTGCCGTCGGCGGCCAGCGTGGCGAGGCCATAGGCGATGGCGCTGAGGGGCGTGGGGGAATCGGACATGATGACGGAAGCGAAAGCACGGACTGGGGGGTAATTCTAGGCGAAAACGGGGCGCTCCCGAGGGGCCGCGCCGCCGCCGTCAGAGGCTGCCGAAGGCCCAGCGCAGGCTCAGCGAGGCGGTGTGCTCGCGCATGCCGCCGCCGTACTGGCCCCCATAGGCCAGCCCTACCGCCGCCGAGCGCGACAAGGCCAGTTCGGCGCCCAGCCCCGCCAGCGCCGCGCTCCGGGCGATCGGCGCGCCGGCCACCGTCAGCACGCTGCCGCCATCCAGCGCCAGGGTCGTCTCGGGCGCGACGTCGCCGAACGCGCGGCGCCAGCCCAGCAGGGCATGCAGCCGGCCCACGGCGGGGCCCAGCGACAGGCCGGCCTGCCCGCGCAGGCCGAGCGTCGTCGTGGTCTGGACGACCCGCCCGGCTTCCGCATCGATCGCGGCCCAGCCGCCGGATTCCGAGAAGCCGCGCGTGCGCACGTCGCGGAAGGCCAGGCCGGCGAACGGTTCGACACTGGCGCCTTCGGGCAGCGCCACTTCATAGCCGAGCTCGGTGAAGGCCAGCACCGTGTTGGCGCTGACGTCGGCCGTCAAGGTCTGGGAGGCGATGCCCGGGAGCGCGAAATGCCGCGTCGTATCCATGTCGTGCCAGACGTAGGATGCCGCCGCCAGCAGCTTCATCTTGCCAGGACCGACGACGAAAGACCGCTTCCCGTAGAGCGTGGCGCTGTAGCTGTCGACGTTCGCCTTGGCGTCGAGCGCATCGAGCCGCACGCGGCTGCGGGTGGCGCCGAGCGCTCCGCCCAGGCGCCAGCCGGCGCCGGCCTCGGCTTCGCCGCCGGCGTAGGCGCCGGTGGTGCGCTGCTTGATGCGCGCGAAGGCGCCGCTGCCTTCCAGCAGCTGCCAGTTGTCGATGGCGACGATCCAGCCCTGCGGGCCGGGCGCGGCGGTTGCCGCCGGAACGGGGGCGGCGGGCGCTTCGCCGGCGCAGGCGGACGCGGCGCCCGCGACCATCAGCGCAAGCGCGGCGGCCGTCGGCGCCACGGGTAGCCGGCGGACAGGACCTGCGCGCAGCGGCATGCCGCGGCGCCGTTCGGAAGGGAGCACCTGGGGGGCGCTTAGGCGAGTTCTTTCAGCAGCAGTTCCCAGAACTTCTGGCGCTGCTCCAGGGTCGAGATCAGCACGTACTCGTTCAAGGTATGCGCGCCGTCGCCGTCGGCGCCCAAGCCGTCCAGCGTGGGAATGCCCATGGCGGAGGTGAAGTTGGCATCGCTGCCGCCGCCGGTCATCGGGGCGTCTTCCAGCAGGAAGCCCGCGCGTTCCGCATAGCCCTGGACCAGCCCCAGCAACTGCGCGGCCGCTTCGGTCTTCACCATCGGCGGGCGGTTCAGTTCCACGTCGATGTCGAGCTCGACGTCCGGGCCCACCGCGCACAGTTCGCGCATGCGGCGCAACACGTCTTCGGCGGCGCCCATGTCGGGGACGCGGAAGTCCACCACGCAGCGGCACAGCGCCGGTACGGTGTTGGTCACGGTGCCGCCGGCGATGGTGCCGACGCTGACGGTGATGCCGCGCTCGTAGTCGGTCATGGCCTCCAGCGCCAGCACCTGGTGCGCCATTTCGCGGATCGCGCTGCGGCCTTTCTCGTGCTGCATGCCGGCGTGCGCCGGGCGGCCCTTGACGTTCAGGTTCAGCATGCCGGTGCCCTTGCGCGCCGTGACGCACTTGCCGCCATTGGGACGCGCCGGCTCGCAGACCAGGGCGTACTTGGCGTTGGCCGCGAAGCGTTCGATGTGCGCGCGCGAGGCATGGCTGCCGGTTTCCTCGTCGGGCACCACCAGCAGGTCCACCGGCAGCTTGGTCGCGCCGGGGCGGGCCACGCCGGCCAGGGCGGACAGCGCCAGGTAGATGCCGGCCTTCATGTCGTAGCCGCCGGGGCCGTAGAGGCGGTCGCCCTCGATGCGCACCGGGTTCTCCAGCAGCGTGCCGACGGGATGGACCGTGTCCATGTGCGCCAGGATCAGGATGCCGGGGCGGGTGTCGCCGGGCGCGCGGTTGGTCGCGTACAGCAGCGGGCCCGTGGTCGGGCCCAGCGACGACAGCTCAACCGTCAGGCCGGCGGCCGCGGCGTAGTCGGCGATGATACGCGCCATGGCGGCGATGCCTTCGGGGAAGTTCGAGGGCGATTCGCATTGCAGCCAGCTTTGTATGCCGGCGACGATCTGTTCAGTGCTGGGAGTAGTGGACATGGCGGTAGCGGAAATCTGCGGATTGAAGAAAGAGATCGATCAGGCGACCTGCTGGCCGGCCAGGCGGGCCAGTTCGGCATCGTCAGGCATCTTCCCGTCGAACCAGAGACTGGCGCACACGGCGGACATGGCGCGTCCGTCATGGCCGATGCCGGGAACGACCTGCAGCTTCCAGCCGAACGGCACGCCGCGGCGCTCGGCTTCCTTGCGGCCGAATTCGAAATAGTTCTGCGCGCGCGCATAACGGTGCGGGCCCTGGCGCATGGCGGCGGGCTCGGACGGCAGGTTGGGATCGTCCGTGGCGATGTCCTGGTCGCCCGCCAGGATGGTCATGGGGTAGGCCAGCAGTTTTTCCAGGTGCGCTTCGGTCAGGCCGACTCCGTCCATGCCTTCGGGGAAGGGATGGTCGAACGTGGGCAGCGTGTACCAGCCGGGGTTGCCGGCGGCCACGGCCTTGAAGGGCGCGTGCGACTGGCTGCTCATCAGGCGGTGCACGAACTGGCCGCCCGCGGAATGGCCGAACAGGTAGACGTTTTCGCCGTCGGTGATCTCGGCGGCGATCAGGTCCTTGATGACGTTGCCCACCAGCGCGTAGGTCCAGCCGTCGACGTGGCGCGGGTTGCCGCCGGCCGAGAACACGCGGCCGTTGTTGTAGCTTTCCACGCCGGGCCAGATCTCGTTGGAGAAGGTCAGCGCCACGATCAGCAGCTTGTGCTTGTCGGCGGCCGGCACCCAGAAGTCGCGGTATTCGTCGCCGTTGCGCAGCACGCCGTGCTGCACGATGACCACGGGGCGGTCCGGCGTGTAGCCGTAGGGGCGGTAGGTTTGCAGCTTGAAGGGACGGTCGGAATTGCGATCCTCGTCCACATACTGGATGGCGTTGCGGCCGGCATGGCCCAGCTCGATGGCGATGCGGTCGACGTTGGACATTTCGGAGGGTTTCATCAGGCGTTCGCCTCGTTCAGGTGGCAGGCCGACCAGTGGCCCGCCGAGATTTCTTTCAGTTCCGGCGCCTGTTCGCGGCAGCGGGGCATGGCGTGCGGGCAGCGCGGGTTGAAGGTACAGCCCGGCGGCGGGTTCAGCGGCGACGGGATTTCTCCCTTGATCGGCGTGAACTTGCGGCCGCGGCGGCCCACGTCCGGCACCTCGGCCATCAGGGCCTGGGTGTAGGGATGGTTGGCGCGGGCGAAGATCTCGGCCGACGTGGAGATCTCCACGATCTTGCCCAGGTACATGATCGCCACGCGGTCCGAGATGTGCTTGACCACGCCCAGGTCGTGGCTGATGAACAGGTAGGTGAAGCCGTGCTGTTCGCGCAGGTCCATGAACAGGTTGATCACCTGCGCCTGGATGGAAACGTCCAGCGCGGCCACGGGCTCGTCGCAGACCAGGAACTTCGGCGCCACCATCAGCGCCCGGGCGATGCCGATGCGCTGGCGCTGGCCGCCCGAGATCTGGTGCGGGAAGCGGTCGCGGTATTCCGGGTCCAGGCCCACTTCCTTCAGCGCCTGGTCGATGCGCGCGGGGATCTGGGCGGCAGGCGCCAGCTTGTGGACCTTGAGCGATTCGCCCAGGATCTGGCGCAGGCGCTGGCGCGGGTTCAGCGAGGCCTGCGGATCCTGGAAGATCATCTGCACGCCCAGGGTATAGGCCAGCTTGTCGGCGCCGCGCAGGCGACGGGCTTCCTGGCCCTGGTACAGCAGCTGGCCTTCGGTCTGGCCGTGCAGGCCGGCGACGACGCGGCCCAGCGTGGACTTGCCGCAGCCGGACTCGCCCACCAGGCCCACGACTTCGCCGCGCTTGATGGACAGGTCCACACCGTTGACCGCGTACACGGTGCGGCGGTCGATGGGACGGCCCGTCAGGGCCAGGATGCGCTGGGCCAGGTCGGGCCGCTGCTCGAAGCGCTTGTGGACGTTCTTGAGCTCGATGACGGGGGTATCGGCTTGGCTCATACCGGCTGGGCCTCGCGGGTAATCGGCACGTAGCAGCGATAGCTGCGCGGACCTTCGGTGGTGACGGTGGGGGCTTGTTCGGTGCAACGCGTGACCGCGCTGGTGCAGCGCGGGCGGAACGGACAGCCCGAGGGACGGCCGGCCAGGCTGGGCGCCATGCCGTTGATCTGGTGCAGGCGGGCGCCGGGCTGGGTGGCGCCGGGCATCGAATCCAGCAGGCCCTTGGTGTAGGGGTGGCGCGGCGCGTCCAGCACCTGTTCGACCGGGCCGCTTTCGACGATGCGGCCGGCGTACATCACGGCCACGCGGTCGGCCAGTTCGGCCACCACGCCCAGGTCGTGGGTGATCCAGATCAGCGCGGTGTTGTGCTCGCGGCAGATCTCCTGCATGCGGTAGAGGATCTGGCCCTGGATGGTGACGTCCAGCGCGGTCGTCGGCTCGTCGCAGATGATCAGGTCGGGCTTGTTCAGCATGGCGATCGCGATCGCCACGCGCTGGCGCATGCCGCCCGAGAACTCGTGCGGATAGCTCTTCAGCCGCTTTTCCGGCGAAGGAATGCCGACCATGGCCAGCGCCTCGCGGCAACGCTCTTCAGCTTCGGCGCGCGGCACGTCTTCGTGGGTGAGGATGGCTTCCATCATCTGCTCGCCGATGCGCAGCACCGGATTGAGCGTCATCAGGGGATCCTGGAAGATCATGGCGATGCGGTTGCCGCGCAGCTGGCGCATCTGCTCTTCGCTCAGCTTGCGCAGGTCCGTGCCCTTGAACTTCACTTCGCCGTCCACGACTTCCCCGGGCGGGTCGATCAGGCCGAGCAGCGAGAAGCCGGTGACGGACTTGCCGGAGCCGGACTCGCCGACCAGGCCAACGATCTCGCCGCGGCGCACGGTCAGGTCGACGCCGTCGACCGCCAGCCAGGCGCCGGCCTCGGTATGGAATGCGGTGCGCAGGCCGCGCACTTCAAGTATGTTTTCGCTCATTTCAGTTGCCCATTGCGCCAACTGCGGCGCATGTAATGGAGATAACTCCATCGGGATGCCGCGGAGCCGGCTTTGCCGGTCCGCAGGCATGCCCCCTTGAGGGGGAAGCGCGCAGCGCTTCGGGGGTGGGCCTCATCTCTTGGGGTCCAGGCTTTCGCGCAGGCGGTCGCCCACGATGTTGATGGAAAGGATCAGCACCAGCAGGGCAATGCCCGGGAACAGGCTGATCCAGTAGTCGCCCGACAGCAGGTACTGGAAGCCGTTGGAGATCAACAGGCCCAGCGAGGGTTCGGTGATGGGCACGCCCACGCCCAGGAACGACAGCGTCGCTTCCAGGGCGATGGCGGTGGCGATCTGGATGGTGGCGAACACCATGACCGGGCCCAGGCAGTTGGGCAGCAGATGGAACAGCATGATGCGCCAGGCCGGGAAGCCCAGATTGGCGGCGGCTTCCACGTATTCCTTGCGGCGTTCCTGCAGGGCGCGGCTGCGCATGATGCGCGCGTAGTGGCCCCACTGCACCAGCACCAGGGCGAGGATCACCTTGTCGACCCCGCGCCCCAGCACCACCAGCAGCACCAGCGCCACCAGGATGGTGGGGAAGCCCAGGATGAAGTCCACGATGCGCATCAGCACGGTGTCGACCAGGCCGCCCACGTAGGCGGCCACCAGGCCGATGGCGCCGCCGACGGCCGTGGCCAGCACCACCGCGGACAGGCCCACCATCAGGCTGATACGCAGGCCGTACAGGATGGCGCTGAGCATGTCGCGGCCCTGGTCGTCGGTGCCGAGCCAGGCGATGCTGCCGTCCATCAGCGCTTGGCGCGGCGCGAGGCGGCCGTCCATGAGCGACAGGTTGGCGAGGTCGTACGGATTCTGCGGCGCGAAATAGGGGGCGAACACCACCAGGATGACCAGGATGGCCAGGGCGATGACGGAGCCGCGCACCGTGGGGCGCGCGTGCAGCTTCTTCAGGATGGCGGCGCGCTTGGGCGTCTCGGCCAGGGGCTGGACGGTGCGGGTGCGGCCGGGATTGGGAGATTGAGCCATGGCGGATTATTGAGCGGGGGTCACGAGCTGGACGCGCGGGTCGAGCGCGGCGTACAGGATGTCCACAATCAGGTTGATGATCACGAAGATCAGGGTCACCAGCATCACGTAGGCCACCACGACGGGGCGGTCGAGCTGGTAGACGCTGTCGATGAGCAGCTTGCCCATGCCGGGCCATGCGAACACGGTTTCGGTGATGGTGGAGTAGGCGATGAGGCTGCCGAATTCCATGCCGATCACGGTGACCACCGGGATCAGGATGTTGCGCAGGATGTGGCGGCGCACGATGCGCCCGGGCTTCACGCCCTTGGCGCGCGCGAACTTCACATAGTCCTGGCTGCGGGCCTCGACCACGCCGGAGGCCGTCAGGCGCAGCACCAGGGCGATGTTGGCCAGCGCCAGGTTGATGGCCGGCATGATCAGGTGCGACCAGCCGTCGGCGGTCAGGATCGACAGGCGCACGCCCAGCACGGTGACCGTGTCGCCGCGGCCCGTGGCGGGCAGCCAGCCCAGCCAGACTGCGAACAGCAGGATCAGCATCATGCCCTGCCAGAAGTTCGGCAGCGAAAAGCCCAGCACCGAGGACGCCATGATGCCGCGGCCCAGGGGCTGGTCGCGGTACAGGCCGGCGACGAGGCCCAGGGGAATGCCGAAGACACAGGTCAGCAGGATGGCCACGATGACCAGTTCGAACGTGGCGGGGATGCGCTGCACGATCAGTTCGATGGCGGGGATGCCGTGCACGAAGGACGTGCCCAGGTCGCCATGCAGCGCGCGCCACAGGAAGCCTGTGTATTGCTGCCATACCGGCAGGTCCAGGCCCAGGCGGGCGATCATCGCCTCGCGGGCGGCCTGGCTGGCTTCGGGGCTGACCAGCAGTTCGATCGGGTCGCCCACGGCATACACCGCGAAGAAGACCACGACCGAAACGGCCAGCAGCACGAACAGACTCTGGATCAGTCTGCGTAGGATGAACAAGGCCACGTGATGATTTCCTTGGTGGGCTCAGAAGAGGTTGCGGGCGCCGGATGCTTACTTGGCGGGCTTGGCCGACATGGCCAGGGTGTACTGGTCTGCCCGGCCTTCGTACGTCAGCCCTTTGCGAAACGCCCAGATGCTGCTTTCGAAATGCAGGGGAATGCTCGGCAGGTCGGCCAGCGCAAGGGTCAGGGACTCCTGCAGCAGCCTGGCCCGCTCGGCCGGATCCACGGTGACGATGGCGCGCTTGAACACGCGGTCGAACTCGGGGTTGTCGTAGCCGCCGTAGTTGCTGGTGCCCAGGCCGTGCTCCTTGTCGAACGCGGTAACCCAGTATTGTAGGAAAGACGAGGCCTCCCCGGTTTCGGACGACCAGCCGCCCATGGCGAAGCTGAATTCGCGCTTGGCGCGCTTGGGGAAGTAGATGGAGCGCGCCATGGCGTCCACGGTGGTCTTGATGCCCACGCGCGACAGGTACTGCGCCACCGCCTGCGAGATCTGGGCGTCGTTGATGTAGCGGTCGTTGGTGGACGAGATGGTCAGTTCGAAACCGTCCGGGTAGCCGGCCTCGGCCAGCAGCTTCTTGGCTGCGGCGGGGTCGTACTTCAGCTCGGGCGGGTTGGGCAGCGTGCCGAACATGCCGTCGGGCAGGAACTGGTTGGCGGGCGTGGCCGCGCCGTCCATGATGCGGGCCGCGATGGTCTTGCGGTCGATCGCCAGGGAGATGGCGCGACGCACGCGCACGTCCTGCAGCGGGTTCTTGCCGTCGGCGGCCTTGACCGTGGGGCTGGGGTTGCGCGCCACGTCGAACTGGAAATACACCACCCGGACCGAGGGCGTGATCACGTGGCCGAAGCCGGGCGTCTCCGAGATGCGCTTCACGTCGCGCGCCGCGGGATTTTCGATCAGGTCGAAATCGCCGGCCAGCAGGCCCGTCAGGCGCGGGCCGGCCGCGGGCACGGGAACCATCCTGACGTTCGGCCAGGCCGGCTTGTCGCCCCAGTACGCGTCGTTGCGGGCCATTTCGATGCCCGTGCCCTTCACGTAGGACTTCAGCGTGTACGGACCGGTGCCGATCACGTCACGGCCATTGTTGAAGTCGGCGACGGTGGGCCAGGGGCCGGTCACGCCGCATTGGTTCTTCAGGTCGAAGCGGATCGGGCCGTGCTCGACGATGCCGTTCCACAGCATGGACATGCGGCTCAGGTCGTTGGGCAGCAGCGGATAGGGCTGGCGGGTCTTGATTACCAGCGTGTTGCCGTCGCGCACCTGCACGTCGGCCAGCTTCTGGATCACGGCGGGATACGAGCCGCCGATGGACTGCTCGTTGTTCATCACCCGGCAGAACGTGAAGATGACGTCCTGCGGCGTGAAGGGCTGGCCGTTGGAGAACTTGACGCCCTCGCGCAGCGTGAATTCCCAGGTGGTGTCGTCCACCGGCTTCCAGGCCGTGGCCAGCCGGGGAATCAGGTTCATCCTGGCGTCCTGCCCCACCAGGGTCTCGAACAGGTGCGAGGTCATCGCGTCGTTCGGCGTGGCCTGGTGGTAGTGGGGGTCCATCGAGGTCGGCTCGGAGGACAGGCCGATCCTCAGGGTGCCGGAGGCGTCCTGCGCCTGGGCCGCGGACGCACAGGCGGCCAGCGTACAGGCGGCGAGGAGGCTGCGATAGACGGTCTTCGCGGACATGGTTGTTTCCCTTGCTTTGTCGATTCTTGTGCGGCGGCCCGGCGGGCGGGCGCCGCGGGGCATCAGGCGATGGGCTGGGCCAGCCGGACGACGGTCACGCCGGGCCGCAGGTTTGCGGTGGACGGCATGATCAGCACGCAGTCGTCGTAGGGCGTGACGACGGGCTCGCCTTCGGACCAGCCGATCAGGCTGCCGGCCGCGGCCAGCGTCTCCAGGCCCTTCCAGGGTTCGGCGAAGCGGAAGTCGGCGCTCTTGGCCGCGATCGCGTGGGTGACGCGCAAGGCGCGTTGCGCGGGCGCGGCGGGGGTGAACCAGTCCGCGGGCAGGTCGCTGCCGTCCACGATGTCCGCGGCCGCGAGGAAGCGCGCCATCTGGTCGATGGCCACGCCGCGCGCCTCGGGAGCGCCATGGAAACCGCACTCGATCAGCAGCGAGCGGGTGCCGTTGTCGCCGGCTTCGCCGAAACGGCCGTAGTCGCGCATGCGCACGCCCGCGGCGTGGCCGGCGTCGGCAATGATGGTGGCGGGGTTGCCCAGCGCCAGGGCCAGATCGATGTTGCGCTGCTCCAGGCCGGTGAGCTGCAGCGGCACGTCGGAGTTGCTCATCGAATGGAAGTCCAGCAGCCAGTCGGCCTGTTCCACCCAGGGGCGGAGTTCGGCCGCGCGGCGGCGTTCCTGGCTGATCGGCACGCTCAGCTTGTCGTCGCTCCAGACGCGGTTCATGTCTTCATCGACGAAGCGCGCCGGGGCGTAGTTGGCGGAGTCGAAACGGTCGAAGGCCGCCAGGTTGCAGAACGCCAGCGTCAGCGAGCCGCGACGGGGGCGCAGGCCGGCGGCCAGCGCTTCCTTCAGCGCCCAGGCGCCGCAGAGTTCGTTGCCATGGATCAGGGCGCTCAGCATGACGTGCTTGCCCGGCACGCCCGAGTCGAAATGCCAGACGCCCGGCGTATCCGTGTTGCCCGCGCGTTCCGCCGACAAGTCCGGACAGGCGAGCAGGAATGGACGTGGAAGGGACGCTGGGCTGGGCGTAGGCATGGGGACTCCGATGAAGCGACGGGATTGTATAGGCGATGGCGGGGCGGTGGCGCTCAGGCGCGCGCCATGGCGCGAAGGGCGCTGGAAACGGCTGCTGGCACGGGTTTTCCCTTATTTTTGGGGCGCGCCAGGAGGTCGCCGCCCTCGACTATTGGGCGAATTCTAGGAGTTTGGCAGCTTTCTCTACAATTAGAATATTTATCTGGAGCTTTGCAAATTTGGCAAAGCTCGTTTCATCGCTCCCTGCGGGCCACAAGGGTCGAACGTGCACGGCATCGCCTTGAAGTATTTTCTGGAAGTTGCCCAGGCGGGCAGCCTGAGCGGCGCCTCCGAGCGCCTGCATGTCGCGGTGTCGGCCATCAGCCGGCAGATCGCCAAGTTGGAGGAAGAGGCCGGCGCGCCGCTGTTCGAGCGCGCGGCGCGCGGCATGGTTCTGAGCGAGGCGGGCCAGCTGCTGCTGGCGCATGCCCGGCGCACCATGCTGGAAGCCGACTCGGTGCTCCAGGAGATCGCGGCGATCAAGGGCACGGCGCGCAACGAGATCCGGGTGGCCTCGGTCGAAGGCGTGGCGCGGATTTTCCTGCCCTCGGTGATGGCGCGCTTTCGCCGCGACTGGCCGAACATCCGTTTCGACCTGCACGTCGGTTCGCCGGCCGAGGTGAGCCGCCGGGTGTCGGAAGGCAGCGTGGAGCTGGGCATGGCCTTCATCGCCGAACGCATCGGCGGCGTCAGCGCGCGCTATTCGCGCCGCGCGCCGGTGCATGCCGTGATGGCGGCCGACCATCCCCTGGCCGGCCGCAGCAGCGTCAGCCTGCAGGACCTCAGCCAGTATCCGCTGGCGCTTACCGGGCCGGGCACCACGACGCGGCAACTGTTCGAAATGGGCTGCGCCCTGGAATCGGTGCAGCTGGAACCGGCGCTGACCTGCAACGACTCCTCGCCCCTGCACGGTTTCGTGTTCGGCTCGGACGCCATCATGCTCAGCGGCTACATCTCGGTGGCCTGGAGCTTGCGGCGCGACGAGCTGATCGCGGTGCCGATCTCCAATGCCGAGCTGCAGTCGCGCACCCTGCAGATCCAGGTCATGCCGGGCCGGGTGCTGCCGCCGGCGGCGGAAGCCTTCGTCGACATGCTGTCGCGCGAGCTGGACCACGCGCTGCAGGGCGCTGCGACGGCGTAGGCCGGGGCCCGGGGCGAAAAAAAAACGGCTGCGCGAGGCAGCCGTTTTTCGTTCAGGCGGACCTGATTACTTGGCGTCGGGCGTGACCGAGGTGGCCAGCGTGTACTGGTCGCGGCGGCCTTCGTACGTGATGCCCTTGCGGAAGGCCCAGATGCTGCTTTCGAAGTGCAGCGGGATCAGCGGCACGTTGTCCAGCGCGATCTGGGTGGATTCCTGCAGCAGCTTCTCGCGCTTGGGCGCGTCCACCGTCACGATGGCCTGCTTGTAGACCTTGTCGAAATCGGCATTGCTGAAGCCGCCGTAGTTGCTGGTGCCCAGGCTGTTGGGCGAATCCAGGGACGCGACCCACAGCTGGAACAGCGCCGAGGCTTCACCCGTTTCCGCCGGCCAGCCGCCCATCGAGAAGCTGAACTCGCGCTTGGCGCGCTTGGGGAAGTAGATGGAGGCCGTCATGGCGTCCACGTTGGTCTTGATGCCGACGCGGGCCAGGTACTGGGCCACGGCCTGGGCCACCTGGCCGTCGTTGACGTAGCGGTCGTTGGTGGACGACAGCGTCAGTTCGAAGCCGTTCGGGTAGCCGGCTTCGGCCAGCAGCTTCTTGGCGCCTTCGGGGTCGTACTTGATTTCCGGAGCCGTGGGCAGCGCGCCGAACATGCCGTCGGGCATGTACTGGTAGGCCGGGGTGGCCATGCCGTCCATGATGCGCGAGGTGATGGCCTTGCGGTCGATCGCCATGGAGATCGCCTTGCGCACGCGGAGGTCTTGCAGCGGGTTCTTGCCGTCGGCGCTCTTGACGAACGGGCTCGGGTTGCGGCCGACGTCAGGCTGGAAGAACACCAGGCGGGTGGACGGAGTGGCCACGAAGCCGAACTTCGGGTTGTCCTTCAGGCGGGGCAGGTCGCGCGCGGCCGGGTTTTCGATCATGTCGAAGTCGCCGGACAGCAGGCCGGTCAGGCGCGGGCCGGCGGACGGCACCGGCACGAACTTGACTTCCTTCCAGTACGGCTTGGGACCCCAGTAGTTCTCGTTGCGCACGAGTTCGATGCCGGTGCCCTTGACGTAGGACTTCAGGGTGTACGGGCCGGTGCCGATGGCGTCCTTGCCGTTGTTGAAGTCGGCGACGGTGGGCCAGGCGCCCGTGACGCCGCAACCCTTCTTGGGGTCGAACGTCAGCTTGCCGTGCTCGACGATGCCGTTCCAGACGATGGGCAACGAGCGCGCCAGTTCGGCGGGCATCAGCGGGAAGGGCTCGGCGGTCTTGATGATGACGGTGTGCGCGTCCGGCGTCTGCACGTCGGTGATGCGCTTGGTCATGTCCATGTAGGACTGCGACACGTTGGTTTCGTTGTTCAGCGTGCGGCAGACCGTGAACAGCACGTCTTCCGACGTGAACGGCTTGCCGTTGGAGAACTTCACGTCGTCGCGCAGCTTGAATTCCCAGGTCGTGTCGTCCAGCGTCTTCCAGGACGTGGCCAGCGCGGGAATCAGCTTCATATCGGCGCTGCGGCCCACCAGGGAGCTGTAGACATGAGCGGAGAACGCGTCGTTCTGCGTCATCTTGTGATAGTGGGGGTCGGCCGAGGTGGGTTCGGCGGACAGACCGATCTTCAGCGTTTGGGCCTGGGCGGCGGCCAAGGGAATGGCGGCGGCCGCGAGGACCAGCGTGGTGCGCAACTTCATGGGTGACAACTCCGGATGGGGAACGAACCGGATCGTGCTTGCGCGTGAACCGCCTGCGCCAGCCGGATGGGCGGGGCCGCTCGGAAGGGGCACAGGGAGGTTTGGCGCCAGGCACGACGGCAAGGGGCCGATTATCGGTAGGGGCTTCGCGCGCTGTCAATGCGCAACGGCGAATGGGGCGCTAGGGAAAACGCCGAGAAGAGGGGGAAGAGGGCGTCGCGGGGGCCCCGGGCGAGGGGGCCGGCGCGGCGCGATGGCGTTCCGGTGAGGGTCGGGACGCCGGACGCCGCCGCAAGGGGCGCCGGAAACCGGCGGGCCTTGCGGCGGCGGCGCGCCAGGCGAATCGCGGGAGATCGGTCGCGATTCAGCCCGGCGCTGCGGGACTTACCACTGCGAGCCGGAGAAGCGCGAGCTGGCGGCGCGGGCCTTGTTCATCGAATCATTCACTTCGTCGATGAAGGCAAACACGGCAGCAACGGCTCCGATCACGGCTTGGCCGGCCTTCTTGAGGCCAGTCAGCGGATGGGCATTGGGTTGGTTTTCGAGGGCGCCGCGGAGCAGGTCACGCTCCAGCGCGTCGGTCAGGCGGGCAGTGTGGTTCAGGGTCAGTTCGCTCATGGCTTTCTCCAGTCCGTTTCGTCATGGGGTAAACCATTATAGGGATAACCCTAGGATAAAAGCAATGGCTTTTCTAGGGTAAACCCTAGGATGTTGTAAAAATGTTTATTTGACGGGGACTTAGGGCGCCGTCGGCCGCGTTTTTGGGGGCTGGGCGGCCGTTTCAGCCCCTGTTGCGCAGTTCCCGGGCGGCGTCCGCCAGTTCCCCCGCCGTCAGGCCGATGGGCCCCACGCCCCGGGCGACCAGCGCGTCCGCCGCCGCGCCATGCAGCCAGACGGCGCCGGCCACGGCCTGGTCCAGGGGCAGCTTCTGCGCGATCAGCGATCCGAGCATGCCGGCCAGCACGTCGCCCGTGCCGGCGGTGGCCAGGCCGGGATTGCCGCTGGTGTTGGTCCGCAGTTCGCCCTGTGGCGGGCAGACCACGGTGCCGGCGCCCTTCAGCACGATCCAGGCGCCATAGCGCCGGGCCAGCTCGCGGGCGGCGCCCGGGCGGTCGGCCTGCACGTCGGCGGCGCCGGCGCCCAGCAGGCGCCCGGCTTCGGCCGGGTGGGGGGTCAGCACGACCGGCCCCTCGCCCCAGCCCGGCTGGATCTCGCCGCGCGCCAGCAGGTTCAGGCCGTCGGCGTCCAGCACCAGCGGCGCCCCGCGCCGCAGGACGAACAATTCGGACAACACATTGGCCGCCAGGGTGCCGGTGCCGATGCCGCAGCCCGCCACCCAGGCGGTGACGCCCCAGTCCTCCTCCAGCAGCGAGCGCGCGTCGCGCAGCATCAGTTCGGGCTGCAAGGGGTCGCAGGCCAGGGGCGCGGCGTCCTGGGCGAAGCCGACCAGAACCTTGCCGGCCCCGGTCTTCAACGCCGCGCGGGCAGCCAGCAGCGCCGCGCCCGTCATGCCCGGGCCGCCGCCCACCACCCCGACGGTGCCGAAACTGCCCTTGTGCGTGTCCGCGCCGCGGGGGGCGAACAGGGCGGGCAGGGCGGCGCGGTCGATCTTGCCGCCGGCGGGCGGGACGGGGGTGTTCATGGGCTGAGGCTCCGGGATGAATCGGCATAGCGCCGCGGGCGGTATCCACTATAGTGCGCCCAGATGGACTGGCCCAGATGGACCGGCCCGTCTGGGCCGGCCCAGGCGGGCCGCCCCGGACGGACCGCCCCGGAGACGACCGGTTTCCGGCCAGCCATATCGACAAGGGACACGGAGAAGACAATGACCGACATCACGCTGGAACACTATTCGGCCTACGAGGCCCTGAAGCTGCGCCGGCATCCGGGCGGCGTGCTGGAACTGATCATGGGCGCGAAGGGCGGGCTGCCGGGCAAGCTGTCCACGGCGGACGACCGGCTGCACCGCGAGCTGGCCGACATCTGGCGCGACATCGACACCGACCCCGACACTCGCGTGGTGGTGATCCGCGGCGAGGGCAAGGGCTTCTCGGGCGGCGGCGACCTGGACCTGGTGCAGCAGATGGCGGACGACTTCGACGTGCGCGCGCGCGTCTGGCGCGAGGCGCGCGACCTGGTCTACAACATCATCAATTGCAACAAGCCCATCGTGTCCGCCATGCATGGCGCGGCGGTGGGCGCGGGCCTGGTGGCGGGCCTCCTGGCCGACATTTCCATCGCGGCGCGCGATGCCCGCATCATCGACGGCCACACCCGCCTGGGCGTGGCGGCCGGCGACCACGCCGCCATCGTCTGGCCGCTGCTTTGCGGCATGGCGAAAGCCAAGTATTACCTGATGCTGTGCGAAACCGTCACGGGCGAGGAAGCCGAGCGCATCGGCCTGGTGTCGCTGTGCGTGGACGAAGCCGAGTTGATCGGCCGCGCCTTCGAGGTGGCCAACAAGCTGGCCGCCGGATCCCAGACCGCCATCCGCTGGACCAAGTATTCGCTGAACAACTGGCTGCGCATGGCGGGCCCGAGCTTCGATACTTCGCTGGCCCTGGAATTCATGGGCTTCGGCGGCCCGGACGTGCGCGAAGGGATCCAGTCCCTGCGCGAGCGCCGGGCGCCGAACTTCCGGCCCGATTCGCCGTTCTGAAGGGGAAGGGTTTCTGGCTGATGTTGCCGTGGCGGCTGCTTGATGGGTTACGCGCGCAGGATGTCAGGGTTCTTGCCTGGAATCCCTCGCGCTTTACCCATCCTACTTCTTGAAGAACCTGGCGAACGCCGCCTGCGCCTCCTCGGTCTGCAGGCGGGCGCGGAACTGCTGGGCTTCGTAGTCCAGCGTGTCCTGGATCGCCTGGCGGTCCGGGCGCCGCATCATCGCCTTGGTCAGGCGCAACGCGGCCGGCGGCTGGCCCGCCAGGTCGGCGGCGGTGGCCCGGGCGGCCGCCAGCGCCTGGCCGGCGGGCGTGACGGACGTGGCCAGCCCGGCCTCGCATGCCGCCTGGGCCGAGAAGGCCTTGCCCTGCAGCAGCCATTCGGCGGCGCGGCGGGCGCCGGCCAGCCGCGGCATCAGCAGGCTGGAGGCGCCTTCCGGGCACAGCCCCAGCGCCACGAACGGCATGCGCAAGGTGGCGCCTTCCCCGATGTGCACGAAATCGCAATGCTGCAGCAGGGTCACGCCGATGCCGATGGCGTAGCCCTCGACCGCGGCGATGACGGGCACGTCCGCCATCGTCAGCGCCCGCAGGAACGTCAGGCCGGCGCTGTCGCCGGCGCCGCGTTCGGCCTGGAAGTCGCGCAGGTCGTTGCCCGCCGTGAAGTGCTCGCCGGCGCCGGTCAGGATCACCGCGGACAGCGCCGGGTCGGCGCCGGCCAGGGTGATCTGCTCGGTCAGCGCGGCGTAGGTCGCGACGTCCAGCGCATTGCGCCGCTCCGGGCGGTCGATGGTCAGCGTCAGGACCGCGCCCTCGCGGACGACTTTCAGCCCGCCGCTCATGCGTAGACCCGGCCGTTCAGGGCAGCCTTGGCGTCCGCGTATTCGCGGCGCAGCGTGTCGACGATCTGGCGGGCGGGCAGCACGCTGGCGATGCCGCCCACGCCCTGGCCCGCGCCCCAGATGTCCTTCCAGGGCTTGACCCGGGTGCTGCCGAAGTTCGACGCGCCGCTCTCGGGTTGCGGCAGGTTGGCGGGGTCCAGGCCGGCGGCCGCGATGCTGGCCTTCAGGTAATTGCCGGGGATGCCGGTGAAGAACGGCGTGTACAGGATGTCCGACGCGCTCGCGTCGACGATGGCGGATTTGTAGCCTTCGCTGGCGTTGGCCTCTTCGCTGGCGATGAAGCGCGTGCCCATGTAGGCGAAGTCGGCGCCCATGGCCAGCGCGGCCAGGATGTGCGCGCCGGAGGTGATCGCGCCCGACAGGATCAGCGGGCCGTCATAGAAGCGGCGCACCTCGGCCACCAGGGCGAAGGGGCTGAGCGTGCCCGCGTGCCCGCCGGCGCCGGCGCACACCAGGATCAGGCCGTCCACTCCGGCTTCCAGCGCCTTCTCGGCGTGGCGCAGGGTGGTGACGTCGTGGAACACCTTGCCGCCCCAGTCGTGCACGCCTTTGACCAGGTCGCCGGGCGCGCGCAGGCTGGTGATGATCAGCGGCACGCGATGGCTGGCGCAGACCGCCAGGTCTTGTTCCAGGCGGTCGTTGGACTGGTGGATGATCTGGTTGACCGCGTAGGGCGCCACGGTCGCGCCGGGGTGGGCCTCGCGGTGGGCGGCCAGGCCGGCCTGCACTTCGTCCAGCCAGTCGGTGAGCAGGCTTTGCGGGCGCGCGTTCAGCGCCGGGAACGAGCCCACGATACCGCTGGTGCACTGCGCGACCACCAGCTTCGGATTGGACACGATGAACATGGGGGCGCAGATGACCGGCAGGGACATCTGGCCGTACAAATCAGTCACGAGAGAGTGGGGCATGGGCGTCGTCGCGAAAAAAGGTCCCTAGGGGGCTTGAGCATCGTTGGCCGGTGTGCCTATAATTACCTACCGACCGTCCGGTAATTAATTAATCCTTATTAAACGGCATGCCCGGAAGCGCTGTCAATGGAGGTTCGCTCGAACCCCGGGGCAGCGCCGGCGCGGCCCTTGTGAAGGCTGTCATGGCGACCACCGCCCCTCCCGCCCAGAAACGCGCCCGCGCCGGCAGGCCGCCCTCGCTGGCGGCGCCGCGCGAACGCATCCTGGAAGAAGCCGCCAAGCTTTTCGCCCGCAGCGGCTACGACGGCAGTTCCGTGTCGGACCTGGCCGCCGCCCTGGGTGTATCCAAGGCGGCCATCTACCACTACTACACCACCAAGCAGGACATCTACGACGCCATCATCCTCGGCGTGCTCAGCGGCCTGACGCAGACCGTCGGCCAGGAAGTGGCGCGGGCCGTTGGCGCGGCCGACCGGCTGCGCGCCTTCATGGTGGGCCACGCCCGCTACTTCGAGCAGCACCACGCCGAGTTCGTCACCATGCTGATCGGCTATTCCGGGATGGCGCTGCCCGAGCGCGAGGACGCCGCCCGGCTGCGCGACGGCTACGAGAAACGCCTGCGCGAGGTGATCGCCCAGGGCGTGGACGACGGCGTGTTCCGGCCGCTGGACGTGCCGGCCGCCGGACGCGCCGTGCTGTCCATGCTGAATTGGATGGTGCGCTGGTACAAGCCCGGCCAGGGCGACAGCGCCGAACGCATTGCCGCCGGCTATTTCGATTTACTGGTCGGCGGCATGCGCGCCTGAACGCGCCGCCCCGGCTCCGCCTTCTTCCTGTGAGACTTCCATCATGGCCCTCGACACCGAAACCCTGACCCTGTTGCTGGACGCCGTGCGCCGATTCGTGCACGAGCGCCTGATCCCCGCCGAAGACGAGCTGGCCGCGAGCGGCGAAGTGCCGCCCGACATCGTCGCCGAAATGCGCGAACTGGGCCTCTTCGGCCTGTCGATCTCGCCCGACTACGGCGGCCTGGGCCTGAACATGGAAGAGGAAGTGCGGGTGGTCTTCGAGCTGGGCCAGACCTCGCCCGCATTCCGCTCGCTGGCCGGCACCAATATCGGCATCGGTTCCCAGGCCATCGTGCTGGCCGGCACGGACGAGCAGCGCAACCGCTACCTGCCCAGGCTCGCCAGCGGCGAGCTCGTCGGGTCTTTCGCGCTGACCGAGCCGGATGCCGGCTCGGACGCGATGGCGCTGCGCCTGTCGGCCGTGCGCGACGGCGACGAATACGTGCTCAACGGCACCAAGCGCTTCATCACCAACGCGCCCATCGCCGGCCTGTTCTCCGTCATGGCCCGCACCGCGCCCGAGCGCCGCGCCAATTCGATTTCGTGCTTCCTGGTGGAAGCCGGCGCGCCCGGCCTGATCATCGGCAAGCCCGACAAGAAAATGGGCCAGGCCGGCGCCCTGACCAGCGACGTGGTGTTCGACAACTGCCGCGTGCCGGCCAGCGCCCTGCTGGGCGGGGAAGAGGGCAACGGATTCCGCACGTCGATGCGCGTGCTGGACAAGGGCCGCCTGCACATCTCGGCCTTGTGCGTGGGCATCGCCGACCGCCTGCTGCGCGACGCCGTGCGCTACGCCCTGGAGCGCAAGCAGTTCGGCCAGCCCATCGCCGAATTCCAGCTGGTGCAGGCCATGATCGCCGACAGCCAGGCCGAGCTCTACGCGGCCCGCTGCATGGTGCTGGACGCCGCCCGCATGCGCGACCGGGGCGAGAACACCACCATGCAGGCGGCCTGCTGCAAGCTGTACGCCACCGAAATGGTGGGCCGTGTCGCCGACCGGGCGGTGCAGATCCACGGCGGTTCGGGCTATATGTCCGAGTACGCGGTCGAGCGCTTCTACCGCGACGTGCGCCTGTTCCGCATTTTCGAAGGCACCTCCCAGATCCAGCAGCTCGTGATCGCCCGCGAAACGATCAAGGCGCATTCCTGAGCGCGCGTCCGGGCTAATATCCAGCTTGACCTACGGTGATCCGGTCCGGCTTGCGCGCGAGCGCGCGGGCCGGACGTTCTCATTTCTCTTCTAGCGAAAAGATTACAGATGTCGCAACGTCCCGCTCCCCTAACCGGCATACGTGTGCTCGACCTGACCCGCGTCCTGGCCGGCCCCTGGTGCACCCAGAATCTCGCCGATCTCGGCGCCGAGGTGATCAAGATCGAACGCCCCGGCTCGGGCGACGATACGCGAGCCTGGGGGCCCCCGTACCTCAAGGACGAGGCGGGCAACGACACCAGCGAGGCGGCCTACTACCTGTCGGCCAACCGCAACAAGTTGTCCGTGGCGCTGGACATCGCCTCGCCCCGCGGCGCCGAACTGGTGCGCGAGCTGGCGCTGCAAAGCGACATCCTGGTGGAAAACTTCAAGGTGGGCGGCCTGTCCAAGTACGGCCTGGACTACGACAGCCTGAAGGAAATCAATCCGCGCCTGATCTACTGCTCCATCACCGGCTTCGGCCAGACCGGCCCCTACGCCAGCCGTCCGGGCTACGACTTCATGATCCAGGGCATGGGCGGGCTGATGAGCATCACCGGCGAACGCGACGACCTGCCCGGCGGCGGTCCGCAGAAGGCCGGCGTCGCCGTCGCCGACCTGATGACCGGCATGTATTCCACGGTGGGCATCCTGGCCGCGCTGCACGAGCGTTCCCGCAGCGGCGTGGGCCAGCACATCGACATGGCGCTGCTGGACTGCCAGGTGGCCATGCTGGCCAACCAGAACCTCAACTTCATGACCTCCGGTTCCGCGCCCAAGCGGGCCGGCAATGCGCACCAGAACCTGGTGCCCTACCAGGTCTTCGCGGCCAGCGACGGCCACCTGATCGTGGCCGTCGGCAACGACAGCCAGTTCCGCAACTACTGCGGCGCGATCGGCCTGCCGGAACTGTCGGCCGACCCGCGTTTCTCCACCAATCCGCAGCGCGTGAAGAACCGCGAGGAGCTGGTGCCCCTGCTGGCCGAACGCATGGCCACGGGCGAGCGCGACCACTGGCTGGCCGCGCTGGAAGGCGTAGGCGTCCCGGCCGGGCCGATCAACACGCTGGACCAGGTGTACGAGGACCCCCACGTCCTCGCGCGCGGCATGAAGCGCGAGCTGCCCCATCCGGCGGCGGGCAAGGTGCCGATGGCGGCCAGCCCGCTGAAGTTCTCCGGCAGCCCGGTCGAGTACCGCCGTCCGCCGCCCATGCTGGGCGAGCACACCGGGCAGGTGCTGTCCGAACGGCTGGGGCTGTCGGCCGAAGAAATCCAGGCGCTGGCGCAAAGCCGGTCCTGAGTCCAATCCCATATAGGCAATAGGCAGGAGAGAGTTGATGACGGAGATTCAAACCATCGGCGTCGTGGGCGCCGGGGCCATGGGGCGCGGCATCGCGCAGATCGCGGCGCAAGCCGGCCTGCGCGTGCGCCTGTACGACACCAGCGCCGAGGCCGTGGCGGCCGCGCGCGAGTCGCTGCGCCAGACCTGGGAAAAGCTGGCCCAGAAGGGCAAGCTCAGCGCCGCGGACGCGCAGGCCGCGCTGGCCCGCGTGGAATCGGCCACGGCCCTGACGGACATGTCGAACTGCCAGGTGGTGGTGGAAGCCATCGTCGAGCGCCTGGACGTGAAGCGCGACCTGTTCGCCGCGCTGGAAGGCGTGGTCTCCGAAGATTGCATCCTGGCGTCGAACACCTCCTCGCTGTCCATCACCGCCATCGCCGCCGCCTGCAAGCATCCGCAGCGCGTGGCCGGCTACCACTTCTTCAATCCGGTCGCGCTGATGAAGGTGGTGGAAGTCATCGACGGCCTGCGCAGCGCGCCCGAAGTGGGCGACGCGCTGGCCGAGCTGGCCCGCCGCATGGGTCATACACCCGTGCGCGCCAAGGACATGCCCGGCTTCATCGTCAACCACGCCGGCCGCGGCATGAATACCGAAGGCCTGCGCGTGGCGCAGGAGGCCGTGGCGACCTTCGCCCAGGTGGACGCCGTCATGCGCGAGCAGGCCGGTTTCCGCATGGGGCCGTTCGAACTGCTGGACCTGACGGCGCTGGACGTGTCCCATCCCGTGATGGAATCCATCTACCGCCAGTTCTTCGACGAACCGCGTTTCCGTCCGTCGCCCATCACCACGGTGCGCCTGGCCGGCGGCCTGATCGGCCGCAAGGCCGGCGAGGGCTTCTACGTCTACGCCGACGGCCAGAAGCAGGTGCCGGCCGAGCCTCCCGTGCCGGCGCTGCCCGCCAACCTGAAGGTCTGGGTCAGCCCCAAGCATGCTGAAGGCTACGCGCGCGCCACCGCCCTGGCGGAGAAGCTGGGCGCCACGCTGGTGACCGGCTCCTCGCCCGACGCCGACGCCCTCATCCTCGTCACGCCGTACGGCGACGACGTCTCCACCACGGTTTCCGCCCAGGGCCTGGACGCGGCCCGCACGGTCGGCCTGGACACCCTGTATGCCTTCGACGGCGCCAAGCGCCGCACCATCATGGTGTCGCCGGCCACCGAGGCCAAGTGGCGCGACGCGGCCCATGCGCTGCTGGCCGCCGACGGCATGCCCGTCACGGTGATCGACGATTCGCCCGGCTTCATCGCGCAGCGCATCGTGGCCACCATCGTCAACATCGCCTGCGACATCGCGCAGCAGCAGATCGCCACGCCCGAAGACATCGACCTGGCGGTGACGCTGGGCCTGGGCTACCCGGCGGGTCCGCTGTCGCTGGGCGACAAGCTCGGCGCGGACCGCATCCTGGAAATCCTGAAGAGCATGCAGCGCGTGACGGGCGACCCCCGCTACCGCCCCAGCCTGTGGCTGCAGCGCCGCGTGCAGCTGGGCATGTCCCTGACGAAGGCCACGGCCTGATCCTCGCCGGCACCCGGGCGGGCCGCCACCGCGGGGCGGCCCGCCCGATGGCCCGAAGGCCCGGCGCGCAAATCCGCGCCATGCAAAAAGCCCCTTGATCGCTCAAGGGGCTTTTTTCGGGCGAGGCGCCGAGGCGCTTACTTCGCGGCGTCGACCATGTATTGCACGGCGGCGCGGATGTCTTCTTCCGAGGCGTCGGCCGCGCCGCCCTTCGGCGGCATCGGCGGCTTGCCCTGCATGGCGACCTTCACCATGGCGTCCATGCCTGTCTTGATGTAGGGGTCCCAGGCGGCCTTGTCGCCGAACTTGGGAGCGTTGGCCACGCCCGTGGCGTGACAGGCGAAGCAGACGCTCTTGTACAGCTTCTCGCCGGCCGGGTTGACGGCGGCGGCGGCCTGCGGAGCCGGAGCGGCGGCGGCCGGCGCGGGAGCCGCGGGAGCCGCGGGGGCAGGCGCGGCGGCAGCAGCGGCAGGGGCGGCGGCGGCAGGGGCAGCAGCGGCCGGAGCGGCAGCGGCTTCCTTCTTGTCGCCTTCGGCCGCCGGCTCGGCGGGTTCAGGCAGCGAGCCGCCCGACTTGTTGGCCATGTAGACCACCGCGCGCGCGACTTCGTAGTCGGACAGCGCCGGGTTGCCGCCCTTGGCGGGCATGCCGCCCTTGCCATGCAGGGCCACGTTCAGCATGGCGTCGTAGCCGGCTTTGATGAACGGCGCCCAGGCGCCGTTGTCGCCCACCTTGGGGGCACCGGCCACGCCAGCCGTGTGACAGGCCGTACAGACCGCGGCGAAAACCTGTTCGCCGGTCTTGAAGACCTTGGGGGCGTTGGCGTCGACGAGGGCGAATCCCGCGACAGGAGCGATGCGCTTGGTGACGGCTTCGGTGGACAGCGTATCCGAACCGGCCCCGACCTTGGCGCCGGAAGTCACCATGTTCACCAGGAGGATGATGATGGCGATGGGAACCACGAAAGCCAGCACGACCGTGACGATCAGTTGCTTCGGGGTCTTGATGGGGGAGGAGTGCTCTTCTATGTGTTCCTGCTCGTTGCTCATGACCAAATCCTGCTAACGGGTACCGGGGGCGCCTGGCGGCGGCAACAGAAAATCAGTACTGCACAAGTCGGCGGCGATGACGGCCCGCCTTGCAAGCAAACGCTGGATTATATAACGGTGTCATAGACACGGGGCCAATGCGACGGCGGGGTTTTCGCTGAGTTTGACGGAAGATTCGCTCCGCTGCATGCAGTTCCCCGAAAACTAGGTACAATACCGCCTCCTTGCACTGCGCCCGTAGTTCAATGGATAGAATGAGAGTTTCCGAAGCTCTTGATACAGGTTCGATTCCTGTCGGGCGCGCCACAGAATTCCCCATGGGTTGCGTGTACCCAGTCAGTGTTCACGTTGCACCCGCCGCGGCGATCCGCCGCGCATCGCTTCGCTCCGACCTCGAAGCCACTCCTTTTCCCGAATTCCCCACGCCTCCGATGCGCGGCGATAGACGCCGAGAATTTTCGCGGCCGTGTCAGCGCGCTCGTTAGCGCGCCGGCTCCAACTGGCGGCCGCTGACAGCGGTTCAACCGCCCAGCTTCCACAGTCGCAGCGCCATGTGTATTTCGAGCGCGCGCGCCGTGTCCTCCCAACCGCCGACCAGGCGCTCGATGCTCGCCAGCCGCTGCCTGACGGTGTTCACGTGTATACCGAGCCGGGAGGCGGTCTCGGTGGCATTCTGCTTGTGGTCGAAGTAGGTCAGCAGCGTCGCCGTCAGTTCCGATCCGCGCCGGCGATCCTGCGCGATGAGGGCGCCGATGGTCGAGTCCAGGAACTGGTCCAGGCCGGTGCGATCCTGCGTTTCGAACAACACGGAATACAGCGCCATTTCGTTTTGTTCGATGAGCTGTCCGCGCAGGCCCAGCCGCGCCGCCACCGCAAGGGATCGCCGCAACGAGGTGTAGAGGGCCGGCATTTCCGCCGCGCTGTACACGGGGCGCGAGAGGACGCCGATGTGGGCGCCGCCCAGTTCACGGCGGGCGAAATCGGCGAAGGCCTCCCGCAGCGCATGCGCGCGCGTGGACGCGCATACCGCGACCAGCACGCCGTCGACCTCGTCGAGCGCCATGCCGGACACGCCCAGCGCGGCGCGCGCGCGCCGCGCCAGAAAGCCGGCCTCCGGCTGTCCCGCATCGAGCAGGACCAGCACCATGGGTTGCGAGATGTCCAGCCCGTGGCGTTCGGCGCGCTGCCGCGTCAGCGCCGGCTCGCCCTGGCGGGGAGAGATCAGCGTCTGCAATAGCGCGGAGACGTCGCGGTGCCGGCTTTCTTCCATGCGCTCCTGAGACAGCAACACGATGCCGATGACGCTGCTGCTCCGCTCGAAAGTCCGGACGGAGGTGTCGCTGAGGTCTTCCCGGCGGAACAGCAGGACCGAGCCCAGGACGCCGCCGCCGCCGATCACCGCGATGGCGCGGCAGAGCTCGCCATGGCTTTCATAGGCAATCGTGGAGCGGCCCGCGCGGCGGCTGTCCCGCAGCGCCTGCGTGAAGGCCGCGCTGTGGGCGCCGTGCGGGGCGTAGGCGCCGGCCGCCGCGCTGGGGCGGCCCTCGGGATCGGCGTGCGCGACCACATGATGGGTTTCGTCCAGGACCAGGACGGTGCCTTGCAGCAATTGCGCGATGGAATGGCACAGTTCGCCCAGCGTGGCGCCGCGCGCCAGCAGCGAGGTGAGGCGTTCGTGGGCTTCGACGGCGCCTTGCACGTCGTGGGCATGCCGCTCCAGCTCCGCCCTGGCCTGATCGGTGGCCTCCAGCGCGGACTGGGCATCGGCGAATGCCTTGGCGTTGGCGATGGCTACGGCGGCATGCGTGGCCAGCGTGCACAGGATGGAAATATTGAGCGCGGTGTGCGTGCGGTGGTAGCGGTCCGCCACGAACAACAGGCCGATCACCTGGTCGTCCCTGATCAAGGGAGCGCCGACCATTGCCGTCACACCTTCGGCGCGAAAGATATCGTCCAGGACCGGGTCGTGCTCGAAGCGCGCATCTTGCAGATAGTGCGGCGTGGAGAAGGGCAGGCGCGTGGTCATGACGACGCCGGCCACGCCGCGATTGCGCTGCGCGGTCATGCGGCCGATAGGCTCGGAAATCGCCCCGTCGGCAACCACCACCTTGAATTCGTCGGCCTGCTCATCGTAGATGGTCAACCAGCATAGGTGCGCCCGCAAGAGTCTGCGCGCGCGCACCACGATGGCCTTGAGCAGCTCGGGCAGATCGAGACGGCCGGCCAGGTCCTGCGCCGACTCGATGACCGCAAGCATCCCGCGTTCGCGTTCCTCATGCTGTTCCAGCCGGTTGCGCAGGGCCATGGCCGTTCGCGCGAGCTCGACCAGATTGCCCTTGCTTCGCAGGCCGTCCGGCAGCGCTTCGATCGCGGCCAGACGGGCCGCGAATGCCTCGGCCGGAGCGTCTTCGTGCAGCAGGCCGATCAAGCCGGCGGCAATCGTTCCCGTCTCCGTGTCCGGTGACATGTCGGGGGCGGGGTTCGGAGGCGGTTTGTGCTCGGAGGGATGCATGACCGGGAGCGACGCCCAACGGGGGGGGAACGGCGCCAGACGAGGAATAGGCGGGTTTATGTGGGATGAGTATATCAACCGGCCATTATCTATGTGGCTAATACACATAGTTGGACGACGCTATCTGTCAGACACTGCCGTTATGAGAAAGGAGGAGCCTTTGGTGCACACAAGTTTCATGGATTCGCTTCGGCCGCCGCCCGGCCTGCGCGTACTGGTTTCCGCGGGCGCGTCAGGCATTGGCGCCGTCGTGGCCCGGGCGTTCCGCGAGATGGGCGCCCGGGTGCACGTATGCGACGTCGACCACGTCGCGCTGGGGCGGCTGGCGGCCGAGGCTCCCGGCCTGACGACGAGCACCGCGGATGCCTCGGTGCCGCGGGACGTGGATGCCGTGTTCGACGACGTGAAGAATGCGCTGGGCGGCTTGGACGTGTTGGTCAACAACGTCGGCATCGCCGGCCCGACGGGGCCGGTAGAGGAGCTCGGCCGGGGCGATTGGGAGCGGACGGTGGACGTCAACCTGAACAGCCATTTCTATTTCGCCGGCCGCGCGGTGCCGTTGCTGAAGGCGTCCAGCCACAACCCCAGCCTGATCGCGATGAGTTCGGTAGCGGGCCGGTTGGGCTATGCCTTGCGCACGCCCTACGCATCGACGAAGTGGGCGCTCATCGGGTTCATGAAATCCCTTGCCATCGAACTCGGTCCGCATGGCGTGCGCGTCAACGCGATCCTGCCCGGCACGGTCGAGGGCGAGCGCATGGACGGCGTGATCGGGGCGCGTGCCGCCGCGGCGGGCGTGTCGGTGCAAGCCATGCGCGAGGAGTATCTGCGCAAGATTTCCCTGCGCCGCATGGTCACGGCCGAAGACGTCGCGGCCACGGCGCTGTTCCTGTGTTCACCCGCCGCCCGCAACATCACGGGCCAGGCGATCAGCGTGGACGGGAACGTGGAGCATCTCTAGGGCGCGGCCGGGCCCGCCACCGGCACTTTCATTACAAAAAAGGAGACAAACCATGAGCAAGCTCGATATATCCGCCATCGCCGGCGCCAGCGTAGTGGCTGCGGCCTGCGCCTTCCCCGTCGCGGCGGCCCCGGTCAAGATCGGCCTGGTCGAAACGCTGTCCGGCCCGCAGGCCTCGTCGGGACAGGCCTATCGCGCGGCGGTGCGCTTCGCGGTGGACCGGATCAATCAGGCCGGCGGATGGAACGGCGAGCCGGTGCAACTGCTTGAATACGACAACCAGGGCGGTCCCGCCGGCGCGGCCGACAAACTCAAGGCGGCCGCGGCCGATGGGGTGCATCTCATCGTGCAGGGCGCCTCGTCGGCCATCGGCGGGCAGATTACCGAAGACGTGCGCAAGTACAACCTGCGCAACGCCGGCAAGGAGATGGTCTACATCAACATGGGCGCCGAAGCGCTGGAGTTGACCGGCGAAAAGTGCAACTTCTACCATTTCCGCTTCGCCAGCAACGCCCAGGTCCGCGCCAAGGCGCTGGTCGAGGGCATGAAAAAGGCCAACGCGCTGGGCACCAAGGTCTACGCCATCAACCAGAACTACTCCTGGGGCCAGGACATGGAGCAGGCCACCGTCGACAATCAGCAGGCCGGCGGCTACACGGTCGTGGCCAAGACGCTGCACGACGTGAACCGCATCCAGGACTTCGCGCCCTACGTCGCGCGGATCGCGGCCTCGGGCGCGGACACCGTCATCACCGGCAACTGGTCCAATGACCTGCTCTTGCTGATGAAGGCGTCCAAGGCGGCCGGGCTGAAGGCGCGTTACGGCACGGTCTACCTGGATCAGCCGGGCAATCTTGCCAATGCGGGCGACCTGGCCGTAGGCAACTTCGTGGTGCATACCTTCAACGCCGAGGCGGGCCAGGCCGATGCCCGGCAGTTCGTCGAGGACTATCGCGCCAAGAACGGCAGCGCGCCCGTGTTCATCGAGCCGCAGACGGTCTTCGGCATGCTGATGGTGGCCGACGCGCTCAAGCGCACGCCGCCCCAGGACGGCAAGCTGAACGTCAATGCATTCGCCAAGGCGCTGGAGTCGGCCCGCATCCAGACGCCCATGGGCGAGATGAGCATGCGCGAGCAGGACCATCAGGCGCAGATGCCGATGGTGGTGTCGGTCGTGTCGCGCGACGCGAAGCTGAAAGTGGACGGGACGGACATGGGCTTCGCGCCGGCGCTGTTGCTCTCGGCGCAGGAAGCCGCCACGCCGCCCCAGGCCAGTTGCCAGATGAAGCGCCCGGGCTGACCGAGCCATGGAGCAACTCTTGTTCTCTTTGATGAACGGCATCGTCTACGGGCTGGTGCTGTTCATGGTCTCCGCCGGCCTCACGCTCATCTTCGGCATGATGGGTGTGCTCAACTTCGCGCATGCTTCCTTCTACATGCTGGGCGCCTACTTCGCCTACACGCTGCAGGGAACACTGGGCTTCTGGCCTGCCGTGGTCGTCTCGCCGCTGCTGGTGGGGCTGATCGGCGTGGTGGTGGAGCGCTACTTCCTGCGCCGGGTGCACCGGCACGGCCATGCGCACGAGCTGCTGCTGACTTTCGGCCTGTCGTTCATCATCGCCGAGTCGATCAAGCTGTTCTACGGCAACTATCCGGTGGACTATCGCATTCCCTCGTCTCTCGATTTCTCGGCGTTCAGCCTCGGGGCGATGCAGTATCCGTTCTATCGGCTGCTGATGGGCGGCATCGCCATTGCGATGTTCATCGCGATCTACCTGGTGTTGACGCGCTCTCGCGTCGGCATCGTGGTGCGCTCGGCCATCTACAAGCCGCACATGACCGAAGCACTGGGGCACAACGTGCCGCTGGTGTTCATGGGCGTGTTCGGCGCGGGAGCGGCCCTGGCCGGTTTGGCGGGGGCGGTAGCCGGCGCGTTCTACACCACCAATCCGAACATGGCGCTGGAATTGGGCGTGATGGTTTTCGTGGTGGTCGTGGTCGGCGGGTTGGGTTCGCTGGCCGGCGCGATGCTGGCCTCCCTGCTGATCGGCATCATCACTTCGCTGGCCGTGACGGTAGACGGCAGCCTGGCCGATGCGCTGGCGCTGATTGGCGCGGGCGACTGGGCGCGTGGCGTGGGCGGGCTGATGACGCTCAAGCTCTCCAGCCTGGCCGCGACGCTGCCGTTCGCGCTCATGTTGCTGATCCTGTTGTTGCGCCCCGGCGGTCTCATGGGCGAGAAGGGTTGATCCAATGAGAATCCACTTGATTGCCGGGCTGGCCGGCCTCGTCCTCATGGCCGCGTTGCCCTATCTGTTGTCGCAGGGCCTGCTCAATGCGGCGATCCAGATGCTGATCGCCGCGCTGTTCGCCAGCGCCTACAACCTGCTGTGCGGCCAGGCGGGCATGCTGTCGTTCGGCCATGCGGCGTATTTCGGCGTGGGCGCGTTTGCCACGGTGCATGCCATGAATGCCGTGGGCGGCGCGGGGCTGTTGCCCACGCCGTTGATGCCGCTGGCCGGCGCCGTGGGCGGCCTGATCTTCGGCGGTATCGCGGGCTGGTTCGCCACGCAGCGCAGCGGCACCTACTTCGCCATGATCACGCTGGCCATCGCCGAACTGGTCCATTCCCTGGCGCCTCACCTAAAGGGGGTGTTCGGCGGCGAAGCCGGCCTTTCGACCATGCGCATGCCCGCCTGGGGGTTCGACTTCGGATCCACGACCCAGGTGTATTACTTGACGCTCGCCTGGGTGCTGGTGTCGCTGGTGTTGCTCTATGCCTATACCCGGACGCCGCTGGGCAGGCTGACGCTGGGATTGCGCGAGAACAGCCACCGGCTGCGCTTCCTCGGCTACAACGTGCACGGAGTCGCAACGCTGGTGTTCGCGCTGTCGGCCATGTTCTCCGGCGTGGCCGGCAGCCTGCAGGTGATATCGAACGAGTCGGCGAACTACGTGGTGTTCGATCCGGCGTTGTCGGCCGCCGCCGTGCTGAATACCTACATCGGCGGCGTGCAGGTTTTCCTGGGGCCCGCGCTGGGCGCCGCGCTGATGACGTTCTTCGGCTACTTCGTGTCGGACCTGACGCGCTCATGGCTGCTCTACCAGGGCATTCTGTTCGTGCTGGTGATGATGTTCATGCCTACCGGGCTAAGCGGGCTTGCGGGCCTGGCGGCCAGCTTGCGCCAGCGTTACGGGCTGGCGCGGACGATGCCGGTGTTCGGATTGGCCCTCGGGGCGGCGGCTGCCGCCACTGCGGGAGCCGTCTTCCTCGTCGAGCTGCTGCAGCGCCTGTTTTCTCAGGAATACCGCGCCATGCTGCAACTCGATCCCGATGGCGCCTGGCCGAGCGTGACGCTGTTCGGACAGGCATGGCAGGTGTCCTCGGTCGCAACCTGGGGGCTGCCCGCGCTGTTGTTCGGGGCGGCCGCCCTGCTGGCGTGGCGTTGCCGTCTGCGGCTGGCCGCCTGCGAGTCCGTCGACACCGCTCCCGCGGCCTTGGCGCCGCAAGTCCGCGATTCGAAGGAAGCCGTATGAGCGCATCCATCCTCAGCATCCAGGACTTGCGCAAGTCCTTCGGGCCGACGGACATCATCCGGGGCGTGGACCTGGACGTGCGAGTCGGCGAGCGGCACGCGCTGATCGGCCCCAACGGGGCAGGCAAGTCCACGCTGTTTCACCTGGTGTCCGGCCAGCTTGCGCCCACCTCCGGGTCGATTCGATTCGAAGGCCGCGAAATCGGCGGCAGTTCGCCGCAGGCGATCAATCGCCTGGGCCTGGCCCGCTCGTTTCAGATCACCAACCTCTTTCCTCGGCTGAGCACGTTCGAGAATCTTCGGCTGGCGGTGATGCGCGCCCATGGCCTGCAATACGCGTTCTGGAAATTCATCGACCGGGACCGGCGCATCCGCGCCGAAACCGAGCGCCTGCTGGAGCAGGTCCGGCTGACGGCGAAGGCCGGGGCCATCGCCGGAGAGCTGGCCTATTCGGAACAGCGGTCCCTGGAGATCGCCATGACGCTGGCCTCCGACCCCCGGATCATCCTGCTGGACGAGCCCATGGCCGGCATGTCGCACGAAGAAACCGCCTACACCTCGGAGCTGATCCGCGAGGCCACGGCGGGGCGCACCCTGATGATCGTGGAGCACGATATGGACGTGGTTTTTTCCTTGAGCGACCGCATCAGTGTGCTGGTCTACGGGCAGGTGGTGGCGACCGGCGCGCCGGACGAGATCCGCGCGAACGCCGCCGTGCGCGAAGCCTATCTCGGCGACGAGGTGAGCGCATGAGCCAGATGGATACGGCGCTGCTGGAGGTCGAGAACCTGCATGCGCACTACGGAAAAAGCCATGTCCTGCATGGCGTGGATCTGAAGGTGGCGCGCGATGAGGTCGTCAGCCTTGTGGGCCGCAACGGCTCGGGGCGCTCGACCGCCATGAAGGCCATTATGGGCCTGGTCGCGCCCACGGCCGGCCGGGTGCGCCTGCTGGGCCGCGATCTCGCCGGCCAGCGCCCCTATGCGATCAATCGCGCCGGGCTGGCCTACGTGCCCGAGGAGCGCGAGGTGTTCGCCAACCTGACCGTCGACGAGAACCTGCGCATGGGCGAGCAGCCGCCAGCGCCCGGCGCTCATCGTTGGACAGTGGAGCAGATGTTCGACTACTTCCCGCGCCTGAAGGAACGGCGCAACACCAAGGCCGGAAGCATGTCGGGCGGCGAGCAGCAAATGTTGACGATCTGCCGCTCGCTGCTGGGCAATCCGCTCGTCATGTTGATCGACGAGCCCACCGAGGGCCTGGCGCCGAAGATCGTCGTCCAGGTCGGGGAATGCATCCAGGACATGCACCGCAAGGGGGTGTCGGTGGTGTTGGTGGAGCAGAAGCTGACCATCGCGCTGAAGGTGTCGACGCGGGTCTGCGTCATGGGCCATGGCCGCATCGTCTTCGAGGGCAGTCCGCAAGCGCTCGGCTCGAACGATACGCTGGTTTCCCAATGGCTCGCCGTGTAGCCGCGGCGCATTTCCAGGATTTCAACTCCAACGTACCGATATCGACATGAAAAGCAGCCAAGACAAGGTCATCATCTCCTGCGCGGTAACCGGATCGGTCCATACGCCGACCATGTCCGAGTACCTCCCGCTGACGCCGGACCAGATCGCCGAGCAGGCGGTGGAGGCGGCCCAGGCGGGCGCGGCCATCCTGCACCTGCACGCCCGCGACCCGCGCGACGGGCGGCCCACCGCGGATCCGGCCGTTTTCGACCAGTTCGTGCCGCGCATCCGCGACGCCACCGACGCGGTCATCAACATCACGACCGGCGGCAGCACGCGCATGACGCTGGAGGAACGGCTGGCCTATCCGCTGCGCGCCAAGCCTGAAATGTGTTCGCTGAACATGGGATCGATGAACTTCTCCATCCATCCCGCGGCGCGGCGCATTTCGCAGTGGCGGCATGATTGGGAGAAGCCTTACGTGGAGGGGATGGAAGACCTGATCTTCCGCAACACCTTCCGCGACATCCGTCACATCCTCAAGGTGCTGGGCGAGGAATGCGGCACGCGCTTCGAATTCGAGTGCTACGACCTGGGGCACCTGTACAACCTGGCCCACTTCGTGGACGAAGGCCTGGTGCAGGGGCCGCTGTTCATCCAGAGCATCTACGGAATCCTGGGCGGCATGGGGCCCGACCCGGAAAACCTGGTCACCATGAAGACCACCGCCGATCGGTTGTTCGGCCGAGGCGGCTACCGCTTTTCGGTGCTGGGGGCGGGTCGCCACCAGTTGCCGCTGGTGACCATGGGCGCCATCATGGGCGGCAACGTCCGCGTGGGGCTGGAGGACAGCCTCTACCTCGGCAAGGGCCAGCTGGCCAAGTCGTGCGCGGAACAAGTATCCAGGATCCGGCTCATCCTGGAAGCGCTGTCGCTGGAGGTCGCCACCCCGGCCGAGGCGCGCGTCATGCTGGGCCTGAAGGGCAGGGACGCGGTTGGATTCTGAACCGGCCGGTTTTCACTTGGAGCATTCATGAAGAAGTTATTGCAGGGCCGAGTCGCCATCGTCACCGGGGCCGGCAGCGGCCTGGGCCGCGCGCATGCGCTGGAGCTGGCGCGCCAAGGCGCGTGCGTGGTGGTCAACGACGTGGCGGGTTCGCACGATGGCTCGCCGGCACATGCCGTGGTCGAGGAAATCCGGCGCCATGGCGGCGAAGCCCTGGCGGCAGGCGGCGACGTGCGGGACTACGAAGCCATGCAAGCCCTCATCGGCCGCGCGATCGCCCGCTGGGAACGCCTGGATATCCTGGTGAACAATGCCGGAATCCTGCGCGACAAGAGCTTTTCCAAAATGTCGCTGGAGGATTTCCGCGACGTGATGGACGTGCATCTGATGGGCAGCGTCCATTGCATCAAGGCGGCATGGGAAACCATGCGCGCCCAGCGCTACGGCCGCGTCGTCCTGACGACCTCGTCGTCCGGCCTGTACGGCAATTTCGGGCAGGCGAACTACAGTGCCGCCAAGATGGCGCTCGTCGGCTTGATGCAGACCCTTGCGCTCGAAGGGGAAAAATACGACATCCGCGTCAATTGCCTGGCGCCCACCGCCGCCACCGGCATGACCGAAGGCGTGCTCGCGCCCGAAGCCATGGCGCGGCTGGCGCCCGCGGCGGTGAGCCCGGCGCTGGTCTCGCTGGTCGGAAAGGACGCGCCCAATCGCTGTATTCTGCTCGCGGGCGGCGGCAGCGTGGAGGCGGCCAACATTACGATGACGCGCGGCATTTTCATCGGCGAATCCGACGATGCCGCCCATCAGATTCACGCGCGCATGGCCGAGGTGCGTGACCGCGACGGGGAGGTCGTTCCTTCCACCGGTTTCGAACAATGCCAGTTCGAACTCGCCAAGGCGGGTTTCGAAATGGCGCTGCCCGGCGCGGACTGAGCGCCGCCGAGGCTGAGCCTCCCGCCTTGCCGACCGAGGTTCCGGATCTGCCCCGGAACCGACGGGGGCGACCATTTGCAGGGGAGCGCGATCAAAGTGCCGGCCAATCAGGCCGGCATTTTTTTCGCGAGAGCGCGCCAGGCGAGCTGGCCACGGCGCTTGCCGCCATAGAAACATCTTTTCCAATTTTCGCACTATTTGTTGCGAAAGAAAGCCAAACATGTCGTCTTTGCAATTGTTTGCATTCCTAGGCGAACTGTTCGATTCGCTTTGAGATTATTCCTATAGTTTCTGTACTACCTGGCCCGCAACATGATGACTACTGCAACGTACTCGCCGCTATCCGGTACGTACGTAGTCCATCTCACGCCTTTTCGGATTTGTATGGGTACGGCTCGGATAGGGGCCAAGGAATATCCCCATGCAAATCAAGCTCAGCCCTATCATGATGGGCCTGCTCGCCGCCGCGCTTCCCACGACGATGTGGGCGGCAGAGCTGGGCCAAGTCGTCGTGTCCGACCCCTCCGGGGCGACGCGGGTCACGTTGAACAGCGGCGATGCCGTCACTTATGCCGGGACCGGCGCGGCCATCGACGTATCGGTTGCCGGCAACGCCGTGATTGGCGACAGGGTCACCATCACGGCCGGCTCCGCATCGGCCAGGAATACCGTCGGCGTCCGGGCGACGTCGGGGGGATACGTCAAGCTGGCCGACAGCATCGTCGAGAGCGTGGGCGCGGGCCAGTATGCCCATGCGCTGCATGCCAAGGGTGCGGGCAGCCTGATCGAGGTCACGGATTCCCTGATTTCGACGCAGGGCGATTATTCCTACGGCGCCTATGCGCAGGACGGCGGAAAGATCGTCCTGGACGGGGGCAGCGTCTCCACGACCAGCCTCGGCGGCTACGGGCTTAGCGCCGAGGGCGCGAACGCCACCGTTACGGCCAAGAACCTGAGCATTACCACGGCCAGGAACGCCAATGCCGCCTATGCGGGCAAGGGCGGGACCGTGACGATCGAGGATTCCACGATCAGTTCGGGCCCCGCCGGATCCGGCGGCGGCTTGAATGCGTCCGGCGCGGGCTCGCTCATCTCCCTCCGTAATACCGACGTCGAGGTCGGCAGCGGCGGCGTGGCCGCCAGCATCGGCGGCGGCGGGCGCCTCGAAATGGACGGCGGCACGCTGCGGGCTCCCAATGGCGGCTATGCCGCCGTCGTGCTCAGCGGGTCGTTTGGCGGCGCGCCGGCATCCTCGGCGGACATCCGCAACGCGACGCTCATCACCAATGGCGCCTACGTATACGGCATCAACATCAATGCCGAAAATACATCCGCCGTAATTGAAAACGTTTCCATCGACGTTCAGGGCAGCACGGGCGCCACGGGCGTGTGGCTGCCCTCCGTCGGCACGTCGTTGACGGCCCGCCGCTTCGACATCACGAGTTCCAATCTGGGCATCGACGCCCGCGCGGGAACGGTGACGCTGGAGGACGGGTCCGTGACCACGCAGCGCACCAACGGCTACGGGCTCTATGTATCTCGCGAATATGGCAGCACGGCCACGATCAAGGCCAAGAAGGTCAAGATCGAGACTTTTGGCGTCGGCGGGGTCGGCGCGCTGGCGCGCGCGTCCGGAGCCGAGATCAGCCTGACCGACTCGTCGGTGACGACGCACGGCGATGGCGCCTACGGCCTGTTCGCCAGCGGAAACGGCGCCAGGCTGTCCACGCTCAACACCACCGTGACGACCGAGGGCGCCACGGCGACGGGGCTGTCGATGAGCAACCGCGCGGCCGTTACCCTGGACAATACGCAGTTCTTCATATCCGGCGCCGACGCGCGCGGCATCTGGAGCTACACCACCGCCGCGGGCGTCAACAACGCGGTCACGCTGAGGAACGGCACCCAGATCAGCACCCAGGACGGCGCCGGCCTGCTGGCCAGCGGCGGCGGACACACCTTCACGATCGAGAACTCCGGCATCACCGCGCGCGCCGGCGGGGTGGAGGACGGCGGCGTGTTGCTGCACTCGCGCGCCGTCACCGTCACCAGCGGCGGCGTGTCGACCGTCATCGAGAGCGAGCAGGTCACCCTGGACGCCACCAACTCGGCGCTGAAGGGCGACGTCCTGATGGATAGCGGCAACGCGGACATCCTGCTCAAGAGCGGTTCGGTGCTGACCGGCGCCGTGATCCAGCGCGGCCCGGGCCGCGTCAACAGCCTGTCGCTGGACGGCTCCAGCGCCTGGAACGTCCGCAACGATTCGTCGCTGGGCACGCTGAACAACGCCGGCACCGTGGCGTTCACCGCGCCGGGCGCGGGCGGCGCCTTCAAGACGCTGACCGTGAACAACTACGTGGGCGGTGGCACGCTGGTGCTCAACACCTGGCTGGGCGACGACGCGTCTCCCACGGACCGGCTCGTGATCGACGGCGGAACCGCCTCGGGCACGACCTCTCTGCGTATCGTGAACGCGGGCGGCGCGGGCGGGCAAACCCAGCAGGGCATCCGCGTGGTCGAGACGATCAATGGCGGCACCACCGGCGCCGACGCCTTCCGCCTGGACTCGGGCTCGACCGGCTACCGTTCGAGTTCGTCCACCCTGGCCCTGAACGGCTACGACTACAGCCTGGTGCGCGGCGGCAACGGCGGCGTGGCGCCCGATTGGTACCTGACTTCGGACTACACCCCGCCGGTGGTTCCGCCCGTCACCCCGCCGGTGACGCCGCCGGTGACGCCGCCTGTGACGCCGCCCGTCGCCCCGCCGGAGCCGCCCATCACGCCGCCGGAGATTCTGCCGCCGCCGGTGGCGCCCGGATTCAAGAACGTGTCGCCGGAAAGCGGCGCCTACGTGGGCAACCAGCGCGCCAGCACGCGGCTTTTCTCGCACAGCCTGCATGACCGCGCGGCAGCCTACCCCGATGCCGCCGACGCGACGTCCGACGGCCGCCGCCTGTGGGCGCGCGCCGAGGGCCGCCATGACGGCGGGATGAGCATGCGGGAAGGGAAGGTCGACATCGATACCGACAGCGGCATCCTGCAGCTCGGCGGCGACCTGCTGCGGGCGCCGGTCGGGCAGGGCGGGGCCGCGTATGCCGGCGTGATGGGCGGCTACGGCGAGGCGCGCACGCGATCCACCTCGACGCTGATGCTGCCGGGTTCGGACTCGAAGGCGCATGCCCGGGCGCGCGGCAAGGTGTCGGGTTATTCGGTGGGCGTGTACGCCACCGTGTACCAGAACGACGCGACCCGCCTGGGCGGCTACGCGGACACCTGGCTGCAATACGGCCGTTATTCCAACCAGATCAGCAGCGAGCTGGGCTCGACCCGCTATCACTCCAACGTCTGGTCGGCTTCGCTGGAGTCGGGCTATGCGTTGATGCCTTTCCCGGCGGATTCCGCCCTGGGCCAGGTGGTGGTGGAACCCAATGCGCAGCTCGTGTACAGCCGTTACGACGCCAACGACGCGACGCTGCAAGGCACTCGCATGCGCAGCGGCAACGACGACGCCTGGACCTCGCGAGTGGGGGTGCGCGTGTATCCGGCGGCGAAGCCCGAGGCCGGCGTGCCGGCGGTGCGCCCCTTCCTCGAAACCAATTGGCTGCATAGCGGCAGCAACGCGTCCGTCCGGATGGGAACCAGCACGCTCGACGCGGTGCCCGCGCGCAACGCGCTGGAGCTCAAGCTGGGCGCCGAGGGCCGGGTCGGCAAGGCGGTACAGGTGTCGGGGCATATCTTCGGCCAGGCCGGCAACGACAGCCAGCGCGGCTACGGCGGCATGTTGAACGTGCGCTATCTCTGGTAGCTGCAGGCGGGGCGGCCCGGCTTCGGCCGGGCTGCCGGGCGCAAGAAAAGCGCGGACGAAAGCAATGTCTTTCGTCCGCGCTTTTTATTGCCTGGCCGTCGCAAAATGAAAATGCCCCCTTTTTGGGGGGCGGGAAGGCCGCCATGAGGCCCCTGGGCGGGGGCACCCTTCCTTGCCCGGCGGGAGGGGAGGAGGCTAGTCGTACTGCGGATAGCGGCCGCCGACGCGGAAGTCGCGCCAGTTGTCGCCGCTGAGCGCGAGCAGCGCCTTCAGGCTGTCGGGGCCCAGGGGCGGGCACAGCACGTCTCCCTGGAGCAGGACGTCCGGGAATATGCGCATCCAGTGGAGATCATGGGCCTGGTTGACGTTGGTGGCCAGCACCGGCAGGCGGAGCAGGTCGGCGCGTTCCAGCAGCTTGACGAAGCGGGTGCGCAGGGTGGCGTGCTCGGAGACGCCCGGCGGCACCTGCATATGCAGGCCGACGACCTGCACGGCGCCGTTGGCGCTGGGCCCGCCGCGGCCCATGGTGGGCGTGAGCCTGAGGCGAAACCCGACGTTGAACTCGACGAAGCCGGTGAACATCTGCGAGCGCGCGAGCAGGTGCGCGACCAGGGGGGCATGGAAGGAGACCAGGGATGCCGGGTAGGCAAGGCCGGCGCGGTCAGCCGGCAGGCGGTCGGGCGCGGCCCGCAGCTCGTTGCGGTGGAGGATGACGCCGCCCAACTCGCAGACCTCGTTGGCCGACCAGCCGATGGGGGGTGGCGGGGAGCCGTAGTTCAGCGCAAACGGGATGCGTTCGCCGGAAGCTTGGAAGAAGCCCAGGGCTGCGCGCATCAGTCGGGTCGATTCTCCGGGGGCGCCGCGGCGCCAGCCGTGGCGTTGGCTGGCGAGGGTCGCGGTGTATTCGCACACCAGGCCGTCGGAGGAGAACACGGGTTGGAAATTCAACCCGTCCGATGCCGGCCAGGCCGGCGCGCATGCCAGGGCGGCATCTTGGTTCACTAGGGATTCCATTTATCGCATCTGCCAGCAACCGCTCGGTTATGGACGACGCCGTGATCTCGGCGCGCATGCGACACAGGAGACTGAGCACTCGAAAATGGAAATTCTAGTGAGCGTGTAGAAGCCCTTCTATAAGAATATTCTCAATCTGAGGAGCGGCTTGACCGGGCGCGTCAGATGGCCGCCAGCATGGCCTTCATTTCCGCGATCAGCGCGGCCACATTCTGCCGGGCCGCGGCGCTCAGCCCGTCGTTGCGCAGCTGGTTCTCCACGCGTTCGGACTGGTTCTGCAAGTCGGAGAGTTCGACCGCCGCCAGGCCGCCGCGCATGCGGTGCAGCACGGCGCGCATATCGCGCTCGTTGGCGTCGCGGGCGGATTTCTCCAGCTTTTCCAGGTCCTGCGTCATGGTTTCCAGGAAGATGTCGCGGTACTTGGCCGGAATGTAGGGCGCCTTGCCCGCCGGGGCCTCCGCTGGCGCCGCCGTGGGCGCGCGTGACGCGTCGGCCGCGCCCGCGGCCCGGCCCTGCGCGTCGGCGTGCGGGCGCAGGCGCCGCCACAGGGAGCGCAGATCGATGGGCTTGACCAGCCAGCTGTTCATGCCGGCGGCCATGCAGCGGGTTTCCTCTTCCTTCATGGCGTTGGCCGTGACGCCGATGATGGGCACCGTGACGCCGCGCGCGCGCAGCGTGCTGGCGAAGTCGTAGCCGTTCATGCGGGGCATGTTCACGTCGGTCAGCACCAGGTCGAAGGGCTCGATGCTCCACATGGCCAACCCCTCGGCCCCGTCGGGGGCGATCACGACCCGGCAGCCCAGCTGTTCGAGCTGGTCGCGGATCGTGACCTGGTTGATGGGATTGTCCTCGGCCACCAGCACGCGCAGGTTCAAGGGCGTGTAGGTCGCCAGGCCGGCGTCCTGGGGAATCTCGGTGGCGCCGGACATCAGCCGCTCGATGGCCTGGCCGATCGCCAGCATCGAATGCCGGTCCACTTGCGGACGGCTCCGGCCCAGCGCGTCGTCCCCGCCCGCGACGATGAGCGGGCCCGCCCATTCCGCCGGCTTGGCGTGGCTGGTCAGGAGCACGTCGACGAGCACGCCGTCCAGGCCGCTGTCGGGGTAGCCGTCGGCGGGGACCACGGTGGCGTCGGCGCCCCAGTGGGCGAGCCATTGGCAGATGTTCTCGCTGAGTTCCTTGCGGGGGCTGCGCACGTGGACGTGCTGGCCCTGCAGCCGCGGCGGATTGGCGGGAGGCCCCTCGGCCTTTTCCAGTTCGATGTCCACCGAGAAGCTGCTGCCCAGCCCGGGCTCGCTGGTGACGTGGATGGAACTGCCCATGAGTTCGGCCAGCTTGGCGCAGATGGACAGGCCGATGCCGGCCCCCCGAATGGTGTGCGAGCCGCTGTCGATCTGGTAGAAGGGTTCGAACAAGCGGACCTGTTCGGCCGGGCCGATGCCCACGCCGCTGTCGACCACCTGCAAGCCCAGCCGCGTCTTGCCGCCGGGGAGGTGCTCGGCCCGCAGCCGTGCAATGACATGGCCCGAATCGGTGAACTTGATGGCATTGCTCAGCAGGTTGCTGAGGATCTGACGGATCCGGCCGCCGTCGCCCTTCACGCATTCCGGCACGGCGGTGTCGACGCAGCTGTAGATGATCAGCCCCTTCTGCTCGGCCATGCCGGCATAGGACGCGACCGTGCCCTGGAAGAGTTCGCAGGGGTCGAAGGTATCGATTTCGAGGGCGAGCTGGCCGGATTCGATCTTGGTGATGTCCAGGATGTCGCTGATCAGTTGCTGGAGGATGACGGAGGAAGTCTGGATGCGGTCCACGTGGCGTTTCTGTTCGTCGCTCAGCGGGGTCATGGCCAGCACTTCGAGCGTGCCCAGGACGCCGTAGAGGGGGGTGCGGATTTCATGGCTCATCGTGGCCAGAAAGGTGGATTTGGCCTCGCTGGCCTTGTCGGCCTGCTCCTTGGCCAGGGCCAGGGTGCGCTCCATTTCGGCGCGCGCGCTGATGTCGGCGAAGGCGCACAGCACCACGTCCTGCTTCTTGTAGCGGGTGGGCGCGAAGGTGACGAACAGCGGCCGGCCGTCATAGGCGAGGAAGGTTTCGATGGTGCCGGGCGAGCCGGAGCCCAGGGCGCGGCGCAAAAGCTGGTTGGCGTCGGGCGAGTTGTGCAGTTCCTCGCCGGGCTCGATGCCCAGCCACTGCGAAGCCAGCGCATTGCTGAACACCACCTTCCCGTCGGGACGGGACAGCACGCACAGCGCGACGGGCGCGGTGCCCAGCACGGTGCGATTGAATTCCTCGCTTTCGACGATGTCGCGATGCGCAGCCTCGGCGGGCTGGATGACGCGCCGGTTGTACCAGCGCAGGTAGGCCGCGCTCATGCCCAGCCCCGCGATCAGCAGCAGCAGGACGCCGACGGGCAGCCACATATTGTCCTGGAAGAGGCTGCTGTACTTCAGCTTGTAATAGCCGGTCCAGTTGCCGCTGGTGTCGACGATCTTCAGGACCAGGCCGTCCGCGTTGTAGTGGAAGCCGGACGTGTCGGCTTGCGGCGGGGGGGTCTGGCCCAACAGCACGCCGCTGCCTTTGCGCGCCAGCCAGAACTGGTCGTACAGCGGCACGTGGAGGATTTTTTCGGAAATGCTGACGCGGCCCCGGGTGAGCAGTGTCGCGGCGTACACGTTGCGCCGGAGCTCGGGCGGCTCGTTCTTCAGGCCCAGGGGCAGGCTGGTGGGAAGCATGCCTATCATCGCGTCGGGCAGCTGGGAGTCTCGGATCCATTCGACCTGGCCGGGTTCGGCCATCGTCGGCCCGACCGGATCGGTGCCGCCCGCCTGTTCCGTGATCGCCTCGACCACCGTCATGAAGGTTTTGCGCGTCAGCGGCTCGTAGCCCGAATCGGTGGCCACCGCCGGCACGCTGAGGCTGACCTGCCGGCCGGGCGACACCACGAAGACCGGGGCGGCGGGGAAATACGAGGCGGCCCAGTGGCTGGAATAGAAATCGGACAGGTAGGGGCCGATGCCGGAAAAGACGCCGTGGCTGACCGGACAGGCATCCTCTCGCTGGCAGAGCAGCGAGAAGGGCATGGAGGCGAGGCCGTGCTGGCCTTCGAAAAACCGCCAGGTCGGGGGGTCGAACCCGGCCGCTTCGCTGACGCTGGTGGAGGACACCAGGTTGCGGGAGTCGGGGCGCTGGGTCTGCGTGCGCAGGGCGTGGAGCATGCGCTCCTGGGCGTTGACGTAGCCGACGAGAATGGAGAAATCGATCCGGAACTTGTCTTCTTCCTGCTGCAGGATGCGCTGGCCGCCCCAGTAAAGGGCGCCCGCCAGGACCATCACGAGCGGCAGGATGCCGAACAGCGCGGTATTCATGCGCCGGGAAGCGCGCGTGACTTTTCGTAGCGGCGTATCCAGTTTCATAGACGATGCGGGCCGATCTCGCGCAGGGTTTACTGGGGCGGAATGCAAGGGGTGAAGCTGGGGTTGGGCTCGTGGGCCAGCAATTGGCTGAAGGCGGCCACATCCACGGCGGCGGAAATCAGGTAGCCCTGCGCGTAGTCGCAGCCGATCTGGCGCACGAATTGCAAGTCCTGCATGGTTTCCACGCCCTCGGCGGTCACTTGCAGGCCCAATTGCCTGCCCAATTGCACCGAGGATACCAGTGCCGCCGCCCTGACTTCATCCTTGGCCGCGCCGCAGACGAAGGCGCGGTCGATTTTCAATTCCGTGAACGGCGTCGAGATCAATCCGTACATGCTGCTATACCCCTTGCCAAAATCGTCCTGCGACAGCCCGAACCCCTTGAGGCGCAGGCGGCTGGTGCCCATGTAGTACTGGCCGGCGGCCACCGTCATGTCGTCTTCGAGCAGTTCGAAGGTGACGTCCTCGGCCGGCAGCCCGGAATTCGTGACCATATAGTAGAGCTCGTCCGGCAATTGCGGGCGGTCCAGCAGCGAGGTGGGAAGGTTGACCGAGATGGGGATGCGGTGCCCCTGGCCGCGCCAGGTGCGGTAGGCCTTGAGCCCGTCTTCCAGCATGCGGATCAGCAGTTCGTGGTCCAGGCCGTAGCCGCGCAGGGTCTTGAGGAACGACGAGGGCATCATCAGGCCCAGTTCTTCGTGCTGCCAGCGCACCAGCGCCTCGGCGCCCACGATGTTGCCGGACGACAGCGACTTCTTGGGCTGGAACCACGCGCGGATGCTGCCGTCGCGCAGCGCGCCCTCCAGGCTTTTCCGGTCGAGCAGGGTGCTGGCATAGCCGGTGTCCAGGCGGGCGGGAGAGGTGTCGGCGGGCGGCTTGCGCAGCAGCCCGGCCGCGAGGTTGTCGATCTGCTCGCGGGAGATGGGTTTCACGAAGGCCCCCAGCACGGCCAGGCCGCGCTCCTTGGCCATCAGGCTGATGCTGTTGGCCATCCGGCGGGAGCAGCCGGTCACGATGGCGAGCATGGGGTTCAGGTCCTGGCGGGCCAGCTCGTGGATGAACTGGGCGCCGTCCATGATGGGCATGTTCACGTCCATGACCACGAGGTTGTAGCCCTCGTCGCGGATGCCCTGGAGAGCGTCGCCCGCGCTTTGCAGCGTATCCACGCGATTGAAGCCCGCATCTTCCAGCATGTCCTTCAGGTGGGCGCACTGAAAAGCGTGGTCATCCAGGACGAGCACTTTGTAGGCAGACAGCATATTCAGTTCAGATCCTCTGCTAGGTCATGCAATGTTTGCGCCAGGACCAGGATGGGCAGGGGCTTCAGGAGCACCCGGTCCATGCCGGCGTCCAGGCCCAGGCGCGAAGCCTCGGGCGCGGCGCTGGCGGTCAGGCCCAGGATGGTTCCCGCATAGCCGAGCTTGCGCAGCGAGCGGGCGAGTTCGTAGCCGCCCATCATCGGCATGTTGAGGTCCGTGATGACGACGTCGTGGTCCAGGGCGTTCCAGTGGCGCAGGGCCTCGCTGCCGTTGGACACCATCGTGACCGTGCAGCCCAGGTGCTCCAGCTGTTCGCGCAGGATGAGCTGGCTGATGACGTTGTCTTCGACCACCATCACGTGCAATCCCAGGGAGACGCTCTGGGCGTGGGCCTGGCCCAGCGCCGGCCGTTCGATGCCGTCCTGGGCCATGCGAACGGCGCGGCCGATGCTGGCCGGATTGACGGTGCTGGTGATGCCGGCCTTGGAGACGGCCGATACCAGGCTTTCGTGGCCGGAGCCGGGCGCCATGACGCGGACGCGGCCATGCTTCCAGCGGGGCTCCTGCGCCGCGGGAGGCCAGGCCTGCACCAGCACGGCGTCCTCGAATTCGACCGTGTCCGCGTAGCCGCGGTAGGGCATGGCGACCGCGCCCCACGCATTCAGCCAGGCGCACAGATTGGCGACGACTTCCGGAACGGCGCCGTCGACGTACACGGCGCGCCGCCGCAAGGGAGCCGGGGCCGGCGTCGGGGGCACGTCCAGCGTCAGGGTGAAGACGATGCTGGTGCCCAGGCCTTCCTCGCTGACGACGGAGAGGCTGCCGCCCATCAGGTCGGAGAGGCGGCGGCAGATCGCCAGCCCCAGCCCGGTGCCGGAGATGTCGCGTTCCAGGCCGGCGTGGGCGCGGAAGTAGGGCTCGAAGAGCTGGGCCTGGGAATCCGCGGGGATGCCGACGCCGGTGTCCGCGACCTGGAACCGCAGCGAGACGCGGCCGGGGGACGGCACCACCGCCGCGGCGCGGACCGCCACGCGGCCGGCCTCGGTGAACTTCACGGCGTTGCTCACCAGGTTGTTCAGGACCTGGAGGATGCGGGTGGCGTCGCCCAGGACGGCGGCGGGCACGTCGATGTCGGTGATCGCGTAGATCAGCAGCCCCTTGCCCTGCGCGCGCGCGGCGTAGTTGGCCACCACGCGTTCGAGGATGTCGGAGGGCGAGAACTCGGCGATGTCCAGTTCCTGGCGGCCGGCTTCGATGCGCGACAGGTCCAGCGTGTCGTTGATGGTGCGCAGCAGGGTCGAGGAGGATTGCTGGATGGTGTTCAGGTATTGCTGCTGCTGGCCGCTGAGGCCCGTCAGCGCCAGCAGTTCCAGCGTGCCCAGGATGCCGTACAGCGGGGTGCGGATTTCGTGGCTGATCGTGGCGAAGAACATGGTTTTCGCTTCGCTGGCCTTGTCGGCCGCCTGCTTGGCGTTGCGCAGGGTGCGTTCGATTTCCTTCTGGCTGGTGATGTCGCTGACGCCGCACAGCACCACGTCCTCGGACTGGTAGGTCATGGCGGCGAAGGTCAGGTAGACGCTGCGGCCGTCTTTCAGGGGATACTCGCGGCCGCCCGCCGCGGCGGTGGCATGGCGGATGTCTTCGCGCCAGCCGTCGTGCTCGTCGAGCAGGCGCCGGGCTGCGTCGTTGGACATGATGAGCTCGCCGTCGGCGCGGCGAACCAGGCTGAGCCCCACCGGCGCGACCTCGATGATCTTGTCGTTGAGCGCCACGCTGTCGGCCAGCGCTTCGTATTGGCGCAGGGCCGGCGTGACGAGCTTGCGCTTGATGTGCCGGACCGCGAGCAGCACCACGGCCATGAGGAACAGGCAGATGGCGCCGGCCGTCCAGAACGCGGCCGCGCCGTGGTGCAGCACGTCGCGCATCGGCACGTAATAGGCGAGCTTCCAGCCGGCTTCCCCCACCGACTTGACCAGCACCAGATTCTCGGGGAACCACGTGCCGCCCTGGAAGCCGAACGAGTCCTGGCCGAGGCGGGCGGTCAGCGGACTGTTGATCGTGACGGGCAGGGGGCCGCCGTGCAGGGCCACGCGGCTGTTGCTGTCGTAGAGGGCGTAGCTGCCGCCGTCGCTGGCGCATTCCGCGGCGATGACCGCGGCGATGCCGTCCACTTCCAGGCCGATCCAGGTGCGTTCCTGGCCGGTGGTGTCCAGCGGCGTGTAGAGGAAGAAGCGGTCCACGTCGTCCATGGGCGGGCGCAGCCAGACGATGGGCTCGCGCCCGTTGGCGCTGGGGCTGGGATCGCGCATGGCGAGGATTTCGGCCAGCCATTGGCCGGTGCGCGTGGAAATGGGCGCGGCGCGGCGCCGGGTTTCGAGGGGCAGGCGCTGCGAGGCGGCCTCTTCCGCCGGCGCGTACACGATGCGCGCATTGGCCGCGGCGATGTCGGCGTGGTCGCGGGGCGTCATGACGAGCGCCCATTCGTAGGTGTTGTTTTCCTTGAGCAGCGGGATGACGCTGATCTGCCCGGTTTCGCCGAAGGTCTTGGGCGTGCGCGCGGGCGCCATGTGGTCGGTGTTGCGCACGGAGGAGCCGGCCACGGAGCGCAGCAGGCCTTCGCGCTGGTCGAAGTAGACTTGCGCGTTATAGGCGGCCGCGTTCATGCGGCGGCGGTGCTTGGAGACTTCGTCGCTGAACGACAGGTAGAAGGAGAGTGCCGTGCCTACCAGGATGCACGCGAGCAGCGCCACGGCAAACATGTGCAGCAGAAGCATGGGCCGGCCGGGGCCGGCGCGGCCCTGCTTCCGGGGAAGGCGGGGGGCGACAATCATGCATTGATGATAGAAGTCGCGCCCGCCGCGAAGAACAAGACAATTCTGAAAACCGGACCAAATTCCGTCTTGATTTTCTTCGGTGTTCCGCCGGCCTCCCGCCTATTGGAACAAGCCGCTCTCCATGCAGAAGGCCACCAGTTCCTGGTCCGTCTGCACATTCAGCTTGCGCATGGCGGAGGCCTTCTGGCCGCTGATCGTCTTGACGCTGCGCTTCAGGTTCTCGGCGATCACCGTCACGGTTTCTCCGCGCACGAAATGCCTCAGCACTTCGAATTCCTTGGGGGACAGGCTGTCGATGCACTCGCCGATGGGCTTGCGCGGCAGGCTCGTGGCGGGATCGCGCCGGAAGCCCGGCGGATAGTATTTCCTGCCGATGCGCAACATGGACAGCGCCGTGACGATCTCGGCGAGGTTGTCGCGCTTGAGGACCACGGCGGCGACGCCGGCGTCGTAGAGCGCCGAGATGATCATGGGATTGGACACCATGGTCAGCACCACGATGTGCAGGCCGGGATGGCGCCGGATCAGGTACTGGACCAGGCGCATGCCGTCGCCGTAGGCATCGTCGCCGGGCATGGAGTAGTCCGTGACCACGACGTTGGACGGGGTGTGCTCAAGATGCGAAATGAGCTCGGTCGAGCTGGAGACGGCTCCGGTTATCTCAAGGTTGGGGACCGTGTCCAGGAGATCGCGGATGCCCGCCAAGACGAGTGGATGGTCGTCGGCAAGGACGATTCGAAGCTTATCCATTGAGAGCAGAGACACCGTGTGGAGTAGGACGCCCGGGGCGCGTCACAAATTCTGCATCAAGACGTGGACTTAAGCTAGGAGCGGCTAGGGAAAAAGGGCCTGCGCCGGCAAAAAGGACACCCCCGGCGCCGGGCCTCCCCGCGCCAGGGCCGCCCGCCGGGCGGCCCTGGCGGTGATCAGTCGTCCAGGGCGGGCACGGTTCCGATCTGGGCAAGGATGCGGGGCGATTGCATGTCGCCGGTTTCCTTGTCGACCAGGACTTCGTAGGCGGCGACGCCCGCGAACTTGGAGGCCATGGAATTCGCGATCCGGATGGCTCCGAATTCGCTGCTGGCGGGACGGATCTCACCGGGCGCCACGCCTTCGGCGGCGGCACGGTAGGGGACGACGATGTATTGGACGAGATGAGCGGCTTCTGACACAGGGTTCTCCTGGACGACAGTTTTTCGGGCGAGCGAAATGTATCACGGCACACTGTGTATTTGTACAGTATTTTGATGTGCCGTCCCTGAATTTTTTCCTCAAGGCGCGGCCGGTTGTGGAAAACCCTAGCGCCCGTGGCATTGCCGGATCGCGGGCCTGCCTCTAATATTTTCGAAAATCCTGTTTGTTTTATAAAAGAGGCAAGGGATGGAAGCGAACCGCTACGACGCCTACCGCGAAAACGTCGCCGGGCGAGCCAATGTGGCCGACTCTCCGGAGCGGGTGGCCTATTACGAAGCGCTGGCTCGGCTGGAGACGGGCGCGTTGTGGACGGTGGCGAACAAGATCGAGCCCTGGGCGCCGCGGTCCGCGTCGGTGCCGGTGGTGTGGCGCTACCGCGACCTGCGCGGCCACGTGCTCCGTTCGGCGGAGCTAGTGTCGCCGGAAGAAGCGGGCAGGCGGGTGATCTATCTCAACAATCCCGGCCGCCGCGACGTGGCCGCGGCGGTGGGCTGGCTGTATTCCGGCCTGCAGGTAATGCAGCCCGGCGAACTCGCGTCGGCGCATGCGCATTCCCATTCCGCGCTGCGTTTCATCATGGAAGGCCGAGGCGCGTTCACGGTGGTGGACGGCCACAAGATGACGCTGGGCGCGAACGACTTCGTGCTGACGCCCAACGGCACCTGGCACGAGCATGGCGTGGCCGAGGATGGCACCACCTGCATCTGGCAGGACGGCCTGGACATTCCGCTGGTCAATGCGCTGGAGGCGGGCTTCTACGCGGTGCACCCCGACCTGAACCAGGCCGTCACGCATCCGGTGGACGACACCAGCGCCGCCTGGGGCAACGCGGCGCTGCGGCCGCAGGTCTCGGGCTGGACCAAGCCCTATTCGCCGCTGTTCAAGTACGAATGGGAGCCCACCTACGAAGCGCTGCGGCGCTACGCTCGCACCACCGAGGGCAGCCCCTACGACGGCGTGCTGCTGGATTACGTGAACCCCGCGACGGGCGGCCCGGTCATGCCCACCATCGGCGCCAGCATGCAGATGCTGCGCCCGGGCGAGCACACCAAGGCGCACCGCCACACCGGCAGCTTCATCTACCAGGCGGCCAAGGGCAGCGGCTTTTCCGTCATCGACGGCAAGCGCTACGACTGGACCGAACGCGACATTTTCTGCGTGCCGTCCTGGGCGATGCACGAGCATGCCAACCTGTCGTCCAGCGACGACGCCTGCCTGTTCTGTTTCAACGATCTCCCGGTGCTTCGGTCGCTGGCGTTGTACCGCGAGGAAGCGCTCGCGGAGAACGGCGGCAGGCAGACGCTGGCCTGATTCCTTCCGCCCGGCGCCGCCGGGCCCGACGCAACCCTGACTGGATTCTTGGAGCAACTATGCGCTTGGTAACGTTTCGCGCTCATCCCGCCGCCGCCGCCCGCCTGGGGGCGCTGGCCGACGGCTATGTGGTGGACCTGGCCCTGCTGGGGCAGAACGCGGGCGTGGAGCTGCCCGCCGACATGCTGGATTTCATCGACCTGGGCCCGGTTGCCGTGGAGCAGGCGTCGCGCCTGATGGAGGCGCACCGCGGCGCGTGGCCGGTGGGCACCGCGTTGCCCCAGGAGAACGTCAAGCTGCTGGCGCCGATTCCGCGTCCCCGCAAGAACATCTTCGGCATCGGCCTGAACTATGTGGAGCACGTGGCCGAGTCCAGCCGCACGCTGGATACCTCGGCGGACCTGCCCAAGCAGCCCGTCATCTTCTCCAAGCCGCCCACCACCGTCATCGGCCCGGGCGACGCCATCGAGCACAACGCGAAGATCACCCAGCAACTGGACTGGGAAGTGGAGCTGGCGGTCATCATGGGCCGCCGCGCCTCGCGGGTGGCGGAAGCGGATGCGCTGTCGTACGTGTTCGGCTATAGCGTCATGCTGGACATGAGCGCGCGCGACTGCCGCCGCGCGGGCCAGTGGATCTACTCCAAGGGGCAGGACACCTATGCGCCGTTCGGCCCCTGCATCGTGACGGCCGACGAGATTCCCGATCCGCAGGTGCTGGACCTCTGGCTCACGGTGAACGGCGAAAAGAAGCAGGGCTCCAATACCCGCCACATGCTGTTCAAGGTGCCTTTCCTGATTTCCGACATCAGCGCCGGCATCACGCTGGAGCCGGGCGACATCATCGCCACCGGCACGCCGGAAGGCGTGGGCGCGGGCCGCAAGCCGCAGGAATGGCTGTGGCCGGGCGACGTGGTGGTGGCGTGCGTGGAAGGCATCGGCACGCTGCGCCATCCCGTGGTGGCGGTGTAGCATCGTCGCGGGCGCGTTTGCGCGCCCGCGCCTGGAGCCAGCATTGAAGCCGAGAATCAAAAACCTGCTCGACGATGAGCCCGGCGCGGACGGGATCGCGGCGGTCGAGGAAATCACCCTGTCGGAGCAGGTCTATCGCCTGCTTCGGCGCGACATCATGGGCGGCGCGTTCGCGCCAGGCCAGTCGTTGCGGCTGGAGTCGCTGAAGCAGCGCTACGGCAGCAGCTTTTCGCCGATCCGCGAAGCCTTGAACCGGCTGCGCAGCGAGCGCATGGTGGTGGCGACGACCTCGCGCGGATTCCGCGTGGCGCCGCTGTCCGTCGAGGAACTGTGGGACGCCTGCGAAACCCGCATCCTGATCGACTGCGACGCGCTGCGGCGTTCGCTGGCCAATGCCGGCGACGCCTGGGAGGCGCGGCTGGTGGGCGCCTACCACGCTTTGACGCTGGCCGCGCAACGCGCGGCCGAGTCCATCGTGCTCAACCCGGAGCTGGAAGACGCGCTGGAAGCGCGGCACCAGGATTTCCACCATGCGCTGATCGGCGCGTGCCGTTCGCCGTGGCTGCTGGACCTGTCGGCGCAACTGTATGCGCAGACCGAGCGCTACCGGCGTCCGGCGCGCGCCGGCGTCACGGCCTACGGGCCGCAGCGCAGCGTGGACCAGGAGCATCGCCTGCTGCTGGAAGCGGCCGTGTCCCGCGACGCGGACCGGGCGGCCGCCACGCTGGCCGCGCACTACCGCAAGACCGCGCAATTCATCGAGCAGGTCCTCGGCCAGGCCGGCAGGCAGGCCGCCAACGCCTGATGGCGTAAGCTTGGCCCATGGCCGACCTGAAACTGCTCGAAGACCTGATAGCCCTGGCGCGGACGGGCAGTTTCGTGCGCGCGGCCGAGTTGCGCCACGTCACGCATCCCGCGTTCGGCCGGCGCATCCGCGCGCTGGAGGCCTGGGCCGGCGCGCCCCTGGTCGAACGCCAGCGGCAGCCCGTGGTCCTGACCGGCGAGGGCGAGGCCCTGCTGAAAACGGCGGTGCAGGTGGTGGAGCAGATGGGGCAGGTGCGCCATCGCATTCGCAGTTCGAGCGCGGGCGGCGAAGCCGTGTTGCGCATCGCCACCGGCCGCAGCCTTGCGCGCACGCTGGTGGCGGACTGGATCGCGCGCTTGCGGCTGCGCGCGCCCAAGGTGTTGTCGGAGGGCACCCAGGTGGAACTGTCCACCGGCATGATGCAGGACATGGCTGCCCGGCTGGAACAGGGCAAGGTGGACCTGCTGTGCTGTTACGAGCATCCCGCGCTGTCGGTTCAGCTCAGCCCCGGCCGCTACCGCTACATGACGCTGGGCACCGACAAGCTGGTGCCCGTGAGCCAGGCGGATTCGCGCGGACGCGCCCGCTACGCCCTGCAAGAGGGCGGGCATTCCGCGCCGCTGATCACCTATGCGGGCGGCCTGGCGATGGAGCGCATCGTCGGGGACCGCCTGGAAACCACGCCTTATGCCCTGACGCCGTTCCTGCGCAGCGATTCGCTGGACGCCGCCCACGGCGCCGTGGCCAAGGGGCTGGGCGTGGCCTGGCTGCCCTGGTCCATGGTGGCGGCGGATTGCCGCCGGGGCGCGTTGGCCGCCCTGGGCGGACGCAGCGACGAAATCGCCTTCGAGGTCCGGCTGTACCGGTCGCGCGCGCGGCTGGCGGACCTGGCCGAGGCGGTCTGGGAAGCCACCGCGAACCGCAAGGCCTGAGGCGCGGCCTCGCGCCCCATCCTGGGGCATGAACCCAATCGGCACTGCAATATGCCGATTCGGCACGGGCCGGCATTGCCGGGAGGCCGAGAATAGCTCCCGACACTTCACAACGAGACGGCGACGCCGTCCAAGCCAGCACCCCAGGGAGAAAACCATGAAATCCGTCCAGCATCCGCTGCGCGGCGCGCTCGCCGCGCTCTGCGCCACCGCCGCCCTCGCCATTTCGCCGTCCGTGCACGCCGATTACCCCGACCGCGCCATTTCGCTGGTGGTGGGCTATCCCGCCGGCGGCAGCGTGGACCTGACCGCGCGCCTGTTCGGCGAAGAGCTGGCCAAGCGCCTGGGCCAGAGCGTCGTGGTCGAGAACGTGGGCGGCGCCGGCGGCACCATCGGCGCGCAACGCGTGGCGCGCGCCGCGCCCGACGGCTATACGCTGCTGCTGGGCTCCACCAACGAAATGGTGATTGCCAGCATGATCAACAGCGCGGTCAAGTACGACAGCGTGAAGGATTTTTCGGCGCTGGGCGTGATCGCCTCGCAGCCCATGCTGCTGGCCGCCAGCAAGAATTCCGGCGTGAAGACGGCGGCCGAATACCTGCAAAAGCTGCGCGGCGCCGCGCCGGGCAGCTTCAACTACGGTTCGTCGGGCGTGGGCACCACCCTGCACCTGGCCGGCGAGATGATCAACCAGTCCACCGCCACGCGGGCCGAACACGTGCCGTACCGCGGCGTGGCGCCGCTGGTGACCGACCTGATGAGCGGGCAGCTGGACTACGGCATGCTGGTGCTGTCCTCGGGCCTGCCCCAGGTGCGCGGCGACAAGATCGTGGCGCTGGGCGTGACCGAGAAGAAGCGGTCGCCGGTGGCGCCGGACCTGCCGGCGCTGGCCGAGACGCCGGGATTCGAATCGGTCGACATCAGCGTCTGGTTCGCGCTGTACGGTCCGGCGGGCCTGCCCGAGCCGGTGGCGTCCAAGCTGCGCGCCGCGCTGGCGGAAACGCTGAAGTCGGAGCAGTTCCGCGCCAAGATGCAGGAAGCCGGCGGCCAGTTGGCGCAGCCCGGCCTGGACCCGGTGGCCTACCAGGCCGACGAAACCAAGAAGTACGGCGCCCTGGTCAAGGCCGCCAAGATCGAAGCCCAGTAAGCGCGGCAAGGCGCGCGGCACAACCTCAGCGGACGACGTTTCATGGAATTCAAGCTTTCCGTTCCCGACCTGGGCGCCGAGCGCGCCGGCAACACCGGCACGCCGGGCGTGTGGCACTTCGATTCGGGCGTGCCCGGACGCGCGCTCATGGTGTCGGCGCTGGTGCACGGCAACGAACTGTGCGGCGCCTGGGCGCTGAAGGACCTGCTGGCGTCCGGCCTGCGCCCGCGCCGCGGCAGCCTGACGCTGGCCTTCTGCAACCTGGACGCGTTCGACCGCTTCGACCTCGCCAGCCACGACGCGTCGCGCTTCGTGCAGGAGGACATGAACCGGGTCTGGAGCGCCGAGCGCCTGGAGGATGCCGGCACCGCCGATCGCCGGCGCGCCGCGGCCCTGCGCCCCTGGGTCGAGCGGGCGGACTGGCTGCTGGACCTGCATTCCATGCACGAGCCGGGCGAACCGCTGTTGCTGACCGGGGTCCTGCCCCGCAATATCGCGCTGGCGCAGCGCCTGAAGGCGCCGCGGCACGTGATCGTGGATGCGGGCCACAAGGACGGCGTGCGCATGCGCGATTTCGCGCAGTTCGGCGATCCCGCCGGGCAGGCCTGCGCACTGCTGATCGAGTGCGGTTTCCATGGCGACCCGGCTTCGCGCGACGTGGCCCGCGACATGGTGGCGCGCATGCTGCTCGAATCCGGCGTTGCCGATGCGGCGGACCTGCCGGCGGGCTGGCTGCGGGAAGACCCTGCAGGCCAGCGCGTCCTGGAAGTCACCGATGCCGTGGTCGCGCCGTCGATGGACTTGCGCTTTTCCGAGGACTGGACCGGGCTGGAGACGCTGGAGCGGGCGGGAACGGTGCTGGGCTGGGCCGACGGCCAGCCCATCGTCACGCCCTACGACCGCTGCACCCTGGTCATGCCCTCGCTACGCCAGCTCAAGCCCGGCGTAACCGTCGTCCGCCTGGCGCGCGACTACGCGGGCTGAGCGGGGGCAGCAAGCGCGTGGCGCGCGGCGTGGGGGCCCTCATTTTTGAGGTGTGTAGCGCAACTCGTCCAACTGGTAGCCCTGCGCCTTCGCCGCCGCCAGCGCCTTGTCCAGTTCTTCCTTGGGCAGTTGCGGCGAGCGCGACAGGATCCACAGATACTTCCGGTCGGGCGTGCCCACCACCGACCAGCGGTAGTCGGGGTCCAGGCCGATCACCCAGTAATCGCCCTTGAACGGCTTGGCGAACGAGACTTCGAGCTTGGCGTTATTGCTGCCGTCCACCACCGTCGCGGACCCCGAGGCGGAGTCGATGTCTCCGTCCTTGGTGCGGCAGCGGTTGTTCACGCCGACGGTGCCGTCGGTGTGCAGGGTGTACTCGGCGGTCGTGTCCCCCACGCAATCGCGCTGGTAGAACATGGGGAAATTCGCGATCTCGTACCACATGCCGGCGTAGCGTTTCAGGTCCACCGACTCCACGGTCTGCATGGGCGGCGCGGCATGGGCGATCCCCGCCATGCCGGCGGCCAGGGCCAGCAGGATTGTTGCGGTGCGGCGCATGGGGAAAACCTCCTGGTGTGACAGAGCCGTCCGCGCCGCCCGGAGGCGGCGCGGACCAAAACCCTAACGATACGCCTTATTCGACGCGCCTTACTTGCGCGGGGCCTTCAGGGCCTCGTGGTAGCGGGCGACGTAAGTGTCGAAATCTTCCGTGTCGGCCTGCTCCAGGCGCAGTTGCTCCGCCACCGATTGCGCGGCGGCCTGCTCGTAGGCCGAGGCCAGGTCCGCCGGCAAGGCCTGCGCGCGCAGCGTGTCCGCATGCTTGCGGCTCAGTTCCAGCGAATAGTCGTGGAAGGACAGGCCGCTGTCGCTCAGCGCGGCCAGCAGGCGGGCCGACGGTGTGGAGTCCGGCTGGTCCAGCTTGGCGCGCTGCGCCTCCAGCGCCTCGGCATAGGCGCTGCCGCCCAGGGCCGAGTCGAACAGCGCGGCATAGGGCGCGATCTGGTCCAGCAGTTCGTGGCCCCACTGGGCCAGGCCGATGGGCTGGCCTTCGCGGTCGAGCATGAGGCCGGGCTTGCGGCCTTCCTTGACGACGGTGGAGAAGTTGTCGGCGCTGCGTTGACAGTAGCCGTTGGCGGGGAAGAAGGGGCTGTCGGACGCGGTGCAGAACAGCAGGAACGCGTCGACGAAGCGGCTGGTGGTGGCGTCGATGCCCACCGGCGAGTTCGGGTCGATGTCCAGGCAGCGTACCTCGACGTACTGCACGCCGCGCTCGGTCAGCGCCGTGATGGGGCGTTCGCAGCGCCCGGTGGCGCGCTTGGGGCGGATGCTGGAGTAGTACTCGTTTTCGATCTGCAGCACGTTGGTATTGAGCTGGATCCATTCGCCGTCGCGGTGGGTGCCGATCTTCTGGTAATCGGGCCAGGGTTGCGTCACGGCGTCGTACAGCCGGCCCAGGAAGGTGTCCAGGTCGTTGTAGCAGAGCTTGAGCGACGACTGCGCCTTGTTCTGGTAGCCCAGGTCGCTCATGCGCAGGCTGGTGGCGTAGGGCAGGTACAGCGTGCTGTCGTCGAGTTTGCGCAGCGGATGCTCGCGGCCCCGCAGGAAATCGCTGGACAGCGCCGGGGCCGCGCCGAACAGGTACATCAGCAGCCAGGAATAGCGGGTGAAATTGCGGATCAAGCCGATATAGCCGCGCGAGCGGCGGTCCTGGGCGGAGCCGGGCTGTTGATCCAGCACGGACCACAGGTCTTCGGCGAGCGAGAAGTTGTAGTGCACGCCGGCGATGCACTGCATCGTCTTGCCGTAGCGCACGGCCAGGCCGCGGCGGTACACGTGCTTGAGCATGCCGGTATTGGACTTGCCGTACCAGGCGATGGGGATGTCGGCCTCGGGCGGCAGGGTGGCGGGCATGGACTGATTCCAGATCAGTTCATGGTCCAGCACGCCGTAGACGTGGCGGTGGGTGTTGGTCAGCTCTGCCAGCAGCGCATCGACGTCCGTATGGGTGCCCGTGATGAGTTCGAGCAGGGATTCGGAGTAGTCGGTAGTGACGTGCTCGTTGGTCAGCGCCGAGCCCAGGCCGGCGGGGTGCGGCGTGCGGGCCAGCAGGCCTTGCTCGTCCACGCGCAGGCCTTCTTTCTCGATGCCCCTCAGGGTCTGGGTCAGCAGCGAGCGGTTGGCCTCTAGGCGGGTGAGTCGGTTGGCGGCGGTATCGGTCACGGATTCTTCTCGTTGGGGGCTGTTGGCGGATTTTACGGGGTGCCAGCCTCCTGTGCCGAGGGAGTCAATACTGGGGACATGGACAATGCCTGCACGGTGCGGGCCAGCCACTCGTCCAGGTCGGCGTAGACCGGATCGGCGATCGGCGCGGTTTCGTTGAAAATCTCGTGCCAGGCGGTGTCGTACCAGCGCAGCGTCAGCAGTTCGGCGGGCGCCCGCTGGGCGAACTGGCGGCTGCCTTCGGCGGCGACGATGGAGTCGTCCCCGGCCACCATCAGCAGGGTGCGGCAGGGCAGCAGCGGGGCCTCCCGCAAGGCCGCGCGGCCGCCTTCGTCCACGAAACGGGCCAGCCGGCCCGTCATGCGGCGGCGCACGAGCGGATCGGAACGGTAGGCCTGCACCACGGCCCGATCGTGCGAGATCCGGGCCGGCGCCATCCCGTGGGGCACCCGCAGGTCCGGCGCATGCAGCGACATCCAGGTCAGCGTGCGGCGGACCCACAAGGGAACGTTGACGACGAAGGGCGGCGAACTGAGCACCAGCGCGTCGACGTCGGCCAGGCCGCGCTGGGCGATCCGCACCGCGACCAGGGCGCCCAGGCTGTGGCCGAGCAGGACGGGCGGGCGTCCCTGGGCCGCCGTCCAGGCCTGGAGCCGGTCGGCGGCGTCGATCACCAGGTCGTCCTCGCGTTTCAGGGTGGCGGGCCGCCCGCCCGAATGGCCGTGGCCCCGGTGGTCATGGGCGCCCACGGTCCAGCCGCGGGCCGTCAGCCAGCGCGCCAGCCGGTCGTAGCGGCCGGCATGCTCGCTCAGTCCGTGCAAGAGGTAGATACTGGGGTTGCCCGGCCCGAGGATGGGCGGGGGCGCATTGGGAGCGGCCGGCCAGACATAATTGGCCAAGGGCGTGCCGTCTGGCGCAGGGGTCATGGAAATCGGCGACAATTTCTGGCTTCCTCGAAATGAATAGACCATCGGGGTCTACGCTAATGACGATTTCATCGCTGTTTCGTTTCATGTTCAAGAAAGCCGGCGCGGTTGTCACGCTGGCGCTGCTGGTGGCGGCGTGCACGCCCAGTTACAACTGGCGCGAAGTGGACGTGGCCGACGGCCACGTGCGCGCGGCGTTTCCGGACCGGGTCATGACGGATACCCGGGACCTGAAGCTCGATACCCACACGCTGCGCTTCACCCTGGCCACCGCCAACGTGGGCGAGGCCGTTTTCGCCGTGGGCTCGGCCCCGCTGCCGCCGGACATCGCCGCGGACCCCGTGGCCAAGCGCGCGCTGGGCCTGGCGCTGATGCGCTCGCTCTACACCAATATGCAAGCCATGCCGCCGATGGAGTGGCCGCCTTACGGCGAAGTGATCGAGGTGCACGGCAAGGCCATGGGCAAGCCGGGATGGCTGCAGGCGAAGGTGTGGGTGACCGACACCATGTTGATCGAGGCGGTGGCGGCGGGCACGCAGGAAAGCCTGCCGGCCGAACGGGCGCGCGAGTTCCTGCGCTCGGTCGCCATCAAGCCGTGAAGGGGTCCAGCAGGCCCCGGCGCAGGGCCGCGACCACCGCGGCGCGCCGGCCCCGCACGCCGAGCCTGGCGCAGGCATTGCGCAGATGGAAATTCACGGTGCTTTCGCTCACGCCCAGGATGCGGGCGGTTTCCCAGCTGGTCTTGCCCATTGCGGCCCACCGCAGGCAGGCGGCCTGGCGGGCCGACAGGGCGTTGTGGCGGGGCGTGGCGGACATGGCGGGTGAGGGGCGGGCGGCTTTGTGGTTGACGGTTCGCTGCATGCTGCGTTCCGGGCCGGTCGCGCGGCAAGCAACGATGCATTGACGCATCAATCTTCCAATCTTTGACGGAATTAGTCGTATGGCGGCCATCGCCCTGTTCTATTTTTCAACCCTCGTGTTGATGCTCCCCCTGCTTTCCTGCGTCGGCATCGGGGCGTTGTGGGCCAAGCGCGATCTTCCGTTCGGCGGTTCCTTCATCACCACGCTGGTCACTTCGGTGACCACGCCGGCGCTGGTGTTCCATACCTTCGTCACGACCCATCTGGACGACCGCGCGCTGGCGGACGTGGCCGTGGCGACCCTGCTCGCGCTGCTGCTGTGCGGGTTGGTCTGCGCACTGTGGCTGAAAGTATGGAAGCTGCCGGTGCGCACGCTGTTGCCCACGGCCAGCCTGCCCAATGCCGGCAACCTGGGCCTGCCGATTTCGCAGATGGCGTTCGGCGACGCCGGCCTGTCGGTGGCGGTGGCGTTCTTCGCGGTGAACTCCTTCGTCATGCACACCCTGGCCGTGCGGCTGCTGCCGGGGGTCAATACCAAGGGCAGCTGGAAAAGCCCGATCCTCCTGGCCTCGGTGGTGGCGGTGGCATTGCGGATGCTGCATGTCCCGGTGCCCGATTGGATCGTCGAAACCTCGCGCATGCTGGGCGCGGTGACCGTGCCGCTCATGCTGTTGAGCCTGGGCCATGCGCTGGCGCTGATTCCTTCCGGCGGGCTGCGCAACGGCGCCAAGGTCGCCGTCATGCGCCTGGTGGTGGGGCTGGCGGCGGGCCTGGCGGTGGTCTGGGCGCTGGACCTGGAGCCGGTGCTGGCTGGGGCGCTCAGCCTGCAGATGGCCATGCCCTGCGCGGTGGTCAGCTACATGTACGTGAAGCGCTATACGTCGGAAGGCGATACCGCCGCCGGCGCCGTGCTGGTGTCCACCGTCGCCTTCCTGCTGCTTGCGCCGGTGATGCTGTGGGTGTTGCGGTCGGCCTGAGGGCTCAGGCGACGCCCGCCATTTCCCGCAACTGGGCCATCAGCGCCTCGGGCAGTTCCACGCCGTGCTTGAGCGCCTCGTCGCGCAGCTTGCGGCGGCGGTCCCCGGGCAGGCGCACGCCTTCGTCCTCCAGCATCGCATCGACCAGGGTGTCGACGCGGTCCAGATAGGCCTCGTTGCCGGCCAGGGCGCCCGGATCGATGGCGAGGAAAGCCTGCCCCAGCCGCGCCGGGCCGCCGTCGTCGACGAAGAACGATTCGGTTTCGAAGCCGAAATGGGCGCCGGTCAGCGCGCAGGCCAGCAATTCGACGATGAGCGCCAGCATCGCGCCCTTGACCCCGCCCGCCGGCAGCATGCTGCCGGCCAGTCCGGCCTTGGGATCGGTGGTGGGCTGGCCCTCGGCGTCCAGCGCCCAGCCCAGCGGGATGGGCTGGTTGTCGCGGGCGGCGATCATGAGCTTGCCGCGCGCGACCTGCGACAGCGACAGGTCGATCAGGAGGCGCGCGCCGCCGCGCCGTGGGAACACCGCGGCGATGGGATTGGTGCCGAACAGGGGGCGTTTGCCGCCCCAGGCGGGCATGGCGGCCGGCGAATTGCTCAGCGCCAGCGCCACCAGGCCGGCGTCGGCCAGGGCTTCGAGGTGATAGGCGGCCGCGCCGAAATGGTGGCTGTTGGCGACGCCGACGAAGGCCACGCCGTGTTCGCGGGCCCGCGACGCGGCCTGTTCCACGGCCAGCGCGCAGGCGGGAAACGCCAGGCCCGAGCCCGCGTCGATCAGGGCCGCGCCGCCGCGTTCGTGCACGATGCGCGGCACGGCCGAGCCGATGGCGCGGCCGGCGCGCAGGTGGCCGGCGTAGAACGGCACGCGCGACAGGCCATGGGAGCCGAGCCCCTGGCTTTCGGCGTAGACCAGCGCCCGCGCGGTGCTGTCCGCCATCGCGGGGTTGGCGCCCGCGGCCGCCAGTCCGGCCGCCGCGAGGTGTTGGAGTTCGTCCAGATAGATGTGAGCCATAGCCTTCTCGTCAGGGGGCGGAAGCCGCCGAATCCGCGGCGCCGCCGGTAAGGGCTATTGTCACACCGGCGGCCACCATGTCGGAAACGCGGGTGTTGGCTTCCTGCGTCAGTCCGGCGATGTGCGGCGTGAGGATCAGATTGGGAGCGTCGGCCAGCGGACCGCCGGCGGGCAGGGGCTCCTCGTCGAACACGTCCAGCGCGGCGCCGCGCAATCGGCCGGCGCGCAGCGCGTCGGCCAGCGCCGCTTCGTCCACGATGCCGCCGCGCGAGGTATTGACCAGCACGGCGCCCGGCCGCATGCGGGCGATGCGGCCGGCGTCCAGCAGCCCGCGGGTGCCGGGCGTGAGCGGCAGGTGCAGCGTGACCGCATCCGCCTGCGCCAGCAGGGCCTCCAGCGGCAGCGGGGCGACGCCGCTTTCCTCCCAGGCGGGATGATCGGGCGGCAGCGCCGCGTCGCAGCCCACGACGCGCATGTCCAGGCCGCGCGCCAGGCGGGCGGCCAGCCGGCCGATGCCGCCGAAGCCCACGATGCCCAGCGTGCGGTCCTGCGCCTCCAGTCCTTGCGAGAGCGCATTGCGCGGCCACTGGCCCGCAGCGACGGCCGCCGTCGAGAAATAGGCGCCGCGCAGCAACGCCAGCAGGGTGCCGATCACGTATTCGGCGACGGCGCGCGCGTTGGCGCCGGTGGCCGGCACCACCGCGATGCCGCGCGCGGCGCAGCCGTCCAGGTCGATGTTGTCCAGCCCCACGCCCAGGCGGCCCACGGCCCGCAGCCGCGGCGCCGCCCCGAGCAGGGCGGCGTCCACCCGGCTGCGGTTGCGCACGATCAGGCCGTCGGCCTCGCGCACCGCGTCGAGCAGCGCGTCGCGCCGCTCGACCAGGTCCGGCGCGTAGCGCACGTCGAACTGCCGGCGCAGCGCGTCGACCGCGGGCGCGTCCATGAATTCCGAGATGAGTATGCGCATCGGTTCGGGCTCCCGGGTCAGGCGATCTGGATGTTGGCGTCGCGGATGATCTTCGCCCAGCGCTCCACCTCGGATTTCAGGTACGCGCTGAACTCCTCCGGGCCGCGCGGCTGCGGGATGAAGCCCAGCTGCAGCAGCGCCTGCTTCATGGCCGGCTGCGAAACCTGGGTGACGATCGCGTTGCCGATGCGCTTGACGAGTTCGGGCGGCGTGCCCGCGGGCGCCAGCACGCCGGTGAAGTTTTCCACGATCAGGTCGGGCAGCCCGGCTTCCTTTACCGTGGGCACGTCGGGCAGGTCGACGCTGCGTTCGTGGGTGGTGATGGCCAACGCGCGCAGCGAGCCGTTCTTCACGTGGGACAGCGATTCGGGATAGTTGGAGAACACCACGTCCAGGTGCCCGCCGATCAGATCCGTGAGGGACGGCGCGCCGCCTTTGTATGGGATATGCATCATGGGCAGCCCGGTGATCTTCTGATAGAGCGCCAGGGTCAGGTGCGGGGGCGTGCCGTTGCCGCTGGACCCGGCCGACAGCGATTTCGCGCGGGCCGCCTTCGCCAGGTCGGCCATGCTCTTGATGTCGCTCTTGGCGTTCACCACCACCATGATGGGCGAGGAGGCGAGCCCGGCCAGAGGCGTCAGGTCCCGGGTCAGGTCATAGCCGGCCTTGCCGGCGAAGAGCGTGACGTTGGCCGCGTGCGTAAGGGTGATGGCCAGCCAGGAGTAGCCGTCGGGCGCGGCATGGGCGACATGCGCCGCGCCGATGTTCGCGCTGCCGCCAGGCTTGTTTTCCACCACCACGTTCCAGCGTTCGGCGTCGCTCAGCGCCTTGCCCACCTGGCGCGCGGCCACGTCGGTCAGGCCGCCGGGCGGGAAGGGGACCACGTAGTTGATGGGCCGCTCGGGCCAGGCGCCTTTCTGCGCCAGCGCGGCTTGCCACGGCGCCAGGGCGCCGAGGCCGGCGGCGCCGAAGAGGGCGAGCAGGCGCCGGCGTTGCGCGGCGTCGGGGGTGAGATCGTGTTCGCTACTCATCTGTCTTCCTCCTTGGGTGGCGCCCGGGTAGGAATGCAACCGCCTGTGCTGCCGTGGCGTGATTCGCCCGGGTCTGCTGGTGTTGTTGCGATGGTGCTGCGGGATGATGCCGAGGACATGACGACGCGTCCGCAATCCTCCGTGCGGACGCGCCGGGGCAATGCGCGCGGGATCAGGCGCTTTCGAAGATCCGCGTCAGGACGAACTCGCGATGGCCGAGCGCTTCGGCGGCGGTCCAGCGGCCGTTGGCCGTGGCCAGCATGCATTCCAGCAGCTTGTCACCGGCCTGGCCCAGGTCGATTTCGCGTTGCAGCAGGCCGCTGGTATCCACGTCGATGTGTTCGGACATGGTCCGGACGGTGCGGGGATTGGCGCAGATCTTGATGACCGGCAGGATGGGATTGCCGATCACGTTGCCCTGGCCGGTGGGGAAGAAGTGCACCGCGTAGCCCGAGGCCGCGCACAGGGTCACCATTTCGGCCGCCGCGGAGGAAGAGTCCATGAACCACAGGCCCGGGCCGTCGGGGATCTCGGCCTTGTCGAGCACGCCGTCCACGCGGCATTGCTTGCCGATCTTCTGGATGTTGCCCAGCGCCTTTTCCTCGATGGTGGTCAGGCCGCCCGCGATATTGCCCTTGGTGGGCTGGGACTCCGACAGGTCGCTCGTCTTCCAGCGGTCGATCATGGCCTGGTAGCGGTTGAACATGGACATGAAGCGCTCGCGCACCGCGTCGTTGGCGCAGCGCTCGGCCACGATGTGCTCGCCGCCGGTCAATTCCGAGGTTTCGCCGAACACCAGCGTGGACCCCAGGGCGTAGAGCTTGTCGAAGGCGTTGCCGACGGTGGGGTTGGCGCCACAGCCCGAGGTGGTATCGGATTCCCCGCATTTGGTGGAGACCCAGAGGTCGGCGATGGGGCATTCGCTGCGCCCGAGCGCGGTGGCGTAGTGCACGAATTCCTTGGCGCAGCGCGAGGCGCGCATGATGGTGTCGTGGTCGCCGTGCAGTTCGATGCTGAATCCCATGACGGGCTTGCCGGTGGCGGCGATGCCGTCGACGACGCGCTTGGTCCAGCCTTCCTCGATGCCGATCACCACCACGGCGGCGACGTTGGGATTGCAGCCGGTGCCGATGAGGGTGCGGAAGTGCAGCTCCAGGTCCTCGCCGAACTGGAGGCGGCCGTAAGGATGGGGCAGGGCGAGCGTGCCCTTGATGTTGTTGGCCACGGCCTCGGCCGCGGCGTTGGAGATGTCGTCCACGGGCAGGACGATGACGTGGTTGCGGACGCCGACGCGGCCGTTGTCGCGGCGGTAGCCCTGGAAGGTGGTCGAGGCGGTGATGACGGACATGGTGGTTTCCTGTGCGAGGTGGAGGGCTTACCAGCGCTTGGTCTTGATGTTGTGCACATGGGCGTGCTGGCCGGCCTCGATGGGCTGCACCACGCGGCCGATGTCGACGCCGTACTTGAAGACGGTGTCGCCGACCGCCATGTCTTTCATCGCCACCTTGTGGCCGATCGGGATGTCCTGCGACGCGCGCACGTGGATGATCTTGTCCTCATCCATGATCCAGGCGTTCAGCTCCGTTCCGGCGGTAACGCCTTCCACCACGGCGACCGCCACCGTGTCCTTCGCATCGTGCAATACGGCGTGAATCATTTGTCTTCCTCTCTTTGGCTGGGGCGCCTGCCGGACGCGGCGGACGCGGATGCACCCTGGGGCCAGGAAATCTTATGACCGCCATTCTTCCATGTCAACTAAATCATATATATGAATTGTATGACTTGAGCGGACTTCGGGCCCGCCGCTACACTGTGGGCTCCCGATTTATTGCGATGCACCCATGAACACCAGCCTGTCATCGACTGTGCCGCTCGGCAGTCCCTTGTATGCGCAGGTCAAGCAGGCCGTGCTGGCCGCGCTGGCGCAAGGCGAGTGGAAGCAGGGCGAGGCGATCCCGCCCGAGAAACTCCTGGCGGAACGCTTCGGCGTCTCCATCGGCACCTTGCGCAAGGCGATCGACGAGCTGGCCGCCGAGAACATCCTGGTGCGGCATCAGGGCCGCGGCACCTATGTGGCGGTGCATACGCGCAACCACCATTTCTTCAAGTTCTTCCGCATCGTCCGGCAGGACGGAAACAAGTCCTATCCGACGACCGAGCTGCTGCGTTTTCGCCGCCAGCGGGCGTCGGCCGTCGCGCGCGAAAAGCTGAACCTGCCCGCGGGCGCGATGGTGTTCGAGTTCTCCAACGTGCTGTCGCTCAACGGCGACGTGGTCATGATGGACGAGCTTTGCCTGCCGGAGGCGTGCTTTCCCGGCATGACCGAAGCGCACCTGCGGGAGCGCGCCAGCACGCTGTACGCGCTCTACCAGGACGTTTTCGGCGTGAACGTGATCGCGACCGACGAACGCCTGCGCACCTGCCTGGCCGAGGCCGCGCAGGCGCGCGCGCTCGGCGTGGCGGAAGGCAGCCCCTTGCTGGAGATCCGCCGGGTCGCCTTTTCGTACAAGCGGCAGCCGGTGGAATGGCGGATTTCGCGCGTGAATACCGAGCGCTACGAGTACCTGGGCCAGGAGCCCTGGGAGGCCGGCGCCTGACCGCCGGGCAGGCCGGGCCGGCGGGGCCCGGCCGCCGCCTGCTACTGCGCCGCGCGCAAGCAGTGCTAGAATTCTTGCCGCAGTATCCAAAGTTTCGGCGCCGATTTGCCTGATCCGCTTGCGGGCGCCTTCCAATAAATCCAGCTAAAGAGGTCCGTATGACCACTCCTGCCCAGAATTTGGCCGGTGATCCGGCCAGCGGGTTCGTACCCGCACCCGTCACGCCTTCCGAAGCCGCTGATCCCGGTTCCGTCGGCCTCGTCGCTCCCACCTTCATCCGATTCGATGAGCCGCTGCGTTTGTCCAGCGGGCAGTCGCTGGCGGCCTACGAGCTCGCGGTGGAAACCTACGGCACGCTCAACGCCCAGCGCAGCAACGCCGTCCTGATCTGCCACGCGCTGAATGCCTCGCACCACGTGGCGGGCAAGGCGGCCGACAACCCCACCGACCTGGGCTGGTGGGACAACATGGTCGGCCCCGGCAAGCCGGTGGACACCAATGTGTACTTCGTGATCGGGGTCAACAACCTGGGTTCGTGCTTCGGCTCGACCGGCCCGGCCAGTATCAATCCCGAAACCGGCAAGCCCTGGGGCGCCGCCTTTCCGGTGCTGACCGTGGAAGACTGGGTCCAGGCGCAGGCGCGCGTGGCCGACCATTTCGGCATCGAGCGCTTCGCCGCCGTGATGGGCGGATCGCTGGGCGGCATGCAGGCGCTGAGCTGGGCCATCACGCTGCCCGACCGCGTGGCCAACTGCGTGGTGATCGCCAGCACGCCGCGGCTGTCGGCGCAGAACATCGGCTTCAATGAGGTGGCGCGCCGCGCCATCATCACCGATCCGGATTTCCACGGCGGCGACTACTACGCGCAGGACGCCGTGCCGCGCCGCGGCCTGTCGGTGGCGCGCATGCTCGGCCACATCACCTACCTGTCCGACGACGACATGGCCGAGAAGTTCGGACGCGCCCAGCGCGCGCCCGCCGAGAACGGCGCCTACCGCTACGGCTACGACGTCGAGTTCGAGGTCGAATCGTACCTGCGCTACCAGGGCGAGAAGTTCACCCGCTATTTCGACGCCAACACCTATCTGCTGATCACCCGCGCGCTGGATTATTTCGATCCGGCCCGCAACACCGGGGGCGACCTGGCCCGCGCGCTGGCGCCGGCCAAGGCAGACTTCCTGCTGGTGTCGTTCTCGACCGACTGGCGCTTCCCGCCGGAGCGTTCGCGCGAAATCGTGCGGGCGCTGCTGAAGAACGCCAGCCCGGTGACCTACGCCGAAATCGACGCCCCGCACGGCCACGACGCCTTCCTGCTGGAAGACGCCCGCTACCATGCCGTGGTGCGCGGCTACTACGAACGCATCGCGCGCGAGCTGGGCCTGGGCGCCGCGGTCCAGAACGAAGGACGCTCCGAATGACTCCCGTGACTCCCCGCCACGCGCATACCGCCCTGCGGCCCGACCTGGCGCGCATCGCCAGCTGGATCGAGCCGGGCAGCCGCGTGCTGGACCTGGGCTGCGGCGACGGCGCGCTGCTGGCGCACCTGCGCGACCACCGCCAGGTGCGCGGCGCCGGCGTGGAGCTGGACGATACCTGCGTCATCGCCTGCGTGCGCCGTGGCGTCGAAGTCATCCAGCAGAACCTCGAAGACGGCCTGGCCCTGTTCGACGACAAGCAATTCGATACCGTGGTGCTGTCGCAGACCCTGCAATCCATGCACCGCACCGAGCACATCCTGCGGGAAATGGCGCGGGTGGCGCGCTTCGGCGTGGTTTCGTTCCCCAACTTCGGCTACTGGCCGCACGGCTGGTCCATCCTGCGCGGCCGCATGCCGGTGACGGGCCAGATGCCCTACCAGTGGTACAACACGCCGAACATCCACCTGTGCACCCTGCGCGATTTCGAGCAACTGGCCGGCGAATTGCGCCTGGACATCCTGGAACGCGCCACCTTCAACGAAGGGCGCGAGGTGAAGTGCTTCCCCAGCTGGCGCAGCACCCTGGCGGTCTACCGGTTCGCGTCGCCCTGACATTCCGACACGCATCCTCGCGGCGGCGCGGGCGAACAGGCCCTAAAATGCCGCAAGCCCGCGGCGCCCGCCCCTAGCGCCGCGCGAGCGCGTCAGAGGAGACCGTCATTACCGCTGCATCCAACGTCTATACCAGCCCCCGCGTAGCCCCTTTGCTGGTCCTGGGCTTTGCCAGCGGATTGCCGCTGGCCCTGACCAGCGGCACTTTGCAGGCCTGGGCCACCGTGGAAGGCGTGCCGCTGCAGCAGATCGGTTTCCTGACCCTGGTGGGCACGGCCTACACCCTGAAGTTCCTGTGGGCGCCCTTCGTGGACCGCTACGTCCCGCCGCTGCTGGGCCGGCGGCGCGGCTGGATGCTGCTGACCCAGCTGCTGCTGGCCGTCGCCATCATGGCCATGGGCGCGCTGTCGCCGTCCTCGTCGCTGCAGCCGCTGGCGCTGCTGGCCGTGGCGGTGGCCTTTCTTTCCGCCACGCAGGACATCGCCTTCGACGCCTACTGCACCGACGTGCTGCGCAAGGAAGAACGCGGCGCGGGCGCGGCCATCAAGGTCATGGGCTACCGGCTGGCGATGATCGTGTCGGGCGGGCTGGCGCTGATCCTGGCCGACCAATGGATAGGCTGGGGCAATACCTACGTGCTGATGGGCGGCCTGATGCTGCTGTGCGCGCTGGCCACGCTGTGGGCGCCCGAACCGGAGCACGTCGCCAGCGCGCCGCGCAACCTGCGGGCGGCGGTGGGCGAGCCGCTGCGCGAGTTCTTTACGCGGCGCGGCGCGCTGGCCGTGTTGCTGCTCATCGTGCTGTACAAGCTGGGCGACGCGTTCGCGGGCGCGCTGTCGACCACCTTCCTGATCCGGGGCGCCGGCTTCTCGCCCACCGAGGTGGGAACCGTGAACAAGGTGCTGGGGCTGGCCGCGACCATCGTCGGCGCGCTGGCCGGCGGCTCGGTCATGTCGCGCTGGGGCCTGTACCGGTCGCTGATGGCCTTCGGCCTGCTGCAGGCAGTGTCGAATCTGGCGTACTGGCTGATCGCCATCAGCCCGAAGAACCTCTGGTTGATGGCGACGGGGGTGGGGATCGAGAACCTGTGCGGCGGCCTGGGCACCGCCTCGTTCGTCGGGCTGCTGATGGCGCTGTGCCGCCAGCGCTTCTCGGCAACGCAGTTCGCCTTGCTGTCGGCGCTGTCGGCGGTGGGCCGAACCTATCTGGCCGGCCCGCTCACCCCGCCGCTGGTCGATTCCATGGGCTGGCCGGGCTTCTTCCTGCTGACCGTGGTGATCGCCTTGCCCGGCCTGGTGCTGCTGAAGCTATTGCGCGGCACGATAGAAACCATGGAAAAGCAGGGTGATTCGTAGGATGGGTGGAGCGCGAGCTCCTCTCCACGAGAACCCCGTTCTCCAGCGCGCGAAACCCATGCGGGGCCGTGGTCAGATTGTTTTCTCCATTGGCCGAAAAACACGCTGCCCACGGCCGCATGGGTTTCGCGCGTTCGGCGGTAGCGTTCTTGCCTAAGAACTCTCGCGCTGCACCCATCCTACGGTTGCCCGGCAGGCCATGGCGCTGGTCCCACCTAGAAACTCTGGAAAAGCAAGGCGAGTCGTAGGATGGGTGGAGCGCGAGATCCTCTCCACGAGAACCCGGTTCTCCAGCGCGCGAAACCCATGCGGGTCCGTGGTCAGATTGTTTTCTTCATTGGCCGAAAAACACGCTGCCCATGGCCGCATGGGTTTCGCGCGTTCGGCGGTAGCGTTCTTGCTTAAGAACTCTCGCGCTGCACCCATCCTACGGTTGCTCGGCAGGTCATGGTGCTGGTCCCACCCTAGAAACCCTGGAAAAGCAGGGCGAGTCGTAGGATGGGTGGAGCGCGAGCTCCCCTCCACGAGAACCCCGCTCTCCAGCGCGCGAAACCCATGCGGGGCCGTGGTCAGATTGTTTTCTTCATTGGCCGAAAAACACGCTGCCCATGGCCGCATGGGTTTCGCGCGTTCAGCGGTAGCGTTCTGGCTTAAGAACTCTCGCGCTGCACCCATCCTACGGTTGCCCGGCAGGCCATGGTGCTGGTCCCACCTAGAAACCCTGGAAAAGCAGGGCGAGTCGTAGGATGGGTGCAGCGCGAGATCCTCTCCACGAGAACCCCGCTCTCCAGCGCGCGAAACCCATGCGGGGCCGTGGTCAGATTGTTTTCTCCATTGGCCGAAAAACACGCTGCCCATGGCCGCATGGGTTTCGCGCGTTCGGCAGCTGCGTTCTTGCTTAAGAACTCTCGCGCTGCACCCATCCTACGGTTGCCCGGCAGGCCATGGTGCTGGCCCCACCTAGAAACCCTGGAAAAGCAGGGCGAGTCGTAGGATGGGTGGAGCGCGAGCTCCTCTCCACGAGAACCCCGTTCTCCAGCGCGCGAAACCCATGCGGGGCCGTGGTCAGATTGTTTTCTTCATTGGCCGAAAAACACGCTGCCCATGGCCGCATGGGTTCCGCGCGTTCAGCGACTGCGTTCTTGCTTAAGAACTCTCGCGCTGTACCCATCCTACGGTTGCTCGGGCTTACTCTTCGCCGATCAGCCGGACGATCAGCACGTCGCTGGGCAGGGATTCCAGCAGCCGTTCGGCCACGCTGCCGATGGCGGTGCGCAGGATGCCGGTGCGGCCGTGCGTGCCTGTCACGACCAGGTCGGAGCGGTGATTGAACGAGTATTCCGACAGCACGGTTTCCGGCTGGCCGCATTCCAGCACCACCTTGGGGGCGGCGACGTTGGCCAGTTCGGGCGTTTCCGCGGTGAATCCGCGGGCGCTCTGCTCGGCGGCCTTGTAGAAGTTGCGGGTCACGGCCTCGTCCGGCACGTTCTTGCCCTGGAACGGCACGTCATAGGCGTGGAAGAGGGTCAGGTTCGCGTTGGGCACCAGTTGCAGCGCGGCGCGCAGGGCCTGGCGCGAGCCGTCGGAGAAGTCGGTGGCGACCAGCACGTCGCGGTAGGGCCGGCGCGGGCGGGTCTTGACGACGAGCACCGGGTGGCGGGCCTGGCGGGCCAGCTTTTCCACCGTGGTGCCCAGCAGCAGTCGGCCCAGGGTTTCGTCGCGCGCGATGCCGGTGACGATCAGCGAGCAGCCGTAGCTGTCGGCCGTTTCCATGATGCGCGCCAGCGGGTCTCCGCTGACCACCACGACCTCGGTCGGCACGTCGGCGGCGGCCAGGTCCTCGGCAAGTTCACGTTCGGCCAGGGCCTTATGGTCCGAGGACAGGCGGCGCCAGACCGGCGTGGTCAGGCGGGCCGGCGTGGCATGGGATTCCATGACATGCAGGACGATGAGCTTGGTGTTGAGTTCCTTGGCCAGCTGCAGCGCGCGGTCCAGGGCGCGGTCGCCCCGCGCGCTCAGGTCGGTTGCCAACAGGATGGGACCAATTTGCTGTGTCATTACCTTATCTCCCGTGTGGCCGGGCCGACGGCTCCCGCGTCCGTGCATACCGGCCGTTCCGCCCTCGCGGGCACATCCCCATTGTCTCGCTGCTTTGCTGACCGGGGCTTGATCGATATCAACGCAACGCCCAGCGTAAGGGATGATGCGCGCCCAGGCAATGGCCGCCCGCCGGGAGCCAGGCTCAATACAATGGGGCCTGCGCAAATCGTGTCCCGCCCATGTTTTCCGATATCTCGCCCGTCCTGCTGCATACGCTGTACCTCGTCGCCATCGTGGCCGAAGCCATGACCGCGGCGCTTTCCGCCGGCCGGCGCGACATGGACTGGATGGGCGTGTGCATCATCGCCTGCGTGACCGCGCTGGGCGGCGGGTCGCTGCGCGATGTGCTGCTGGGCCACTATCCGCTGACCTGGGTGATCCACCCCGAATACCTCTGGATGACGGGCGGCGCGGCCATCGTGACCGCCTTGATCGCGCCGGTCATGCGGCGGTTGCGCAGCCTGTTCCTGCTGGCCGACGCCCTGGGCCTGGTGGCGTTCACGGTCATCGGCTGCCAGGTCGCCCAGATGATGCAACTGCCGATCACGGTGGTGCTGATCAGCGGCATGATCACCGGCTGCGCGGGCGGGGTGCTGCGCGACGTGCTCTGCAACGAGGTGCCGCTGCTGTTCCGCAAGGAGCTGTACGCCAGCGTGTCGGTCGTGACGGGCGGGCTGTACCTGGGCGGGCAGGCGCTGGGGCTGTCGGCCAACGCCGCCGTGCCCATTGCGCTGGCGGCCGGGCTGACGGTGCGCCTGCTGGCGCTGCGGTTCAATTGGCAGATGCCCAAGTTCGTTTACCGCGACGACTGGGATTGAACGCCAGGCGATCAGCAACAATTTTCTTATTTGTGTTTCAAGAAATTTCTAGTATCTTGCCTGGGTCGCATACCATGCATCACGCAGCACAAGGGGAGCCGATTGGAAGTCAAAGCGCCCGCCACGATTCCGTATTTCCTACAGGAACAGATTCGTGAACTGATAGTGGACGGGACGATCCGCCCCGGCCAGCCGCTACGGGAACAGGAACTGGAACAGCGCTTCGGCACCAGCCGCAGCCCGATCCGGGAAGCCTTGCGCCTGCTGGAACTGAGCGGCCTGGTCACGCACGTCCAGCGCAAGGGCTTTCGCGCCACCCTTTACACGGAAACGCAGATCCGCCACCTGTACCTGCTGCGGGCGGAACTCGAAGCTTATTGCCTGCGCCAGGCGGTCGACACCGAAGACTTGGCGCCGTTGCTCGGCGAACTGGACCGCCATCAAGGCGAGATCGCCAAGGCGCTGGCCGCCGGCGACGTCCGGGCCTGCATTTCGGCATCCTGCGAGTTCTATCTGTCCGCGGCCCGCAGCACCGGGAACTCGCCGCTGGCGGACATGCTGAGCAAGCTGTATGAGCAGATCGAGCCCCTGCGCTACCTGCTGGCCCGGCGCTCGATGGCCTCCAGCAACATCGCCGCCTGCACCCGCCGGATCATCGACGCGATGGCGGAACGGGACGCCGAGCAGGCGGCCAGCGTGGCGCGCGGCTATCTGGCCGACGTGCTGCCGGCCGTCCTGGAAGCCTACCGCGACGCCGCGCTGCAAGACGCGGAAGACCTGGCGCCGCGCTACGGCCGCGCCTGAGCGCGCGGGGGCGTGCGCACTTCGATGCCGGCCTTTTCCAGGGCCTGGCGGATCCCGTTGGCGAAGAGCAGGGCATTGGGCTGGTCGCCATGGATGCAGAGCGTGTCCGCCTGCACCGGGACGTCCTTGCCCGCCACCGACCGCACCTTGCCTTCGCGCACCATGCGCACCACCTGCGCCACCGCCTGGTCCACGTCTTCGATCATGGCGCCCGGGCGCGTGCGCGGCGTGAGGGAGCCGTCGTCCTGGTAGGAGCGGTCGGCGAAGACCTCGCTGGCGTCGGCCAGGCCGATGTCGCGGGCGGCGTCGATCAGCTTGCTTCCGGCCAGCCCGTACAGGATCAGCGAGGCGTCCACGTCCTTGACGGCCTGGCAGATGGCGCGCGCCAGGTCTTCGTCCTTGGCGGCCATGTTGTAGAGGGCGCCGTGAGCCTTGACGTGGTGCAGCCGCGCGCCCTGCGAGGCGGCGACTCCGGCCAGCGCGCCGATCTGGTAGACCACGATGTCGTAGGCCTCGTCGGGGCTGATCTGCATGACGCGGCGGCCGAAGCCGGCCAGGTCCTGCAGGCTGGGGTGGGCGCCCAGCGCCACGCCCTGCCTGAGCGCGGCGGCCACGGTCTTGCGCATGGTGGCCGGATCGCCGCCGTGGAAGCCGCAGGCGATGTTGGCGGAACTGACGTACTGCAGCACCGCCGCGTCGTTGCCCATGGTCCAGGCGCCGTAGCTTTCGCCCATGTCGCAGTTCATGTCGATGCGGGTGGTCATAGCCGTTTCCTTTCTAGGCGAGAAGCGCGCGCAGCGGTTCCAGCGCGTCCTGCAGTTGAGAGAAAGCGCGCTCGCGCTCGCTGTCCAGGCGCTGGGCTTCTTCCAGCCCGACCGGCTGGAAGCGCAGCGTCTGTCCGGGAGCGCATTGCGCCAGGATGGGCAGGTCCACCGTGGCGATCTGCGCGATCTTGGGGTAGCCGCCGGTGGTCTGCCGGTCGGCCATGAGAATGATGGCTTCGCCGCCCGACGGCACCTGCACGGTGCCGAAGCAGGCGGCTTCCGACAGCATCTGGCGGGGCTGGCTCATGGACAGCGCCGGGCCCAGCAGGCGATAGCCCATGCGGTCGGACTGCGGACTGATGCGGAATTCCGCGCCGGCGAAATCCTGGCGCGAGGTTTCCGAGAATTCCTGCCAGTGCATGCCCGGCAGGAAGCGGATGGCGTCGCGGCGCTTGGCGCCCAGCGCGGCCGGCAGGTAGACGCGCAACTGCCACAGCGCGTCCTGCAGGGCGTCGAGGTCGCGGCCGTCGGCCAGCGGCGCCCGCAGGGGCACCTGGTCGCCCTTGGCCAGCGCGCGGCCCTGGAAGCCGCCGAAGCCGCTGCGCAGATACGTGCTTTCGCTGCCCATGACGCGTGGGAGCGCGAAGCCGCCGTGCACGGCCAGATAGCCGCGCACGCCCGCGGCCGGCCTGGCGCCGAAGGCCAGCGCATCGCCCGCCCGCGCCACCAGCGGCCGGTGCAGGGGAATGTCCTGGCCGTTCAGCGTGGCGCCCAGGTCGGCGCCGGCCAGCGCGAAGCAGGCCGGCGCGTCGAAGCGCAGCGTGGGGCCGGTCAATGTCATTTCGAGCGTGGCCGGGTCGCCCTGGTTGCCCGCCAGCGCGTTGGCCAGGCGGTGCGCGCGCTCGTCCATGGCGCCCGCGGCGGGAATGCCCTGGTGCTGATAGCCTTCGCGGCCGCGGTCCTGGAAGCTGGACAGCATGCCGGGTTTGATCACCGTCACGCTCATCGCCCGGCCTCCCGGATGCGCGTGAACTCCTCGGGGCTGATGGGCACGAAGCGGACGGAGTCCCCGGGCTGGAGCAGCGCGGCGGGTTCGCGGGCCGGATCGAACATGGTCAGCGGCGTGGCGCCGATGATGTTCCAGCCGCCCGGCAGCCGGTTCGGATAGATCACGGTCTGGCGGTTGGCCACCGCCACCGCGCCCACCGGCACGGCGGTGCGCGGCGAGGGGCGGCGCGGGATGTTCAGTTTTTCGTCGTGCACGCCCAGGTAGGCGTGGCCGGGCGCGAACCCCAGCATGAACACCATGCTGCGGGGCTGGCTGTGCAGCTCGATGACGCCTTCGGGCGTGAGGCCGGCGGCCCGGGCGACTTCGGCCAGGTCCGGGCCATGCTCGCCGCCGTAGCAGACGGGGATGTCGACCTCGCGCCCGCCCGTGGCGTCGGCGCGGATGCCTTCGGCCAGCAAGTGCCCGATGCGGTCGGCCAGCTGGGCATAGGTGGGGGTGCCCTGGGCGTCGGGCCGGTAATGCACGGCCACGGCGACGAAGGAGGGCACCACGTCGGTCACGCCGGGAAGCCGCGCCTCGCGCAGCTTGCCGGCCGCGGCCAGACAGGTCCTGCCCACCGAGGCGTCGATGCGGTCGCCGAAGGAAACGATGAGGCAGCGGTCACCCTGGGGCAGGATGCGCCAGGAGGTTTCGGCCGGAGAAGGGGGTTCTGATAGTGCGTTCAACGACACGAAACCTGTAGGACGGATTTACTTGGCGAACAAAGAATCCATGTTCTTGAACGCCTTGAACTCCAGCGCATTGCCCGACGGATCCAGGAAGAACATGGTGGCCTGTTCGCCCACCTCGCCCTTGAAACGGATGTAGGGCTCGATGACGAATTCAGTGCCGGCGTCGGTCAGGCGCTGGGCCATGGCTTCCCATTGTTCCATGGAAAGCACGGCGCCGAAATGGCGCACGGGCACATTATGCGAGTCCACGGCGCTGGTGGCGCGGTGACCGCATTCGCTGGGCGCCAGGTGCGCCACGATCTGGTGGCCGTAGAAGTTGAAGTCGATCCATTCGGGCGAGCTGCGGCCCTCCGGACAGCCCAGTTTCTCGCCGTAGAAGGCGCGGGCTTCCGCCAGGTCGCGGACCGGGAAGGCCAGGTGGAACGGCGGCAGGTTGGTTTGAGCGGTCATGAAAAGCTCCGGGTAAGGCGAAAAAGGTCAATCAGAATGCGGACCGGCACCATCGGGTCGTGTCCTGAATGCATAGTTTATGAATTGTTTTTTTGATTGAAAAACGATATTTTTTGTGTCTTAGCATCGAAAAATTTGATCGTGATCAAGGAATTCAAGACTTTCATCGCCGTGGCGCGGGACGGCACCTTCACCGGCGCGGGCGCCCAGCTGGGCCTGACCCAATCGGCGGTGAGCGCGCAGATCAAGCGCCTGGAGGAATACCTGGGGGTGGCGCTGTTCGACCGCGGCGCGCGGGCCGCGGTGCTGAACGCCCATGGCCGCGAGATGCTGCCGCAGGCCGAGGAGCTGGTGGCCATGGCCGAGCGCATGGCCGCCACGGCCGGGGCCGGACACGTCAGCGGGTCGCTGCGCATCGGCGCGATCGCCTCGGTGCAGCAGGACCTGCTGGTGCGGGCGCTGGGCGAGTTCCGGGCCGGCTATCCCGACGTGCGGGTGCGGATCGTGCCGGGCGTGTCGCTGTCGCTACTCGGGCAGGTGGACGCCGGCGAGGTGGACATGGCGGTGTTGATCCGGCCGCCGTTCGCGCTGCCGCCGGAACTGGGCTGGCAGCCGCTGCTGCGCGAGGAAGTGATGCTGGCGATGCCGGAATCGATGGCGCAGGCATCCTGGCGCGAGCTGCTGGCGACGCAGCCGTTCATCCGCTACGACCGGGCTTCGTTCGGCGGACGGGTCGTGGATCTGTTCCTGAAGAAGCAACGCATCGCGGTGCACGAGGCGGTGGAGCTCGACGAGATCGAGGCGATCGCCAATATGGTGCGGCACGGGCTGGGAGTGGCGCTGCTGCCGCGGCTGCGCGGGCTGGATACGACCGGCTTGCGCCTGGTATCGCTGGGCGAGGCGGCGTTTCATCGCGAGATCGGGCTCATCGGGCGGCTGCCGTTCGACGCGGGCAGCGTGGGCGGCAAGATGGCGGAATGCCTGGTTCGCGCGGCCGCCGTGTCCGATGGCGGCGGCCCCGCGGGCGGCCTGCCGGCCGGCGGGGCGCGGAACTGATGGCAGGGCAGTGGAATGGCGCAGCCCGGCGGCGCTTCCGCCGCGGGCCCGCGGTTTGCAGGCCCTTGCCGGGCAGGCGCTACAGCCGGTCGCAGCGAACCGTGATGGGGTGCTGGCGCAGCGTGGTCATGACCAGGTCGTCGACCGGGCCTTCGACGTCGGTGATCACATACCCGATCTGGCCCTTGGTCTGGAGCGTCTGGCTGACGATGTTCAGGCCATGCTGCGCCATCAGGTTGTCCAGCGTGCCGAGCGCGCCCGGGGCGTTGCGGTGCACGTGCAGGATGCGCGTGCCGCCAGCCTGTTCCAGGTAGGGCAGTTCGGGGAAATTGACCGCGCCCTTGGTGGTGCCTGCCTGCAGGAAGCGCACCAGCTTCTCGGCGACTTCGCGGCCGATGTTCTCTTGCGATTCCTGCGTGCTGCCGCCGATGTGCGGGGTCAGGATGACGTTGGGCATGCCGATCAGCGGGCTGGCCAGCGGTTCGTCCGGCCCCTTGGGCTCGGTGGGGAAGACGTCCAGCGCGGCGCCGGCCAGGTGGCCGGACTTCAGGGCGGCGTGCAGCGCGTTGATGTCCACCACGGTGCCGCGCGAGGCGTTGATGAGGATGGCGCCCGGACGCATGCGCGCGATGGTGTCCGCGTTCATGATCTTTTCGGTCGCCTTGCCACCCGGCACGTGCAGGGTCACGACGTCGGACTGCTCCAGCAGCTCGTTGAGCGTGCCGGCGGGGCGCGCGTTGCCCAGCGGCAGCTTGGCCTCGACGTCGTGGTAGACCACGCGCATGCCCAGGCTTTCCGCCAGGGTGCTGATCTGCGAGCCGATATTGCCGTAGCCGACGATGCCGAGGGTCTTGCCGCGGGTTTCGAAGGCGCCGGCGGCGCTCTTGTCCCAGTGGCCGAGATGGACCCGGGCGTTCTTTTCGGGGATCCGGCGCAGCAGCAGGATGGCTTCGCCCAGCACCAGCTCGGCGACCGAGCGCGTGTTGGAGAACGGGGCGTTGAACACCGGGATGCCGCGCTGCATGGCGGTGTCCAGGTCGACCTGGTTGGTGCCGATGCAGAAGCAGCCCACGACGCGCAGGTCGGGGTTGCCGGACAGCAGGGCCGCATCCAGGTGCGTGCGAGAACGGATCCCCGCCACCTGGGCGCCGCGCAGGGCGTCGCCCAGTTGCGCCGGCGGCAATGCCGCGGCGTGCGTGACGATGTCGGTGTAGCCGGCGGCTTCGAAGACGGCGCGGGCGCTGGGATGGATGTTCTCGAACAGGACGATTTGTGCCATGACTGCCTGGGGGAGGGGTGGGGGAACGCGTTTTATTTATTGTGGCCCATTTTTGCTGCAGTGCAAGGAGTAGCCATTGGCACGGTGTGGATGAATTGTTTCAGGGGGCGCGGCGCGCGCCCCTGAAGCCTAGCGGTAGGCCTGGAAGACCGTGGCGCCGCCCTGCTTGTCCACCAGCACGACGTCGTGCGGCGTTTTGCGCCCGCCGTACTCGGGGCCGTCCATGCCCGGCGAGCCCAGCGGCATGCCCGGGGCCGAAAGGCCGGCGGCGTCGGGCTTCTCCAGCAGCAGGCGGCGCACGTCGCTGGCCGGCACGTGGCCTTCGATGGCGTAGCCTCCCACGGCCGCCGTGTGGCAGGAGCCGTAGGCCGCCATGCCGGCGTTGCGGCGAATGGGGCCGGTGTCCTGGACGTCGTGGGTGGTTACGACGAAGCCGTTGTCGCGCATGTGCTTGACCCAATCTTCGCAGCAGCCGCAGGTGGGCGTTTTCCAGACCTCGACCTTGGTGGGCGTTTCGGCAAAGGCGTAGGCGGGCACGCTCAGGGCGGCAACGAGGGCCAGGCGGCGCGTAAAGCGAGAGACGTTCATGATGCTCCGTGCAAGGGACGTGGACTCAAGGTTCAGAACCAGAACCGCACGCCCGCCATGATGGCGGTCTGGGACCGGCTGGCGCCGGCATCCGACGCGTAGCGGGCGGTCTGGCCGAACTTGCGTTCAAAGGATACGCCAATATATGGCGCGAACTCGCGCGTGACTTCGTAGCGCAGCCGCAGCGAGAGCGATCCGTCGGACAGGCCGGAGCCGATGCCGCGTTCGGGATCGTCCTTGCCGTAGAGGCTGGCTTCGAGCTCCGGCGTGAAGATCAGGCGCTGCGTGAGCAGCAGGTCGTACTCGGCCTTGAGCGCCAGCGCCGTGCGCCCGGACGAACCCGCGTAGCCGGTGGCTTCGAGCTCGATGTTGTAGGGCAGGACGCCTTCGATGCCGATGGCGGCCCAGTTGCGCTTGGGGCCGCTGCCGATATCGCGGCGCGCGCCCAGCTGCAGGTCCCAGAAGGGCGAGACGGCACGGCTCCAGAAGGCTTCGACCTTGCCGCCCGATCCGCCGCCGTTCTCGCGTTCCCCTTCGCTCTTGATGAGGAGGCGGTCGGTGGCGGTGCCGAACCAGAAGCGTCCGTCCCATTCCTGCGTGTTCTGCCCGTCGCGATTGCGCGCGAGGCCGAATTTGTCGAACAGGACCTGCCAGGTCGGCGCGTTGTCCATCATGTGCGGATGGATGCCATAGCTGTCGTAGCCGCGCTCGCCCGCGCCGTCGCTGGCCGGCAGGCTGCCGACCGGCGGGGCGGCCGGGGCGCCGCCGTCCGCCTCGCCGTGGTTCATCGAGCCATGGTCCATGCCGGGCATGGAACCGTGGTCGGCGGGCGCCGGCGCGGGCGCTGCGCCGTGGTTCCTGGAACCATGGTCCATCGCGGCCGGCTGGGACCAGGCGGCGGGGGCGGCGAGGGCCGAAGCGAGGACGCAGGCGAGCAGGCGTCCGGTGGGGCGATTCTTCCGTGTCATCGTTTACTCCACCACGACCGCTCTGAACATGCCGGCCTCCATGTGGTACAGCAGGTGGCAGTGGTAGGCCCAGTTGCCGCGCGCGTCCGCGCTGACGCGGTAGCTCAGCCGTTGCGCGGGATTGAGGGAGATGGTGTGCTTGCGCACCTGGAACGCGCCGTCGGGCGATTCCAGGTCGCTCCACAGCCCGTGGAGGTGGATGGGGTGCGTCATCATGGTGTCGTTGACCAGCACGAAACGCACGCGCTCGCCGTAGCGCAGCACAATGGGCTTGGCGTCCGAGAATTTCACGCCGTTGAAGGACCACATATAGCGTTCCATGGTCCCCGTCAGGTGCAGTTCGATCTCGCGCGACGGAGCGCGATTGTCCGCGGGTTCGCGCATGGACCGCAGGTCGGCGTAGGTCAGCACGCGGCGGCCGTTGTCGCGCAGGCCGACGCCGGGATCGTCCAGCCGGGTGGAGACGACGTCGGGCAGCATGGAGTTGCCCACGCCGCGCTCGGTCGGATAGGGATGCTTGACCTCCACCATCCCGCCCTGTCCCGCGCCGGAGCCGTGGCCGCCGTGGTCCATGCCCGGCATGGCGCCATGGCCGCCGCCGGCCGTCGTGCCGGCCATGTCGTGGCCGCCGCCCATGTCGTGCGCCATGCCCATGTCCATCATGCCCAGCAGCTGCACGCGATCGACCGTCGGCACCTCGGCCTGCATGCCGGCGCGCGGCGCCAGCGTGGCGCGGGCGTAGCCCGAGCGGTCCATGGCCTGGGAGAAGATCGTGTAGGCGCGGTCCTCCCGCGGTTCGACGATGACGTCATAGGTTTCGGCCACGCCGATGCGGAATTCGTCCACGTCCACCGGGCGCACGTCCTGCCCGTCGGCGGCCACCACGGTCATCTTCAGCCCGGGAATGCGGACGTCGAAGTAGGTCATCGCGGAGCCGTTGATGAAGCGCAGGCGCACGCGTTCGCCGGGCCGGAACAGCCCCGTCCAGTTGCCGGCCGGGGTGATGCCGTTGGTGAGGAAGGTGTAGGTGGCGCCGGACACGTCCGCCAGGTCCGACGGATTCATGCGCATCTGTTCCCACATCAACCGTTCCGACAGCGCGGCGCTCCAGCCCTGGTCCCGGGCCTGGGCGCGCAGGCTCTCGATGCTGGGCTGGATGCGGTTGTAGTAGTCCGGCATGATCTTCAGCTTGTTGAAGAGCCGCATGGGATCTTCATCGGTCCAGTCGGACAGCAGCACCGTGTAGTCGCGGTCGGAGGCGATGGGATCGCGGCGGCGCGGGTCGATGACGATCGCGCCGTACAGGCCGGTCTGCTCCTGGAAGCCGGAATGGCTGTGGTACCAGTACGTGCCGCTCTGGCGCACGTCGAAGCGGTAGGTGTAGGTCTGGCCCGGGTCGATGCCGGGAAAGCTCAGGCCCGGCACGCCGTCCATCTCGGTGGGCAGCAGGATGCCGTGCCAATGGATGGAGGTCTGTTCGCGCAGGCGGTTGGTGACGCGCAGGGTGACCGTGTCGCCCTCGCGCCAGCGCAGCAGCGGAGCGGGCAACTGGCCGTTGACGGTGGTGCCGATGCGCGCCGCGCCGGTGAAGTTCACGGGCGTTTCGCCGATCTCCAGGTGGAATTCGGTGCCGCGCAGTTCGGCGGCGGCCGCCGGGGCCGGGACGGCCAGCGCCGAGCGCCAGCCGCCCAGCGCGGCCAGCGCGCCGCCGCCGGCCAGGCCCTGCACGAAGCGTCGGCGGGAGAGGGGAAGGGAAGTTGTCATGTCGGGTCCGTCCGGGCCTACAGCACCGATACCGAGCCCTTCATGCCCGCGGTGTAGTGGCCGGGTTCCAGGCAACCGAAGGAGACCGTGCCGGCCTTGTCGAAACGCCAGACGATCTGGCCGTTCTTGCCGCCTTCCAGCGACACGGCATTGGCTTCCTCGTGGCGCATGCCCGGGTCTTTCATCATCATGTCGTAGTGCGCCTTGAGGTCGGCGTCGGTGCCCAGCACCAGCTCGTGCCGGATCCGGCCGCTGTTGCGCACGTTCAGGCGCACGGTCTCGCCGGCCTTGACCTCGATGCGGGCGGGCGTGAAGCGCATGGCGTCGGTCATGTCGACGTCGATGCTGCGGGTGACGCGGGCGGGGTCGCCGGGCTTGCCGATGGGCGCGGAGGCGGCCGGCATGGCATGGCCGGCGTGGTCGCCGTGGCCACCGACGGCGTAAGCGGCGCCGGCGCTGATCGTCAGGGCCAGGACGGCGGCCTGGGAGGTGCGGAGCAGGGTGCCTTTCACGCGGATCCTTGGTAGTGAGGGACGGTGATGGCACTGTAGGAAAACGGCGGTGACCCTATTCTGTCGCGCGGATTACATTTCTGTAATGTTGGGCGCCGCCGGCTGGCCGACGGCGCCGCGCAAGGTGATGCCGATGACGGTGCCGCGGGCGTCCGAGGCGGCGTCCACTTCCCCGCCGTGCATGCGGGCGATGGCGCGCACGATGGCCAGGCCCAGCCCATGGCCCTCGCTGCGCGGCGCCCGGGCCTGGCCGGACCGGAAGAAACGGTCGAAGATGCGGGGCAGGTCCGCCGCCGGGATGGGCGCGCCGGGGTTGCGCACTTCCACCCGCGCGCCGGCCGGCGACGCCGAGCAGGCCAGCACGATCTCGCCGCCGCGGGGCGTGGCCTTGATGGCGTTGGAGATCAGGTTGGCCAGCGCGCGGCGCACCAGGCCCGGGTTGGCGGCGATCACGGCGTCGCCCGCGCAGCGCAGGCTCACCCCGTTTTCCTCCAGCGTGGCTTCGTAGTATTCGGCCACGCGCCTCGCTTCGGCGGCCAGCGACACCGGCTTGAGGTCCGCCGCCCGTTCGCCGCGGTCGGCCCGCGCCAGGAACAGCATGTCGTTGACCAGGGTCTTGAGGTCTTCCAGCTCTTCCAGATTGGATTCGAGGGCGTCGCGCAGCTCGGCCGCCTCGCGCGGCGAGGACAGCATCACCTGGGTGCCGTTGATCAGCGTGGCCAGCGGGGTGCGCAATTCGTGCGCCACGTCGGCATTGAAGCCTTCCATCTGCTGGTAGGCGGCCTGCAGCCGTTCGAGGGTCCGGTTGAAGGAGCGCACCAGGTCGTGCAGCTCGCGGTCGGTGTCTTCGAGGGGCAGGCGCCGCGACAGGTTGTCGGGCTGGATGCCCGCCGCCTGCTCGGAGAGCCTGCGCGCCGGCGCCATGCTGCGGCGCACGGCCCAGGCGGCCAGCACCACCGTCGCGCCCACCCACAGCGCGCAGATCAACACCAGGGCGGTGCCGTAGGCGTAGAGGAATTGGGAACTGGTGCGGGTGCTGACGGCCACGGTCAGCTGCGCGCCGGGCAGGATGCGGTCGTTCATGTCCACGCGCAGGCCGCGCATGCGGCCGCCGTCGGGCGTCTGCAGCACCACCTGCCTGCCGGGCAGCACTTCCAGCGTCTCGGGGGCGGTACCGCCGTAGACCACCTTGCCCTGCGCGTCCATGATCCAGATGCCCAGCTGGCCTTCGTCCGCCCGCATCTCGTCGAAGGTGGCGGCCAGGTCCTGCAGGCCGCGGGCGCTGTTCTGCATATCGATCAGGTGGTCGATCAGCTCCAGCTTGCCGCTGACCTCGGTGATTTCCTGGCGTTCCACTTCGCGCTTGAGCGCCCAGAACAGCGTGGCGCCCGCCAGGCTGGACACCAGCAGCGCGATGGCGCCCAGCAGCAAGGTCAGCCGCGCCTGCATGGAGCGCACGCGCCAGGGCCTCATCCGGGGCGGCCGTCCGCGGGACGCGATTCCAGCACGTAGCCCATGCCGCGCACGGTATGCAGCAATTTGGTGTCGTAGGGGTCGTCCAGCTTGCCGCGCAGCCGCCGCACGGCGACGTCGATGACATTGGTGTCGCTGTCGAAGTTCATGTCCCAGACCTGCTCGGCCAGCGTGGTGCGCGACAGCACCTGGCCCTGGCGGCGCAGCAGCAGCGCCAGCAGGCTGAATTCCTTGGCGGTCAGGTCCAGCCGCCGGCCGCCCCGCTGGGCGCGGCGCCGCGCCAGGTCCAGCTCCAGGTCGGCCAGCCGCAGCACGGTGGGCTCCTGCGAGCGCCCGCGCCGCAGCAGCGCCTGCACCCGGGCCAGCAGCTCGGAGAAGGCGAAGGGCTTGACGAGGTAGTCGTCGGCGCCGCCCTCCAGGCCGCGCACGCGGTCTTCGACGGCATCGCGCGCCGTGAGCATGAGGATGGGGGTGTCTTTCTGCTCTCGCACCGAGGCCAGGATGCCGAAGCCGTCCACGCCCGGCAGCATCACGTCCAGCACGATGAGGTCGTAAACGCCTTCCAGCGCCAGGTGCAGGCCGTTTACGCCGTCGCGGGCGAGGTCGACCACATGGCTTTGCTCCGACAATCCTTTCTTGAGGTAGTCGGCCAGTTTGGGTTCGTCTTCGATGACCAGGATGCGCATGGCCGAAAATTTACCATCCGCGCCGCCCGAACGGCGCGGAGGGAGACAGGGCGGCTCAGGCCGCGGCTTCGACGGCGACGCGGTCCGGCGGGAAGCGCAGGGCGAATACGCTGCCCTTGCCCTGTTCGCTGCTGATCAGCAGCTCGGCGTCGTGGCGCATCGCGATGTGTTTGGTGATGGCCAGCCCCAGGCCGGTGCCGCCGACGGCGCGCGAGCGCCCGCGGTCCACGCGGTAGAAGCGCTCGGTCAGGCGGGGCAGGTGGCGGGCGGGGATGCCGATGCCGGTGTCCTGCACACTGTAGCGCGCGCCGCCGTCCGCCTCGCGTTCCCAGCGCACGGTGATGGTGCCGCCGTCCGGCGTGTAGCGCACGGCGTTGGTCAGCAGGTTGGACAGGGCCGAGGCCAGCTCGGTCTCCGCGCCCAGCACGTCGAGGGTCTCGTCGATGTGCCATTCCAGCACGTGGCGCCCGCCCGACAGGGCTTCGATCTGCTGGCGCGCCTTCTGCAGCAGGGCGCTGATGTTGACCGCCCGCGGGTCGCTGCCCGGCGAGGATTCCAGCGTGGACAGCGTCAGCAGGTCTTCGACGATGGCCTGCATGCGCTGGGCCTGCTCGTGCATCATGTCGATGTACTGCTCGCGCTGTTCGGCGGGCAGCGCGTCGGCCGGCATGTCGCGCAGCGTTTCCAGGAAGCCCGCCAGCACCGTCAGGGGCGTGCGCAGCTCATGCGACACGTTGGCGACGAAATCGCGGCGGGTGGTCTCCAGGCGCTCTATCTGGGTAACGTCGCGGGTGATGAGCAGGCGCTGGTTGCTGGCGTAGGCCGTCAGCTGCATCATCATCAGCCGTTCCTGGCCGTTCTGGCCCAGGCGCACCAGGATGGGCTCGGGCCAGGACGCGCGGTGCGCGTATTCCACGAATTCGGGCGCGCGCAGCAGGTTCAGCAGATTGTGGCCGCGGTCGGCGGGCAGGCGCAGCCCCAGGTGCTGGCGCGCCATGCGGTTGCACCAGTCGATCTGGAAATCCTCATTGAGGGTCACCGCGCCGTCCGGCAGCGCCTGGGCGGCGGCCAGCATGCCGTGCATGGTGTTCTGGGTTTCGGCCAGCTCGCGGGCGCGGGCCCGGGTATAGCGGTACAGCGGCGCCAGGATGTCGTCCCAGGGGCCGACCGAGGCGGGAGGGGAGGTGTCCGGGTTGTTCGCCCAGCGCGAGACCAGGTGCAGGCGCCAGCTGCGCCAGACCAGCATGCCGGCCAGCGCGGCGCTGAACAGGATCCAGCCCGCCGGGTCTCCGATGAGCCATTGGGCGATAAACGCCGCGATCGCCCACAGGGCGATCAGGAAAAGGGTGCGCAGCCAGATCATCGTGCGGGAGTTTTACCGCGTCGGGAGCTGGGCAGTAAACCGGTAGCCGCTGCCGCGGACCGTTTCCACGTGCGCGTCGTGGCCGCTGGGCTCCAGGGCTTTGCGCAGGCGGCGAATATGGACGTCGACCGTGCGTTCCTCGACGAAGACGTGGTCGCCCCAGACCTGGTCCAGCAGCTGCGAGCGGGAGAAGACCCGTTCCGGGTGCGTCATGAAGAAGTGCAGCAGGCGGAATTCGGTGGGGCCGATCTGCAGGGAGTGGCTGTTGCCCGACAGGCGATGCGTCACCGGGTCCAGCTTCAGCCCGCCCACGTCGATCACGTCGTCGGTGAGCTGGGGCGCGCGGCGGCGCAGCACGGCCTTGATGCGGGCCATGAGCTCCTTGGGCGAGAACGGCTTGGTAATGTAGTCGTCGGCGCCGGCTTCCAGGCCGTCGACCTTGTCCTGCTCGGAGCCCTTGGCGGTCAGCATGATGACCGGAACGGCCCGGGTGCGCTCGTCGTTGCGCAATTTGCGCGCCATGGCGAGGCCGGAGGTGCCGGGCAGCATCCAGTCGAGCAGGATCAAATCGGGGAGCTCGGCGCGGATCAGCGTCTGGGCCTGGTCGGCGTCGAAGGCGCGCAGCACCTTGTGTCCGGCGAAGGACAGGTTGACGGCGATCAGTTCCTGGATGGCGGGTTCGTCTTCGACGACGAGGATGGTGCTGGACATGGCGGATTTGGCACACTTCTGAGCGCCGGCGCGGCGCGAACATTGCGATAGTATGGCCGCAATATTTCAGGTATGTGACCGCTGGGCGCCGCCGGAGGCGTCCGCGGGCCTCGGCCCGGGGGGCCAATAGGCTACCATTGGACGATATATCGGGAATTCATCATGCAAAACCCCTCCGAATCGCAACATTCCGCGGATTCCGCCTCGCCGTCCACCCATTTCGGCTTCCAGTCGGTGCCGGAAAGCGAAAAAGCCCGCAAGGTCGCCGAAGTCTTCCATTCGGTCGCCCAGCGCTACGACGTCATGAACGATTTCATGTCGGCGGGCCTGCACCGCGTCTGGAAGGCGTTCACCATCGGCCGCGCCGCCATCCGCCCCGGCATGAAAGTGCTGGACATCGCCGGCGGCACGGGCGACCTGGCGAAAGCCTTCGCCAAGCGGGCCGGCCCCACGGGCGAGGTCTGGCTCACCGACATCAATGATTCCATGCTGCGCGTCGGCCGCGACCGCCTGACCGACGCCGGCCTGCTGGTGCCCGCCGCCGTGTGCGATGCCGAGCGGCTGCCTTTCCCCTCGGGCTATTTCGACCGGGTCAGCGTGGCCTTCGGCCTGCGCAACATGACCCACAAGGACCGCGCCCTGGCCGAAATGACCCGGGTGCTGAAGCCGGGCGGCAAGCTGCTGGTGCTGGAATTCTCGCGCGTGGCCAAGCCGCTGGCGCCGGCCTACGACTGGTATTCCTTCAATGTCCTGCCCTGGCTGGGCAAGAAGATCGCCAAGGACGAGGCCAGCTACCGTTACCTGGCCGAATCGATCCGCATGCACCCCGACCAGGAAACCCTGGCCGACATGCTGCGCACCGCCGGCCTGGAGCGGGTGCAGTACTTCAACCTGACCGCCGGCATCGCCGCCCTGCACGAAGGCGTGCGGCTGGGCTGACCGCCCTCGCCGGCAGGATATTTCTCCGCCCCTTGCGGAACTTGTGGGGCGGCGTCTTGTCCGTTATTCTTACGCTATTCAGATTATTGTAAGAAAAGTCGCGACCACGACCCCGCGATCTGCGGGGTTCCCTGCTGCTCGGGGCAGCAGGGGGCGCGAGTACGAGGGAGCAAAAACTCATGTCCAAATTCTGTCTTTCGCGGTTTGTCGCCGCGGCGCTCATCGCCGTTTCCGGCGCTGCGCTGGTGACGGCGTCGTTTGACGCCGAAGCCCGGCGCGCCGGCGGCGGTTCCAGCGTCGGCCGACAATCCTCCAATGTGACCCAGCAACGCCAGGCCACCACGCCTCCGGCCGCGGCGAACAACACCGCCGGCGCCACCGCGGCGCCGGCAGCCGCCGGCGCGGCAACGGCCGGCGCCGCGGGCGCCGCCGCCAAGAGCGGCGCTTCGCGCTGGCTCGGCCCCATCGCCGGCATTGCCGCCGGCCTGGGCATCGCCGCGCTGCTCTCCAGCATGGGCCTGTCGGGCGCTTTCGCCGAGTTCCTGTCGTCCGCGCTGCTGATCGGCCTGGTCGTGTTCGCCATCATGTTCATCGTCCGCCGCCTGCGCGGCGCCGGTCCCCGCACTGCCACGCAGGGTGCGTTCGGCGGCGCCAACAACGCGTCTGCCGGCCAGCAGCAGAAGCCGATGTGGCGTGAGTCGCTGCAGCCGGCCGCCGCGCCCGCCGCCGCTCCCGTTGCCGCAGCCGCCGAGCCGGCCGTCCTGCCGAAGGCCGGCGAGGACAACAACTGGTTCGTGCCGGGCGATTTCGACACGCCCAACTTCCTGAAGCAGGCCAAGGATCAGTTCGTGCGCATCCAGGCCATCTGGGACAGCGGCAGCACCGACCGCCTGCGCGAGTTCCTGACCGACGACCTGATCACCGAGCTCAAGCCGCAACTGGCCGAACGCGGCGCCGCGCCCAACAAGACCGAAGTGGTGCTGCTGAACGCCGAGCTGCTGGGCATCGAAACGGTGTCCGACGGCCACCTGGCCAGCGTGCGCTTCTCCGGCATGCTGCGCGAAGCGCCGGGCACCGAAGCCTTCCGCTTCGAGGAAGTCTGGAATCTCTTCAAGCCTGCGTCCGGCGGCTGGTTGCTGGCCGGCATTCAGCAGATCCCGGTCGACTACGCCAGCTAAGGTTGGCGGACCGGGCTGAACCGCCCTCCGTTGGGGGTGCCGCAAGGCATCCGTTTGAACCGGCCCCTCTAGGGGCCGGTTTTTCCATGTGCCTGCGCAAAACACGCTCTCATCTAACCCGTTACACTCCCGATTTACCCATCAAATCCGGCAACCGGCCCGTCGGGCAGTTGCAGACCGTCATGCTGCCTTTTTCGTTCCTGCCCACTCCCTCGCGGTTGGCTGTTAGCGCGCTCAACGCCCTGTTGCGGCGTGAGGACTGGGCGCGCGAGCGCCTCTCCCGCCACGCCGGCAAGACCGTGCGCTTCGCGCTGGGCGGCTTCAGCCTGGGCCTGACGATAGACAGCGAAGGGCAGGCCGCGCAGGCCGATCCGGCGGTAGTGCCCGACGTGACCCTGACGGTCGCGCCCGAGAAGCTGCCGCTGCCGCGGCTGGGCGCAGACCGCGACGCGCCGGATTTCGCCGAAGCCACGCACATCTCCGGCGACGCCGCCCTGGCCCAGGTGGTCGCGGATCTTTCCAAGCAGCTGCGCTGGGATCCCGAGGACGCCCTGGCCCGCGTGGTGGGCGACATCGCCGCGCTGCGCATCGTGGGCGGCGCCCGCGCCGCGGCCGGCAGCGCGCGCCAGGCCGGCGAGCGCCTGGCCGGCAACGTGTCGGAATACCTGTCGGAAGAAAGAGGAGTGCTGGCCGGCCGGCCCCTGCTGGAGCAGTGGCGCCTGGACCTGGCCGAGCTGAACGCCCGGACCGACGCCCTGGCCCGCTCGGCGGCCGCGCTCCAGACCCGCCTGGCCACGGCCGGCGCAAAGCGGGGCGCCTGATCCATGTTTCCCCTGCTGCGCCTTATCCGCATCATCCTGGTTTCGCTGCGCTATGGGCTGGACGAACTGGTCCTGTCCAGCCTGAACCATCCGCTGGCCACGTGCCTGCTGCGGGTCATCCGCCTGGGCACGCGGCCGCGCAAGCCGCGCGGGCTGCGGCTGCGGCTGGCCCTGGAATCGCTCGGCCCCATTTTCGTGAAGTTCGGGCAGGTGCTCTCCACCCGCCGCGACCTGATCCCCGCCGACATCGCCAACGAACTGGCCCTGCTGCAGGACCGCGTGCCGCCGTTCCCCTCGGCGCAGGCGGCCGCCTGCATCGAGGCGGCGCTGGGCGCGCCGCCCGAGAAGCTGTTCGCCCAGTTCGACGTGGATCCGGTGGCGTCGGCCTCGATCGCCCAGGTGCACTTCGCCGTGTTGCACGACGGCCGAGAAGTCGCGGTGAAGGTGCTGCGCCCGGGCATGCTGAGCATCATCGAGAAGGACCTGTCGCTGCTGAAGGTCGTGGCGCGCATCATCGAGCGCCTGGGGCCCGACGGCCGCCGCCTGAAGCCGCGCGAAGTCGTGGCCGAGTTCGACAAGTACCTGCACGACGAGCTGGACCTGGTGCGCGAAGCGTCCAACTGCAGCCAGCTGCGCCGCAACTTCGGCCCGGAATCCGGCCGCGGCGACATGCTGATCGTGCCCGAGGTGATCTGGGAATACACGGCCTCCACGGTGTTCACCATGCAGCGCATGTACGGCATGCCGGTGGGCCAGGTGGAGCGCATGCGCGAGGCCGGCATCGACATCCCGACCCTGGCGCGCACCGGCGTCGAGATCTTCTTCACCCAGGTGTTCACCGACGGCTTCTTCCATGCCGACATGCACCCGGGCAACATCTACGTGTCGGACCGCCCCGAGACGCTGGGCAGCTACATCGCGCTGGACTTCGGCATCGTGGGTTCGCTGTCCGAGTTCGACAAGAATTACCTGGCGCAGAATTTCCTGGCCTTCTTCCACCGCGACTACCGCCGGGTGGCCCAGTTGCACATCGAGTCGGGCTGGGTGCCTCCCGATACGCGCGAGGAAGAGCTGGAGGGCGCGGTGCGCGCCGTCTGCGAACCGTACTTTGACCGGCCGCTGTCGGAGATCTCGCTGGGGCAGGTGCTGCTCCGCCTGTTCCAGACCTCGCGCCGGTTCAATGTGGAGATCCAGCCGCAGCTGGTCCTGTTGCAAAAGACCCTGCTGAACGTCGAGGGCCTGGGCCGGCAGCTCGACCCCAACCTGGATCTCTGGAAGACCGCCAAGCCCTACCTGGAACGCTGGATGCGCCAGCGCGTCGGGATCCAGGGCTTGCGGCAAAGCCTGGAGAAGGAGGCCGCGCAGTGGTCGCAGATGCTGCCCGCCTTGCCCAGGCTGGTCCATGACCACCTGAGCCGTCCCAATGTCTCGCCGGCGCTGCTGGCCGAGATGGCCCAGCTGCGGCGGGCTCAGGAACAGAACAACCGGCTGGTTGCAGCGCTGGTTGGCGTCGTGGCTCTCGCGGTAGGGGTCGCGATATGGGCATTGACCCGATAGGCGGCGCAATGATCTAGACGCCTCGTCATGTTTCATTCATGAAACGGTCATCATAGCTTCGCGGGAGACGGCGAAAAATAGCGCTGCGGCGGGATGTTTGCAGCGCTCGCGCCGACATGTCGCGCGCGCCATTCATTAATTTTCATAGCCCCATCAGCGGGACGAATACAAGGGCAGAACATGCTTTATCCTGAACTCTTCAAGACCATGGAAGCCGTGCGCTGGAACATGGCGCATGACATTCCCTGGGACGACTTCGATCGCAGCAAGCTCTCGGACGAGCAGGCTCACACGATCAAGATGAACGCCATCACCGAATGGGCCGCGCTGCCGGCCACCGAGATGTTCCTGCGCGACAACCGCGGCGACAGCGATTTCTGCGCGTTCATGTCGGTCTGGTTCTTCGAAGAGCAGAAGCACTCGCTGGTGTTGATCGAGTACCTGCGCCGTTTCCGCCCGGACCTCGTGCCCACCGAGGAGGAGCTGCACAACGTGCGCTTCGAGTTCGACGCCGCGCCGGAACTGGAAACGCTGATGCTGCACTTCTGCGGCGAAATCCGCCTGAACCACTGGTACCGCCGCGCCGCCGAATGGCACACGGAGCCGGTCATCAAGGCCATCTACAAGACGGTGGCCCAGGACGAGGCCCGTCACGCCGGCGCCTACCTGCAGTACATGCGCCGCGCCCTGCACGACCGCGGCCAGAACACCAGCGAGCAGGCGCGCCTGGCGTTCTCGAAGATCGGCGTGCTGATGGCGTCGGCCGGCCGCACCCAGCAGGCCCTGCACCCCACCAACCTGCACGTGAACAAGGACCTGTTCCCCAACGACACGGTGCAGTCGCGCCTGCCGGAGCCCGGCTGGCTCGAACACTGGCTGGACACGCAGATCCGCTTCGACGGCGTGTGGGAGCAGAAGGTCGCCACCCGCATCCTGCACATCCTGTCCAAGCTGATGGACCGCAGCTTCGAAACCGTGAAGGACCTGAACCGCTACCGCAAGGAAATGGCGTCCCTGATCGTTCCGAAGGAAAAAGAGATCATCCTCGCCTCCGCGAGCCCCTCGCCGGTCTGAGGCCGAGCGGCGGGGGCGGCTGTACAATCGCGCCATGCCCGCCGCCCGTTTCGAATCCAAGGTCCTGTCCCGCGACGAATGCGTCGCCGCCATCGCCGCCGGCCGCCATCCGCGGCCGCTGGTGTTCACCAATGGCGTCTTCGACATCCTGCACCGCGGGCATGCGACCTACCTGGACCAGGCCGCCCAACTGGGCGCCACGCTGATCGTGGCGGTGAACACCGATGCCTCGGTGCGCCGTCTGGGCAAGGGCGCCGAGCGCCCGCTGAACCGCATGGAAGACCGCGCCGCGCTGCTGGCGGCGCTGGGTTGCGTGACGCTCGTCACGTCTTTCGACGAGGACACGCCCGAGGCGCTGATCGCGCAGCTCAAGCCCGACCTGATCGTGAAGGGCGGCGACTACGACATGGAAAAACTGCCCGAGACCGCCCTGGTCAAGACCTGGGGCGGGCGCGCCGTGGCGATTCCCTTCGAGTTCGAGCGCTCCACCACCGCCCTGGTGAAGAAGATCCAGGGCGCGTAGCGCCGGGGGGATGCCGCTAGCGCGGCTCCCTCAGCAGGCGATTGATCGCTTCCAGGTCGGTTTCCGCCAGGATGCCGCTGGTGGCCTTCAGGCGCAGGCTGGCCAGCACCGTGCTGTAGCGCGCCAGCGCCAGGTCGCGCTGGGTGGCGTAGAGCTGCTGCTGGGCATTGAGCACGTCCAGGTTGATGCGCACGCCGACCTCGTAGCCGGTGCGGTTGGCCTCGACCGCGGCGCGGCTGGATTTCTCGCCCGCTTCCAGGGCCTGGATGCGCGCCAGGCCGCTGGTGACGCCTGTGTAGTATTGGCGCGCGGCCTGCACGGCCTGGCGGCGCGCCGCCTCGTAGTCGTGGCGCGCCTTCTGCTCCAACTGCACTTTCTCGGTCACCTGCGACGACACGCCGCCGCCCGAATACAGCGGAATCGACAGCACGACGCCGACGGTATTGTCGATGGGCTTGCCCGGCGCGGCATTGCGCATGACGGCATCGCTGGCGCTGCCGCTGGTGGCCCGCAGGTTCAGCGTGGGATAGTGGCCGCTCTTGGCGATCTGGATTTCACGGCCGGCGATGCGGGTCAGCAGCTGGGCGCGCAGCACGTCCAGGCTGGAGGCCTCCGCCTGGTTGCTCCAGTCGGCGACGCGGGCGGGCTGCGGGGCCGGCAGTTGCACGCCGTAGGGCAGTTCGGCCAGCGCGCCGGGCGCCGTGCCGATGATCTTGGCGAGCTCGTCGCGCCGCACTTCCAGGTCGTTCTGCAGGCGCAGTTCCTGGGCCACGACCAGGTCGTAGCGGGCCTGCGCCTCGTAGGTGTCGGTGATGGTGGCGTTGCCCAGCTCGAAGTTGCGCTTGGCGGACTCCAGCTGCCCGGCCACGGCGGCCTTTTCGGCCTCGGTGGCGGTCAGGGTGTCCTGGGCGTAGAGCACGTTGAAGTAGGCGTCGGCCACGCGCAGCAGCAGGTCCTGGAACGCCTGCTGCAATTGCACTTCCACGTCGGCGACGACCAGCTTGGACTGCTCGTAGTTCTGCCAGCGGCCCCAGTCGAACAGGGGCTGGGTGAGCGACAGGTCCCAGACGCCGCGGCCGCCGCTGTAGGCGATGCCCAGGCCCTGGGTGCTGCGGGTTTCCTGGTAGGCGCCGCCGGCTTCGGCGGAAATCAGGGGCAGGAGCAGGGAACGGGCCTGGGGTTCTTTTTCCAGGCCGGCGCGGTAGTTGGCCCGCGCGGCGGCGTAGATCGGGTCATTGCCCAGCGCCGATTGCCAGACCTGGATCAGGTTCTGCGCGCGGGCAAGCGACGGGCCGACGCTTGCGGCGCAGGTAAAAACCAGTAAAGCCGTTAGCAATCGGAAACGCATGGTGGTCAACGATACGCCGGGCCGCCCGGGGCGCGGCACCCCCTCAAGGGGCTGGCGCCGGGCGGCAGGGTTGGGATCAGAACTTGAACTGGGAGACCGTGACGCCGCGCAGCGGCTTGATGACGGTTTCAAACAGGTTCACCGTTTCGAAGCTGGCCGCGGTGGTGCGGGTGATGCGACAGGCGGTCATGACGGGGGCCTGGCCCACGACGACGACCAGGCGGCCGCCCACGCGCAGCTGGTACTTCAGCGCGTCCGGCACGGTCGGCACGGAGCCCGTGACGAGGATGGCGTCGTATTCGGTGGAGCCCCAGCCGTTGCGGGCGTCGCCCGTTTCGACCTTGACGTTGGTGACGTTGTTCATCTGCAGGTTCTGCTGGGCGAACGTCACCAGGCGGCTGTCGATCTCGACGGAGGTGACCTGTTGCGCCAGGTAGCCCAGCAGCGCGGCCTGGTAGCCGGAGCCGGTGCCGATTTCCAGCACGCAGTCGGACTTGGTCAGGAGCAGTTCTTGCGCGAGGCGGGCTTCCACCTTGGGCGCGAGCATGGTCTGGCGCGTGTTGACCGCGTTGATCTCCAGCGGCAGCTCCAGGTCGGAAAACGCCATTGCGCGCAGGGCCGGCGGAACGAATTGTTCGCGGCGCACATCGAACAGCGCTTGCAGCACGTTGGCGTCCAGAACATCCCAGGGGCGGATCTGCTGTTCCACCATGTTGAAGCGGGCTTGTTCTACGTCGGGCAGGGTCGAAGCGTTCATGACGGTCAGAGAAAACAGAGGAATCAACAGACCATTGTACCGATTCGTAGCGTACTGTGACGCCCCGGCCCGACCAGAGGTGTTTCAGCCGCCGTCCGGGCCTACCACCAGGCGTGGAAGTGGTGGACGGGGCCGTGCCCGGAGCCGACCGACAGGCGCTCCGCGTGGCGGATGGCCTCGGTCAGGTAGGCCTTGGCGCGGCGGGCGGCCTCGGGTACGTCCCCGATTTGCGGCAGCAGCGCCGCCAGCGCCGCCGACAGGGTGCAGCCGGTGCCGTGGGTATTGACCGTGGGGATGCGGTGGCCGGGCAGTTCGATCATCCGGTCGCCGTCGTGCAGCAGGTCGATGGTGTCGTTGCCGGGCAGGTGGCCGCCCTTGACCAGCACCCAGCGTTCGCCGGCGTGCGTCAGCTTGTTGCGCAGGCGTTCGGCCACGCGTCGCATTTCCTTGACGGTCTCGACCGGCCGTTCCTCCAGCAGCACGCCGGCCTCGGGCAGGTTGGGCGTCAGCAGGGTGGCCTGCGGCAGCAGGGCCTCGCGCATGGCGCCCACGGCGTCGCGCTCCAGCAGCAGGTCGCCGCTCTTGGCCACCATGACCGGGTCCAGCACCACGTGGGCCGGGGTCCACTTGGCCAGCTTTTCGGCCACCACCCGGATCACCGGATGCTGGCCCACCATGCCGATCTTGACGGCGTCGATGCGCACGTCCGCGAACAGCGTGTCGATCTGCTGGCCGACGAAGTCGGGCGGAACCGCCGAGATGCCGGTGACGCCTTGGGTGTTCTGCGCCGTCAGCGCGGCGATCACGGCGCAGCCGTAGGCGCCCAGCGCGCTCATGGCCTTCACGTCGGCCAGGATCCCGGCGCCGCCGGACGGGTCGACGCCGGCGATGGTCAGTGCGTTGGGGATGGGACGGCCGCCGGCGGCCTGCTGGCGGGTGCTCATTTCGGGGCGCCGGCCGTGATCAGGCCTTCGGTGGGCGAGCTGGGGGCGCCGCTGTACAGCTTCTTGGGCATGCGGCCGGCCAGGAAGGCCTCGCGGCCGGCTTCCACGCCCTTCTTCATGGCGCTGGCCATCAGGATGGGGTCGCGCGCGCCGGCGATGGCGGTATTCATCAGGACGGCGTCGCAGCCCAGTTCCATGGCGATGGCGGCGTCCGACGCGGTGCCCACGCCGGCGTCCACCACGATGGGCACGCGGGCCTGGTCGATGATGAGGCGCAGGTTCCAGGGGTTCAGGATGCCCATGCCCGAGCCGATCAGCGAGGCCAGCGGCATCACGGCCACGGCGCCCAGGTCTTCCAGCATGCGGCACTGGATGGGGTCGTCGGTGCAATACACCATGACCTTGAAGCCGTCGTCCACCAGCGTCTTGGTGGCTTTCAGCGTTTCGGGCATGTTGGGGAACAGGGTGTGCGGGTCGCCCAGCACTTCGAGCTTGACCAGGTCATGGCCGTCCAGCAGTTCGCGCGCCAGGCGCAGCGTGCGCACGGCGTCGTCGGCGCTGTAGCAGCCGGCGGTGTTGGGCAGCAGCGTGAATTTCGAGGGCGGGACGTAGTCCAGCAGGTTCGGCTCGCCGGCGTTCTGGCCGATGTTGGTGCGGCGGATCGCGACGGTGACGATCTCGGTGCCGCTGGCGTCCAGCGCCGCGCGGGTCTGTTCGAAGTCCTTGTACTTGCCGGTGCCGACGAGCAGGCGCGACGAATAGGCGCGGCCGGCGATAGTGAGAGTGTCTTGAGTGGTCATGGCGGTGTTTCAAAGGGCGGGTGCGCACGATGCGAGGCCCGCGGGGACTGGCGTATCGTTGCACGAATGATAAAGCACGACGCCGATCGGCAGATGTGTCCGTCGGAACGTCGCGTTCCACTATTTGATGATGGCGGCATGGCGGCGGGATCAGCCCCGCAGGCGGTCCAGGTCGGCGCAAAGGGTTTCGGCCGCGTCCAGCAGGCGCGGGCCGGGCCGGTACAGGGCGTCCGCATCGATCCCGTACACGTGGCCCTGGCGGGCGGCGGGCAGGCCCAGCGCCTGCCAGGCGGCGAGGTTCCTGGCCGTGTCCTCCGGCCGGCTCACGCCCGCCAGCACGGCCTCCGGACGCGCGGCCAGCACGCTTTCCAGGGTGACCTGCGGCGCCACCACTGGAGCCTGGCCGAAGACGTTGACGCCGCCGCAGGCGCGCAGGGCGTCGCTGACGATGCTGGAGTCGTTCAGGGTGTAGATCGGGTCCAGGCCGGCCTGGACGAACACGCGCACCGGCCGCCGGCCGGCGTAGCGCGAGGTCAGGGCGTCGAGCCGCGCGCGCAGGTCGCGGGCGGCGGCCCGCGCCCGGGGCTCGGTGCCGAACAGGACGCCCATGCGTTCCACGGCGCCGGGGATGGCCGCCAGCGTGGGCGGATCGCTGTAGAAGACCGGCACGCCCAGCTTGTCCATGACGCGCACCAGCGGCTCGGCGGCGGCGGCCTGCCAGGCGATCAGCAGGTCGGGGCGGGCGGCGGCCACCCGCTCGGGATCGGGCTGGGTGCCGTCGCCGATGACCGGCAGGCCGCGGGCGGCAGGGGGATAGTCGCTGCCGCGGATGGTGCCGGCGAGGTAGTCGCCCGCGCCGGCGGCGTAGACGAGCTCGGTGGCATGCGGCGCCAGGGTGACGGCGCGCCGGGCGGGCGCCGTCAGGACCACTTCGCGGTTGCGGTCGTCCAGGACCCGGATGCCGGCGCCGGCGGCTGGCTCGGCCGCAGCCGGGCCCGCGGCCAGCAGCATGCCCAGGGCCAGGAACAGCCCCGGAGCGATGCGAGGAAGGGCGCGCGCGGGTGTCATGCCGGAAGTCGATACGGTCAGCGGAGAACGCCGACTATATCGGATGTCCGCCATCAATAGCGCAGCGTGAGCGACGCATAGAAGTTGCGGCCCGGCGCGGGGTACAGGCTGTAGTTGGCGACGGGGCCCAGCATCTCGAACGACGCGTTGCCGCCGCGGATGCCATAGGTTGCGTACTGGCGGTCGAAGATGTTGTTCACGCCGATGGCGCCTTCGATGTTGCGGGTGAACTTGTAGGCCACCTTGGTGTTGAACAGCACGTAGGCATCCAGTTCCTTGGCGAACTGGTTGGCCTGGTCGTTGTCCATGCGCGACTTGCCCACGTACTGCGCCGTTACGTTCCACAGGAACGCGTCGGTGGGGCGCCAGGTCACGCCGGCGTTCGCCAGCCACTTGGGCGCCAGCGGCACGGTCTTGCCGGCCAGATCCACGCCGGCGTAGGTGCCGGAGCGGAATTGCGCTTCCATCCAGGTCAGGTTCGCGTCCAGCGACACGCTGCTGGAAACCGCGGTGTGGCCTTCCAGTTCGATGCCTTGGCGGCGGGTCGGGTCCAGGTTGGTATTGGCGCCGGTGCCGGGGCCCCACATGCCGTCGGCCAGCGGGTTGTACTGGATCTCGTTGGTCAGGTCATAGCGGAAGTAGGACAGGCGGGCGCTGCTGCTGGCCGATTGCCAGGTCACGCCGATTTCCTTGTCGGTGGAAGTCTGCGGGGCCAGCGGCGTCTGCACCGACAGCAGTTCGTCGGCGTTGGGCAGGCGGAAGCTGCGGCCGACCTTCCCGTACACGCCGAAGCCGGAGGGCAGGTCCTGGCGCACGCCCAGCTGCCAGGCGGTCAGGTGGTTGCTGCGGTCGGAGGCGGTGCCCGAGCCGGAAATCACGTCCAGGTCGTCGGACGCGTACTGGCGGCGCACGCCGGCCGTCACGTAGGTGCTGTCGGTGGCGCGGACCTGGCCTTCGGCGAACAGGCCGTACTGGTGCTGGCGCGATTGCCACTTCGACGGCTGGAAGTCGTAGTAGGCATTCTGGTTGGCGGTGGTCTTGGCTTCCTGGCCGTCGGCCCCGAAGACGAGGCTGTGGCCGCCGCTGATCGGCAGGCGGTAGCGAACGCTGGCGATGTTCTCTTCCAGCTTCTGGTCGCGCAGGGTGTCGCCGAAGCCGTCGTAGGACAGGCCGTTCAGCTTCTTTTCGCGGGTCGACAGGTCGGCGTACAGGGTGCCGGCGCCGATCGCCTGCTCCAGTTGCAGGCCGAAGGTGGTGGTGGTGGTCTTGACGTAGTCGACGTCGTTCTTGGAGCCGCGCGGATCGTCCTGGTACTCGTTCACGCCGGTGGTCGGGTTGATCGAGCGCGGGCCGGGCAGTTCCAGTTTCTGCGTCGTGGTGCGGCCGTACAGGCGGATGGAGCCGTCGTCGTGGCGGAAGGTGATGCCGCCGCCGCCGCCTTCGCGGCGCTCGCCGCTGTGGTCGCGGTAGCCGTCGCTGTGCAGGGACTGCATGTAGGCGTCGACGCCGACCTTTTCATTGTTCATGGCCACGGCGGCGTCGTACTGGCGCAGGCCGTAGCTGCCGAAGGTGGCGGTGGCGCGGGCGCTGACCGGTTCTTTCGAGAAATCGGAGCGCGTGATGATGTTGATCACGCCGCCGGTGGTGCCGCCGCCGTATTGCACCGAGCCGCTGCCGCGCACGATTTCGATGCGTTCGACCTGGTCCAGCGGCACCACGCCCAGGCTGGGCGCCGACAGGTCGTTGGTGTTCTGCTTGACCCCGTCGATCAAGATCAGCGTGTTGCTGGCGCCGGTGATGCCGAAGCCGCGCAGGTCGACGATGGAGTTGTCGCTGGAGCTGCTGGTATTGATCAGGTGGATGCCGGCCTGGGTCGACAGCAGGTCCTGCATGGTGCGGGCGCTAGCCGCGGCGATGTCCTCGGCGGTAATGACCGAGATGGACACCGGCAGCGTGCGGCCGTCGGTGGGCACGCGCTGGGCGGTGACGGTGACGGCGTCGAGCTGGGGAGCGGGGGAGGCAGCTTGCTGGGCGGCGGCGATGGCCGGGGCGGAACAGAGCAGGGCGCCGGCATAGCGCCGGATGGAGCGGGTTTTCATCTACGTAACCTCGATACGACCCGCGACCCCGCAGGCCATGCACGATGGAGAGGACGTCCTCGCCGCGGCGGGCCGGTGAGGGCCTGGCGGCAATGCATGGACTTCCTGGCGATCGAACTGGCCGGTATCGGGCTGCCATGGGCGCGGCGCGCGCATGGGGACCGTTGCGGGGGCAGCACAGGCTGGAGCCGGGAGGGGGCGCCTTGTGGGGCCCTGCCGTCCTGCGGACATCTTCCTGTTTCCCGTTTACCTTTCGCACGCGGCCTGCAAGTGTTGCGTTCTTGCATGCGCAATGCGCCGAAAGCACCGGTTCGGGGCCGAAACTGTATCACCAGGAGGCGGGAGTTAGCCCATTTTGTTACGATCAGGGCTTGTTTTTCCGGCGTTTTTCGCTTTTTAGCCACACAGCGCCGCCGTTGCCAACTCCCTCCGGACCTGCCCGTGTCGTATCCCCGCCTGCCTTATCCTCCCGAAGCCTATACCCACGGCGGCGAATTCGCCCGCCTGCTGGGCAAGCGCATCCTGATCCTGGACGGGGCCATGGGCACCATGATCCAGCGCTACAAGCTGGGCGAGGCCGATTTCCGCGGCGAGCGCTTCGCCGCCCACGGCAAGGACCTGAAGGGCGACAACGAGCTGCTGTCGCTGGTGCGTCCGGACGTGATCTCCGAGATCCACCGCCAGTACCTGGAGGCGGGCGCCGACGTCATCGAAACCAATACCTTCGGCGCCACCTCGATCGCCCAGGGCGACTACGACCTGCCGGAACTGGCCTACGAGCTGAACCTGGTGTCGGCCCGGCTGGCGCGCGAAGCCTGTGATGCCTACAGCACGCCGGACAAGCCGCGCTTCGTGGCCGGCGCGCTGGGCCCGCAGCCCAAGACGGCGTCGATCTCGCCGGACGTGAACGATCCGGGCGCCCGCAACGTCACTTTCGAGGAACTGCGAGTCGCCTACGTCGAACAGCTCAACGGCCTGCTCGACGGCGGCATCGACATCGTCCTGATCGAAACCATCTTCGACACCCTGAACGCCAAGGCCGCCATCTACGCCACCGAGGAAGTGTTCGAGCAGCGCGGCGTCCGCCTGCCCGTCATGATCTCCGGCACGGTGACCGACGCTTCCGGCCGCATCCTGTCGGGCCAGACCGTCGAGGCTTTCTGGAATTCGGTGCGCCACGCGCGCCCCGTCACCATCGGGCTGAACTGCGCGCTGGGCGCGGCGCTGATGCGCCCCTACGTGGCCGAGCTGTCCAAGATCTGCGACACCTACGTCTGCGTCTATCCCAACGCCGGCCTGCCCAACCCCATGGCCGAAACCGGCTTCGACGAAACCCCGGCCGACACCTCGGCGCTGCTGGAGGAATTCGCGCGCGCCGGCCTGGTGAACATGTCCGGCGGCTGTTGCGGCACCACGCCCGACCACATCCGCGCCATCGCCGAGAAGGTCGGCGCGCTGACGCCGCGCGTCGTGCCCGACATTCCGGTCAAGACCCGCCTGTCGGGCCTGGAACCCCTGAACATCGACGAAGACACGCTGTTCGTCAACGTGGGCGAGCGCACCAACGTCACGGGCAGCAAGATGTTCGCCCGCCTGATCCGCGAAGAGAAGTACGACGAGGCGCTGGCGGTGGCCCGCCAGCAGGTCGAGAACGGCGCGCAGATCATCGACATCAACATGGACGAGGCCATGCTGGATTCGGTGGCCTGCATGCACCGCTTCCTGAACCTGATCGCCTCCGAGCCGGACATCGCCCGCGTGCCGATCATGATCGACAGCTCCAAGTGGGAAGTCATCGAGGCCGGCCTGAAGTGCGTGCAGGGCAAGCCGGTGGTGAACTCCATTTCCATGAAGGAAGGCCTGGACATCTTCCGCGAGCACGCCCGCCTGTGCCGGCGCTACGGCGCCGCGGTGGTGGTGATGGCCTTCGACGAACAGGGCCAGGCCGACACGCTGGAGCGCCGCAAGGAAATCTGCGGCCGCGCCTACCGGATCCTGGTCGAGGAAGAAGGCTTCCCGCCCGAGGACATCATTTTCGATCCGAACGTGTTCGCGGTCGCCACCGGCATCGACGAGCACAACCACTACGCCGTGGACTTCATCGAAGGCACGCGCTGGATCCGCGAGAACCTGCCCCACGCCCGCATTTCGGGCGGGGTGTCCAACGTCAGCTTCTCGTTCCGCGGCAACGAGCCGATGCGCGAGGCCATCCACACCGTATTCCTGTACTACGCGGTCCAGGAAGGCATGACCATGGGCATCGTCAACGCCGGCCAGCTCGGCGTGTACGCCGACCTGGATCCGAAGCTGCGCGATCTGGTCGAGGACGTGATCCTGGACCGCCCCGAGCCCGTGGGCAAGACCGAGGCCGACGACGAGCGCTCGCCGACCGAGCGTCTGGTGCAGTTCGCCGACAGCGTGAAGGGCTCGGGCGCCCGGAAGGAAGAAGACCTGAGCTGGCGCAACGCGGAGGTCGAGCAGCGCCTGTCGCACGCGCTGGTGCACGGCATTACGGCCTTCATCGTGGAAGACACGGAAGAAGTGCGCCAGAAGATCGCCGCGCGCGGCGGCCGCCCCATCGAAGTGATCGAAGGCCCGCTGATGGACGGCATGAACGTCGTGGGCGACCTGTTCGGGGCGGGCAAGATGTTCCTGCCGCAGGTGGTCAAGTCGGCGCGCGTGATGAAGCAGGCCGTGGCCCACCTGATTCCCTTCATCGAGGAAGAAAAGCGCCAGATCGCGGCGGCCGGCGGCGACGTGCGGGCCAAGGGCAAGATCGTCATCGCCACCGTCAAGGGTGACGTGCACGACATCGGCAAGAACATCGTGTCCGTGGTGCTTCAGTGCAATAACTTCGAAGTCGTGAACATGGGTGTGATGGTGCCCTGCGCGCAGATCCTGGAAAAGGCCAAGGAAGAGAACGCCGACATCGTCGGCCTGTCCGGCCTGATCACGCCCAGCCTGGAAGAAATGGCCTACGTGGCCAGCGAAATGCAGCGCGACGAATACTTCCGCAGCCGCAAGCTGCCGCTGATGATCGGCGGGGCCACCACCAGCCGCGTGCACACCGCCGTGAAGATCGCGCCCAACTACGAAGGCCCGGTCATCTACGTGCCGGACGCCAGCCGCTCCGTGGGCGTGGCGACCAACCTGATGTCCGACCAGTCGGCAACGTACCTGGCCGAACTGGCCCAGGAATACGAAGAGGTGCGCCGCCGCCACGCCAACCGCAAGGCCACGCCCATCCTTCCGCTGGCGGAAGCGCGCGCCTCGCGCCCCGCAATCGACTGGGACAACTACACGCCGCCGCGCCCCAAGTTCATCGGCCGCCGCACCTTCAAGAGCTATGACCTGGCCGAGATCGCCAAGTACGTGGACTGGGGCCCGTTCTTCCAGACCTGGAGCCTGTTCGGCCCGTTCCCGGCCATCCTGGACGACAAGGTCGTGGGCGAGCAGGCGCGCAAGGTCTACGCCG
>Ga0222427_100275_pt1 | contig 110089 bp, 104 predicted proteins | sample 2B20Ametagenome_FD_182890 | JGI IMG/M metagenome (GOLD analysis project Ga0222427, IMG submission 182890) | Enriched microbial communities from leaf-cutter ant dump, University of Wisconsin, Madison, United States - 2B20A (version 2) | ecosystem: Environmental > Terrestrial > Nest > Insects... | reverse complement strand
CTCCTCGGTGCCCGGCAGGAAGCCGATGTCCTCGCCGACGCTGACCGTGGCGCGGGTCATGATGATTTCGCGGTAGCGCTGCGTGTCCATCGTCTGCGCCAGGCCGGCGGCCAGCGCCAGCAGGGTCTTGCCGGTGCCGGCGGTGCCGAGCAGGGTGACGAAGTCGATTTCCGGGTCCATCAGTGCATTGAGCGCGAAGTTCTGCTCGCGGTTGCGCGCGGTGATGCCCCACACCGAATGCGCGCCGTGGCGGAAGTCATCGACCAGCGCCAGGGTGACGCGGCCGTCGGCCTCCACCTTGGATACGCGCAGCTCGACCTCGTCCTCGCCGGGCAGGTAGACGTACTGGTTCGGAAACCATGCCTCATCGTCCGCGGCGTGGATCTCGTAGCTGCTGCGGCCCTTGTCGCTCCAGCTGCGCAGGTCGTCGGCGTGCTTCTTCCAGAAGTCGTCGTGCAGTTGGGTGGCGCCGGTGTAGAGCAGGCTGAAGTCGTCCAGCGCGCGGTCGTTCTCGTAGTCCTCCGAGTCGATGCCGGCGATGGCGGCCTTGATCCGCAGGTTGATGTCCTTGGAGACGAACACCACCGGTACTTCGGGGCTCTTTTCCTTCAGTGCCAGGATCGCGCCGAGGATGGCGTTGTCGGGGATGACCTTGCCGAAGCTCTTGCCGGCATCGAAGTGGCTGGTCTGGAAATACAGGCGGCCGGCGCTCTGCGCGCCGCGCAGCTGCAAGCCCTGCGGCCGCACCAGCGGGATGCCCTGTTCGAGGCTGCCGATGCCGGCCGCTTCGATCAGTTCGTTGAGGAAGCGGCTGACCTGCCGCGCGTTGCGGCTGGCTTCGGAGGTGCCCTTCTTGCCGTTGTCCAGCTCCTCGATCACCTGCATCGGCAGGTGCACGTCGTGTTCCTCGAACTTGAACAGCGCGGTGGGGTCGTGCATCAGCACATTGGTGTCCAGCACGTAGATGCGCTTGCCTCGGGTCATCGTCGGTTCCTGGTGGCGGGACAGGGACGCGCCATCACGCCTGCGCTGCAGGGTGATGGCGTGGGTGGGGAACGGGGGATGTCACTTGGAGCGAGCGGCCTTCAGCGCATCGAGCACGGCCTCGGCATGGCCGGCAACCTTCACCTTGCGCCACGCCTGCACCAGCGTGCCGTCGGGCGCGATCAGAAAGGTGCTGCGCTCGATGCCGCGCACCTGCTTGCCATACATGTTCTTCATCCTGATGACGTCGAAGGCGGTGCACAGCGCTTCGTCGGCATCGCTGACGAGGGGGAACTCGAAGCCCTGCCTTGCGCAGAAGTTGTCGTGCGACTTCACCGAGTCGCGGGAGACGCCGAACACCCGCGCGCCGGCGCGCTTGAATTGCGGCAGCAAGGCGTTGAAGTCGATGCCCTCGGTGGTGCAGCCGGGGGTGCTGTCCTTCGGGTAGAAGTACAGCACCAGCCAGTGGCCGGCCTGCGCGGCGAGGGTGGTGTTCTCGCCGCCGGACAGCGCCAGCGGCAGGTCGAGGGTGGTGCGGTCCAGGGTATCGCCGATGTTCATCCGATTTCTTCCGAGCCTGGGTTGTTCCGATTGCAATTGCATGAAACGCCGCGCGCCGGTGACGGGCGCGCGAAGGGGTCAGAACTTCATCGGGTCCATGATCGCGTCCAGGTTGAGGTGGTCGCAGAATTCGAGGAAGTCGTCGCGCAGCGCGGCGATGTGCATGTTCGCCGGCACGCCGATGGTGACCTGCGCCGAGAACATCTCCGCACCGGTCTGCATCGCCTGGTAGCGGGTGCTCTGCAGGTTCTCGATGGTGATGCCCTGACGGTCGAAGAAGTCGGCCAGCTGGAACAGGATGCCGGGCTTGTCGGCGGCGATGACCTCGACGATGTACGGCAGCAGGTTGGACTGCACCTGCTTGGCCGCGGTGCGGTACCACACCAGCTTCAGCCCTTCCTCGCGTTCCAGCCGGCCCAGCATCGCCTCGAGCTTGGCCACCGCATCCCACGAGCCGGTGGCCAGCGTGGTGACCGAGACATCGCGACCCACGGTGGAGAGCCGGGCGTCGACCAGGTTGCAGCCGCTGTCGGCGATACGGCGGGTGACGGACAGCAGGGGGGACTCCGGATGCGTCGTGTAGGCGTTGATCAGGAGGTGGTTTTCGGTCGGCTGCGGCCGCGGGGTGGTATTGGTCAAGACGGTTCCGGGATGCGCTGTGAGTCTGAACGACGCCAACGGCGGCGCGCTCGCTGGCGCCCAGCATACTTGCCCGTGCTTTCGACCGGCAAGTAACATGCGGCCGGTCACGAACCCGCGTTTCCGCGGGTTTTCCAGCCCCCACCCGCAACGGCGCCTCCTTGTCCATTTCCGGCCTCATCACCGCTTTGGCGACACCTTTCCGGGCCGATGGCACGGTCGACGCCGAGGCATGGCAGCGCCTGCTGGCGCGGCAGCTGGCCGCAGGCGTGCAGGGCGTGGTGGTGGCCGGCTCCACCGGCGAGGCGGCGGCGCTCGCCGACGAGGAGTACGACGCACTGCTGCGCGCGGCCGTGGCCGCGCTCGGCGGACGCATGCCGGTGATGGCCGGTACCGGCGCCTCGGCCACCGCCCGGACCATCGAAGCGACCCGCCGCGCGGCGCGCAATGGCGCCAGCCATGCCCTGGTGGTCACGCCGCCTTATGTACGCCCCACCCAGCAGGGCCTGCTACGGCATTACCTGGCGGTGGCCGAGCAGGGCGGCCTGCCAGTGGTGCTGTACAACGTGCCGGCGCGCACCGGTTGCGACCTGCTGCCGGAAACCGTGGCCGAGCTGGCCGGCCACCCGAACATCGTCGGCATCAAGGAGGCGGTCGGCGACATGGCCCGGCTCAAGGCGTTGCTGGCGCTGCAGGGCGACGGCTTCGCCGTCTTCAGCGGCGACGACGGCAGCGCCGCGCGCTCGCTGCTGGCCGGCGCCGACGGCCTGGTTTCGGTTGGCTCCAACGTCCTGCCGGGAACGTTCCGCACGATGTGCGATCTTGCCCGGGCCGGCGACCACGATGCCGCCGAAGCCTGGGATGCGCGCCTGCAGCCGTACCATGACTTCTGCGGCATCGAGCCCAACCCCATTCCGGTGAAGGCGCTGCTGCAGCGGCTGGGCATCGGCCACGGGTTGCGGTTGCCGTTGTTGCCCCTTTCCGACGCGCACCATGCCGCCGCCGACCATCTGGCGGCCGTGGTGGACGCGCTGGAAGCACTATCCAGCCACTGAATCTGCAGTGGCCTGAACCTGGAGATCCACGATGCGTCATTCCCAAACCGCTGTCCGCGCCCTTTCGCTGGCGTTGCTTGCCGTCGCCACCACGGTCACCGCCACCGGCTGCCACCGTGGCGCGCGTGGCGACTATGCGCTGGCGCCGGAAATGCGCCCGCTTGAAGTGCCGCCGGACCTGAACCTGCCCAACACCGCCGGCGCCTCGCAGGTGCCGGCGCTGGCCTCGGCCACGCGCCCGGCAGCACAGGCCGCACCGGCGCAGGGCGGCTTCACCGTCAGTGGCAGCCGCGACGAGGTGTTCGGCAAGGTCGGCACCGCGCTGGAAGCCATCGATGGAGTGACCATCGCCAGCCGCGCGCAGCTGCTGGGTTCCTATGACGTGGCCTACGAAGGCAGCAATTTCCTGGTGCGCGTGGTGGCCGTGGACGCCGGCGCCTACGTGTCGGCGGTGGACCCGCGCGGCATACCGGCTACCGACGCGGCGGCAGTCAAGCTGGTCGATGCGCTGAAGGCCAAACTCGGCGGTTGACGCCGGTCGGGCATGAATGCAAAACGGGCGCCTTGCGGCGCCCGTCTTCATTTGCGGTTTTGCTGCGGATCAACGCTCCAGCAGCGGCAGCTTGTTGGGCTTGCCATCCCATTCGGCGGCGTCCGGCGGCGGGTCCTTGCGCACGGCCAGCACCGGCCACTCCTTGGACAGCTCGGCGTTCAACGCGGCGAAACCCTCCTGGCCGGCCGGCACGTCGTCTTCCGGGAAGATCGCGTTGACCGGGCATTCGGGCTCGCACAGGGTGCAGTCGATGCACTCGTCCGGATCGATGACGAGGAAGTTGGGGCCTTCATGGAAACAGTCCACGGGGCAGACTTCGACACAATCGGTGTGCTTGCACTTGATGCAGTTTTCGGTGACGACGAAAGGCATGACGGGGTCCGGCTTTGAACCCCGCAATTCTAGTGCAGTAAACAGAAGATGGGCGGAGGCATTCTCAATTCGGCGTCCGCCTGCAGGAGCGACGCGGGTCGCTCCCGCGGTGATTCATGCGAGCACAAAAAACCCCGCGGATGCGGGGTGTTTTGATTCGCGGACTTGAGTTGGCGCTCCCTAGGGGACTCGAACCCCTGTTTTAGCCTTGAGAGGGCCACGTCCTAACCACTAGACGAAGGGAGCGTTTTGTCGCTGTCCGGCGAGCGCGCTAGTATAGGCGCCTGTTTGCCGTTCGGCAATCCCGTATCACCAACCGGAATCGCCACCATCAACTCCCCAGTTGCAACGCCATTCACCTTGCGCGTCATTCCGCGCGACCAGCACACCATTTCGCGCAAGGACATCAGCCCGAACGCGCTGCGCGTGCTCTACCGCCTGCGCGAAGCCGGTTTCGGTGCCTACCTGGTCGGCGGCGCGGTGCGCGACCTGCTGGTGGGCGGGCGGCCCAAGGATTTCGACGTGGCCACTGACGCCACGCCCGAGCAGGTCAAGCAGTTGTTCCGCAACTGCCGGCTGATCGGCCGCCGCTTCCGGCTGGCGCACGTGGTGTTCGGCCGCGAGATCATCGAGGTCGCCACCTTCCGCGCCAACAGCGACGACGGCAGCGGCGACCGCGAGGTCGAGAACGGCATGCTGGTGCGCGACAACGTCTACGGCAGTATCGAGGACGATGCGGTGCGCCGCGATTTCAGCTGCAACGCCCTGTACTACGCGATCGAGGACTTCTCGGTGCGCGACTACACCGGCGGCTTCGAGGACGTGCTGGCGCGACGCATGAAGCTGATTGGCGACCCCGAGCAGCGCTACCGCGAGGACCCGGTGCGCATGCTGCGCGCGGTGCGGCTGGCGGCCAAGCTGAAGTTCGACATCGAGCCGGCTACCGCCGCGCCGATCCCGCGGCTGGCCGGCTTGCTCGACGAAGCGGCGCCGGCACGGCTGTTCGAGGAAGTGCTCAAGCTGTTCCTGTCCGGCCACGGCGTGGCCAGCTTCGAGGGGCTGGAGCGGCACGGCCTGTTGCCGGCGCTGTTCCCGGAGAGCGCGGCGGCGCTGAAGAGCAACCGCAGCGGCGCCCTGCGCCGGTTCGTGGTCGAAGGCCTGCGCAGCACCGATGCGCGCGTGGCCAACGACGAGACGGTGTCGCCGGCATTCCTGTTCGCGCTGCTGCTGTGGCCGGCGTTCTGCCGTGCGCTGATCGCGCTGCAACGGCAGGGGGTGGCGCCGGAGGAGGCGCAGCGCCGTGCCGCCGACCGGGTCACGCTGCACCAGCTCACCACCATCGCGCTGCCACGCCGGTTCTCGCTGCCGATGCAGGAGATCTGGCTGCTGCAGTCGCGCTTCGCCTCGCGCCAGCGCAAGCGCGTGCTGCGCACGCTGACCCATCCGCGTTTTCGCGCCGCGTTCGATTTCCTCGTATTGCGCCAGGTGGCTTCCAGCGAGCACGAGGCCGACATCGCGTTCTGGCGCGAAACGCAGCAGCAGTCCGGCCACGAGCTGGAATCGGCGCTGGACGTGGCGCATGCCGAAGGCATGGAGGATGAAGCCCCCCGGCGGCGTCGCCGTCGCCGCCGGCGCAGCGGCACCGCCGCGGGCGAATGAACCGCATGGTCGTGGCCTGCATCGGGCTGGGGGCCAACCTCGGCGATGCGCCGGCCACCGTGCGCGGAGCGATGCAGGCGCTGGCGCGGCTGCCCGGTTGCCGCCTGCTGGCCTCCTCGCGTCTGTACCGCACGCCGGCCTGGGGCAACGAGGACCAGCCGGACTTCATCAATGCCGCGGTGGCGCTGGAAACCCGGCTGCCGGCGCCAACCCTGCTCGAACACCTGCTGCGGACCGAACAGGACTTCGGCCGCGTGCGCCTGCCCGACGAGCGCTGGGGGCCGAGGACGCTCGACCTCGACCTGCTGCTGTATGGCGAACAGGTCATCGACCTGCCTCAGCTGAAAGTGCCGCACCCCTGGCTGCACGAACGCGCTTTCGCCCTGCTGCCACTGGCGGAAGTGGCAGCCGATGCCGTCATTCCCGGGCATGGAACGGTGCGTGGCGCACTGGCGGCGATGAAAACCTGCGGCATCGAGCCGATAGGCGGATAATGCGCGGCTCATCACCGAGCGTCATTTCCTCATGAGCACCCATGCAGACAGCAAATCCTGGACCGTCCCGGCCCTGGCCGAGGCCAAGCGCGACGGCCGCAAGCTGGTGATGCTGACCGCCTATGACGCGGGCTTCGCCCGCGCCTTCGATGCCAACGGCGTCGACCTGATCCTGATCGGCGATTCTCTGGGCATGGTCGTGCAGGGGCACGATTCCACGCTGCCGGTCACCGTGGCCGACATCGCCTACCACACCGCCGCGGTGGCGCGGGTGCTGCAGCGTGCGCTGCTGGTGGCCGACCTGCCGTTCGGCGCCGACGCCACCCCCGAACGCGCGTTCGAGGCCTCGCTGCAACTGCTGCAGGCCGGCGCGGAGATGGTCAAGATCGAAGGCGCCGGCTTCAAGCTGGACGTGATTCGCCATCTGGTCGAACGCGAAATCCCGGTCTGCTCGCACCTCGGCCTGACCCCGCAGTCGGTGCTGACGCTGGGCGGGTTCAAGGTGCAGGGCCGGGGCGAAGCGGCCGAACGCCTGCGTGCCGATGCGCGCGCGGTAGTCGAAGCGGGCGCGTCGCTGCTGGTGCTCGAATGCGTGCCATCGCCGCTGGCCACGCAGGTCACCGCCGACGTCCCGGTGCCGACCATCGGCATCGGCGCCGGCGCCGGCTGCGACGGCCAGGTGCTGGTGATGCACGACTTCCTCGGCCTCGACAGCGGCCACCGCCGGCCCAAGTTCGTCAAGGATTTCCTTGCCGAGGGTGGCTCGGTGGCCGGCGCCGTGCGTGCTTACGCCGACGCCGTGCGCGCCGGCACCTTCCCCGACGCGGAGCATGCGTACGCATCATGATCGAGACCGTCACCGAACTTTCCCGGCTGCGCGCCATCGTCACCGGCTGGAAGCGCGAGGGCCTGCGCGTGGGCTTCGTGCCGACCATGGGCAACCTGCACGCCGGCCACTATTCGCTGGTGAAACTGGCGCGGCAACATGCTGACCGCGTGGTGTCCAGCGTGTTCGTCAACCCGACCCAGTTCGGCCCCAACGAGGATTTCACCCGCTACCCGCGCACGCCCGAGGCCGACACCACCGGCTTGGAGCAGGCCGGCTGCGACGTGCTGTGGCTGCCCACGGTCGAATCCATGTACCCGTTTGGCGTCGAGCTGGCCGCCAATGTCCACGTGCCGGGCGTGAGCGCGCTGCTGGAAGGGGCGCACCGCCCCGGCCACTTCGACGGCGTATGCACCGTGGTCACGCGCCTGTTCAACCAGGTGCAGCCGGACATGGCCGCGTTCGGCCGCAAGGATTACCAGCAGCTGGCGGTGATCCGGCAGATGGTGGCCGACTTGGCGTTCCCGATCGAGATCGTCGGCGGCGAGATCGTGCGCGAGGGCGACGGCCTGGCGATGAGTTCGCGCAACCAGTACCTCACCGCCGAAACCCGCCCGCAGGCGGCGACGATCCGGCGCGTGCTGCTGGGCATGCGCGATGCCAGCCTGGCGGGCACGCCGCGGGCGAAGGTCGAGGCCGACGGCATCGCGCAGCTGCAGGCGGCCGGTTTCCATGTGGACTACGCGGTGGTGCGGCTGCCGGACCTGGGCGAGCCGGGCGAGGGCGAGACCGGCGCCCGCGTAGCGCTGGTGGCGGCCAAGCTGGGCAGTACCCGCTTGATCGACAACATCGAGTTCTGAGCGCCCGTGCCGGGCGAGCCCGGCATCTCCCCGTGGACGCGGGGCATGGCCGATAAGGCTCCGCACCGGGCAAGCCCGGTGCCTACGCGATGTTCCGCGGGGCAGGGGCCTGCGCTCCGCAGGCACGGGTCTTCATCTTGTCCTGCCGCAACCCGGAAACGACACGCGATGGCGCCCTCGTGGCGCCATTTTGCTGCCCGTCCGGATTGGCCGGTCGCCCATGTTGCAGTGCAAGCAAAGCCCCGCACGGGTGCTAGACTGCGTACTTTCATCACGCAGTATCGGCACCGTCATGCAACTCACCCTGCTCAAGACCAAGATCCACCGCGCCACCGTCACCCATTCGGAGCTGAACTACGAAGGCTCCATCGCGATCGATGGCGACCTGCTGGAAGCCACCGGCATCCGTGAGTTCGAGCAGGTGAACATCTGGGTGGTGACCAACGGCGCGCGTTTTTCCACCTACGCCATCCGCGCCGAGGCCGGCAGCGGCATCATCTCGCTCAACGGCGGCGCCGCGCGCCACGTGCAGGTGGGCGACGTGGTCATCATCGCCGCCTTCGCCAGCATGAGCGAAGCCGAGGCCGACGCGTTCCAGCCCAAGCTGGTCTATGTCGACGGCAACAACCGCATCACCCACACCAACCACTCCATCCCCACACAGGCCGCATGACCACGAACAACGGATTGACCGCATTGCACGCCCACGCCCAGCGTCTGCAGGGCACGGGTATTCCCTCGCTGTTGGCCGCCGAGCCGGACCGGGTGAAAACCCTGGCGCTCAAGGTCGGTCCGTTGTACGTGAACTTCGCGCGGCAGACATACGACCGCTCCGCGCTGGAAGCGTTGCTGGAAGTGGCGGCCGCGTGCGATGTCACTGGCGGCTTCGCGCGCCTGTTCGGTGGTGAAAGAATCAACATCACCGAAGACCGCGCGGTGCTGCACAGTGCCCTGCGCGGCGACGCCAGCCCACGGGCGGCGGCACAACACGCCGAGGCACTGGCCGTGCAGCAACGCATGGGCGAACTGGTCAAGGCGCTGGAAGCCAGCGACGTCACCGACATCGTCAGCGTCGGCATCGGCGGCTCCGACCTCGGCCCGCGGCTGGTCGCCGATGCACTGCGCCCGGCCAGTGGCGCGCGTTTCCGCGTGCACTTCGTCTCCAACGTCGATGGTGCGGCGATGCAGCGCACGTTGGCCACGCTGGATCCGGCCACCACTGCCGGCATCCTGATCTCCAAGACCTTCGGCACCCAGGAAACCCTGCTCAACGGCGCGATCCTGCGCGACTGGCTGGGCGGCAGCGAGCGCCTGTATGCGGTCAGCGCCAACCCGGAGCGCGCCGCCAAGGCGTTCGACATCGCCGCCGAGCGCGTGCTGCCGATGTGGGACTGGGTCGGCGGCCGCTACTCGCTGTGGTCGGCGGTGGGCTTCCCGATCGCGCTGGCGATCGGCTTCGAGCGCTTCGGCCAGTTGCTGGCCGGCGCGGCGGAGATGGATGCGCATGCGGCCAGCGCGCCGCTGGCACGCAACCTGCCGGTGCTGCACGCACTGACCGATATCTGGAACCGCAACGTGCTGGGCCATGCCACGCACGCGGTGATGACCTATGACCAGCGCCTGGCGCTGCTGCCGGCCTACCTGCAGCAGCTGGTGATGGAAAGCCTGGGCAAGCGGGTCAAGCTCGATGGCAGCCCGGTCGATGGCGACACCGTGCCGGTGTGGTGGGGCGGGGCAGGCACCGACGTGCAGCACAGCTTCTTCCAGGCGCTGCACCAGGGCACCAGCATCGTGCCGGCCGACTTCATCGGCTGCGTGCGCAACGACGACCCGTACACTGTCAACCATCAGGCGCTGCTGGCCAACCTGCTGGCACAGACCGAGGCGTTGGCGAACGGGCAGGACAGCGACGACCCGCACCGCCAGTACCCCGGTGGCCGCCCGAGCACGCTGATCCTGCTCGATGCACTGACCCCGCAGGCGCTGGGCGCGCTGATCGCGATGTACGAGCACGCGGTTTACGTGCAGTCGCTGGTATGGGGCATCAACGCCTTCGACCAGTTTGGCGTCGAGCTGGGCAAGCAGTTGGCCAATCAGTTGCTGCCGGCGTTGCAGGGCGAGGCGGTGGAGATTGCCGACCCGATGACGCGTGAAGCATTGGCATTGCTGAGAGCCTGAGTGGCACGACCCGGATGACGATGGACGCCGCGCAGCAATGCGCGGCGTTTTGACTTCGTCCACGGCTAGACTCGAGCGCATGGACATCCATCCCGCCACGCCCGTTTCCGAACTGTCCCCGACCCTCGACCGCCTGCGCGCCGCCTGGCAGGCGCACAAGCCCGACCGCGCGCAGCGCAGTGCCGACCTGCTGCGCCTGCGCGAGGCGCTGAAGCGGCGGCTCGACGAAATGACGCGGACCATCGCCGCCGACTTCGGCCACCGCTCGCCGCACGAGTCGCTTATCGCCGACGGCATGACCGTGCTCAACGAGATCGACCACCTGCGCCGGCACCTGCGCGGCTGGATGAAGCCCCGCCGCGTCGGCGTGGGCTGGCGCTTCTGGCCTGCGCGCGCGGAGATCCGCCCCGAGCCGGTCGGCGTGGTCGGGGTCATCGCGCCGTGGAACTACCCGGTCAACCTCGCGCTGATCCCGCTGGCGACCGCCATCGCCGCCGGCAACCACGTCTATCTGAAACCCTCCGAACACACCCCGCGCAGCAGCGCCTTCCTGCGCGAACTGCTGGCCGAGGCGTTCCCGGCCGACCGCGTCACCGTCGCCGAGGGCGGCGCGGAGGTGGCCGCCGCGTTCGCCGCGTTGCCGTTCGACCACCTGGTGTTCACCGGCTCCACCGCGGTCGGGCGCAAGGTGATGGCCGCCGCCGCGCCTAACCTGACCCCGCTGACGCTGGAACTGGGCGGCAAGTCGCCGGCCATCGTCTGCGACGACTATCCGCTGCAGCAGGCCGCGGCGCGGCTGGCGACCGGCAAGTGGTTCAACGGCGGGCAGACCTGCATCGCGCCGGACTACGTGCTGGTCGGCGCCGCGCGCCGCAACGCGTTGGTGCAGGCGCTGCGCGAGCAGGTGCATGCACGCTACGGCGAGGATTTCGCCAATACCGGCGACTACAGCCGCATCGTCAACGACGGCCAGTACGCGCGCCTGCAGGGCTACGTGGACGATGCCCGCGCGCGTGGTCTGGAGGTGATCGCGCTGGGCGAGGCCGACCCGGCGCAGCGCCTGTTCCCGCCGACCCTGATCCTGGAGCCGGGCGACGACGCGACGGTGATGCAAGAGGAAATCTTCGGCCCGGTGTTCCCGATCCGCAGCGTGCGCTCGCTGGACGAGGCCATCGCCTGCGTCAACGCCCGCGACCGCCCGCTGGCGCTGTATCCGTTCAGCCATGACCGCGCCAGCGTGGAAAAGATCCTGCACGGCACGCTGGCCGGCGGCGTTTCGGTCAACGACACGCTGTTCCACTTCGCCATCAACAACCTGCCGTTCGGCGGCATCGGTCCCAGCGGCATGGGCGCCTACCACGGCCGTACCGGCTTCGACGCGATGAGCAAGCAGCTGCCGGTCCTGTGGCAGGCACGCCGCACCGGCGGCGACTTGCTGAAGCCGCCCTACAAGAAAGCGCAATGGCTGATCGACCTGATCGTGCGCTGACGGCAGCAAACCCCGGCCGTACAAACCCGACCGTGGATGCGGGGCTTGCCCCGCATAAGGCCTTCCCGATGAAGCCCCGTGCCTGTCCCGAAAGGGAATGCAAGCCCGGCACCTGCGAAGGCGCAGTCCACGTCACGCAGCCACGAAAAAGCCCGGCAGGCGCATGCGCCTGCCGGGCTCGGATTTCGACCCTTGGTCGGGGAGACAGGATTCGAACCTGCGACCTCTACGTCCCGAACGTAGCGCTCTACCAGACTGAGCTACACCCCGCGAAGGAGGCGGAAAGATACTCCCGGCCCGCGTTTCTGGCAAGCGCGGAATGCTTCATCGGCGCGCTTCGGTCCGGCGCTGTTCGCGGGCCTCGAACCACATGCCGTTGAGGATGGCGACGGTGGAGGCCAGGCCGGCACCGAGTATCCAGGCGAAGTACCACATGCGTTGACTCCTTGGCTGTCGGGGTGGGTCAGTAGGCGTTGGGGTTGTCGCCCATTTCTTCCAGCGTGGTCTTGCCCTTGAGCACGCGGTAGACCCAACTGGTGTAGGCGATGACGATGGGCAGCAGCGCCGCGGTGACCAGCAGCATCACCCACAGCGTCAGGCGGCTGGAGGAGGCGTCCCACACGGTCAGGCCGGAGCCGGGCTGGGTGGAGGAGGGCAGCAGGAACGGGAAGATCGCCAGGCCCACGGTGAGGATGATGCCGGCGATGGAGACGCCCGAGGCGACGAAGGCCTGCCCGCCACGGCGCGCGCGCAGCAGCAGCGCCGCGGCCAGCGCGCCGAGCAGGCCCGCGGCCGGCGCCAGTAGCGTGGCCGGCATCGCGCTGTAGTTGTACATCCAGCCGCCGGCGGCGGTGACCTGCACGCTCTTCAGCAGCGGGTTGCTGGCGCCATCGGTGGCCAGCGGCGAGGTGATGGCGTGGCCGGGCAGCAGCAGCGCCACGCAGATGCCGCCGGCGGCGAACAGGGCGAATCCGGCCAGCGCGGCGATGCTGCCGTAGCGGGCGGCGCGCTCGGCCACCGCGCCATCGGTCTTGAGCACCAGCATCGCCGCGCCGTGGGCGACGAACATCGCCACCGCCAGCAGGCCGGCGAGCAGCGCGAACGGGGTCAGCAGGTCGAACAAGCCGCCGGTGTAGAACACCCGCTGGCTGTCGTCGAAATGGAACGGCACGCCCAGCAGCACGTTGCCCATCGCCACGCCCATCACCAGCGCCGGCACGAAGCCGCCGACGAACAGCGCCCGGTCCCAGTTGTCGCGCCAGCGCTGGCCGGGCAGCTTGCCGCGGTACTTGAAGCCGACCGGGCGCAGGATCAGCGCGAACAGGATCAGGAACATCGCCAGGTAGAAGCCGGAGAAGCTCACCGCGTACAGCGGCGGCCATGCGGCGAAGATCGCGCCGCCGCCCAGCACCAGCCATACCTGGTTGCCTTCCCATACCGGGCCGACGGTGTTGATGACCAGCCGGCGCTCCTCATCGGTGCGCGCCACGAACGGCAGCAGGGTGCCGATGCCGAGGTCGAAGCCGTCCATCACCGCGAAGCCGATCAGCAGCACGCCCAGCAGCAGCCACCAGACCAGGCGCAGCGTGGTGTAGTCCAGAAGGATGAAGTCCATGCGGGTTCTCCTGCGTCAGGCCGGTTGCGCGGCGGAGTCGGATGCCGGTTGCTGCAGGCTCGGCAGCATTTCGTCCGGCCCCTTGCGGATGGCCTTGAGCATCAGCTTGATCTCGATGACCATCAGCACCGTGTAGAGCGCGACGAAGCCGCACAGCGTCAGCAGTATCTGGTGCAGCGCCAGCCCGGAGGCGGCGTAGAACGTCGGCAGCACGCCGTCCACCGCCCACGGCTGGCGGCCGTATTCGGCGACGAACCAACCGCATTCGATCGCGATCCACGGCGCCGGCAGCGTCCACAGCGCGACTTTCAGGAAACCGCGCTTGTGCTCGAAGTTGTGCCGGCACGAGTAGTAGAACGCCACCGCGAAGAACGCGATCAGGTAGAAGCCCAGCCCGGCCATGATGCGGAACGTCCAGAACAGCGGCAGCACCGTCGGCACCGTGTCCATCGCCGCCTGCGAAATCTGCTGCGGCGTGGCGTCGAGGATGTCGGCGCGGTAGCGCTTGAGCAGCAGGCCGTGGCCGAGGTCCTGCCAGTGGCGGTCGAACATCTCGCGTGCTTCGCGATCGTTGCTGTCGGCACGGATGCGTTCCAGCGCGGCATAGGCCAGCTGGCCGCCGCGGATGCGGTGCTCGGCGCGCTCGACCAGTTCGAGGATGCCGGGGATCGGCTGGTGCAGCGAGCGGGTGGCGATCAGGCCCATCAGGTAGGGCACCTTGACCGCGTAGTCGTTGCGGTGGGTCTGCTGGTTGGGGATGCCGAAGGCGGTGAAGTCGGCCGGCGCCGGCTCGGTTTCCCACATCGCCTCGATCGCGGCCAGCTTCATCTTCTGGTGCTCGCTGGCGGCGTAGCCGCTCTCGTCGCCCAGCACCACCACCGACAGCGAGGACAGCAGGCCGAACGCGGCGGCCACCGCGAACGAGCGCCGCGCCACGTCGAGGTGGCGGTTGCGCAGCAGGTAGAACGCGCTGACCGACATCACGAACACCGCGCCGGTGATGTAGCCGGCGCTGACCGTGTGCACGAACTTGGCCTGCGCCACCGGGTTGAACACCACCGCCATGAAGTCGGTCACCTCCATGCGCATGGTCTCCGGGTTGAACACTGCGCCCACCGGGTGCTGCATCCAGCCGTTGGCGATCAGGATCCACAGCGCCGACAGGTTGGTACCCAGCGCCATCAGCCAGGTGATGGTCAGGTGCTGCACCTTCGACAGCCGGCTCCAGCCGAAGAAGAACAGGCCGATGAAGGTCGCTTCGAGGAAGAACGCCATCAGTCCCTCGATGGCCAGCGGCGCGCCGAACACGTCGCCGACGTAGTGGCTGTAGTAGGACCAGTTCATGCCGAACTGGAACTCCATCACCAGCCCGGTGCCCACGCCCATCGCGAAGTTGATGCCGAACAACACGCCCCAGAACAGCGTCATCCGCCGCCAGACCTCCTTGCCGGTCATGACGTAGACGCTCTCCATGATCGCGATCAGGAAGGAGAGACCCAGCGTCAGCGGGACGAACAGGAAGTGGTACATCACCGTCAGCGCGAACTGCAGGCGCGACAGATCCACGACAGTCGTATCGATCATGACCGGTTACCTCGGTTGTGGGCAGGCGCCATCGGCAACGCCTGCGATCATGCTGCGCCTGTCCATGACATGGATCAATGTGACGGACTGTCGCAGCGACAAAAGTCCGCATGGCTGCGCGATCCAGCGCCGGCCTACAATCACGCCGTTCCATGTCCAGCAGAGCCCGCCACATTGAGTGATGTTCCACATCCTGCCGAAACGCCGCGTCAACGGCGCCGCAGGCAACAGCACTGGCTGGCCGGGCTGGCGCATGCGGCGCGTTCGCGGCAACGGCTGGCGGCCATCGCGGTATGCGTGTCCGGCGGCCTGCTGGTGGTGCAGGCCTGGGCCATCGCGTGGCTGCTTCAAGGCGTGTTCGTCGAACACCGGCCGCTGGCGCAGGCCGGGCGGGTGTTCGCCGTGCTGGCCTCGGTGCTGCTGGTGCGCAGCGTATTGGGCGGGCTCGCGCAGAAGGCGGCGGGCGAAGTGGCCGACGCGGCGCGGCTGGCGTTGCGTGGGCAGGTCTACCGGCGCCTGCTGGGCAAGGGCCCGCTGTGGCTGCGACGGCAACGCAGCGGCGAACTCGGCGAATTGCTGCTGGCCCACGGCGACGCCATCGAAGGCTATTACGCCGGCTTCCAGCCGGTGCGGGTGGAAATGGTGGTGGTGCCGCTGCTGATCGCCGCATCAGTGGCCTGGGTGGACTGGGTGGTGGCGCTGGTGCTGCTGTGCACCGCGCCGCTGGTGCCGCTGTTCATGATGCTGGTGGGCATGGGCGCGGAGAACGCCGGCCGCGAGCAGCTGCAGGAACTGGCGCGCATGGGCGGGCACTTCGCCGACCGTATCAAGGGACTGGGCCTGCTGCGGCTCTATGGACGCGGCGGCGACGAACTGGCCGGCATCGCCGCTGCCGCCGAGGGCGTGCGACTGCGCTCGATGAAGGTGCTGCGCATCGCCTTCCTGTCCTCGACCGTGTTGGAATTCTTCGCCTCGGTGAGCGTGGCGATGGTGGCGCTGTACCTCGGGCTGGGCTACCTCGGCATGTTGTCGCTGCACGCCAGCGCGCCGACGCTGGGCACCGGCGTGTTCTGCCTGCTACTGGCGCCGGAGTTCTACGCGCCGCTGCGCCGTTTCGCCGCGCACTACCACGACCGCGCCAATGCGCTGGCCGCCGCGGCCGAGGTGGAACGCTTGCTGGAAGGCGAGCCGGAAACCGAAGGCGCGCGGACAACTGCCGCACCGACGCGTGCGCCGGAACCGGCGCAGGCCCATGCGCCCCTGCTGGTGGCCGAATCGCTGCGGTTGCGGCCCGAGGGCGCGAACCATGACGTGCTGTCGGACTTCTCGCTTCACATCGCCGACGGCCAGCGGCTGGCGCTGGCCGGCCCCAGCGGCAGCGGCAAGAGCACCCTGCTCGAAGCGCTGGCCGGCTGGCTGCCGCCGCGCGGCGGGCGCATCGTGCTGCGCGATGGCGTACGCGTCGGTTATGCCGGGCAGCGGCCCTACCTGTTCCACGGCTCCATCGCCGACAACCTGCGCCTGGCCGACCCGGCCGCCAGCGACGCGCGCCTGCACGCGGTGGCCGAGGTCGCGCAGGTGATGCGTTTCGCGCGGCAGTTGTCGCAGGGGCTGGACACGGTGATCGGCGAGCGCGGCTTCGGCCTGTCCGGCGGTGAAGCACGACGCATCGGGCTGGCGCGGCTGCTGCTGCGCGATCCGGACCTGTTGCTGCTGGACGAACCCACCGCCTTCCTTGACCCGCAGACCGAAGCCGAGCTGCTGCAGGCGCTGGCCGTGTTCACCCGTGGCCGCAGCGTGCTGATGGCCACGCACAGCGAGGCGGCAATGCGTTGGGCCGACGACATCGTGCCCCTGCAAGCCGGTGCAGCCCGCGACAATGGCGAGGCATGCGCGTGAACCGCATCGACAGCTTGCGCGACGTGTTCACCCGCCACCGCTGGCGCCTGCTGCTGGCAGTGGCCCTGTTGTTGCTGACGATGCTGGCCGGCATCGGCCTGCTGGGGCTGGCTGGCGGCTTTCTCACCGCGGCGGCGCTGGCTGGCGCACTCGGCGCGGGGGCCACGTTCAACTTCTTTTCGCCATCGGCCGGCATCCGTGCATTGACGCTGGCGCGCATCGGCTCGCGCTATTTCGAGAAGCTGGTGGGCCACGATGCCACCCTGCGCATCGCCCGCGACCTGCGCGTGTGGTTCTTCCGTCGCGCCCTGCCATTGGCACCGGCGCGCTTGGGCAGCAGCCGCACCGGCGAGCTGCTGGCGCGGTTGATGACCGACATCGGCGAGGTCGATGGCCTGATGGTGCGCGCGCTAGGGCCGCTGCTGGCACTGGCCGGCGCAATGCTGGCGACGGTGCTGGCCGCGGTCCTGATCCATTGGCCGGCGGCGCTGTTGCTGCTGGCCTTGTCGCTGCTGGTCGGCATCGGCGTGCCGGTGCTGGCGGTACGCCACGGCGACGTCGGCGAAGCCGCGCGCGCACGCCATCGCACCGACCTGCGCACGCTGGCCTATGAAGGACTGGAAGGCGTCGCCGACCTGACCGCGCTGGATGCGCGCGACGACTGGATCGCCCGCGTCGATGCCGCCGCACGGCAGGTGGCGCGCAGTGACCACCGCCGCCGTGGCCGCTTGGTCGCCGGCAATGTGCTGCACTCGGCGTGCGCCGGGCTCGGCCTGCTGGCGATGCTGTGGCTGGTCCTGTCCGCATTCGAGGCCGGTGCGCTGGCCGCGCCGTTGGCGGCCACGCTGCTGTTCCTCACCGTGGCCCTGCTGGAAGCCGCCGCCGGTTGCGGCATGGCCTGGCAGGCGCTGCAATCGGCGCGGGTATCGGCCGCGCGCCTGCAGGCCATCGTCGAACAACCGCCGGCCGTGGCCAACCCGGTGCAGCCCGCGGCGCTGCCGGCGCAGGCCGCCACTGTTTCATTCGAGCAAGTCGTGTTCGGTTGGCCCGGTGAATCCCGGCGCCTGCTCGACGGCATCGACCTGCAACTGCGGCCCGGCGAACGCATCGCCATCCGCGGCGACAGCGGCTGCGGCAAGAGCACGTTGTCGGCGCTGCTGCTGCGCTTGTGGGACCCGCAGCAAGGCGCGGTGCGCTACGGCGGCATCGACCTGCGCGACGTGGCGCAGGACGAGTGGCACCGCCGTGTCGCATGGCTGCCGCAGGGCGCGCCGGTATTCGCCGGCAGCATCGCCGACAACCTGCGTCTGGGTGATCCGGCGGCCGACGAGGAGCGGATGTGGGCGGTGCTGGGGCAGGTCAGGCTGACCGGCTGGGCGCGGCAGCAGGGCGGCCTGTCGGCATGGCTTGGCGAGAACGGCGCCACGATGTCGGCCGGGCAGGCGCGGCGCCTGGCGCTGGCCCGCGCCCTGCTGCGCGACGCCCCGCTGCTGGTGCTCGACGAGCCCACCGAGGGACTGGACGTGGATACCGCCAATGCGCTGTTGACCGACCTGGCCGCCGCACTGGGCCCGCGCAGCCTGCTGATGATCACCCACGGCCACCTGCCGGGGGGCGTGGTGCAGCGCGAGTACCGGTTGCAGCAGGGCAGGCTGGTTCCGTTGCCGGACGATGGTTGACCGGCTGGCGCGGGATGGTGGAGTTTCTGCCGACTGGGACTGCCGTGGCGAGGTGACGCAATACAGCCGCGCCCCGCATGACCTGATTCAATACGAGTTGTCCGGGCCACGGGTCGATTGGGCCAGCGATCACTGCCCTACCGGGGCGCCCATTCGATGCCCGACCAGATCACCGTTCCCCCTGTCTGCCGCGAAGGGCGGTTCCCCGGATCGTTCCCTTGCGCGACCCTTCCGCTGAAGCGGACCTCTCCGTTGTTGCTGATGATGGAGTCAATCGCTTGAGGGAATCTTCCGGAAATGACCCCGGAATGGGAATACGCCGGAAGGACATACAGTTTTCCGTATGCGCCTTCATGTATTGCGATGAATATGGACCCCCAGCTTCTGCTGCCTCCGGCGCAACCGGAATCGATTGCGATGAGGGCAAGGTAGTGAACGCCTTCCGGCTGCCCTCGCCAACGCACGACATTTCTGGGCTCGAAGGCAACGGCGCAGCCAATCGAGTCGGCATATGCCCGTACCGTTCTCGGCAAGGCGGCAAGTTCCCCCTGTCTTTTTTGCTCCCATTGTTCGATGTCCTCGACACTTTGTGCAGGACAGGACAAGGGGGCGCAGGCAAGCATCAGGAGACAGGTGATCAAGGGCTGGAGACGCATGATTGTGTCCGTCGTATTTCGCCACATGGTGCATCACCAGGCAGCCTGGTGCATGGGGGCGACGAGACCGCAACGAATTCTTCCCCATGCCATTGCGTCGCGTGATCAATTGCCTGCTGCGGGTGCTTCATCCCGCACCCGCAGGAAGCGGGCAAACCGTGGCAGCCCCTTGGCGGTGAGGCCGTTGTAGCGATAGGTGACGAGGCTGCCGATGGCCGGCGGCATGGCGCGCTCGGCATCCTTGAAGCCGCTGCCGATGCGGAAGCGCGCGCCATCATCGCGTTCCACCAGCAGCGCGCCGAGCATGCCGACGTACTTGCCCTTGCCAGGCAGGTGCGCGACCACGCGGGCTTCGGCGTCGTCCCACGGCTTGAGCTTGAGCAGGCCGTCGCTGCGGCCGGCGCTGTAGCGGTTGTCCTGATGGTGCAACATCAGGCCTTCGCCACCGGCCGCGACGATGGCCTGCAGGTGGCGGTGCAGGGCGGCGGTGTCGGCGATCCGGCGTTGCGGGATCACCACCAGCGTCGCCGGCACACCGGACTCGACCAGCGCCTGCATGGCGGTCAGGCGCTGGCTGAACGTACCCGGATGACCGGGCAGGTCAAAGGCCATGAAGCGCAGCCGCCGCCAGCCGTCATCGTCGGCCGGGTGGCTGCGCACGGTGCCGCTGGTGGTTTCGAAACTGCCGCGTCCGCCCCAAAGCTCGCCATCCAGCGCATGCCGCGGCCAGCCGCGGGTGAACCATGCGGGCGCCGCGATGCGGTTGCCGGCGCGCGTCCACAGGGTTTGCCCGTCCCAGCGGGCGCGCACGCCGTCGAGCTTCTCGCTGACCCAGTAACGGGAAACGTCCGCGCCGTCATGCCATTGGCCGGCCAGCATCACCGGCGGTGGCGTCGCGGCCGTGGCCAGCAGCGGCAGCAGCAACAGGCACAGCAGCAGCGTCAGGCGTGACATGGCACCTCCATGCGGTTACGGAGGTACCAGCCTGCGCATGCCGGCGCTGGCGGACGATCAGCGCAGGGCGTCGTCGCCGGTAGGAAGTGGCGTCGCGGCGCCGTCGGTCAATGCGGCCCGGCGGCGGGAGGCGGGGATTCCGGCTTGACCGGGGCGAGGTTGAAACGCAGGTGGCGCCCGGCCTGGCGCGCGGAGCGCAGCCGGCCGCGGTGGGCGTCGAGCAGGTCGGCGCGGGTCACGATGCCGAGCAGCTGTCCCGCGGCGGCTTCGTCGATGACCAGCAGCCGGCCTACGCCGCACTCGACCATGTGGTCGGCCGCATCCCGCAGCGAGTGGTCGCCGCCGATCACCGCGGGCGACGGCTGCATGACGTCGCGGATGCGCAGCCCGTCCTCGCCGACGCGGGCCAGCACGTCGCGGCGCGACACCAGGCCGCACGGTACGCCATCGGCACGCAGCACCGGGAAGCTGTGGTGGTCGAATTGCGGGTTCCCGCCCTCCAGCACCCTGCAGGCGTCGGCGAGGTGTTCCTCGCCCAGGAAGCAGGCGAGGTCCTGCGTGCAGACGTCGCGCACGTGGACCGAATCGAGGTGGTCGGCGCTGTAGTCCGAGGGTACGCGCACGCCGCGGCGCACGATCTTCTCGGTCATGATCGTGTTGCGCATCAACAGGCCGGACACCAGGTAGGCGGCGGCGCAGGCGCCCAGCAGCGGCACCAGCCCCTGCACCTGCTGCGTGGCCTCGAAGGCGAATACCACCGAGGTGAGGAACGCCCGCGACGCCCCGGCGAAGACCGCCGCCATGCACACCAGCGCCGCCATCCGCGGATCGACGCCCAGTCCGGGAAAGGCAGAGGCGACCAGCAGGCCCAGCGCTCCGCCGAAGGCGCCGCCGATGGTGAACATCGGCGCCAGGGTCCCGCCGGACGTACCGCTGCCCAGGGCGATCGACCAGGAGCACAGCTTCAGCAGGCCCAGCGCCAACAGGCCAGCCAGGCCGAGGCCGCCGCCCAGCACCAGGGTGATGTTGTCGTAGCCGACGCCGAGCGTGCGCGGCATGAACCAGCCCACGATGCCCACCGCCAGCCCGCCGATGGCCGGCCACCACATCCAGTGCACCGGCAGCCGCTCGAAGGCGTCCTCGATGCCGTAGGTCAGCCGGGTGATGGCCACTGCCGCCAGCCCGGCGGCCGCGCCCATCGCCACGTAGGCCGCCAGTGCGCCGACCGGGGCCGCGGCCAGCGCCGGCATGGGGAACACCGGGGCGACGCCCTCGAAGCAGGCATGCACCGTCGCGCCGATCATCGCCGCCGTGGCCACCGGGATCAGCGAGCGCGCCTTGCGTTCGAACAGCAGCAGCTCGATCGCCAGCAGCACCGCGGCGATCGGCGTGGCGAAGATGGCCGCCATGCCGGCCACCGCGCCGGCCGCCAGCAGCGTCTTGCGTTCGTCCGCGGTGACGTGCATCAGCTGCGCCAGCAGCGAACCCATCGCGCCGCCGGTGGCGATGATCGGGCCTTCGGCGCCGAACGGGCCGCCGGTGCCGATCGCCACGGCCGAGGAGGCCGGCTTCAGCCAGGTGATGATCGGCGGGATGCGGCTTTCGTTGCGCAGCACCTGCTCCATCGCTTCGGGAATGCCGTGGCCGCGGATCGCGCGCGAGCCGAAGCGGGCCATGACGCCGACGACCAGGCCGCCGGCCACGGGCAGCAGGATGGCCCACGCACCGAGGTGGTGGTCGGCCGGGCTGCGCAGCGTCGCATCGGCGGTGCCGTAGTACACGAAGTTGGTAACCAGGCCGATCAATGCGGTCAGCAGGCGCGCGACCACGCCGACCACGCCGGCCAGCACCGCGGCGACGGCGACGATCCACAGGACCCGGCGGTCGAGCGGGCGGAAGCGGCGCGGCATGCGCGCGTCGAAAAGCGCCGTGTCCAGCGCAGGCGCCAGCGGCACCGCCGCACGCGAGTGCTGCAGGGAGGAGGGTTCGCTCAAGGGAAGGACCGGCGGTGGAGTGAGGCGCGAAGGCTAGCGGGATGGCGCCGCGGTAGCTTGCTCGAAACTGAACGGCCCGCGTGCGTGGGCGATGGCGGGCTGCCGCCGCTCAATGCGACGGCAGCGTGTCGAGGAAACCGCGCACGGCCGGGCCGTAGCGGTCGTAATCGACAAGGAAGGCGTCGTGGCCCTGCGGCGAATCCATGCCGATGAACTGCGCCTGCGCGCCGCCGGCGCGCAGGCCGTCGGCGATCTGCTGCTGCTGCTCGACCGGGAACAGGATGTCGGTGTTGGCGCCGATGGCCAGCGCCCGCTGCACGCGGATCTTCGCCAGCCCGGCCATCACCTCGCCACCGCCGTATTCGGCCAGGTCGAACCAGTCCATCGCCCGGCCCATGTACAGGTAGCAGTTTGGATCGAAATGGCGCACGAAGCGGCGCGCATGGCCTTCCAGATAGCTTTCGACTTGGAATTCGAGGCCGAACGGGTCTTCGCCGTTCTGTTCCGAATCCAGCCGCACGCGGCCGAAGCGGCCGTCCCACTCCAGCGCCGAGCGGTAGGTGATGACGCCGAGCTTGCGCGCCATGCGCATGCCCGATTCCGGGTAATGGGCCTCGTCGTAATTGCCGTCGTTCCACGCCGGGTCGAGGCGGATCGCCTCGCGCTGCAGCGAGCGGATGGCGATGGAGAAGGGCAGGGCCTGCGCGCTGCCGGAGATGTTGATGTGCGCGCGGGCGATGCCGGGGTGCTGCAGCAGCAGCGCCAGCGCGGTCATGCCGCCCATCGAGTTGCCGATCAGGCAGGCCAGTTGCCCGATGCCCAGCGCACGCACCACCTCGGCGGCGGCGTTGGCGATGTCCTCCACCGACAGTTCGGGGAACGACAGGCGGTAGGGCTGGCCGCTGGCAGGATCGGCCGAGGCCGGACCGGTGGAGCCCTTGCAGCTGCCCAGCGAGTTGACGCAGACGACGAACCAGCGGTCGGTGTCGATCGGCTTGCCGGGGCCGAGCATCGGCTCCCACCAGCCCGGCGCGGGGTTGCCGGCATGGCTGGCGGCGTGGGCGTCGGGCGACAGGCCGGTGACGATCAGGATCGCGTTGCCGGCGTCGGCGGCCAGCGTGCCCCAGGTCTCGAAGGCGATGCGGGCGCCGTGCAGTTGGCCGCCACGCTTCATCGGGAAAGGCGAAGACAGCGCGTGGAAACGGCTGCCTTCGGGGATGAATTCGGTCATCCCCCGATTCTAGCGGCGCAACGACATGGTGTGGCCGCTGCGTGATGCCGCGGCGTCATCACGACATGAAGCGCGGTTGTGAGCGCTTGGTGGAGGCGCAAGTCCGCATTCTCGCAGGTGCCGGGCTTGCCCGGTACGGGCTTCAGCGGGAAGGCCTCATGCGGTGCAAGCCCCGCATCTACGGGGTGCCGAGTACGATTTCCAGCGGCTTGCCCGCCGGCAATTTGACCTGCACCGGCGTCGATTCGACGTCGCCATCCTGCCGCATCGCGTTGCCGCTGGCCGACAGCCGCGCGAACACTTCCACTTCCGGCAACGTCGAGAGCTTCTGCGTCGGCATCGGGCTGTCGGCATCGTCGAGGGTGACGGTGAGCAGTTCGGCCTGCGCGGGATGGCGTTCGACCGCGACCGGCATCGGCGGGCCGCCGGGGATGCGGGCGATGACGAACAGGGTGTCCCCACCCGAGGCCACGCGCGCCTGCAGGGCCGGCGTCAGCGTCACCCGCACGGTGATGGCATGGTCGGCCGTCGCAACCGGGGCCGCGGGTGCGGAAGGCGGCAGGCCGGCGTCGGCGCGGGCGGCGTCGATCTGCTCGCGCAGTGCGGTGGCGGCGCCATCCTTGAGGCGCGGCAGCAGGGTTTCCCACGTATGCGCGGCGGCTTCGGCCTGCCCGCGCTGGCGCTGCACGATGCCGACCAGCCAGATGGCGCGTTCGTTGTCCGGGGCCAGCTCGCGGGCGTGTTGCAGCCATTGCAGGCCAGTGTCGTCGAACAGCAGCTTGGGATCGGCCTGGGCACGGGCCTGCGCGGCCTCGACCAGCAGGCCGGGTTCGTCGGGGGCAAGTTGCAGGGCGCGCTCGTAGGAGGCCGCGGCATCGGCCATGCGCCCCAGCTCCTGCTGCGAGCGCGCCAGCAGCATCCAGCCGTCGACGCGGTCCGGGTTCCTGCGCATGGCTTCCTGCAACTGCTCGATGCCCTCGGCGAGGCTGGCCGGCACGGGAATGGACGGTACCTGCAACGCGGCCGGCGTGCCCCGCCATTGGTACAGGCCGAGCGTGGCGACCACCATCGCCGCCACCAGCGTGCCCCAGATGCCGCGCTTGCCCGCGCGCAGCAACGGCAGCAGGGTAATGCCGCCCACCACCGCGGCCAGCAGCCCGGCCAGCGCCATGAACACCGGCGTGCTCACCATTGCCGGTCCTCCTGGCTGGCGTCTTCGGCCGCAGGCAGCGGCGCGGCTTGCCGGCGCCGGCGCACCTGCACGACCAGCAACGCGGCGCCGGCCAGCAGCAACACGCCCGGGGTCAGCCACAGCAGCAGGGTGCTGCCCTGCATACGCGGGCGGTACAGCACGAACTCGCCGTAGCGCTCAACCAGGAACTGCTTGATCTCGGCGTCGCTATGGCCCTCGTGCATCAGCACCAGCACTTCGCGGCGCAGGTCGTGGGCGATCTGCGCGTTGGAGTCGGCCAGCGACTGGTTCTGGCACTGCACGCAGCGCAGCTCGGCGGTCAGCGCGTGGAAGCGAGCTTCCTCGGCGCGGTCGCGGTATTGCAGCGGCGTCGGGTCGCCCATCGGCTGCGCCGGCGCGGCCAGCGGCAGGCACAGCGACAGCAGCAGCGCGGCCAGCCGTTTCATCATCGCTGCGCCTTCCCTTTGCCGGCGGCTTCGATCTTTTCCAGCGCCGGGATCAGCTGCCGGTCGAGCACGTCCTGGGTGATGGCGCCGCTGTACTTCCAGCGCACGATGCCGTGGTCGTCGACCAGGAAAGTTTCCGGCGCGGCGGCGATGCCCCAGTCCAGCGCGGTGCGGCCTTCCTCGTCGGCCAGCACCAGCATGTAGGGGTTGCCCAGCTGCTCCAGCCAGCGTAGCGCGTCGGCGCGCTCGTCCTTCCAGTTGTAGCCGATCACGCGCACGCGCTTGGTCTCGGCGAAACGGGTGAGGATGGGGTGTTCGTCCCGGCAAGTGGGGCACCAGCTGCCCCACACGTTGAGCAGGTAGGGGGCACCGAGCAGCTCGGTGTTTTTCACCTTGACGTTGGGGTCGTGCAGCACCGGCAGCACGAAGCTGGGCGCCGGCTTGCCGATCAGGGCCGAGGGCAGGGTGTCACGGTCCGGCCGGTCCGAGCGCGCCACGCCATAGAGCATCAGCGCGACCAGGCCGAAGAAGAACAGGGCGCCGATGAAGAGGGCGACCGGTGGCAGGCGGCGGAGAGGAGTGGGGTTCGAGTCGGACATCATGATTTCCCGGGCAACTTGCGGAAGCGGCGATCGACGGCGGTGACGAAGCCACCCAGCGCCATCAGGATCGCGCCCAGCCATATCCAGCGGACGAAGGGCTTGACCTGCACGCGTACCGCCCAGGCGCCGTCGCCCAGCGGCTCGCCCAGCGCGACGTAGATGTCGCCACCGAGCGCGGGATGGATGCCGGCTTCGGTCATCGGCATGCCGCCGCTGGCGTAGGTGCGCTTTTCCGGGTGCAGCAGCGCGATTTCGGCGTCGTTGCGCAATACCCGCACATGACCGCGGTCGGAGTGGTAGTTGGGGCCGTTGCTGGCGTCCACGCCCTCGAAGCGCAGCTCGTACGGGCCGGCCTGCACCGACTTGCCCGGCGCCAGCGCCACTTCGTGCTGGATGCTGAGCGCCTCCACCAGCAGCGCGCCGACCACGAACACGGCGATGCCGAAGTGCGCCAGCAGCATGCCGGTGGTTTCGGCATTGGGCCGGCCGCCGCCGCGCAGGCGCTGCCACAGCACGTACAACGTGCCCGCCGCCACCCATGCCGCGGCGGCGATGCCGGTGGCGGTCTTGAGCTTGCCCTGCGGCGCCATGAACCACGCCACCACGCCCAGCAGCAGCGCCAGCCCGGCCCACGGTGCCAGCAGCGTCAGCGGGCGCAGGCCCTGTTCACGCTGCCAGCGGGTCAGCGGGCCGAACGGCAGCAGCAGCACCAGCGGCGCCATCAACAGCAGGAACAAGGTGCCGAAGTAGGGCGGGCCGACCGACACCTTGCCCAAGTTCAGCGCATCGGCCAGCAGCGGGTACAGCGTGCCCAGCAGCACCATCGCGCAGGCGCAGCTGAGCAGCAGGTTATTGGCCAACAGCAGCCCTTCGCGCGAATTGAGCGCATAGCCGCGGCGGGCGTCGCCGGCGCTGCCGCCGAGGCCGGGCACGCGCAGCGCGTACAGCAGCAACGAGCCGCCGATCACCAGCGCCAGGAACACGAGGATGAACAGCCCGCGCGCCGGGTCGGCGGCGAACGAATGCACGCTGGTCAGCACGCCTGAGCGCACCAGGAAGGTGCCCAGCAGCGATAGCGCGAACGCGGCGATGGCCAGCAGCAGGGTCCAGCCGATGAACACGCCGCGCTTCTCGGTGGCCGCCTGCGAATGCAGCAGCGCCGCGCCGGCCAGCCACGGCATGAAACTGGCGTTTTCCACCGGGTCCCAGAACCACCAGCCGCCCCAGCCCAGTTCGTAGTAGGCCCACCAGCTGCCCAACGCGATGCCCAGGGTCAGGAACGCCCAGGCCACGTTGGTCCACGGCCGCGTCCAGCGCAGCCAGCGCACGTCGATGTGGCCGTCCAGCAGCGCGGCGATGGCGAAGGCGAAGGGCACCGCGAAGCCCACGTAACCCAGGTACAGCATCGGCGGGTGCAGGATCAGCCCCGGGTCCTGCAGCAGCGGGTTGAGGTCGTGGCCTTCGAGCGGCGCCGGCAGCAGCCGTTCGAACGGATTGGAGGTGAACAGCAGGAAGGCGAGGAAGCCGACGCTGACCAGCCCCATCACCGCCAGCACGCGCGCCACCACCACCGCCGGCAGGTGCCGCGAGAACGCGGCCACCGCCGCGGTCCACAACGCCAGCACCAGCGCCCACAGCAGCAGCGAGCCCTCGTGCGCACCCCATACCGCCGAGTAGCGGTAGATCATCGGCAGCAGCGAGTTGGAATTGTCGGCGACGTAGCGCAGCGAGAAATCCTGGCGCACGAAGGCCAGCGTCAGCACGACGAAAGCGCCCAGCACCATCGCCAGCTGCAGCAGCGCCGCGGGCCGGGCCACGGCGACCAGCGACGGCAGGTTGCGTTGCGTCCCGACCAGCGGCAGCGCGCTTTGCAGCAGGGCCGCCAGCAGCGCCAGGATCAGCAGGATTTGCCCGATTTCGCCAAGCACTCAGGGCGCTTCCGTGGTTGCGGGCGCGGCAGGCACCTGGTGCTTGTCGTGGGCCATGCCCATCTTGTCGGCCAGTTCCTTGGGCATGTAGGTCTCGTCGTGCTTGGCCAGCACGTCCTCGGCGACGAACACGCCATCGGCCATGCGCCCGGTGGCGACCACGGCCTGGCCCTCGCGGAACAGGTCCGGCAGGATCTTGTCGTAGGTCACCGGCAGCTCGGCGTCGCCGTCGGTCACCTCGAAGCGCGCCAGCAGCGCGCCGGGGTCGCGCTTGAACGAGCCCTTGGCGACCATGCCGCCGAGGCGGAAGCGCGAATCCGGCGCCACCTTGCCGGCCTTCACCTCGGCCGGGGTATAGAGATAGGCGATGTTGCGCTGCAGGGCGGTGGCGACCAGGGCGGTGGCGATGGCGGCCACCGCGACCACCAGCAGCACCAGCAGCAGGCGCCTGCGTTGGGTGGGGCTCATCGGCTCAGTTCTCCGTCATCGGCAACGGCCGCGGCCGCCTGCTGGCGCCGGGCCCGCGCCAGCCGGTTGCGCACCTCGCGCAGTTGCCGACGCACCTGCAGGCGCGGCACGGCGAAATCCCACGCCAGCACGGCGAAGAACACGCCGTAGGCCAGGGCCACGTACTGGAAATAGCTCACGACAGTTTCTCCACGCGCTCGCGTACCCAAGCCTTGCCGGCCTCGCGGCGCAGGTTGTCGGCGCGCGCGCGCGACAGCAGCGAGCCGGCGAACCAGAACTTGGTGGCGAAGACCATCAGCCACAGCGGCAGCACCATGCTGCCATCCATGCTGGATTCGCCGAACAGGCGGATGGTTTGCCCTTGGTGCAGCGAGTTCCACCACACCACCGAGTAGCGGATGATCGGCAGCAGCGCCACGCCGACGATGGACAGCAGGGCGGCGGCGCGCGCGGCGGCGCGGCGGTCGTCGATGGCGCCGTACAGGCCCATCACGCCCAGATAGAGGAACAGCAGGATCAGTTCGGTGGTCAGGCGCGGGTCCCAGTCCCACCACGTGCCCCACATCGGCTTGCCCCAGATGCTGCCGGTGAGCAGGGTGATCAGGGTGAAGGCCGCGCCGATCGGCGCGCAGGCCATCGCCAGGATTTCGCACAGCTTGATCCGCCAGACCAGCGCAATGGCGCCGTAGAACGCCATCAGCCCGAACACGAACAGGCTCATCCATGCCGACGGCACGTGGATGTAGAGGATGCGGAAGCTGTCGCCCTGCTGGTAATCGGCCGGCACCACCGCCAGCGCCTGCCACAGGCCGAAGGCGAACAGCGGCAGCGAAGCGAGGTAGCACCAGGGCGACCAGCGGGCGGCGAAGGCATCGAAACAGGCCGGGGAACCCAGCCGATGGAACCAACCTGCCAAACCTTTGAACATCCGCTCGCTCGCTGGGAAAAACGACGGTGGGGTGGACCCCGACCATCCGGTTACCGGGCACCGCGAAGCACGGGCGCTTGCAGCCCATGAAGATTAGCCGAAGACGGCGCGGTTGGCACTGCCAGCCGGCGCCGTGAGGGCCGTGGGGCGGCGCTTACTTCAGGGTGACCGTGCCCTTCATCAGGGCCGAGTGGCCGGGGAAGCTGCAGAAGAACGACAGCGGCGCGCCGGCGGCGACGAGCTTGGCGACCGGCACGCTGACGCTGGTGGTTTCGCCGCCGCCCACCACCTTGCTGTGGGCGATGACGCGGGCATCGCCGGCCTTGACGTAATCGGCGGCCAGCCCGGCCTTGATGCCGTCCGCGTCGATGCCGTGCATGTCGGCGGTCCTGGCCACCACCACGTTGTGGCCCATCACGTTCCTGGCCATCTTGCCGGCGTGCTTCAGGTTGATGGTGAAGTTGGCGCAGCTCTTGGGCACGTCGATGTTGGCGACGTTGTAGCGCATGGCGTCGTTGCCCTCCACGTTCACCGAGCAGGTGTCGGCGGCATGGGCGGCGCCGGCGGCGCCAAGGGCGAGAGTGGAGGCGATCATCAGTTTGCGGAACATGGGAAGACTCCTGTTGCGACGGGTTTGCCCTGTGAACGGGCGGCAGACAATGCTGCGACCGGCATTGCCGGCAGGCAAGTGACGCAATGTCGCAGGCAGGGGCCATGTTCCCGACGGTCTCCACGGGAGAGAACATGAGCGAGGCCCCGTACGGCGTAGGTCGGGGCTACGCCCCCGACGCTCCGGATGCATGTCGGGGATGTAACCCCGACCTACCCGACAGGAGGTTTGAAGCAGTCCCGCTCAGGAATTGGCGATGCGGATCGCGGCGGCGGCGGTCAGCGGCGCCAGCAATGCGCTGACCACCAGCCCGGCCCCAAGCAGCAGCAGCGCACCGCTGGCGTCGAAACCCTGCGCCGAGGCGGCCACCGCGCCGGCGCCGAACACCAGCACCGGCACGTACAGCGGCAGCACCAGCAGCGCCAGCAGGATGCCGGAGCGGCGCATGCCGACGGTCAGCGCGGCCACCACCGCGCCGAGCAGGCTCAGCAGCGGCGTGCCCAGCGCCAGCGAGGCCATCAGCACCGGCAACTGCGCATGCGGCAGGCCCATCAGCTCGGCCAGCAACGGGCTGACCAGCACCAGCGGGAACGCCGTGGTCAGCCAGTGCGAGAACACCCGCACCGCCACCAGCCATGCCAGCGGCACCGGCGACAGCAGCCATTGCTCCAGCGAGCCGTCCTCGGCGTCGCCGCGGAACAGCGTGTCCAGCGACAACAGCCCGGCCAGCAGCACCGACAGCCACAGCACTGCCGACGCCACCCGCTGCAGCAGTTCCGGGTTGCCACCCAGCGCAAGGGCGAACAGCGCCACCACCAGCAGCGCGAACAGGATCGGCTGCGCAGCATCGCCACGGCGTCGCCACAGCAGTTTCAGGTCGCGCGCCAGCAGCGCGGTGGCGGCGCTGGCCAGGGTAGGGCGGGGGCCGGGCAGGTTCATGCCACGGCCTCCGCCGCATCGGCGCGGCCGAGGGTAAAGGTGCGGTTGCGTACAGGCGGCGCGGCATAGGCGCCGTGGGTGGTGACCAGTGCCGCGCCGCCGCTGCGCAGGTGCGCGGAAATCATCCGGTTGACCAGGTTGATGCCATCCAGGTCAAGGTTGGCGTAGGGCTCGTCGAGCAGCCACACCGGCGCCGGGGACAACCACATGCGGGCCAGAGACAGTCGCTTCTTCTGCCCGGCCGAGAGCTGCCGCACCAGCGCGTCCTCATGGCCGGCCAGGCCGACGATGGCCAGCGCGTCGCCGGGCATCTGCCGCATGCGCCGCCCATGCAGACCGCACAGCACGTGCAGGTTCTCCAGCGCGCCCAGGTCCTGTTTCAACGCGGGGAGGTGGCCGAGGTAGGCGATGAAGCGCGACCGCTCCTCATGCCCGGCCGCGCGCCCGTCGATCTCGATCGTCCCCTCGTCCGCACGCAGCAGGCCGGCCAGCACCCGCAGCAGGGTGGTCTTGCCGACGCCGTTGCCGCCCTGCACCAGCAGTGCCTCGCCGGCATCGACATGCAGGTCGAGCGGGCCGAACACCGGGTCGTCGTTGCGGGTGAAGCGCAGTGCGCGCGCGGCGAGCAGCGGCTGGGCGTTCGTGGTCTGGCTCATCGGATCGGGCGCATCCGTCCTCGGGTGGGGAAGCGCGGGCAGGCTGGCGCATCGGGCCGGCCATTATAGGTGCGCGCAGCCTGCGCGGCCGGCATTGCGTACACTCGCCACTCCTTCCCCGGCACCCGCGCAACGATGCAACCGCAGACCAAGCTGCCCAAGGTGGGCACCACCATCTTCACCGTGATGTCGCAACTGGCCGCCGAGCACGGTGCGGTCAACCTTGGCCAAGGCTTCCCCGATTTCCCGGCGCCGCAGCGGCTGCTCGACGAAACCGCCAAAGCCATGCGCGAGGGCCTGAACCAGTACGCGCCGATGACCGGCGTGGCGCCGCTGCGCCAGGCCATCGCGCGGAAGGTGCTGGACTGCTACGGCGCGCAGGTCGATGCCGACAGTGAAATCACCGTGACCTCCGGCGGCACCGAGGCCATCTTCAACGCCATCCATGCAGTGGTGCGCGCCGGCGATGAAGTGATCGTGCTCGACCCGGCCTATGACTGCTACGAACCGGCCATCGACCTGGCCGGCGCGCGCGCGGTGCACGTGGCGCTGGACCCGCGGACCTTCGCGGTGGACTGGGGCAAGGTACGCGCAGCGATCACGCCGAGAACGCGCATGCTGATGGTCAACACCCCGCACAATCCTTCCGGGGCGATGCTCGGCGCGGCCGACATGCAGGCGCTGGCCGACCTGTTGCGCGGCACCGGCATCTACCTGATCTCCGACGAGGTGTACGAGCACATCGTCTACGACGGCGCCCGCCACGAATCGGCGCTGCGCTACCCGGAACTGCGCGAGCGCGCCTTCGTCATCTCCAGCTTCGGCAAGACCTACCACTGCACCGGCTGGAAGATCGGCTACGCCATCGCGCCGCCGGCGCTGAGCGCCGAGTTCCGCAAGGTGCACCAGTACAACACCTTCACCACCTACGGCCCGGCGCAATATGGTTTCGCGGCGATGATCCGCGACGAGCCCGAGCACCATCTGGACCTGGGCGCGTTCTACCAGGCCAAGCGCGACCGCTTCCGCGAGCAGTTGCTGGGCACGCGGCTGCAGCCGTTGCCGGTGCCGGGCGGCTATTTCCAGCTGGTGGACTACTCGGCGGTCAGCGACCTGCCGGACCACGAGTTCGTCAAATGGTTGACCATCGAGAAGGGCGTCACCGCGATCCCGCTGTCGCCGTTCTACGAAAATCCGCCGGAAGGGCAGCGGCTGGTGCGGCTGTGCTTCGCCAAGAACGAGGCCACGCTGGACGCGGCGGTCGAGCGGCTGCAGAAGCTTTGAAGCGGGAATGGGGGGCCGGGAACGGGGAATGAAACATTTTCCCAGCCCAGTTTCCTTTCATTCCCTGTTCCCCATTCCCTGTTCCCGGTTCCAACCATGAACGACCTCCGCATTTCCCTCGTACAAGGCGACACCCGCTGGCACGATCCGGCCGGCAATCGCGAGCATTACGCCGCGCTGCTGGCGCCACTGGCCGGCACCACCGACCTGGTGATCCTGCCGGAAACCTTCACCAGCGGCTTCTCCAACGACGCCATCGACAAGGCCGAGGACATGGACGGCCCGACCGTGGCCTGGGTCCGCGAGCAGGCGCGCGCCCTGGGTGCGGCGGTCACCGGCAGCGTGCAACTGCGCGTCGGCGGCGAAGTATTCAACCGTCTGCTGTGGGCCACGCCGGACGGCGGCCTGCTGCACTACGACAAGCGCCACCTGTTCCGCTATGCCGGCGAGCACAAGCGCTACGCCGCCGGCCGCGAACGCCTGTGCGTGGAGTGGAAGGGCTGGCGGATCAACCCGCAGATCTGCTACGACCTGCGCTTCCCGGTGTTCTGCCGCAACCGCTTCGATGTGGAGCGGGCGGGACAGATGGATTTCGACCTGCAGATCTTCGTCGCCAACTGGCCGTCGGCACGTGCGCATGCATGGCGCACGCTGGCCCGCGCGCGGGCGATCGAGAACCTGTGCTACGTGGCGGTGGTCAACCGCGTCGGCACCGATGGCAATGGCCTGCACTACGCGGGCGACAGCGCGGTGATCGATTTCCTCGGCCAGCCGCAGGTCGAGGTCCGCGAGCACGAGCAGGTGGTCACCGCCACCATTTCCGCCGCCGCACTGGCCGCTCATCGCGAGCGCTTCCCGGCGATGCTCGATGCCGACGCGTTCGAACTGGCCGGCCCCGCGGCCGGCTGAACGGAATCCGGGCGCGGCGACGCGCCATCGCATGCGCTGCACCGGCGGGCTGCTGGGCTCGGCGCATCTTCGACGGACGAAGGGAGTTGCAACCATGAAGAGAACAACGACGGCACTGCTGGTGCTGGCGGCGATGCTGGCGGCACCGGCCGCGCAGGCGGCGGGCAACATCGACTGCGAACTGAACTTCAACTTGAGCGGCTGGTCGATCTTCTACAAGACCGCCTCCGGGCAGGGCACCATCACCTGCGACAACGGCGCGTCGATCCCGGTCAGCATCCGCGCCAAGGGCGGCGGCCTGACCGTGGGCAAGTCCAACGTCATCAACGGCCGCGGCAAGTTCACCGGCGCCTACAGCCTGAACGACCTGTTCGGCACCTATGGCGGTGCCGAGGTGCACGCCGGCGCATCCAGGTCGAGCAACGCGCAGGTGGTGACCAAGGGCGACATCTCGCTGGCGCTGGCCGGCACCGGCCGCGGCTGGGACCTGGGCATCGGCTTCGGCAAGTTCGTGATCAAGCGCCGCTGAGGATGGCCGCGGGGCATGGCCGGCCATGCCCCGCGAACGTGGACCGGCTCAGTACAGGATGCGGGTCCGCAGCGTGCCTTCGATGGCCGCCAGTTCGTCGCGGATCGCGTTGGCCTGCTCCTCGGTGGCGGCGATGTCGATGACCACGTAGCCCAGTTTCGGATCGGTGCGCAGGAACTGGCCGTCGATGTTGAGGTTGTGGCGCGAGAACACCTCGTTGATCTTCGACAGCACGCCCGGCACGTTGCGGTGGATGTGCAGCAGGCGCTGGCTCTGCGCATGCTCGGGCAGCGTGACCTCGGGGAAATTGACCGCCGACAGGGTCGAACCGTTGTCGCTGTAGCGCACCAGCTTGGCGGCCACTTCAAGGCCGATGTTGTCCTGCGCCTCCAGCGTGGAGCCGCCCACGTGCGGGGTCAAAATCACGTTGTCGTGCACGGTCAGCGGCGATTCGAAACGGTCGCCGTTGCCCTTGGGCTCGACCGGGAACACGTCCACCGCCGCGCCGCCAAGGTGGCCCGAGCGCAGCGCCGCGTCGAGCGCATCGATGACCACCACGGTGCCGCGCGCGGCGTTGATCAGGTGCGCGCCGGGCTTCATCTTCGCCAGTTGCGGCGCATCGATCATCCACTGCGTGGAGGCGGTCTGCGGCACGTGCAGGGTGACGATGTCCGAGCGCGAAAGCAGGTCGTCCAGGCTGGCGGCCGCCTGCGCGTTGCCCAGCGACAGCTTGGCCTCGATGTCGTGGAAGATCACCTTCATGCCCATCGCCTCGGCCAGCACGCCGACCTGGGTGCCGATGTGGCCGTAGCCGACGATGCCCAGCGTCTTGCCGCGCACCTCGTGGCTACCGGTGGCGGATTTCGACCAGCCGCCGCGATGGCATTCGGCATTCTTCTGCGGCACGCCGCGGGTGAGCAGGATCGCCTCGGCGATCACCAGCTCGGCCACCGAGCGGGTGTTGGAGTAGGGCGCGTTGAACACCGGGATGCCGGCCAGCTCGGCCGCCTCCAGGTCCACCTGGTTGGTGCCGATGCAGAAGCAGCCTACCGCGATCAGGCGCTTGGCCTGCGCCAGCACTTCGGCGGTGAGCTGGGTGCGCGAACGCAGGCCGACGATGTGCGCCTCGGCGATGCGCGCCTTCAACTCGTCTTCCGGCAGCGCCTTGGCGTGGTATTCGATCTGCGAATAGCCGGCCGCCTTGAACGCATCCACCGCCGTCTGACTGACGCCCTCCAGCAACAAAACACGGATGTCCTGCTTCGGGAACGAGGTCTTCTTGGGTGACATGGCGGTGGCGGCTTGATGGCGGAAGGGAGTTGCCGACTATGCCAGAAGGGAAGGGGTTTTGTGCACTGCGACAGTTGGCAATGTCTTGATAACCCGAAGGTTTCAGGTGAATCGATTGCGGCCGGTTACGGCTGCTGGACGCGCCGCGTCGCGGCTGTCAGGCTTTCCGGTCCCCCATCATGCCCCTGCCGCCGCCATGACCGATCCGCGCCTGGAAACCCTGTTGCAGTCCTGCCCCGGGCTGCGCCTGAAGACAGAGCCGGCGGACTTGGAGCATTACGGCCGCGACTGGACCCGGCGCTGGACACCCGCGCCGCTGGCGATCGCATTGCCGGGCAGTGTCGAGGAAGTGCAGGCGGTGCTGCGCTGGGCCAACGCGCACAAGGTGGCGGTGGTGCCGTCCGGCGGTCGCACCGGCCTGTCAGGCGGCGCGGTGGCGGCCAACGGCGAGCTGGTGCTGAGCCTGGAGCGCATGAACAAGGCGCTGGACTTCGACGCGGTGGACCGCACCCTGACCGTGCAGGCCGGCATGCCGCTGGAAGCGGTGCACAACGCGGCGCTGGAGCACGGACTGATCTACCCGGTGGATTTCGCCGCGCGCGGTTCCTGCACCATCGGCGGCAACATCGCCACCAATGCCGGCGGCATCCGCGTGATCCGCTATGGCAACACCCGCGAGTGGATCGCCGGGCTGAAGGTGGTGGCCGGCAACGGCGAGTTGCTGGAACTGAACAAGGGCCTGATCAAGAACTCCAGCGGCTACGATTTCCGCCAACTACTGGTCGGCTCGGAAGGCACGCTCGGCGTCGTCGTGGAAGCGACCCTGAAGCTGACCGACCCGCCGCCGGCAAGCAACGTGATGCTGCTGGCGCTGCCCAGCTTCGAGGTGCTGATGCAGGTATTCGCCGCGTTCCGCGAGCGGATGCGGCTGGAGGCTTTCGAGTTCTTCACCGACCGCGCGGTGCACCACGTCACCGCCCACGGCGCGCAATACCCGTTCGCCGAAATCTACCCGTACTACGTGGTCACCGAGTACGCGGTGGCCGACGAGGCGGGCGAGGCCGCGGCGCTGGCCGCGTTCGAGCACTGCATGGAACAGGGCTGGGTGCTCGATGGCGTCATCAGCACCAGCGAGGCGCAGGCGCAGCAGCTGTGGCGTTTGCGCGAGGGCATCACCGAATCGCTGGCGCGCTACAAGCCCTACAAGAACGACGTGTCGGTGCGCATCTCGGCGATGCCTGCGTTCCTTGAAGAAACGCAGGCATTGATCGGCGATGCCTACCCGCATTTCGACGTGGTCTGGTTCGGCCACATCGGCGACGGCAACCTGCACATCAACGTGCTCAAGCCCGACGACGCCTCCGACGCCGAGTTCCTCGGCCAGTGCGAGCACGTCACCAAGCTGCTGGCGCAGGTACTGCAGCGCTTCCACGGCAGCATCTCGGCCGAGCACGGCATCGGCCTGGTCAAGAAGCCCTACCTGTCCAGCACCCGCGACGCGGCGGAAATCGCGCTGATGCGCGGGGTGAAGCAGGCGTTCGACCCCAACGGGCTGCTGAATCCGGGCAAGCTGTTCGATTGAAGCCCGCCGCAAGCCCCAACAACCGTAGGAGCGCACATTGGTGTGCGATGAGGCTTTGGTCGATAAAGCTCGCGGTGGGCCAAGGCCCACCGCGAGCACAGACCATAGGGTGGGCCTTGACCCACCGGCTGCACCGCCGCGAGGCTACCGGCAGAACACCGGTAAAGCACCAAGGTGCGCTCCTGCCGGCACCCAGCAAGGCCAGCAGTTGCAAAATCCCGCACACCGGGATAACGTCCAGCGCGAACAAGTATCGAATCAACGCGCAAAGGGGAGCGCCTTGGTTTTCCAGTGGCAGAAAACTATCGCATCGAATCGGGCAATATTGCCCAATCGCTTGACATGGCTCAAGCGGAGTTTGACGCTGCCGCACGTTGAATAACAAAACCTAAAAATGCCGACATGGGAATCCATGTCGGCATTTTTGTAATTTCCATTTTCTTAAAAAATTCCAACAAGAATTTTATCGAAAGGAGGCGAAGATGAAATCTTGGCAACTCGCAGGGCTGGCTGTATGGCTGCTGCTTGTACCGATGGCGCACGCCCAAGACGTTGACACGACAGGGGCCACAACAGAAGGTGGCAAGTGCACACCCGCAGGGCAGGAGCAACCGAAACCCAAGCGTGGTTTGTTGTCGGTAATGACGGCGCTGTATGCGCCAACGCCATTGCCGCCTTGTCCGCCAGAACAGGGGCATGAGACTCAGGCAGCCTCGCCGGATGTTGCCGATGGGGGCACGGTGGTTATGCGACAGCAAGCCAATGAATATTCCTCGACTCCTGTAGCGCCAGTGCCGCGCCCGTCGCCATTCAGTAAATTGTTCCGTCTGGCGGGCCAGAGGTTGATCAGCGAAACCAATCAAGTCGAAATTCAGCGAGTCAATGACGATAACCTGATCGTGCAGTTCTACACTGCTGACGGGAGAAAAGGCAGGGCATATCGGGTTGGTACGGCTTCGCCGGGATCGGATTCGCTTGTTTTGCACGAAAGTCCCTATGGGAACAACCGCCTGAAGGCAGAGCTGCGTCCGGGTGGTGCGTTGTTTGTCGATGCCCAGGACGGCTGGCTCGATGGCTGGCGCTATACCCATTTGTTCGAGCTTAAGGGGGATGGGTTGGTTTCCACGTTCAATGCGGAATACAAGAACCAGGTGCGGATGACAGTGCGACGCTCCGAGCGCACCATCGATGAGCGTAGAACCTACCGTCCACTAACCGAAGAGCGGGTCGTGGCGGCGGTTGTAGCGGAGAAGCTAGAGGATGAGCGTGCGCGCATCGAGCGTGAAAATCGACGCCGTCAACAGCAGGATCGAGATGCGCAGGTCGCTGCTGTTTTCGGAGGTTTCGCCCAAGGCATGAGCAGCGCCGCAGCGGATTACGCTGAGTCGCGTCAGCTGCAGCAGGAGTTCCTCGATGAGACGGCGATTCGTGCCAAAGCCATTGCGGACTATCGGCAACAACAGCAATTGACTGCACAGCGTCAGGCAGAGCAACAGCGCCAAATGGCTGCCGAGCAGGCCACCGCGCAGAAAAGGCGCGAAGTTCAGGAAGCCCAGCGCATTGCCAATGAGAAAACCGAGGTAGAGAGGCAGCGTTTGGCTGGAAAACCACAGACCAGTGGCAGCGGCGATATCGTGCTGTCCTCATCGTCCATGACGCTTTCCGGCAACCAGACACCACCGCAGGCAAAAAAAGCATTCGTGCTGCCCGCGGACTCCCCGGTGAAATATGGATGCACAACTTACGGTCGCAAATACATCGAGTTCACTGTGTATGCAAGCGCTAGTGACCCCTACACGCGCTACAACCCTGTGCAGTTGGCCGCGGGCAGGAAGGCCGACGCGATCTGTAAGGCCACGTTCGGCGCCAACAATTACATGGGGGGCAGCATCGGTAGCGTCGTTGACACCTGCGACGCTGGCGATGAGTCGTTCTTTTGCCAAGGGCTTCGCTACAACTGCGAAGAGAAGAATTACAGTGGCACATGTCCGTCACCGAATAGTGAAGGCGCAAGCCGGCAGTAGGAAATAAAATCACCTGACAATTTCAGATTGCCGGCAGGCGCTCGCGACTGATGCAGGTACTTATTCTCGGCACTCCTCGCAAGAGTGCATCAAGGTGCGTTCCTGCAGGAAGGGCATCAGCTGCGCGAACATGGGGCAGGGCAGGAAGCTAGTTACACCAACTTTTCCAGCCGCAGTTTTGGCACGCATTTGAACTCGCGTAGGTTTTTCATCACCAATATAACGTTCACTTGTTCCGGGGGGGGGGCGAGCATCCGCTTCTTGCAGTGAGTACAAACTGACATGGCGTGTAGCGCAAAATGCGCTACACTTTGGTTATTCTTCCCGGAGCCGCCATCATGCCGCAAGCCGCACAACGCAAGGATCACCCCCTGTCGATGCGCTTGCCCGATGCCGACATTGCGGTGATCGACCGCGCCGCGAGCCTGCGCGGGCGCTCGCGCACCGATTTCGTGCGCGAAGCCGCCGTGCGTGCCGCCGAGGACGTGTTGATGGAAACCCTGCCGGTGCGGATGAGCGCGGAAGGGTTCGACGCCTTCATGCAGGCCCTGTCCGGCCCGGCGCAGGCGGTGCCGGAGATGGTGCAGGTGCTGCGCCGGCCCGCGCCGTGGGAGCGGCAAGGCGAACCCGGCAGCGGGGAGTAAGACATGGCGCTGTCCGCGCCCGAATCGTTCGCCACCGCGCATGACATTGCCGCGTTTTCGTGCGGCAAGCCGGGGCTGGACCGCTGGTTATGGACGCGCGCCCTGACCAACCAGCAAAAGGGCTTCACGGCGGTGATGGTGGTTCACCAGAACCTGCGCGTGGTGGGCTACTACGGCCTTGCCCCGACCGCCATCGTGCCGGGGCGGCTGCCACGTTCGATCCGCACCGGGCAGCCGCCCGATCCGGTGCCATGCCTGCTGCTGGGGCAATTGGCCACCGATACCGGTTGGGCCGGGCAGGGCATCGGTACCGGCCTGCTCAAACATGCGTTGCAGCGCTGCGTGGCGGCTTCCATCCTAGTGGGTGGACGGGCATTGCTGGTGAATGCCATCGACGAGGAGGCCGCCGCGTTCTGGCGTCGGCGTGGATTCGTGGCGACCCGTGATGATCCGTGGATGCTGTTCCGTTCGATTGCGGACATTGCCGCCTCGATCGGAATGGTCGGGCAGGCTTGACGCCGTTTTTGGCCACGCAAGCTGTTCGATCGAGCCGGCAGCCGCTACGCTTGCCTGCCTTCCCATCGATTCCCCGCCGCCGATGATCCGTCCGCTCCTGTTCTGCACCCTGCTTGCCGCCTCCGCTCCGCTGCCGCTGCTGGCTTCCAGCTTCGCCGGCACCACCGCCGGCTCGGCCAGCGGCGCCTCGTCGCAGGGGTCGAGCAGCTCGTCGGACGACGACAAGGTCGTCCAGGCCGCACGCGGGGAAGCCGCCGGTTTCGTCGCCAGCGATGGCAAACTGCGCGGCGCGCGCCTGCAGGCGGCGCTGCTGCACCTGCGCCAGCACGATGCCGGCGCCGCCGCTGCCAGCGACATGGAACTGGCGCGGGCGATCCTCGCCCGCTGAAATGCGCCTGAGCGCATGGCTGGCTGCCGCACTGCTGCTGGCCAGCGGCAGTGGCCATGCGCTGGAATTGCGGCTGGACCCGGCGGGACTGAACCCGCTCCAGCAACGGCAGGCCAGCGACTTGCTGGCGCGCGCGCAGGCGGCGTTGCCTGAACGCTGGCGCGCCGATCCGCGGCATTTTTCGCTGCATTTCGATCCGCGTCTGCCTGCCGACGTCGCCGGCAGGCACCGGCACGGCGACCTGCGGCTGTCGCCACAACTGCTGCAGATGGCGCCCGTCGGCGAGACGCACGATCTGGCGCGTGCCACCGTGCTGCATGAAATCGCCCATGCCTTCGACCGCGGCGAAGGCGGCGGCTGGTCGCGGCAACCGCACTTCCGCCGCCTTGCCGGCTGGGATCGGCGCGGCCCCAATCCCTATGCATTGCGCAGCCCCGACGACTACGAGCGCCATAGCCCGGCCGAGGCGTTCGCGGTCAACCTTGAGTGGTATCTGCTCGACCCGCAGTACCGCTGCCGGCGGCCGGCGCTGGCGGCGTGGTATCGCCAGCAGTTGGGGCCGGCGCCGTTGCCGGAAGCGGCCTGCACCGATGCGCTGCCGTTGCTGGTGGCCGGCGCCGGCGCGGCGCAGATGGAACTGGAAAGGCTGGACCCGGCCCGCGTGTACGCGGTGGACTACCTGCTGGCCGGCAGCGGCGACGCGGCGATGAGCCGCTTCGGCCACGCCATGCTGCGGCTGGTGGTCTGCGCGCCGGGCCGCATTCCCGGCCCGCGCTGCCGGATGGATCTGGCTTACCACCGGGTGCTGTCCTTCCGCGCCTTCGTCAACGATGTGCAGATTTCCAATTGGCGCGGGTTGACCGGCGCCTATCCGGCGCGGCTGTTCGTGCTGCCGCTGGACCAGGTGATCGAGGAATACACCCGCACCGAGCTGCGCGACCTGCAGGCCTGGCCGCTGGCCTTGTCGTCGGCGCAGATCGACGCGCTGCTGCAACTGGCGGCCCGCGCGCACTGGAGCTACGACGGCCGCTACCGCTTCATCGGCAACAACTGCGCGGTGGAAAGCGGACGACTGCTGGATCTGGCGCTGACGCCACAGCAGCGGCGCTTGCAGGCCATCACCCCGCGCGGCGTATTGCATCGGCTGCAGGCTGCCGGCCTGGCCGAGGTGCAGCCGCCATCGGCGCGCAGCGAGGAAGGCCTGTATTTCGCCTCGGCCCGCGAGGATTACCGGCAACTGCTGCATGGCCTGCAACAGGCCGGACTGACGCCGCCACTGCCGCTGGAGCGCTGGCTGGACAGCCCGGCGCGGCAACGCGGCACGCTGCCGCCGGACCTGCCGTTGCAGCCAACCGCGGCGTGGTGGGTGCTGGAAACCGCCGCGCTGCGCCGGGCCGAGCTGCGCGCGCTCGCGCAGCTGAAGCGACGGTTGGGGCAGGGCGCCCCCGAACTGCAGACGCGGCTGGCCGACTGGCAGCACTTCAGCGGTCTGTTCGACGCGCCGGCATCACTGCTGCCGGCGGCAGGCTACGGCATCGTCCAGCCCGAGGAACTGGCCGCGCTGGAACAGGCGCTGGCCCGGCATGGCGAAGAAGGGCAGGCGCGCTGGCAGGCCCTGCATGAAGCGGCCGAACGGGCACTGCCGCGCGCACAGCGGCTGGAGCTGGAACAGGCCCGGCAGCGGGTGCAGTGGCTGGCTGCGCGCATGCGCCGGCTGGCCGCCGCCGCGGATTGAAGCCGGCGCGGGCATCGGCGGCGTTCTTGACCTTGGTCAGGGCGACGGCGAGGGAGCGGCCTAGCATGGGTCGCGTTTCCCACGATTGGAGTTCCCGATGAATGCCTCGCTTGATCCCGCTCCCAACGTCCACGTCTTCGACGCCCGCGGCGTGGCCCGCCGCTTCCGCCATTCAGCGATCTTTGGCGCGCTGGGTGCGTTGCGCAACGGCGAAACCATGCGCTTCGTCAACGACCACGACCCGATCCCGCTGCTGGGCCAGCTGACCCAGCGCTTTGGCGAACACCTGTCGATCAACTACCTGCAGCGCGGGCCGGAGGCGGTGGTGATCGACTTCGGCATCCAGGGCCTGCCGGAGGAGTGAGCCGTGGCCTTCCCCGGGTTCTTCGAGCAGGCCCCGCGCATCGCCGTGCATGACGCGCTGGCGCGCTTCCTCGGCGCCAGCGACGATGGCCGGATCGAATACGGCTACGCCGATGCGGTGAAGCTGGCCGGGCATTCCTGCCCGACCGTGGCCGGGGCCTACCTGATGGCGCGCGCGGCGTTGCGTGCGCTGTACGGCGAGCAGTTGCCCGAGCGCGGCGGAGTCCGGGTCGACATGGCCGAGGCCGAGGACGCCGGCACCACCGGCGTCGTCGCCCAGGTCCTCACCCTGCTCAGCGGCGCCGCGGCCGGCAATGGCTTCCAGGGCGTGGGCGGCAGGTTTTCGCGCCACAACCTGCTGCGCCACGGTGTTGAAGGCAGTGGCACGGCCCGTTTCATCCGCATCGATACCGGCGCAGCGGTGGAGGTGAGCATGGACCTGTCCGGGGTGCCGGCCGACGCACCCTTGCGGCCGCTGCTGGCCAGTGCGCTGGCCGACGATGCCAGCGACGCCACCCGGGCCGAATTCGCCCGCGTCTGGCAGGGCAGGGTGCGCCGGTTGCTGCTTGAACACGCCGATGACCCGGCGGTGATCCAGGTCCGGCCGCTGGCCTGAGCCGGCCTGCGGCGGTTGGCTTGTCGCACGCGCAAGGCGGGTCGCCGGGCGGCCCGCCTCAATAGTCGTAGTTCAGGGTCAGTCGGTTTTCCCGGTAATCGACACGGCGCTGGCGTTGTTGCTGCACCGCGAAGGCGTTGTGCACGCTCCAGCCCTTCAGCGCCCCCTCGAAGCGGTAGCTGGCGAAGACCATGTATTCGCGCTGGCCGATGGATGGCTGGCCCGCGGCCTGGCTCAGGTCCATGTACGACCAGCGTGCGCCCCAGCGCAGCTGCCGGCTGGCCGCCACCTCCAGGTCCAGCGACCACGCATCGCCGGTGCCCAGGTCCTGGGTGCTGGTCAGGTAGGGCTGGGCGAACAGCGGCCCGGAGGTCTGGTAGCTGGCGTAGGGCGTCGCCACCGCGCCATTGCGGAAGGCGCCGGCCCGGTGCGGCATGTGGTTGTGGTTGAGCGTGGCCGTCAGCCGGGGGCTGCGCACACCCACGCGCAGGCCATAGGTACGGTTGTCCACCGGCCCCAGCAGGGCCGCGCCCTGCTCGCGCTGGGCGATGAACTGCACGGCCGCGAACGGGCGCAGCGGGCCGTGGCCGGCGGCCAGTTCGACCTGCCCGAAAAACAGGTCGGCATAGTCCTGGTAGCGGATCAGCCAGATCTGGCCACTGGCATCGGCTGCACCCAGCGAGGTTTTTCCTGCGCCGCCCATTGCCCAGAAGCCATCGGTGGCGGCATCGCCGGCATTGGGCGGGTTGGGTGAGAAGTGGCGGTTGTAGTTGGTGCTGCGCGAGAACGATTCGTCGATGCGCGACTTGTAGCGGAACATGCGCACCGCGGTGAAATGGTTGCCGCTTTCGCCATAGCGCAGGCGCACGCCCTGATAGAGCTGCGGCACGATGCGGAAATCGAAGCTGGCGGTGAAGGGCACCTCGTCGAGGGTCTGGTTGCCGGCGCGCAGCGACAGCTTTTCGCCCTGCCATTGCAGCCAGGTTTCGCCCATCGCGGTGAGGTTGCGGCCGAGGTCGCGTTCGCGGCCCGTGCCGGCGTGCACCGGATTGCGCTGCAGGTAACCGCTGGCGCGCAGCGAAACGCCATGCAGCGGCGCGGTGGTGAAGCCGAGCCGGCCGCCGGCCGAGACGGTATCGCGATCGACGCCTTCGGCGAAGAACGCATTGCCGGTGGCGTAGTACAGGCCGCGCAGGTTGGCGTCCACATGGCCCTGGCCGAACATCTGCCGCAGGTCCTGCGCCGGCTGCGGCTCGGCGGCAAGGGCGGGAGCGCAGGCAGGAACCAGCAGGAGCGGCAGCAGGTGGCGAAGGGTCGGGGCCATGCCGGCTTATCGGCGCGGTACGGCCGATCTTCACGAACGACGACGGCGCCCTGCGGGCGCCGTCGCTTGCCTTGCGGGTATCGCCCGGGTCAGTCGGCGCGGCCGCCGAACTCGCCGGTGGTGGTGTTGACCAGGATGCGCTCGCCGTTGGCGATGTATTCCGGGACCATGATCTCGATGCCGGTGTTGAGCTTGGCCGGCTTCGGGCGCTTGGTCGCGGTGCCGCCCTTCAGCTCCGGCGGGGTCTCGACCACTTCCAGGGTGACGTGCTGCGGCAGCTGGATCGCCACCGGCTGCTCGTCGATCACCTGCACGTAGATGCCGGCCAGGCCCTCGGTGATGTAGCCGGCGGCGTCGCCGACCACGTCCGCGTCCAGCGTGTACGGGGTGTAGTCCTCGTCGTCCATGAACACGAAGGCGTCGCCATCCATGTACGAGAAGGTGGACTGGCGGCGCAGCAGCTCGACTTCCGGCAGGTTGTCGTCGGCGTCGAAGCTGGCGTCGAGCTTGTTGCCGCCCGGCACGCTGTACATGATGAAACGGAAGCGGACGTTGCCGCCGCGGCCCTGCGGCGAGCTGCGCTCGATGTCGCGGATCTGGTAGACGCCGTTGTTGTATTCGACGACGTTGCCTTTCTTGATGTCGGAGGCTTTCATGCTTGGAAAGTCGGTTGGGGTAAGGGGTGAATTGAAACGGGCGCCTTGTGGGCGCCCGCGGGTGGGTTACTTGGGCGCCAGGCGCACGGCGCCATCCAGGCGGATGGTTTCGCCGTTGAGGTAGGGATTGGAGATGATGTGGCCGACCAGCGCGGCGAAGTCCTCCGGCTGGCCCAGCCGCGACGGGAACGGGATCGAGGCGGCCAGCGACTCCTGCACGTTGGCCGGCATGCCGTCCACCATCGGCGTCCAGAACACGCCCGGGGCCACGGTCACCACGCGGATGCCGAAGCGCGACAGCTCGCGCGCCATCGGCAGGGTCATGCCGACCACGCCACCCTTGGAGGCGGAATAGGCGGCCTGGCCGATCTGGCCCTCGTAGGCGGCGACCGAGGCGGTGTTGACGATCACCCCGCGCTCGCCGTCGGCGTTGGCTTCGTTGTGCTGCATCAGGTCGGCGGCGGCCTTGGCGACGTTGAAGCTGCCGACCAGGTTGACCATCACCGTGGTCTGGAAGTTGGCCAGCGGCATCGGTGCCTCGCGGCCGAGCACGCGGCCGGCGCCGAGGATGCCGGCGCAGTTCATCACCACGTTCAGCCCGCCGAGGAACTCGCGCGCGACGGCCAGGTTGGCGGCCACGCCGGCCTCGTCGGTGACGTTGGTGGTGAAATAGCGGGCATTGCCGGTGCCCAGTTCGGCCACCGCGGCCGTGCCTTTTTCTTCGTTGAGGTCGAACAGCGCGACCTTGCCGCCGTTGGCGACGAGGAAACGGGCCACGCCAAGGCCGAGGCCGGAGACGCCGCCGGTGATGACGGCGCGGACGGAGGACAACTGCATCGGGACGATCCTGCGGTGGATGAAAGCGGCAATTCTAGCCGATGGCGGTTCAAAGCCCCCTCCTTGCGCGGAGAGGGGCGGTGATGCCGAGCCACCGATCGTAGGTCGGGGCTACGCCCCCGACGCCTCATGCATGCAGCCGTCTGGGGCGTAGCCCCGACCTACCAGAAACATTCTCCTCCCCGTGGCAATGGGGAGGACACGTCACCCCATCATCGCCTTGCCGACCTTGCTGCCGTTGTCGCGCCCCAGCACCGCCGCCAGCCAGCGCCCGGTTTCCGCCAGCGCCGGCAGGTCGATGCCGGTGTCCATGCCCATGCCGTGCAGCAGGTAGACCACGTCCTCGCTGGCGACGTTGCCGCTGGCACCACGCGCATACGGGCAGCCGCCGGTGCCGCCGACGGCCGCATCCACCACGCGCACGCCTTCCTCCAGGCAGGCGGCGACGTTGGCCAGCGCCTGCCCGTAGGTGTCGTGGAAATGCACCGCCAGCGCCGCCATCGGCACTTCCGCGGCGACCGCGCGCAGCATCGCGCGCGCCTTCAGCGGCGTGCCGACGCCGATGGTGTCGCCCAGCGAGATTTCGTGGCAGCCCATCGCGTGCAGCGCACGTGCCACCCGCACCACGTCGGCCAGCGGCACCTCGCCCTGATAGGGGCAACCCAGTACGGTGGAAACGTAGCCACGCACCTTGACGCCATCGGCCTTGGCGCGCGCCAGCACCGGCGCGAAGCGCTGCAGCGATTCGTCGATGCCGGCATTGGTGTTGGTGCGGTTGAACTGCTCGGAGGCGGCGGTGAACACCGCCACTTCGTCGGCGCCGGCCGCCACCGCGCGCACGTAGCCCTGTTCGTTGGGCACCAGCACCGGGTAGGAAATGCCCGGGCGACGGGAGATGCCGGCCATCACCTCGGCGGCGTCGGCCAGCTGCGGCACCCATTTCGGGCTGACGAAGCTGGTGGCCTCGATGCTGCGCAGGCCGGTGGCCGAGAGGCGGTCGATCAGCGCGATCTTGTCGGCGGTGGCGACCTGTTGCTTCTCGTTCTGCAGTCCATCGCGCGGGCCGACCTCGACGATGCGGACGAAATCGGTCATGTCAGTGCGCCGCCGTCCAGCGCGGCGCGCGCTTTTCGAGGAAGGCCGACAGGCCCTCGCGGCCTTCGTCGGAAGCGCGCAGGGCGGCGATCAAGCCGGCGTTGGCGTCATCCAGCGCATCGCGGTCGGCGCCGACCGCCAGCACCTCGCGCACCAGCGCCTTGGCCGAAGCCGTGGCGACCGGGCCGGCCTTGCCGAGCAGCGCCAGCTGCGCCTGCACCGCCGCGTCCAGCGCGTCGGCGGCCACCACCTGGTGCACCAGCCCGATCCGCTGCGCGGTGGCGGCGTCGAAATGCTCGCCGCTGGCGAACCAGCGCCGCGCCTGGCGCGGGCCAATGGCGGCGATGACATAGGGCGAGATCACCGCCGGCAGCAGGCCGAGGCGGCTTTCGGTCAACCCGAAGCGCGCGCCTTCGGCGGCGATGGCGATGTCGCAGCAGGCCACCAGCCCGACGCCGCCGCCGAACGCGGCGCCATGCACGCGGGCGATGGTCGGCTTGGGCAGTTCGTCCAGCGTGCGCATCAGCCGCGCCAGCTCCAGCGCGTCGCGGCGGTTCTCCTCCTGCGAGGCGCCAGCCATTGCCCGCATCCATTGCAGGTCGGCGCCGGCCGAGAACGAGGGGCCTTCGCCGGCCAGCACCACCGCGCGCACCGCCGGGTCGGCGCCCAGTGCTTCGAGGGTGGCGGTCAGGCCGGCAATCAAGCCGGCGTCGAAGGCGTTGTGCAGCTCGGGCCGGTTCAGGCGCAGCGTGACCACCGCACCGTCATGGTCCACGCGCAAGGCATTGCTCATCAGGCAGTTCCGCGGATTGTTTGCAATGCAACGAATGATAGCCGGGCGGCCGGCGGGCGCCATGACGCGGCGCGGCGATGGTACTATTGATAACCATTCTTGATTAGCAACATGAGCGCCCATCCCGTGACGTTGTCGGATTTGCCGCTGCACGCCGCCGCGCAGGTGGAAGAAGTGCAGGACATGCATGCCAATGATGCGATCGCCCGGCGGTTGCGCGAATTGGGTTTCGTTGGTGGCGAGGACGTGCGCGTGGTGGCCCGGGGGCCGCTCGGCGGCGAGCCGCTGCTGGTGCAGGTCGGCTTCACCCGTTTCGCGCTCCGGCGCAGCGAGGCCGCGCGCATCCGGGTACGCAACGGAGGCATGGCATGAACGCGGCGACGGCAGTGACCCGGCTGGCCCTGGTCGGCAACCCGAACTGCGGCAAGACCGCGCTGTTCAACCAGCTCACCGGCAGCCGCCAGAAGGTGGCCAACTACGCCGGCGTAACCGTGGAGCGCAAGGAAGGGCGCATGCGCGGGCCGTCCGGCCGCGAGTACGCGGTGCTCGACCTGCCAGGTGCCTACAGCCTGCAGCCGGCCAGCCTCGACGAGGCGATCACCCGCGACCTGTGCCGCGGCTTCTACCCCGGCGAGGCCGCGCCCGACGCGCTGGTCTGCGTGATCGACGCCACCAACCTGCGCCTGCACCTGCGCTTCGCGCTGGAAGTGCGCGAGCTGGGAAAACCAATGATCGTGGCGCTGAACATGGTCGACGCCGCGCGCCGCCGCGGCATCGAGATCGACGTGGCGGCGCTGGAACAGGCGCTCGGCGTGCCGGTGGTGGAAACCGTGGCGGTGCGCCACAACGGTGCCGGCGAACTGGTCAGGCGCATCGATGCGCTGATGCCGCAGCCGGCGGCGATGCAGCCGCCGGCAGTGGAAGCCGGTGCCGACCACCATGCGCAGGTGCGCGACATCCTCGCCAGCGCGGTGAAGATGCCCACGCGCACGGCGAAGATCGACGACGTGCTGGACCGCTGGCTGCTGCACCCGGTATTCGGGCTGCTGACGCTGGCGGTGGTGATGTTCCTGATCTTCCAGGCGGTCTATGCCTGGGCCACGCCGCTGATGGACGGCATCGAGGCCGCGTTCGGCTGGCTGGGCGAAATGGTCGGCGAACACCTGCCGGAAGGGCCGCTGGCCAGCCTGCTCACCGACGGCATCATCGCCGGCGTCGGCGGGGTGGTGGTGTTCCTGCCGCAGATCCTGATCCTGTTCTTCTTCATCCTCGCGCTGGAGGAATCCGGTTACCTGCCGCGCGCGGCGTTCCTGCTCGACCGGATGATGGCCGCGGCCGGCCTGTCCGGGCGCTCGTTCATCCCGCTGCTGTCCAGCTTCGCCTGCGCGGTACCGGGCATCATGTCCACCCGCAGCATCCAGGACCCGCGCGACCGGCTGGCGACGATCCTGGTCGCGCCGCTGATGACCTGTTCGGCGCGGCTGCCGGTGTACGCGCTGCTGATCGGTGCGTTCATCCCCGAAAAGACCGTGTGGGGCGTGTTCAACCAGCAGGGGCTGGTGTTGTTCGGGCTGTACGTGGCCGGCATCGTCAGCGCGCTGGCGATGTCGTGGACGATGAAGAAGTTCCGCCGCGACAAGAGCGAGCACCCGCTGCTGCTGGAGCTGCCGTCCTACCGCCTGCCGCACCCGCGCGACCTGGCCGTGGGCCTGTACGAGCGCGGCATGATCTTCCTCAAGCGCGTGGGCGGCATCATCCTGGCGCTGACCATCCTGCTGTGGTTCCTGCTGTCCTTCCCCGGTGCCCCGGAGAACGCGACGCTGCCGGCCATCGACTACAGCTTCGCCGGCCAGATCGGCCATGCGATGGCGGTGTTCTTCGCGCCGTTGGGCTTCAACTGGCAGATCTGCATCGCGCTGATCCCCGGGTTGGCCGCGCGCGAGGTGGCGGTGGCCTCGCTGGCGACGGTGTACGCGCTGTCGGCGGCCGACGACGATGCCGCCACCCAGGCGCTGACCCCGCTGATCAGCGACGGCTGGTCGCTGGCCACCGCGCTGTCGCTGCTGGTCTGGTACATCTACGCGCCGATGTGCATCTCGACGCTGGCGACCATCAAGCGCGAAACCAACTCGTGGAAGCAGATGGCGTTCGCCACCTTCTACCTGTTCGCCGCGGCGTGGCTGGCCTCGCTGGTGACCTACCAGGTGACCGTGGCGCTGGGAGGCGGCTGATGCAGCGGGGGCTGCTGCTGCAGTACGCGATCATCGCGCTGGCCGTGCTGGTCAGTGCGTGGGTGGTGCTGAAGAAGCAGTTCCCCGGGGTGGTGCGGCGCCTGCGCGGCCGGCTGGCGCTGTGGCTGCTGAAACCGCAACGCTCGCCGCGCCTGCAGGCGCTCGGGCAGCGGCTGGCACCACCGGCATCGAGCGGCGACAGTGCCTGCGGCGGCTGCGACGGCTGCGGGCCGAATCCGCCGAAGCAGCATTGAAGTCGGGTGATGTGGCGGCGGTGGCACTCAACAGCTCGTCGATGGGTAGGTCGGGGCTACGTCCCCGCCAGCGGGAACCCAAAGCGCCGGGGATGTAACCCCGGCCTACAGCCGCGGGCCGAATCCCCGGTAATGCCGGCCGCTGGCCGTGGAGGCGACATCGCAATCACGCTGCAGCGATTCCTGACCCAGGGGACTTTCCTCGGACGCACTTGTTTCCCAGCGCGCTTGAACGTAGCGTTCCGGGCATGAACCAGACCCCCACGCGTTTGTTGATCCACGGCGCTTCCGGCCGCATGGGCCAGGCCCTGCTGCGGCTGGCGGCCGAAGACCCGTCGCTGCAGGTGGTGGCCGCGGTGGTGCGCAGGCCGCCCGCGCAGCGCGTGATCGACGGCGTACCGCATTTCGCCGCCAGCGAGTTGTCCGGCGTGCCGCCGTTCGACGTCGCCATCGATTTCAGCCTGCCGGAAGGTTTCGACCCGGTGCTGGCGTTGTGCGTGGCACGCGGCGCCGGCTTCGTCTCCGGCACGACCGGCATCGACACCTCCCGGCAGGCGGCGCTGGATGCAGCGGCGGCCGGCATCCCGCTGGTATGGGCGACCAATTTCAGCCTCGGTGTGGCAGTGCTGGCCGAGCTGGTCGAACGCGCGGCCGCCAGCCTACCGGGCTGGGACTGCGACATCGTCGAGTCGCACCACGTGCACAAGAAGGACGCGCCCTCGGGCACCGCGTTGACCCTCGGCGAATCGGCGGTGCAGGGCGGGGCCGCGCCGCGCTACGCCAGCCTGCGCGCCGGCGACATCATCGGCGAGCATTTCGTCCAGTTCAGCGGGCTGGGCGAGCGGGTGGAACTGGTCCACCGCGCCAGCAACCGCGACATCTTCGCCCGCGGCGCGCTGCATGTGGCCCGGCAGCTCGCCGGCCGTGCGCCCGGCCGCTACCGGGTGCGCGACCTGGTCGGCGCCTGAGTGGCCGGCCGTTCCCCGCAGGTTCAAATGGTTGCATGACGAAGTGAATGCGCCGCATTGCGGCGCTGGCGCAGGGACCGCCGTTGCCTTTACAATTCCCGCTCGCCGAATCACGTCAGCCGGACCGGTTTAACACCGCCGTCCGCGCTTTTTTGCAACCGGTTTTTGCCGTGAGCGCAGGCGTGGCTTCGGAGCCCCCTCGGTAGCCAAAGTGAGATTCCCGTGACCCAAGCCGCAATCCTCGTGCTCGAAGACGGCACCGTATTCGAGGGCGAATCCGCAGGCGCGCCCGGCCTGTCCGTGGGTGAGGTGGTGTTCAACACCGCCATGACCGGTTACCAGGAAATGCTGACCGATTCGTCCTATGCGCGGCAGATGATCACCCTGACTTATCCGCACATCGGCAATACCGGCATGAACGCACAGGATGACGAGGCCGCCAAGGTATGGGCGGCCGGCCTGATCGTGCGCGACGTGCCGCGCCGTCCCAGCAACTGGCGCAGCCAGTTGTCGTTGCAGGACTGGCTGATCCAGCGCGGTGTGGTCGCCATCGCCGGCATCGACACGCGCAAGCTGACCCGCATCCTGCGCGAGCGCGGTGCGCAGAACGCGGCGCTGATGGCCGGCGACGACATCGACGTGGAGCAGGCGCTGGAAGCGGCGCGCAAGTTCCCCGGCTTGAAGGGCATGGACCTGGCCAAGGTGGTCAGCACCGACAAACCCTATCCGTGGCAGGACGGTCAGCTTGATCTGGACAAGAACGAGTTCGTCCGCGCCGAACCGAAGTTCAAGGTCGTGGCTTATGACTTCGGGGTCAAGACCAACATCCTGCGCATGCTCGCCGAGCGCGGTTGCGAACTGACCGTGGTGCCGGCGCAGACCCCGGCCGCCGAAGTGCTGGCGTTGAAACCCGACGGCGTGTTCCTGTCCAACGGCCCCGGCGACCCGGAGCCCTGTGACTACGCGATCGACGCGATCAAGGCGTTCATCGAGGCGAAGTTGCCGGTGTTCGGCATCTGCCTCGGCCACCAGTTGCTGGGCCTGGCCTCCGGTGCCAACACCATGAAGATGAGCCACGGCCACCACGGTGCCAATCACCCGGTGCAGGACATCGACAGTGGCCGGGTGATGATCACCTCGCAGAACCACGGTTTCGCCATCGACGAGAGCACGCTGCCGGGCAACATCCGCGTGACCCATCGCTCGCTGTTCGACCAGACCATCCAGGGCATCGAACGTACCGATGTTCCCGCCTTCAGCTTCCAGGGTCACCCCGAAGCTTCCCCCGGCCCCCACGATGTCGCGCCGCTGTTCGATCGGTTCGTCGCGCTGATGGAGAAGAACTGACATGCCCAAGCGCACTGACCTCAAGACCATCCTCATCATTGGCGCCGGCCCGATCGTCATCGGCCAGGCCTGCGAGTTCGACTACTCCGGCGCGCAGGCGTGCAAGGCGCTGCGCGAGGAGGGCTACCGCGTGGTGCTGGTCAACTCCAACCCGGCCACGATCATGACCGACCCGGAGATGGCCGACGCGGTCTATATCGAGCCGATCAACTGGCAGACGGTCGAGAAGATCATCGCCAAGGAAAAGCCCGACGCGCTGCTGCCGACGATGGGCGGGCAGACCGCGCTGAACTGCGCGCTGGACCTGGCCGACAACGGCGTGCTGGAGAAGTACAACGTCGAGCTGATCGGCGCCAAGCGCGAGGCCATCCGCATGGCCGAGGACCGCGAGCTGTTCCGCGTGGCGATGGGCGAGATCGGGCTGGAATGCCCGAAGGCGGCCGTCGCCCATACGCTGGAAGAGGCACTGGAGATCCAGACCCGCGTCGGCTACCCGACCATCATCCGCCCGAGCTTCACCCTCGGCGGCAGCGGCGGCGGCATCGCCTACAACCGCGAGGAGCTGGTCGAGATCGTCAACCGCGGCCTCGAACTGTCGCCGACCACCGAAGTGCTGGTCGAGGAATCGGTGCTGGGCTGGAAGGAATTCGAGATGGAGGTTGTGCGCGACACCGCGGACAACTGCATCATCGTCTGCTCGATCGAGAACCTCGACCCGATGGGCGTGCACACCGGTGACTCGATCACCGTGGCCCCGGCGCAGACCCTGACCGACAAGGAATACCAGCGCCTGCGTGATGCCTCCATCGCCGTGCTGCGCAAGATCGGCGTGGACACCGGCGGCTCCAACGTGCAGTTCGGCATCAGCCCGACCACCGGCCGCGTGGTGGTGATCGAGATGAACCCGCGGGTGTCGCGTTCCTCGGCGCTGGCCTCCAAGGCCACCGGCTTCCCGATCGCCAAGGTCGCGGCCAAGCTGGCGGTGGGTTACACGCTGGACGAACTGAAGAACGAGATCACCGGTGGCCTGACCCCGGCCTCGTTCGAGCCGAGCATCGACTACGTCGTCACCAAGATTCCGCGTTTCGCGTTCGAGAAGTTCCCAGCCGCCGACGCGCGCCTGACCACGCAGATGAAGTCGGTGGGCGAGGTGATGGCGATGGGCCGCACCTTCAAGGAATCCCTGCAGAAGGCCCTGCGCGGGCTGGAGACCGGCAAGATCGGGCTGGACCCGACCGGGCTGGACCTGTCCAGCGAAGACGACATCACCACGCTCAAGCGCGAGCTGAAGGCCCCCGGCCCGGAGCGCCTGTTCTTCGTCGGCGACGCTTTCCGTGCCGGCATGAACGTCGATGACGTCTACGGCCTGTCCTTCATCGACCCGTGGTTCCTCGACCAGATCGAGGACATCATCGCCGACGAGAAGCAGGTGCAGGCCGAGGGCATCGACGCGCTGGATGGCAGGCGCCTGCGTGCGCTCAAGCGTGCCGGTTTCTCCGATGCGCGGCTGGCGCAGCTGACCGGCACCAACGAGGCCGCGATCCGCGCCCTGCGCCGCGCGCACAAGGTGCGCCCGGTGTACAAGCGCGTGGACTCGTGCGCGGCCGAGTTCGCCACCGGCACCGCCTACCTGTATTCGACCTACGAGGAGGAGTGCGAGGCCAACCCGACCGACCGCGACAAGATCATGATCCTCGGCGGCGGCCCCAACCGCATCGGCCAGGGCATCGAGTTCGACTACTGCTGCGTGCATGCCGCACTCGCCCTGCGCGAGGACGGCTATGAAACCATCATGGTCAACTGCAACCCGGAAACAGTTTCCACCGACTACGACACCTCCGACCGCCTGTACTTCGAGCCGTTGACCCTGGAAGACGTGCTGGAGATCGTCGACCTGGAGCAGCCCAAGGGCGTGATCGTGCAGTACGGCGGGCAGACCCCGCTCAAGCTCGCCCGTGCGCTGGAAGCCAACGGCGTGCCGGTGATCGGCACCTCGCCGGATTCCATCGACCTGGCCGAGGACCGCGAGCGCTTCCAGAAGCTGGTGCAGGAGCTGGGCCTGAAGCAGCCGCCGAACCGCACCGCGCGCACCGCCGACGAGGCCCTGGCGCTGGCCCGCGAGATCGGCTACCCGCTGGTGGTGCGCCCGAGCTACGTGCTCGGCGGCCGCGCGATGGAGATCGTGTACGGCGAGGCCGACCTGGCGCGCTACGTGCGTGATGCGGTCAAGGTGTCCAACGATTCGCCGGTGCTGCTCGACCACTTCCTCGACGCGGCGGTCGAGGCCGACGTGGACATCATCTGCGACAAGGACGGCAACGTGCTGATCGGCGGGGTGATGGAGCACATCGAGGAAGCCGGCGTGCACTCCGGCGATTCCTCCTGCTCGCTGCCGCCGTACTCGCTGTCGCCGGCCACGCAGGAAGAACTGCGCCGGCAGGTGCGCGAGCTGGCCAAGGCGCTGAACGTGGTCGGCCTGATGAACACCCAGTTCGCGATCCAGACCGATGCCGACGGCAACGACGTCATCTACCTGCTGGAAGTGAACCCGCGTGCCTCGCGCACCGTGCCGTTCGTGTCCAAGGCCACCGGCGTGGCGCTGGCCAAGATCGCCGCCCGCTGCATGGCCGGCATGACCCTGGCCGAGCAGGGCGCGACCACCGAAGTGGTGCCGGATTACTACTCGGTGAAGGAAGCGATCTTCCCGTTCGCCAAGTTCCAGGGCGTCGATCCGATCCTCGGCCCGGAGATGCGCTCCACCGGCGAGGTGATGGGCGTGGGCCGCAGCTTCAGTGCCGCCTTCGCGCGCGCGCAGGAAGCCGGCGGCATCAAGACCCCGCCGCTGGGCAAGGCCTTCATCTCGGTGCGCGACGCCGACAAGCTGCGCGTGCTGCCGGCGGCGAAGGGGCTGGTCGAGCGCGGCTATTCGCTGGTCGCCACCCGCGGCACCGCGGCGTGGCTGCAGCAGCAGGGCCTGGCCTGCGAGGTGGTCAACAAGGTGGTCGAAGGCCGCCCGCACATCGTGGACAGCATCAAGAATGGCGAGATCGTCTACATCGTCAACACCACCGAAGGCCGCGCGGCGATCAACGACTCGTTCTCGATCCGCCGCGAGGCCCTGCAAAACCGCATCACCTATTCGACCACGGTGGCCGGCGCCAAGGCGCTGGTGCAATCGCTGGAATTCCGCGGCACCGGCCCGGTGTGGTCGCTGCAGGAACTGCACAAGGAACTGAACGCATGAGAGCCCCCATCACCCTGAAAGGCGCGCAGCGCCTGCGCGAAGAACTCGAACACCTGAAGTCGGTGAAGCGGCCGAAGGTGATCGCCGCGATCGCCGAGGCGCGCGAGCACGGCGACCTGAAGGAGAACGCCGAGTACCACGCCGCGCGCGAGGAGCAGGGCTTCATCGAAGGCCGCATCAAGCAGCTGGAAGGCGAGTTGTCGCATGCCGAGATCATCGACATCAGCAAGCTCAACGCCGGCAGCAAGGTGGTGTTCGGCGCCACGGTGACGCTGGCCGACGTGGAAACCGACGAGGAGAAGCGCTACCAGATCGTCGGCGACCTGGAAGCGGACATCAAGCTGGGCCTGATCGCCATTTCCTCGCCGGTGGCGCGGGCGCTGATCGGCAAGCTGGAAGGCGACAGCGTCGCCATCGATGCCCCGGCCGGCCAGCGCGAGTACGAGATCGTCAGCGTCGAGTACCTCGACTGATCCGGTAGGTGCGGGGCTTGCCCCGCACGACGCCTTCCCGGCGATGCCACATGCGGGGCCCCCGAACAGGGGATGCAAGCACAAGCCCCGCATCTACATTGAGTATCCCGACGGGAAGCAGAGCCAGCCATGACCCACGCCAAAGCCACCCTGCTGCTTCCCGCCCGCAGCCGTTTCCCGAACGGCGCATTGCCGGCACAGGTGGCGAGCGCCCTCGGCCGCGCCGACCGTAGCGAGGGCGAAGCCGGTGAATCGGCGCAACTGCGCCGGCATTTCGACGTGCAGCCGCAGGCATGGTCCGCCGCCGCATTGACCCGCCAACACGATGCCGGTGACGCTGCCAACAGCCTGTGGCTGCGCGCCGACCCGGCCAACGTGACGCCGGACATGCAGGGCGCGCGCCTGATGGCATCGGCCGAAACCCTGCGGCTGGAGCAGGACGACGTGGATGCGTTGGTGCCGGCCCTGCAGCCGCTGTTCGCCGGCTTCGGTTTCCGGCTCGATGCTCCCACGCCCTCGCGCTGGTACCTGCGCCTGCCCGACGACACGCCGTTGCCCGCATTCGCCGCGCCGGAAGCCGTGCTCGGCGACGATCTGTTCGAACACCTGCCGGAAGGCGAGCATGGCCGCCGTTGGCGCAGCCTGTTGACCGAAGCGCAGGTGCTGCTGCACCAGCATCCGTGGAATGAACAGCGCAGCGCGCAGGGCAAACGCCCGGTCAACTCGCTGTGGTTCTGGGGCGCGGGTCGCGTGCCCGGATCGGTGCAGACCGGGCACGCACAGGTACGCAGCCGCGACGCGCTGCTGCAGGCGCTCGCGCAGCTGGCCGGCGTGCGCGTCGATGGCGAGCACGCCGTCGATGCGCTGGTGGACCTGCGCCAGCTGCGTTCGCTGGAACAGCTGACCCGAGATGCCATCGCGCCGCTGCTCGACGCCATCGCCCGTGGCGAACTGCGCGAACTGCGGCTGGATTTCGAGGATGGCACGCAATACCGCATCCATCGCGGCCAGCGCTGGCGCTTCTGGAAGAAACCGCTGGCGACGCTGGCCCATGACTGACGCGTTGAAGATCGTCCGCCGCGCCAGCGCCGAGGGCGGGCAATGGGACGAGCAGACCCTGCCGCTGCTGCGCCGTATCTACGCCGCGCGCGGCGCGCTGTCGGCGCAACAGGCGCAGCCGAAACTGGCGCAACTGCATGCGCCTGAATTGCTCGGCGGCATGGATGCGGCGGTGGAATTGCTGGCCGCCGCGATCGCAGGTGGCAAGCGCATCCTCGTCGTCGGCGACTTCGATTGCGATGGCGCCACCGCCTGCGCGGTCGGCGTGCGCGGCCTGCGCCTGCTCGGCGCGCGCGACGTGGTGCATGCGGTGCCCAACCGCATGCTGCACGGCTACGGGCTGTCGCCGTCGTTGGTGGCCGAACTGGCCGTACTGGAGCCGGACCTGCTGGTCACCGTCGACCACGGCATCGCCTGCCATGCCGGCGTCGCCGCGGCCAAGGCGCTGGGCTGGCAGGTGCTGGTCACCGACCACCATCTGCCGGGCGAGCAACTGCCTCCGGCCGATGCCATCGTCGACCCCAACCTCGATGGTGATGCTTTCCCGAGCAAGGCGCTGGCCGGTGTCGGCGTGATCTTCTACGTGCTGATGGCGCTGCGGCGGCATCTGCGCGAACGGGGCGCGTTCGCCGACCGGCCCGAGCCGGACCTGCTGGCCCTGCTGGACCTGGTCGCGGTCGGCACCGTCGCCGATCTGGTCGCACTGGACGACAACAACCGCGCACTGGTCGCCGCCGGCCTGCGCCGCCTGCGCGCCGGCAAGGGCTGCATCGGGCTGCGCGCCCTGATCGAAGCCAGCGGCCGCGATGCGCGGCGGCTGACCGCCAGCGACATTGGCTTCGCGCTGGGGCCGCGCCTGAACGCCGCCGGGCGGCTGGAAGACATGGCGCTGGGCATCGAACTGTTGCTGACCGAGGACGCCACGCAGGCGCGCGAAATCGCCGCGTTGCTGGAGGAAATCAACAGCGAGCGCCGCGCGGTGCAGCAGCTGATGACCGACGACGCCGAGCTGGCGGTGTCGCGCGCCTTGCTCGCCGACGACGGCCAGCGCCCGGTCGCAGCCTGTCTGTTCGACGCCGAATGGCATCCCGGCGTGGTCGGTCTGGTCGCCTCGAAGATGAAGGACCGGCTGCACCGCCCGGTGATCGCCTTCGCCCCGGCCGAGCCCGGTGCGGTGATGCTGCGCGGCTCGGCGCGCTCGATTCCCGGTTTCCACATCCGTGATGCGCTGGCGGCGGTCGATGCGCGCCATCCCGGCCTGATCGAAAAATTCGGCGGCCACGCGATGGCCGCGGGCATGAGCCTGCCGCTGGAGCGGTTGGATGCCTTCCGTCGTGCATTCGAGCAACAGGTAACGGCGACGCTGGACCCGGCGCTGCTGCAACAGCAACTGCTCAGCGACGGCGAACTGACCGTCGCCGAACTGGATTTCCAGCATGCCGAAGCGCTGCGTCTGGCCGGGCCGTGGGGGCAGGGCTTCCCCGAACCCTTGTTCGACGGCCACTTCGAAGTGCTGAAGTGGCGCGTGTTGAAGGACCGTCATTTGAAACTGGAACTGCGCCTGCCGGGCATGGCCGCGCCGCTGAACGCCATCCACTTCGGCGGCTGGACCGGCAACGAGCCGGGCCGCCACGTGCGCCTTGCCTATCGGCTGGTCAGCGACGACTACCGCGGCGGCGGCGCGATCCAGTTGATCGTCGAGCATTGCGAAGCGGTGTGACGCCCACGGGATGACGTGCTGGCCAACGATCGGCTCAACCTCGGATCGTCAGGGGCGACGGCTTTCGCTTGAGGCCAAACAGGGGTCGCAGCCAGCCGATGCGGCGGATCAGGCATTCGTGCAACAGCAGGCAGCCGGCAACCGTGCCCCCGACCACCAGCGAGGCTTCGAGGACCGCACCAAGCTTCATCGGCATCAGCCAGTAGGCGAGGGCGACGATCAGGGTCTGGTGCAGGATGTACCAGGAGAACACCGCCTCGCTGGCGTAGGGGAGCCAGCGGAACGGGCGGTCGAGCAGGACGCGGCCCCAGCCGAAGATCGCCAGCAGCGCCATCCATGTATAGGTGGCGCGGGCGATGCGCTCGATCGTGTACCACGGGACGGGACGTGCCCATTCCGGCAGCGGCCCGGCCGGCGGGTGATGGCCGGCCCAGCGCAGGCCGAGTTCCACGCCGATCGCCACCACCGCCACCACCAGCGTTCGCCAGCGCAGCCGCCGCACCCAGTTCCAGAATCCTGCGCGGGTCGCCAGCACGTAGCCCAGCAGGAACAGCGGCAGCGATTCCGCATGCACGACCCAGTCATCCAACAGGGCATGGGTTTCCTCGAAATGCGGCGCCAGCCAAAGGCGGATGCCAAGCAGCCACAGGATCGGCAACACCAGCAGCAGGATGGCCGATAGCCCCTGTGGCTCGGCATTCCCGATACGTTCCCGCAGCCATCGCAGCAGCGGCACGGCAGCCAGCAACAGCAGGGTGTAAGGCAGCAGGTAGGCCAGGTACCACAGGTGGTTCCAGGTCGGCGTAAGCATGCATTGGCCGGCGCGGCAGAGCCCGTGGGTGAGGTAGAGCGTGTAGAAGTGCGCGAAGCTGCCGGTGTAGCCGTATTGCGCGATGATCTGGAAGAAGGTCTGCGGCGGCACCACCACCAGCATCCCGAACGCCAGCGGCAGCAGCAGGCGCAGGCTGCGCGATCCGGCGAAGTGCCATCGGCGGCCTTCGATCCCCGCCAGGCCGAGGGCGATGCCGGAGATCATGAACAGCAGCGGCATCCGCCAGCGGTTCAGCGCGATCATCGGGTACTGCAGCCATTCGGCCTGATACGTGCTCTTGATGTGGAAGTCCCAGTCGGCCACATGGACCATCGCCGAGTGGTAGAGGATCAGCAGGGAGAAGGCGATGACGCGCAGGGCGTCGATGTCGTGGCGGCGTTGCATGCGGCCGGGCCGGTAGCGGGGATGCCGCCAGCGTTCGTGTTCGCGGGCTGTCCTGCCAGCGGGAAGTGACCGTGCGATACGGGTTTGGGACAAGCCGTGGATTCGAGGGACGAGCCGGGGATGGGGGGCGAAGCCCAGACCCTACAATGCGCGGATGGATGCGACTCCCCCGACCCTCTACCAACGCTACCAACCGTGGCGGCGCTCCTTCGAGATCGGGTTCTGGGTTGCCCAGTACCTCGTCGGCGCGCTGGCCAACAGCATCACCGTGAACATGGACGTGCGCCGGGGGCATCTGGATTTCAGCGTCTGGCAGCCGGCGGTATGGGAAACCAGCTCCGCCGTGACGGCGCTGGCGCTGGTGCCGGCCGTGGTCTGGTTCACCCGCCGCTTCCCGTTGCATCTGGATGACTGGCGGCGGCTGTTGCCGCTGCACCTGCTGGGCAGCCTGGCCTGGTCGGCCCTGCACGTGGCCGGGATGGTGGTGATCCGCAAGCTGGCCTATGCCAGCGTCGGCGACAGCTACGATTTCGGATCGTGGTGGCGCGAGTCCGGTTACGAATACCTGAAGGACGTGCGCTCCTACGCCGGCATGGTGCTGACCATCGAGGGCTACCGCCTGCTGCTGCGCCGCCTGCAGGGTGAGGCCATGCTGCTGTCGCTGCCCGACGAGGGCCCGCCGGTGGAGCCGGTGGATCGCCCCGAGCGCTTCCTGGTGCGCAAGCTCGGCCGCGAGTTCCTGATCGCCGCCAACGACATCGAATGGCTGCAGGCGGCCGGCAACTACGTCAACCTGCGGGTACGCGGCCACGACTACCCGCTGCGCAGCACCATCGCCGGCATCGAGGCGCGGCTCGCCCCGGAGCGCTTCGTGCGCATCCACCGCAGCTACATCGTCAACCTCGCGCAGGTGGCCTCGATCGAGCCGCTGGACAGCGGCGACGCCCGCATCCACCTGCGCGATGCCACCGTGCTGCCGTGCAGCCGCCGTTACCGGGCCGGACTGCGCGCGCGGGGAGGTACCGAATAGACCGGGGAGGGGCAGCCAGCGGGCCGGGAGGCAGGGGGGCGACTTGGGTATGCCGGTCGAAGTATGTATAATTCATGCATACTTTTGAGAGCCGTGCGATGGAAGCCACCGTAGCCGAACGCGGGCAGATCACCCTGCCCAAGGCCGTGCGCGACGCGCTGGGCCTGACCAAGGGCACGCTGCTGAAGGTCGAACTGGACGGCAGCCGCATCATCCTGCGCAAGAGCGTGGACGACGCCATTTCCCGTGCCCGCGGCAAGTTCGCACTGGATGGCTTCGAGTCCGCGGAAGCCGCCGTGCGCACCGTCCGCGACGAGGCCGGCGACGCATGATCGCCATCGACTCGGCAGTGCTGATCGAGCTGCTCAGCGACGGGGCGCGCGCCGACGCGGTGGAGTCCTGCCTGCGGCAGGCGCTGGTCGGCGGCCGCGTGGTCGTCTGCGGCACCACGCTGGCCGAGATCTGCGCCTCGCTGCGCGGTGGCGCGCAGGTGCAGGAGGCGCTGGAGGAAATGGGCATCCATTTCAGCCCGCTGGAAGCCAAATCCGCGTTGCGCGCGGGCGAGATGCACCGCCGCCACCGCCAACGCAATGCCGGTGACACCCGCCGCATCGACGATTTCATGGTCGGCGCCCACGCGATGCTGCAATGCGACGGCCTGATCACCTGGAACGACACGTTTTACCGCGACTACTTCAAGGGCTTGAAGCTGATCGTGCCGCAAGCCTAGCCCCATCCTTTACCTGTCCGTACCCCCCGGGAGTTGTCATGTTGGAAGCCTACCGCCACCACGTAGCCGAGCGCGCCGCCCTCGGCATCCCGCCGCTGCCGCTGTCCGCACAGCAGACGGCCGACGTCATCGAGCTGCTGAAGAACCCGCCGGCCGGCGAGGCCGAGTTCCTGCTCGACCTGCTCACCCACCGCGTGCCGGCCGGCGTCGATGACGCCGCCAAGGTCAAGGCCTCGTACCTGGCCGCCATCGCCTTCGGCAGCGAGAAGAACGCGCTGATCAGCCGCGCCCGCGCCACCGAACTGCTGGGCACCATGCTCGGCGGCTACAACGTCGCCCCGCTGATCCAGCTGCTCGACGATGCGGACGTGGGCACCATCGCCGCCGACGCGCTGAAGAACACCCTGCTGGTGTTCGACGCCTTCCACGACGTGGAAGAAAAGGCCAAGGCCGGTAACGCCAACGCCAAGGCCGTGCTGCAAAGCTGGGCCGATGCCGAGTGGTTCACCGGCAAGCCGGAAGTGCCGCAGAGCCTGACCATCACCGTGTTCAAGGTGCCGGGCGAGACCAACACCGACGACCTGTCGCCGGCCCCGGACGCCACCACCCGCCCGGATATCCCGATGCACGCGCTGGCGATGCTGAAGAACGCGCGCCCGGACGCCCCGTTCCAGCCGGAGGAAGATGGCAAGCGCGGCCCGATCCAGCAGATCCTCGACCTGAAGGACAAGGGCCACCTGGTCGCCTACGTCGGCGACGTGGTCGGCACCGGCTCCTCGCGCAAGTCGGCCACCAACAGCGTGCTGTGGTGGACCGGCGATGACATCCCGTACATCCCCAACAAGCGCGCCGGCGGCGTGTGCCTGGGCGGCAAGATCGCGCCGATCTTCTACAACACGATGGAAGACGCCGGCGCGCTGCCGATCGAGCTGGACGTGTCGCAGATGAACCACGGCGACGTGGTCGAGCTGCGCCCGTACGAAGGCAAGGCGCTGAAGAACGGCGAAGTGATCGCCGAATTCCAGGTCAAGTCCGACGTGCTGTTCGACGAAGTGCGCGCCGGCGGCCGCATCCCGCTGATCATCGGCCGCGGCCTGACCGCCAAGGCGCGCGAGGCCCTCGGCCTGCCGGTCACCGAGCTGTTCCGCCTGCCGGTGCAGCCGGCCGACACCGGCAAGGGCTACTCGCTGGCGCAGAAGATGGTCGGCCGCGCCTGCGGCCTGCCAGAAGGCAAGGGCATGCGCCCGGGCACCTACTGCGAGCCGAAAATGACCTCGGTGGGTTCGCAGGACACCACCGGCCCGATGACCCGCGACGAGCTGAAGGACCTGGCCTGCCTCGGCTTCTCGGCCGACCTGGTGATGCAGTCGTTCTGCCACACCGCCGCCTACCCGAAGCCGGTGGACGTGAAGACCCACCACACCCTGCCGGAGTTCATCTCCACCCGCGGCGGCATCTCGCTGCGCCCGGGCGACGGCGTGATCCACAGCTGGCTCAACCGCATGCTGCTTCCCGATACCGTCGGCACCGGCGGCGACAGCCACACCCGCTTCCCGATCGGCATCTCATTCCCGGCCGGCTCCGGCCTGGTCGCCTTCGCCGCCGCCACCGGGGTAATGCCGCTGGACATGCCGGAAAGCGTGCTGGTGCGCTTCAAGGGCCAGCTGCAGCCGGGCGTGACCCTGCGCGACCTGGTCAACGCCATCCCGCTGTACGCGATCAAGCAGGGCTTGCTGACCGTGGCCAAGGCCGGCAAGAAGAACATCTTCTCCGGCCGCATCCTCGAGATCGAGGGCCTGCCGGACCTGAAGGTGGAGCAGGCGTTCGAGCTGTCCGACGCCTCGGCCGAGCGCTCGGCCGCCGGCTGCAGCGTGCGCCTGAACAAGGAACCGATCATCGAGTACCTCAACAGCAACATCGTGCTGCTGAAGAACATGATCGCCGAGGGCTATGCCGACGCCCGTTCGCTGGCACGCCGCATCGAGAAGATGGAAGCGTGGCTGGCCGACCCGCAGTTGCTGGAGCCGGATGCCGACGCCGAATACGCCGCGGTCATCGAGATCGACCTGGCCGACGTGCATGAACCCATCGTGGCCTGCCCGAACGACCCGGACGACGTGAAGACCCTGTCCGAAGTGGCCGGTGCGCAGATCGACGAAGTGTTCATCGGTTCGTGCATGACCAACATCGGCCACTTCCGCGCCGCCGCCAAGCTGCTGGAAGGCAAACGCGACCTGCCCACGCGCCTGTGGATCGCGCCGCCGACCAAGATGGACGCCAGCGAGCTGACCAAGGAAGGCCACTACGGCACCTTCGGCAACGCCGGCGCGCGCACCGAGATGCCGGGCTGCTCGCTGTGCATGGGCAACCAGGCGCAGATCCGCGAAGGCTCCACCGCGATGTCCACCTCGACCCGCAACTTCCCCAACCGTCTGGGCCGCAATACCAACGTGTACCTGGGTTCGGCCGAACTGGCGGCGATCTGCGCGCGCCTGGGCCGCATCCCGACCAAGGAGGAGTACATGGCCGACATCGGCGTGATCAACGCCAACGGCGCGGAGATCTACCGCTACATGAACTTCGACCAGATCGAGGAATACAAGGAAGTGGCGGACACCGTCGCCGCCTGAGGCCGGTAACCAAGCCCCTGTACTCCCACACAACAACGCCCGGCCCAGCCGGGCGTTGTTGTATCCGCTTCCCTGATCGCCCTCGCATTCCCGTAGGAGCGCACTTCAGTGCGCGATGAAGCTCTCCCGGGAAAATCCAATCGCGCACTGAAGTGCGCTCCTACGGTAAATCTGGTGCCCAGATTCAGCGATTCGGGTCCCGCTCCGGGCTTGGCCGCTTCAGCAGTTTGCGTTGCAGCGAGCGGCGGTGCATGCCGAGCAGGCGCGCGGCGGCGGATATGTTGCCGCCGGTTTCGTGCAGGGCCTGCTGGATGTGTTCCCACTGCAGGCGGCTGATCGGGGTCATCGCGTCGGGAGGTTCGACCTCCTCGTGCTCCTCGCCGCCGTCCTCGTCGGTTTCGCCGAGGGCGCGCAGGATCATCTGTACCGTCGCCGGCTTGGGCAGGTAGTCGTCGGCCCCGAGCTTGATCGCCTCCACCGCGGTGGCGATCGAGGCGTAGCCGGTGACCAGCAGGATGCGCATGTCCGCGCGCAGTTCACGCAGCGGCTGGATCAGCGCCAACCCGGATTCGCTGCCCAGCTTCAGGTCGATCAGGGCGAAGGCCGGCGGCGCCTGCGTGGCTTGCTCCAGTGCGCTGGCGATGTCGTGGGCGGTGACGGTCTCGATCTCGCGCCGGGCGAGGCTGCGTTGCAGGGTGCGCAGGTACAGCGGGTCGTCATCGACCAGCAGGCCGTGGGTGGGCAGATCGGTCATGCGTTCGCTTCCAGGTTGGCAAGGGGCAGGCGGAAGCCGACGCGGGTGCCGCGGCCTTCGGCCGGGCGCATCCACAACTCGCCATGCAGTCGTTCGATGGTGGCATGCGACAGCGCCAGGCCCACGCCCATGCCGTGGGTCTTGCCGCTGTTGAACAGGGTGCCGGGCAGGGCGGCCTGGTTGGCGTTGAAGCCGGGGCCGTAGTCGCGCACCTCGCCGTGCAGCTGGCCGTCGTGCAGGCGGATGTCGAGGTCCACTTGCGCCTGCCCGGCCTGTTCGCCGGCATCGGCGGCGTTGTTCAGCAGCACCTGCAGCAGGTGGCCGACGCTGGCGTCCAGCGTCAGTTGCAGCGGTGCGTCGGCGTTGCGCTGCAGCTGGACGGTCGGCCGCACCAGCCGCCATTGCTCCAGCACGTTGCCGATGGTGGTGCGGGCGCGGTTGCGCGCGCCTTCGGCCGGCGCGGCCAGCGCCAGCACCCGCTCGCGGCATTGCACCAGCAGTCCGCTCAGGGTTTCCAGGTCGTCGCGCAGTTCGGGGGTGTCGGCGCATTGCTCGGCGATGTCGTCGGTGAGCAGGGTCATCGTCGCCAGCGGCGTGTTGAGCTCGTGCGCCACCGAGGCGGCGTGGGTGGCAAGGGCGACGATGCCTTCGTTGCGGACGAAGCGCTCGCGCAGCAGCGCCAACTGGTTCTCGCGCTCGCGCAATGCCGCGGCCAGCCGCGTGGCGAACACCAGCACGACCACGCTGGACAGCAGGAAGTTGGTCGCCGTGCCCCACAGCAGCAGGTGCACCGTGTCGAGGTGGCCGCCATGCAGCGGCCGCCCGAATGCCGCGCTCGCCGCATAGCCGGCCACGCAGGTGGCGGCCACCGCATGGGTCCAGCGCCGGGGCAGGGCGAGGGCGGCCAGCGCGATCAGGATCAGGAACAGCGAGCCGAACGGATTGGCGATGCCGCCGCTCCAACCCACCATCCAGGTCAGCATGATGACGTCGACGAGGATGTGGCCGAAGGCGGTCAGCGGCGCCGGGTTGCTGCCGTGCACGCGCAGCTGCACGTACAGGTTGAACAGCGCCAGCACGCAGACCCCGCTCCACAGCGGCAGTTGCGGCAGGTCCAGCCCCAGCAGCCAGGTGGCAATGACGATGGCGATGGCCTGGCCGGCGGTGGCGAGCCAGCGCAGGCTGCACAGGGTGCGCAGGAAGGAGGTGTCCGGGGAATCCATCCGCACATCGTATCGCTTGCGGCCCGCGCCGCGCGGGGTTCATGCCGCGGGCGCAGGCGGCGCGCTAAAATGCGCGTCATGCACGACGCCGTCACCCGCCCGACACCGCCCGCCGACGCCACCGCCTGGCCCCGCCGCATCACCCACGCCGTCGACATCGGCGGAGTGAAAGTGGGCGGCGGCCACCCGGTGGTGGTCCAGTCGATGACCAACACCGATACCGCCGACGTCGCCGCCAGCGTCAAGCAGGTGGCCGAACTGTGGCGCGCCGGTTCGGAAATGGTGCGGCTGACCGTCAACAACGCCGAGTCGGCCGCGGCCATCCCGCGCATCGTCGAGAAGCTGCGGATGATGGGCGTGGAGGTGCCGCTGATCGGTGATTTCCACTACAACGGCCACCAGCTGCTCGCCGGCGAGCCGGCCTGCGCCGAGGCGCTGGCCAAGTACCGCATCAACCCCGGCAACGTCGGCTTCGGCAAGAAGCGCGACACCCAGTTCGCGCAGTTGATCGAGTTCGCGATCAAGTACGACAAGCCGGTGCGCATCGGCGCCAACTGGGGCTCGCTGGACCAGTCGCTGGCGGCGAAGCTGATGGACGAGAACAGCCGCCTTGCGCAGCCGCTGGACGCCGCGCGCGTGCTGCGCGAGGCCCTGATCCGCTCGGCGCTGGATTCGGCGCATACCGCGGTCGAACTGGGCCTGCCACGCGAGCGCATCGTGCTGTCGGCCAAGGTCAGCGGCGTGCAGGAACTGATCGCGGTGTACCGCGACCTCGCCAGCCGTTCCGACTTCGCCCTGCATCTGGGCCTGACCGAGGCCGGCATCGGCAGCAAGGGCATCGTCGCCTCGTCGGCGGCGCTGGCGGTGCTGCTGCAGGAAGGCATCGGCGACACCATCCGCATCTCGCTGACGCCCGAACCCGGCCAGCCGCGCACGCAGGAAGTCATCGTCGCGCAGGAGTTGCTGCAGACCACCGGCCAGCGTGCGTTCACGCCGATGGTCACCGCCTGCCCGGGCTGCGGCCGCACCACCTCCGAATTCTTCCAGGAGCTGGCGAAAGTGGTGCAGAACCACGTGCGCGAGAAGATGCCGGTGTGGCGCGTCAGCCACCCCGGCGCGGAGAACATGACGCTGGCGGTGATGGGCTGCGTGGTCAACGGCCCCGGCGAATCGCGGCAGGCCAACATCGGCATCTCGCTGCCCGGCACCGGCGAGGCACCGGCCGCGCCGGTGTTCGTCGATGGCGAAAAGAAAGTGACATTGCGGGGCGAAAACATCGCGCAGGAGTTCGTGGCGCTGATCGACGACTACGTCGAGACGCGCTATGCGCGCCACGCCGGCTGAGTCGCGCCGCGAGGCCGCCGGCCTGCGCGACTGGCTGGCCCACAACGCATGGCGCATCGCCGTGCTGTTCGTCGGCCTGCTGCTGCCGCTGGCCGGCTTCGTGGTGATCGCCGGGGACATCCACGAAGCCGAAGCGCTGCATTTCGACGATGCGCTGCTGTGGCGCATGCGCGGGCTGGCATCGCCGCAACTGGACGCCTTCTTCGTGCTGGTGTCGAAGCTGGGCTACCAATGGGGCGTGATTCCGCTGGACGTGCTGGTCGTGGCGCTGCTGGCGTGGCAGCGGCATTGGCGCAATGCCCTGTTCGCCGCCACCGCCTTCGCCGGCTCGGCGGTGCTGAACCTCGGCAGCAAGCAGTTGTTCCAGCGCGAGCGGCCGAGCCTGTGGGAATCGATCGCGCCGGAGAGCACCTTCAGTTTCCCCAGCGGGCACGCGATGGGCTCGATGACGCTGGCCGCCACCGTGGCGTTTCTGGCCTGGCCCACGCGCTGGCGCTGGCCGGCGTTGCTGGGCGCCGCGCTGTTCGTGCCGCTGGTCGGGCTGTCGCGCGTCCACCTGGGCGTGCATTACCCCTCCGACATCCTCGGCGGCTGGTGCGCGGCGCTGGTATGGGTCTGCGGCGTGCACGCCTTGATGTACCGCCGCCGCTGGTCGCCGGCGCTCGCGACGCACTGACTCCCGCGCGGCTTGTGCCGCCCGTCCATCATCCCCATGCTGGTGCCATGACCGACAACGCCCTTGCCCTCGCCGAATCCCGCCTGCTGCTGCCCGCCGGGCTGGACGCCAACCGCCTCGAACGCACCTTCGGCACCCTGCTGGGGCCGGGCATCGACTTCGGCGACCTGTATTTCCAGCATTTGCGGCGCGAGAGCTGGAGCGTGGAGGACGGCATCGTCAAGGACGGCGCGCACTCCATCGAGCAGGGCGTGGGCGTGCGCGCCATCGCCGGCGAGAAGACCGGCTTCGCCTATTCCGACGACATCCAGCCGGCGGCACTGCTGGCCGCGGCGCAATCGGCGCGGGCGATCTCGCGCGACGGCGGCACCTGCAACGCCAATGCGCTGGTGCGCGGCAACGGCCGCGCCCTGTACCCGGCGCTGGACCCGGTGGACGGCCTCGGCAACGAGGCCAAGGTCAAGGTGCTCAAGCGCCTGGACCGCTACCTGCGCGCGGCCGACCCGCGCGTGCAGCAGGTGATGGTGAGCCTGTCCGGCGGCGTCGATACGGTGCTGGTCGCGCGCAGCGATGGCGTGCTGGCCGCTGACGTGCGGCCGCTGGTGCGCTTGAACGTGCAGGTCATCGTCGAGCAGGACGGCCGCCGTGAATCCGGCTATGCCGGCGGCGGCGGCCGCTATGGCTACGAGGAGCTGTTCGCCGGCGAGCGCCCCGAGGCCTTCGCCCGCGAAGCGTTGCGCCAAGCGCTGGTCAACCTTGAAGCAATCCCGGCGCCGGCCGGGGTGATGCCGGTGGTGCTGGGCCCGGGCTGGCCCGGCGTGCTGCTGCACGAGGCGGTCGGCCACGGCCTGGAGGGCGACTTCAACCGCAAGGGCACCAGCGTCTATGCCGGCCGCATCGGCGAGCGGGTGGCGTCGCCGGGCGTGACCATCGTCGACGACGGCACCCTCGATGGCCGCCGCGGCTCGCTGAACATCGACGACGAAGGCACCCCGAGCCAGTGCACCACGCTGATCGAGGACGGCATCCTGGTCGGCTACATGCAGGACACGCTCAACGCGCGGCTGATGGGCGTGGCGCCCACCGGCAACGGCCGCCGCGAGTCGTTCGCGCACATGACCATGCCGCGCATGACCAACACCTACATGCGCGCCGGCACGCACGACCCGCAGGAGATGATCCGCTCGGTGAAGAAGGGCCTGTACGCGGTCAACTTCGGCGGCGGCCAGGTCGACATCACCAGCGGCAAGTACGTGTTCTCCGCGACCGAGGCCTACCTGATCGAGGACGGCAGGGTCACCGCGCCGGTGAAGGGCGCCACCCTGATCGGCAACGGCCCGGAAACCATGCAGAAGGTGCGCATGGTCGGCAACGACCTGGCGCTGGACGAGGGCGTGGGCATCTGCGGCAAGGACGGGCAGAGCGTGCCGGTGGGCGTGGGCCAGCCGTCGCTGCTGATCGACGGGCTTACCGTGGGTGGTACGCAGGCATAGTCCGGCCGCTGGCCGGCATCGTCGGGACATTGGCAGATGCAAGGTTGCCGGCCAGCGGCCGGCAAGACCGCCTCGCTTCGCATGACGCATCCATACCATCGCAGGTTGGGGTTACATCCCCGACATGGGGCCGCGCCTGAAAGATATCCGTCGGGGGTGTAACCCCGACCTACGATGGTGAGCGCGAGGCCTGATCGGGTAGTGGCCGGCTGCGCCAGCAGGGTCAGCCGGCATCTGCCGCCAGCGCGGCCAGTTCGCGGGACAGCCGCTCGCGCAGTTCTGCACCCTGCAAGCGCGGCAAACGGGCCAACGGCAGGTCATGACCGATCCGGCGCGCGACCTCCAGACCGATCAGGTAACCACCGCGCGCCGGCCACGGCCCGGTAGCACCCGCGCTGAAGAAACGCAGCGCATCGGCTTCCTGCGTGGAATCCAGCACCGCGAGGATCGCCGCGGCCAGTCCGCGGCGCGTGGCGGCGTCGGCATCGGCCAGATGGACGTCGTCGAGCAGCACATGCAGCAGCGCCGCATCGGGATTGAGCCGCTCGCTCACGTAGCTCGCCACACCTTCGGTCCACAGCATGGCGTATACCGGCGGCGCCGGATCCAGCATCACCTCCGGCGCGACCTGGGACTGGTAGAGATGGAAGGATTCGTGGTCCAGGAAGACCGCCAGATCCGGCGAGGTGCCGTGGTAGCGCACCAGTCCATCGGCGCCGATGAACAGCGGCAACTGCCCGTCACCGGGTTCGAGGTGGCCGTCGAAGGCGAACAGCGATGGCAGCAGGTAGATCGGGGCGCGGGTGTGGTCGAAATCCGGAAAGGCTTCGGCGAAGCGCTCGGCGTGCGCCGCATGGATGGCGGGAAAGTCGGCGACGATCCGCTGTACGTCGGCGGCCATTGCGTCGAAATCGGGCAGCCAGCGGGCGATGCGCTCGGGGCGGGGCTTCAGGCCGGCAGCAGCGTAGATGTCGTGGTGCGGCGCGAAGAAGCTGTCATGCAGGGCCTGCACGCGGTCAGCCGCACCTTCGGCCCGGGCATAGGCATGCCAGAAGTCGGGCATCAGATCGACGTAGCCGGCATCCATCGGCGCCTTGCCGCTGGCGACACCGGCGCGGACCAGTGGCAGGTGCAGGGCGGTACCGGCAAGGGCGGCCAGCAGGAAGGATCGTCGTGTGGGCATGCTACCTCCGGGCGGTGGAAAGCGGGAACGGCAATAGGCCGCCATGTATCGACGTCGGGCTGGCCCTGTCCCCGCAGCAGGTCAATCGCGCCCGTCGCCCTCGTTGGCGCCATCCAGGTCGACAAACGCATCGGCCGCTTCCTCGTCCAGATCGTCCGCGACCACGGTCTGCGCCGGCAGCATCAGCTCGCGCAGCACTTGGTAAATCTCGCGAAACGCGCGCGGCGGCTTGTTCTTCGCCTTTTCCGCCAGCGCATTGCGCACCAATGTGCGCAGTTGCTGGCGGTCGGCTTGCGGGTATTCGTCCAACAATTCGGCCAGCGCCGCGTCGCCTTCGACCAGCAAACGCTCACGCACGTGCTCGATGCGATGCATCAGCGCCACCGCGCGCTTGGAGGTTTCGCTGTTGGCTTCCAATGCGTCGCGGATGGCTTCCAGCACGGCGTCGTCCTCGCGCCGCATCTGCTTGGCCAGGAACGCCAGCTGGCGCTTGCGCGCGCCATGCGCGGTGATGCGCTTGCTGTACTCGATGTGCTCCAGCAGGTCCTCGGGTATCGGCAGGCGCGCCAGCTGCGCGGCGGTCAGCACCACCAGTTTCTCGCCCAGCGCCAGTACCTCCAGCGCCTCGCGCCGATTCTGGCTGCGACTCTCGCTGAAAAATTCGCCGGTTTCCTCGTCGCGTCCGCGCATTGCCTTGTTACTCGATTAAAGTTCACGTGTTACCCGAATGCCGCTGTCGAAAGCCCCTCTCCCTTCGGGAGAGGGGGTGGGGTGAGGGTACGGGCGAAGCCTCGCGCTGTTTGGCTGCATGAGGCTCCGCCCGTACCCTCATCCGCCCCTTCGGGGCACCTTCTCCCGATGGGAGAAGGAAAAGCTGGCTTCGGCTGGAATCTTGAAAGGATAAAGCATTGAACACCCCGACCACCGAAACCCGCGCCACCGACGACAGCCTGCAACGGCTGGAGCTACTGGCCGGCATCTCGCAGCGGCTGCTGGAAAAGGCCCGCGCGCTGGGCGCCAGCCAGGCCGAAGTCAGCTGCAGCGAAGACCGCGGCATGGATGTGAACGTGCGCCTGGGCGAGGTCGAAACCGTCGAATCCACCCACGACCGCGGCATCGCCGTCACCGTCTATTTCGGCCAACGCAAGGGCAGCGCCAGCACCGCCGACCTGCAGGAAACCAGCCTCGACGCCACCGTCGCCCAGGCCTGCGCCATCGCCCGCCATACCGAGGACGACCCGGCCGCCGGGCTGGCCGATGCCGCGCTGATGGCGCGCGAATTCCCCGATCTGGACACGTGGCACCCGTGGGAACTGGACGCACGCCATGCGGTCGACCTGGCACTGGCCTGCGAAGCGGCCGGACGCGAGGCCGACACCCGCATCGGCAATTCCGACGGGGCCTCGGTGGCGACCGCGCAGAGCCTGTCGGTCTATGCCAATTCGCACGGTTTCATCGGCCGCGAACGCAGCAGCCACCATTCCATCGGCTGCGCGCTGATCGCCGGGCAGGGCGATGGCATGCAGCGCGACGGCTGGTACAGCAGCGCGATCGCCCGTGCCGACCTGCAGGACCCGCAGGCCATCGGCCGGCGCGCGGCCCAGCGCACCGTCGCCCGCCTGCAGCCGCGCTCGCTGCCAACCGGGCAGGTGCCGGTGCTGTTCGCCGCCGAGGTGGCGCGCTCGCTGGTCGGCCACCTGCTGTCGGCCGTTTCCGGCGGTGCGCTGTACCGCCGCGCCAGCTTCCTGCTCGACAGCGTCGGCACGCGGTTGTTCCCGGAGTGGTTCGCCATCGACGAGCAACCGCTGCTGCGTCACGGTCTGCGCTCGACCGCGTTCGACGGCGAGGGCGTGGCCACCCGCGATTCGGCACTGGTGACCAGCGGCGTGCTGCAGCGTTACGTGCTGGGCAGCTATTCGGCGCGCAAGCTGGGCCTGCACACCACCGCCAATGCCGGTGGTGTGCATAACCTGAAGGTGACCGCCAATGCCGGCGACCTGCCATCGCTGTTGTCCGGCATGGGCAGCGGCCTGCTGGTCACCGAGCTGATGGGGCAGGGCGTCAATGGCGTGACCGGCGACTACTCGCGCGGCGCGGCCGGGTTCTGGATCGAGAACGGGCAGGTGGCCTATTCCGTGGACGGCGTCACCATTGCCGGCAACCTGAAGCAGATGTTCGCCGGCATCGAGGCGGTGGGCAGCGACGTCGATCCGCGCTCGCATGTCGCCACCGGCTCGATATTGATCGGAAAGATGACCGTGGCGGGCAACGATTGAAGTATTCTTTCGCTGCTGCGGAACCAGCATGATCGGTACGCGGGAGATTGCAGTTCACCACCCACATACGGACCAACAGAAAAAGGGGAGTTTCATGAGCGATTTCGACAACCTCACCACGCCGCCGCCGGCACCGGAGGGTGAGGTGCCGCAGGACCAGCGCACTCCAGCAATGCTCGCGCATATCCTCGGCATTTTCACCGGCTTCATCGGCTCGCTGATCATCTGGCTGATCAACAAGGACAACCAGAACAAGTCATTCGTCATCGATCAGGCCAAGGAAGCACTGAATTTCCAACTTACGTTGCTTTTGGCGGGAATCGCGCTGGGTATCATTGGCGGCATTCTCGGCTTCATCGTGGGACTGGTATTGGGGCCGCTCGCTATCGTCGTGGTTGGCTTGGTTTGGTTGCTGGCGATTGCCATCGGCATTGGCAATCTCATTTTCTGCATCCTGGCCGCGATGAAGGCCAACAACGGCGAAGCCTACCGCTACCCGTTCGCGCTGCGCCTGATCAAGTAATCCAGCGGCAACGCGAAAACGAAGGCCCGGGATTTTTCCCGGGCCTTTTTCGTTCACGGCTTTCTGCTTGTGCTTTTGCAGGAGCGACGTCAGTCGCGACCGGAGCTTCACCGGAAAAGCTTCGTCGCGACTGACGTCGCTCCTGCAAATGCGGAAGCAAATGCATGAAACGAAGCCCCGTTTCCGGGGCTTCGTTTCGCATGCGGATCAGCCGCCGCGCGGGCCGCCACGGCGATTGCCGCCACCCGGCGGACGGCCACCGGGGCCGCCACTCGGGCGGTTGCCGCCGCGCGGGCCACCCGGGCCACGATTGCCGCCGCCGGGACGACCGCCCGCCGGGCGCGCGCCATACGGACTGAACGCCGGTGTGGCATGGTCGGACGGGAAGCTCGGGGCATTGCCCGGATGCCCATAGGGATGCTTGCGCTGGCCCTGCTGCGCACCGGCCGCGGCGCCGGGGCCGCGCCCCTTGCCCTGGCCTTGGCCCTGACCGGCGAAGCCGCCGCGGCTCTGGCCGCCACCGGCACCGGGCTTGCCACCCTTGCCTCCAACCGGACGGCCAGTGCCACGCGCGCCGGGACCGGCATTGCGGTGGCCGCTGGGGCCGGTGCTCACGCCCTCGGGCACGTACCAGGTACGGAATGCGGCCGGGTTGCCTTCCGGCAGGCTGCGGTCACCCTTGACCTTGCGCTGCTTGAACGGCTTCTGCGACTGCTTGGCCGCCGCTTCACCGCTGACGGTCAGGCCGCCCTTGAAGCCGCCCTTGCCGCGACCACGGCCGCGGTCTTCGCGCACGTTGTCGAAGCGCCGCAGCTCGCGGCCTTCGTCGGCGGTGTTGTGGCCGTTGACGTAGGCATTGCCGTGGCCGCCCTCGCGGCCGACGCGCACGGTGGTCTTGGCCGCCCTGCGCTGGCCGATCACCGGCTGCAGGGTCAGTGCCGAGGGCGTACCTTCCTCCAGCTTCAGTTCGGTGCGCAGTGCCTCGACCTGCGCGGCCGGCAGTTCCTGCGATTGCCCGCGCAGCAGCGGCTGCGGCAGGCTGACCTTGCCGTAGCGGGTGCGCTTGAGGCGGCTGACCTGGCAGCCCTGCGATTCCCACAGGCGGCGCACTTCGCGGTTGCGGCCTTCCTTGACCACCACGCGGAACCAGTCGTGCGAATCAGTACCGCCGATGCGCTCGATCTCGTCGAATTTGGCCGGGCCGTCCTCCAACGCCACGCCGCGGGCGAGGCGGTCGACGATGTTGTCCGGCACCTTCTCCTGGCCTTCCGGGGCACGCACGCGCACCACGTACTCGCGCTCGACCTCGAAGGACGGGTGCATCATCGCGTTGGCCAGCTCGCCGTCGGTGGTCAGCAGCAGCAGGCCGGTGGTGTTGATGTCGAGGCGGCCAATGGCGATCCAGCGGGCGCCCTTGAGCGTCGGCAGCGCCTCGAACACGGTCGGGCGACCTTCGGGGTCCTCGCGGGTGGTCACTTCGCCTTCGGGCTTGTTGTAGATCAACACGCGCGCCGGCTCGGTCAGCGCGCTGGCGACGAAGCTGCGGCCGTCGAGGTCGATCCTGTCGCCGCTCTTGACCGACATGCCGGTCTGCGCGACTTCGCCGTTGACCTTGACCAGGCCGTCGGCGATGCGCTGTTCCAGCGCGCGGCGCGAACCGAGGCCGGCCTGCGCCAGCACCTTGTGCAGGCGTTCTTCCAGCTTGGGCTGTTCGGCGGTGGCTTCGCGCTTGAGCGAGAGCTTGTTCAACGACAGCTTGCGGGGGGTGTCACTCATTCTATTTGGCTCCGGCCGGCATCTGTCTGCTCGGCCTCTGGTTCGGGATCGGCTTCGTCAACAGCCACGGTCGTCGTCGCGACGGCGTTGTTTCCGGTGTCTTCCACTTCCGCCGCGCGCTCTCCCGGCGCGGCGTCGGGTTCGCCCGTGGGGGCGGTGTTCGTATCGGCGTCTTCCGGCGTACCCGCGCCGGCGGCCAGCGGCGCGGCCGGCTGGCCGTCGTCGCCCAGCGGCAGCTGCGGTTCCAACTCGCCGATGTCGCGCAGTTCGGACAGCGGCGGTAGTTCGTCCAGCCGCTTCAGGCCGAAATAATCGAGGAAGCCGCGGGTGGTGCCGAACAGCGCCGGCCGGCCCGGCACGTCGCGGTGGCCGACCACGCGGATCCACTCGCGTTCTTCCAGCGCCTGGATGATGTTGCTGCTGACCGCCACGCCGCGCACCTGCTCGATCTCGCCACGGGTGATGGGCTGGCGATAGGCGATCAGCGCCAGCGTTTCCAGCGTGGCGCGGGTGTAGCGGGTCTTGCGCTCGGTCCACAGGCGGCTGACCCAGCCATGCACCTCGCGGGTGATCTGATAGCGGAAGCCCGAGGCGACCTCGACCAGTTCCACGCCGCGCCCGACGCAGGCCTCGCGCAGTTGCTCCAGGGCGCGCTCGATGCTGCCCGGCGGCGCCGGCTGCTCCTCCGGGAACAGCTCCTGCAGCTGCGCCAGCGTCAACGGCTGGCTGGACGCCAGCAGCGCGCCTTCGACGATGCGGTTTATCAGTGCTTGATCCATGCGTCGGATGTGTCGGGGGTGGGCTCAGGGTGCGTCGTTGTTGTCGAATTCGCCATCATCGAATTCGCTCGAAAACTGCAGTGGCGCGTTGGTGTTGCCGGAAGCCAGCGACTTCACGTAGATCGGCGCCAAAGGCTGCCGTTCACCCTGAACGTCGGGAGAGTGCTCCTGCACGATGTCCAGCAACTGCTCCTTGGCCAGCTCCAGCAGCGCCAGGAAGGTGACCAGCACGCCGAGCTTGCCTTCCTCGGCGGTGAACAGGCTTTCGAAACGGTGGAACCGGCCGTCCTCCAGCTGTTCCAGCACGTCGCCCATGCGCTGGCGCACGCTCAGCGCCTCGCGCTTGATCGCGTGGCCGCTGAACAACTCGGCACGCTTGAGCACGTCGTGCAGGGCCAGCAGCATTTCCTTCAGGTCCACCGGCGGCGGCAGCTTCACCGTGGCGCGGTCGGGCACGAAGGCATGCGCCAGCGTGGTGTCGCGGTCCTGCCGGGGCAGGGCGTCGATGTCCTCGGCGGCCTGCTTGAAGCGCTCGTACTCCTGCAGACGCCGCACCAGCTCGGCGCGCGGGTCGGCTTCCTCGCCGTCCTCGCTGGGCGGGCGCGGCAGCAGCATCCGCGACTTGATCTCGGCCAGCATCGCGGCCATCACCAGGTACTCGGCCGCCAGCTCGAAGCGCAGCTCCTGCATGACGTTGATGTACTCGACGTACTGCTTGGTGATCTCGGCCACCGGGATGTCGAGGATGTCCAGGTTCTGCCGGCGGATCAGGTACAGCAGCAGGTCCAGCGGGCCTTCGAAGGCGTCGAGGATGACTTCCAGCGCATCCGGCGGGATGTACAGGTCCTGCGGGATCTGCAGTACCGGCTGGCCATGCACTACCGCCAGCGGCATTTCCTGCTGCTGCGGAGCGGTGGGCGGCGCTGGCGGGTTCGCGACGGACGCGAGTTCGGAAGTCATCAGGGCGACATCGGGTGTTGCGAGCCTTTGTGTTCCGGGTTCCCGCCCGGAGCAGGTCCTGCCTTCAGCAATTGCGAATCGTGCGCACCGGCCGGCGCGCGTGCACATCAACAACGCGACATGCCGCTGGGTCATGCGGCAACGTCATCACGAGGAGGTCGTCATACGCAGGCCGGGGAGGGAGGCGGAGCGGTCGGACGGCGGTGGCCTTGCCTGCCGCCGCACCGGGCCGCTACGGGCCGGCTGCGTGCAATGCTGCAAAGAGTAATCGCCCCGGGCCGCCGGTGTCCAGCCTTGGCGCTAGACTGGCCGCCTTCGCATTCATCAGTGGCAAGGAGAGTGGACCGGTGTGGTACGTGATCGAAGGGCATGACGGCGAGCAGGTGCTGGCCGCGCGCATGCAGGCAAGGGCCGCCCACCTGGAACGGCTGCAGGCGCTGCTGGACGCGGGCAGGCTGCTGCTGGCCGGCCCGTGCCCGGCCATCGACGCCGAGGACCCTGGCGAGGCCGGCTTCAGCGGCAGCGTGGTGATCGCCAGCTTCGACGATCTGGCCGCCGCCCGCGCCTGGGCCGATGCCGACCCCTACGTCGCCGCCGGCGTCTACCACCGCGTGGACGTGCGCCCGTTCCGCAAGGTGCTGCCGTGAGCCGGGTGGAGCGGATCGAGGTAGCCCTGCGCGCGGCCTTCGCGCCGCAACGGCTGGAAGTGGAGGACGACAGCCACCGCCACGCCGGCCATGCCGGCGCACGCGACGGGCGCGGGCATTTCAACGTGAGCATCGTCAGCGAGGCCTTCGCCGGCAAGGCGCCGCTGGCGCGCCACCGCGCGGTCTACGCCGCTCTGGGCGAGATGATGCAGACCGATATCCATGCGCTGGCGATCAAGGCGCAGACCCCGGCGGAAGCGGGGAGCTGACTGCTGTCTCGTGGATGCGGGGCAAGCCCTGCATCCACGGTCCGCGAGAGAGACAGATTTGTCCTTGTCGGGACAAAATGCGTCCTCCTCGTGACTTCGGCATGTAACAAATCGTTTACAACTCGCGCTGGAAACGATTACAGTCGCCGCGACCCCGACTTGCAGAGGGCACAGCGGTGGCGAAACCGGCAATCACCATCAAGGACGTTGCCCGCGAGGCGAATGTCTCGGTCGCCACCGTGTCGCGCGCGCTCAACGGCCATGACAATGTCGCCGCGCCGGTGCGCCAGGCGGTGCTGGAGGTCGCCCGTCGGCTGCGCTACACCCCGCATGCCGCCGCGCGCAGCCTGAGCAGCCGCAGTACCCAGACCCTCGGCCTGGTGCTGCCGGACCTGCACGGCGAATTCTTTTCCGAACTGATGCGCGGCATCGACGGCGTGGCGCGCGCACATCGCCGGCATCTGCTGGTATCCAGCTACCACGGCAATCCGGAGCAGCAGGGTGCCGCGCTGCAGGCCATGCGCGGGCGGGTCGATGGCCTGCTGGTCATGTCACCGGGCACCGCCGCCCCCGGTTTCCTGGTGGACAACCTGCCGGCGCTGCCCACGGTGCTGATCAACACGCCGATGCCGGACGGGCAATACCCGGTATTCGGGATCGACGACCATGCCGGCGCGATGGCCATGACCCGCCATCTGCTCGACCTCGGCCACCGCCACATCGCCTTCATCGCCGGCCCCGACCACAACCACGATGCCCGCGGGCGCCTGCGTGGCTTCCGCGATGCGATGGCCGCGGCAGGCGCGGACGCGGAAGGCCGGGTGTTGCCTGGCGGCTTCGACGAGGCCTCCGGGCACCGTGCCGGGCTGGCGCTGCTGCAGGACGGGCCGCTGCCCGATGCGGTGTTCGCGGCCAACGACATGATGGCGCTCGGCTGCCTGTACGCCTTCAACCAGGCCGGGGTGAAGGTGCCCGCGCAGGTGGCGCTGGCCGGCTTCGACGATATCCCGCTGGCACGTTTCGTTCACCCGTCATTGACCACGATGCGGATCAGCATTGCCGATCTCGGCGAGCGGGCGACCTCGCACCTGCTGCAGTTGATCGACGAAGGCGCAGCAATGCCGCCCGTCTCCGCCGCGACGCTGGTTCCAACCCTGGTCACGCGCGACTCGACGGCTGTCCAGGGACCACCCTGAGCCGGTGCCCGCCACGGGCATCGCACCACCGAACCGAATGGCAGCCCCGCTGTCGCACCCGGAGAGCAGCACATGAACCGTCACACCACCCGCAAGCCCCGTCCGTCCCGCAAGCTGCTCAGCTGCGCGCTGGCCAGTTGCCTGCTGCTGGGCGCCGCACCCGCGTTCGCGCAAAGCACCAGCGCCACCATCCGCGGCCAGGTAATGGCCGATTCGGCGCCGGCCGGGCAAGCCCGGGTGACCGCCACCAACCTCGCCACCGGCCTGAGCCGCAGCGTGCAGAGCACGGCCAGCGGCAACTACGCGCTGGCCGGCCTGCCGCCGGGCACCTATCGCGTGGACGTCGAGGCCGGCGGCGCGAGCAGCAGCCAGAACGTCACCGTGCAGGTGGGCCAGACCGCGACCATGAACCTCGGCGTCGGCGGCATCGCCGAAAGCGGGCAGAGCGGGGCGGCCACCACGCTGGATGCGGTGCAGGTGACGGCGCAGGCGCCGATCGAGACCCGTACCTCGGAAATCGCTACCTACGTGACTGCGCGGCAGATCGACGCATTGCCGCAGAACACGCGCAACTTCCTCGCCTTTGCCGATACCGCACCGGGCGTGCAGTTCATCACCGATGCCAGCGGCAATACCCGCGTGCGCTCCGGCGCGCAAAGCGCCAATGCAGTCAACGTGTTCATCGATGGCGTCGGCCAGAAAAACTATGTCACCACCGGTGGCATCAGTGGCCAGGACACCAGCCGCGGCAATCCGTTCCCGCAATCGGCGATCGGCGAATACAAGGTCATTACCCAGAACTACAAGGCCGAGTACGACCAGTTGAGCAGTGCAGCGATCGTGGCGGCCACGCGCTCGGGCAGCAATGAATTCGAGGGCAGCTTCTTCTGGGACCACACCAGCACCGATTGGCGCTCGCGCAGCCGCTTCGAGCGGCGTGATGGCTCGACCAAGGCAGAAAGCAAACAGGAACAGTACGGCGTTTCATTCGGTGGCCCGATCATCCGCGACACGGCGCACTTCTTCGTTGCCTACGAGGCCAAGGAATACCTCACCCCGCGCACGTTCAACCTCGGCCGTGGCTATGCCCCGTCGCAGCTGCCTGCCGACCTGCAGGCGCAATATGGCACCGGCACTCATACCTCGCCGTTCAAGGAGGACCTGTACTTCGGCAAGATCGACTGGCTGTTCGGCGAGAACCACTACTTCGAGCTGACCGCCAAGTATCGCGACGAAAGTGAAACCATCCAGGTACAGGACCAGCGCCTGCCACTGGCGGCCACGCTCAACGAAAACAACGAAAAGCGCATCGACCTGCGCTACCAGTTCAGCACCTACAACTGGCTCAACGATGCGCATCTCACCCATGAGGATGCGTTCTGGAGCCCGCGGCCGGCCAACTTCGAGCCGGGCTATTTCCTGAGCGACGGCAACTGGTGGGACAGCATCGTCCGCAGCGGTGGTGGCGACAACTACCAGGACAAGGGACAAAAAGGCTGGTCGTTCCAGGATGACCTGACCTTCCAGGGCTGGGAAGGTCATACCGTGAAGATGGGAGTCAAGTACAAGCAGGTCGAGCTGCAGACCCTGGAGCAGAACAAGTACAACCCGCAGTTCTACTACGACATCCACGAGAGTCTGTCGGTTCCGACCCACGTGGAGTTCGGGGCTCCTGTGGCCGGGTTCGGCAATGGCACCGTCGAGTCGAAGAACCGGCAATTCGGCATCTATGTCCAGGACGACTGGGAGGTCAACGAACACCTGACCGTGAACCTGGGCGTGCGCTGGGATTACGAGCGCACGCCGAGCTACGAGGACTACGCCACCCCAACCGATGTGGTGTCCGCACTGCAGGTATCGAACGCCAACCTGCCGGGTTCCGGGATCGACATCAATGACTACATCAGTACCGGCGGAAACAGGAAGCCGGACAAGGACAACTGGGCGCCGCGACTGGGATTCTCCTACGACATCAATGGCGACCAGCGGCACGTGGTGTTTGGCGGCGCCGGGCGATCCTACGATCGCAACCTGTTCGACTACCTGCAGAACGAGATATCCAAGGCCAGCTGGGGACAGTACACCTACGATTTCAACACGCCGATGCATCCATGCGATCCAACCACCTCGGCCACCTGTCGTGCGTGGGATCCACGCTATCTGGATCCGGAATACCTGCGTACCTCGTCGGTAGCCGGCACGCGCGAGGTGTTCCTGAACAACAATCGGTTGGAAGTTCCTTATTCGGATCAGTTCAGCCTCGGCATGCGCAATACCTTCGAGATATCCGGCAACGACTGGAACACGGAGGTAGCCTATTCGTATGTGCGCAGCCATGACGGCATCGCCTTCCTGCTGGGCAACCGCCTCGCGGATGGCCGCTTCTTCCCGGCTACTCCGGCGGATGCCACCGATCCGCCGCCGTGGGGTGTCGGCTTCGCTCCGTTCTCGAACCTGATCCTTGCGCAGAATGCGCTGGAGACAAAAAGCAAATCGATCTACCTGAAACTTGAAAAACCGTACACGAGCGAATCGCGTTGGGGCGTGACCCTGGCCTACACCCATACCGATTCCGAGCAGAACAGTCCGCTGGATGGCTGGCCGGGGGCATTCAACGCTGAGTACATCGGCGACTACGGCTGGTTCCCCGGCAAGGTACCCGAGAACCGCGTGGTATTGACCGGCATCTGGGATGGGCCGTGGGGCATGACGTTCTCGAGCAAGGGGAGCTGGGCCGATGCCGCCCCGCGCTACTACCAGAACTGCAATGTCTCGGCCTGGGCCTACTGCTACTTCGACAGCTACACGCCGGACGAGGATTTCAAGCAGATCGACCTGGCGATGGAGAAGGCATGGGACACCGGCAGCAACATCCGCCTGCGCATCCGCGGCGACGTGCTGAACGTGTTCAACTGGTCCAACTACGATGGCTACGAGGACTGGCGGGGTGGGGCCGGCGAACCGCAGAACCCGGCATGGGGAACTCCCACCACGGCCGCCTTGCCTACTCGTACCTTCAAGCTTTCCTTCGGACTGGACTGGTGATGGCAAGACCCAGCCGACTGTGGCTGTCCCCTCTCCGGTGACGGGCAACCCGGCGGGATTGCCGGATTGCATGGCAAAGCCGGCCTCAGGGCATGGCCCGCCAGCATTGGGGGCTGCGGCGAATTCTTACCAAGCCTGACATCATCATGCTTTGCTCTTACCCCCTCCCATGATGGGAGAGGGGCCCGAGCTTCAGGCCCTCTGTCATTCCACGGCTCCACCCAACGGAAACCGTCTTGAGCAACCCACGCACCCTCAACCTGCTGTCATGTACCGCCGCCGGCCTCGTGCTGGGCCTGCTTGGTGGGTGTGGCAAGCCACCACCCGAGCCGGCCACCCCCAAGGTGCCGCCGCAGGTGATCCTGATCGAGGCCGACCTGCCACCACGGCCGATGAAGCCGGAGCTGCCGCCGCTGTTCGACGACATCGAGCGGCGCACCTTCCAGTTCTTCTGGGACACCACCAACGAGCAGAACGGGCTGACCCCGGACCGCTACCCGTCGCGGCCGTTCGCGTCCATCGCCTCGGTGGGCTTCGCGTTGACCGCCTATCCGATCGGCATCGAGAACGGTTGGGTCAGCCGTACCCAGGCGGTGGACCGCACCCTGACCACGCTGCGCTTCTTCCGCGACGTGCCCACCGGCCCGCAACGCACCGGCAAGGCCGGCTACAAGGGTTTCTACTACCACTTCCTGGACATGCGCGACGGCCGCCGCTACGACAGTTGGGTGGAGCTTTCCAGCGTGGACACCGCATTGCTGATGATGGGCGTGCTGTTCGCGCAGTCGTACTACGACGGCAACGACCCGCGCGAGAAGGAGATCCGGCAGATCGCCGACACGCTCTACAGGCGCGTTGACTGGCAGTGGCTGCAACGCAACAAGCCGCTGGTATCGATGGGCTGGTTCCCCGAGAGCGGCTTCATCCAGCACGACTGGATGGGCTACAACGAGGCGATGATGCTCTACGTGCTGGCGCTGGGTTCGCCGACGCACCCGGTCGGCCCGGATGCGTGGACGGTATGGACGCGCACCTACGACAACGACTGGGGCGTGTTCCAGGGCCAGGAATACCTTTCCTTCGGGCCGCTGTTCGGGCACCAGTACAGCCACGTGTGGATCGATTTCCGCGACCTGCAGGACGCCTACATGCGCGAGCGCGGCATCGACTATTTCCTCAACAGCCGCCGCGCCACCCTGGCCCAGCGCGAGTACGCCATCGCCAACCCGATGCAGTGGAAGGACTACGGCGAGAACGTGTGGGGCCTGACCGCCGGCGACGGCCCGCAGAACACCACCCAGGAATACAAGGGCGAGCAGCGCCAGTTCCGCCATTACTCGGCGCGCGGCGCCGGCCTGCGCGAGAACTTCGACGACGGCACCATCGTGCCCTCGGCGGCGATCTCCTCGCTGCCGTTCGCGCCGGAAGTGGTGATCCCGGCCACGCAGGAAATGCACAAGCGCTACGGCGACTACCTGTATTCCAGTTACGGCTTCCTCGATTCGTTCAACCCAAGCTTCAACTACGACATCCCGCTCAAGACCGGGCGGCTGATCCCGGACCGCGGCTGGGTGGCCAGCGACTACATCGCCATCGACCAAGGGCCTATCCTGGCCGGCATCGCCAATTACCGCGACGAATTCGTCTGGAACGTGATGAAGAAGAACCCGTACATCCGCAAGGGCATGGAGCGGGCCGGCTTCAGCGGTGGCTGGCTGCTGCCGGAAGGCGAGGACTGGCAACCGTTGCAGAAGGACGAAAAGGCCGCCTCGGCGCGCGCGGTGGGCATCGCAGAGTCGCGTGCGGCAGCCGCGCAGGAGCAGAAAGCGGCCATGCCACGGCCACAGCAATAGGGAATGACGATGCTGCGCCTGGCCACGTTGCTGTGCCTCGTCCTGCTGGCCGCCTGCGCGCGGCCGCAGCAGGGCACCACGCTGCGCTTCTGGGCGATGGGGCGCGAGGCCGAGGTGGTCGGCGAACTGGTGCGCGAGTTCGAGGCCGAGCATCCCGGCATCCGCGTGGAGGTGCAGAACATCCCGTGGACCGCCGCACACGAGAAGCTGCTGACCGCCTATGCCGCCGACGGCCTGCCGGACCTGTGCCAGCTCGGCAACACCTGGGTGCCCGAATTTGCCACGCTGCAGGCACTGACGCCGCTGCAATCCTGGGTGGACGCTTCCGGCGAGGTGGCGCCGCAGGATTATTTCCCCGGCATCTGGAACACCAACGTCATCGACGGGCAGCTGGTCGGCATACCGTGGTACGTGGACACGCGACTGCTGTTCTACCGCAAGGACCTGCTGCGCGAAGCCGGCTACGACCACCCGCCGCGCGACTGGGACGAATGGGAGCGGATGAATGCCGCGCTGAAGCAGCGCATGGGACCGGACCGCTACCCGGTATTGATGCCGCTCAACGAGTTCGAGCCGCAGCTGTCGCTGGCACTGCAGCAGGACGACCCGCTGCTGCGCGACGATGACACCCGGGGCAACTTCCGCAGCCCCGGCTTCCGCCGCGCGCTGGGCTTCTACGCCAACATGTACCAGCAGGGCTGGGCGCCGAAGATGTCCGAGACGCAGATATCCAACGTCTGGGACGAGTTCTTCCGTGGCTTCACCGCGTTCTACCTGTCCGGGCCGTGGAACATCCGCGAGTTCAACAAGCGCCAGCCGCCGTCGCTGCAGGGCGAGTGGGGCACCGCGCCGCTGCCCGGGCCCGATGGCCCCGGTGCCGGCATCGCCGGCGGCACCAGCCTGGTAGTGTTCCGCTCCTCGCGGCACAAGGAAGCGGCATGGCAGCTGATCGAATTCCTGTCGCGGCCGGCGATGCAGCAACGCCTGCACGCCATCATCGGCGACCTGCCGCCACGCCGCAGCGCCTGGCAATCGCCGCAACTGACCGACGACCCGCTGGCCGCGGCGTTCCGCGACCAGTTGGAACGGGTCAAGCCCACGCCCAAGGTGCTGGAATGGGAGCGCATCGCGCAGGAGATGCGCATCGTCACCGAGCAGGTGGTGCGCGGCGGGCTGGGGCAGGATGCCGCAGTCACGCAACTGGATGACCGCGTGGACGATATCCTCGCCAAGCGCCGCTGGATCATCGAGCAACAAGCACGGGAGACGCCGCAATGAAGCGCGGCAGGCTCGCCGGCTGGGTATTCGCCGCCCCCGCGCTGGTCGTCATCGGCGTGTTCTTCGGCCTGCCGGTGCTGTCGGCGCTGGCGCTGAGCCTGACCGATTTCGACCTGTACGCACTGGCCAACCCGCATAACCTGCGCTTCGTCGGCCTGGACAACTACCTGGACCTGCTGCGCACGCCGATATTCTGGAAATCGTTGGGCAACACCGCGTATTTCGTGGTGGTCGGCGTGCCCCTGTCGATCGCCATGTCGCTGGGTGCTGCATTGCTGCTCAACGCACCGGTGGCGCGTTGCAAGGCATTGTTCCGCACCGCGCTGTTCGCACCGGTGGTGACCACCTTGGTGGCGGTGGCGGTGATCTGGCGTTACCTGTTCCACACCCGTTACGGGCTGGTGAACTGGACACTGGGGCAGGTGGGCATCGACCCGATCGATTGGCTCGGCGACCCGCACTGGGCGATGCCGACCATCATCCTGTTCGCGGTGTGGAAGAACTTCGGCTACAACATGGTGATCTTCCTGGCCGGCTTGCAGTCCATCCCGAAGGACCTGTACGAGGCTGCGCGCATCGATGGTGCCTCGCGCTGGAAGCAGTTCCTGCACATCACCCTGCCGATGCTCGGGCCGGTGCTGTTGGTGGTCGGCGTCATCACCGTGTCCGGCTACTTCCAACTGTTCGCCGAGCCCTACGTGATGACCCGCGGCGACCCGCTGCAAAGCACGGTGAGCGTGCTGTATTTCATGTTCGAGGAAGGCTTCAAGTGGTGGAACCTGGGGCGCGCCTCGGCGGTGGCGTTCCTGCTGTTCCTGATCATCCTCGGCGTGACCACGCTGATGCTGCGCTTCGGCCGGCGCAAGGAGCTGATATGAGCCGCGAGATCGGCCAAGCGCGCGGATACGGCTGGTGGGTCAACGGCGCATTGCTGGTGCTGGCGCTGATCAGCTTGGCGCCGCTGGCGTGGATGCTGTCGGTGTCGTTCATGCCCGGCGGGCAAGCCTCACAGTTCCCGCCGCCGCTGCTGCCCTCGCACGTCACCGCCGGCAACTACCGCGAGCTGTTCGCGCGCACCGGCATGGCCGGCAACTTCCTCAACAGCCTAGGCATGTCGCTGGGCATCACCTTGGGCTCGCTGCTGCTCAACACGCTGGCCGGCTATGCCTTCGCCAAGCTACGCTTCGCCGGCCGCGAGCGGGTGTTCCAGTTACTGCTGGCGGCGCTGGTGATCCCGGCGCAGGTGGCGATGCTGCCGCTGTTCCTGCTGATGAAGCAGCTGGGGCTGGTCAACACCTGGGGCGGGGTGGTGGTGCCGGCGCTGGCCAGCGTGTTCGGCATCTTCCTGGTGCGGCAGTACGCGCGCTCGATCCCCGACGAGCTGCTGGAGGCTGCGCGCATCGATGGCGCAGGCGAGGCGCGCATCTTCTTCCAGATCGTGCTGCCGATGCTCAAGCCGGTGCTGGTGACGCTGGCGATCTTCACCTTCATGGGCGCATGGAACGACTTCATGTGGCCGCTGATCGTGCTGACCGACCAGCAGCACTACACCCTGCCGGTGGCACTGGCCTCGCTGTCGCGCGAGCACATCATGGACGTGGAGATGATGATGGCCGGCGCGGTCATCACCGTGCTGCCGGTGCTGCTGCTGTTCCTGTTGTTGCAGCGTTACTACATCCAGGGCTTGCTGCTGGGCAGCGTGAAAGGCTGAGTACCCGGTAGGAGCGATGTGAGTCGCGACCGGGATGTACCCGGGGGAAAGCCCGGTCGCGACTCGCGTCGCTCCTACAGATCGCGGTTCCGATCTGACAAAATCCTCGCCACGACGCCCCAAGGCATCCTCGATGAAAAAGCATCTCGCCCTCCTGCTGCTTTCCACCGCCATGCTGGCCGGCAACGGGCTGGCAGCCGAAGGCGGGAGCAGGGTGCTGGCGAAGTTCGACGACGTCGGCGCATGGCAACTGATCACCTCGCCGCAGGTCAGCGGCTCGCTGCGTCCGGTGAGCGGCAGCAACGGCCGGGCCTTGTGCCTGGATTACGACTTCCATGAAGTCTCCGGCTATGCCGGCATCCGCCGCCCGCTGGACGTGATCTGGCCGGAGAACTACCAAGTGTCGTTCGAGCTGCGCGGTGATTCGCCGGCCAACGACCTGCAATTCAAGCTGGCCGATGCCAGCGGCGACAACGTGTGGTGGGTGAACCGCCCCGGCTACGACTTCCCGAAGAACTGGACGCGGGTGAACTACCGCAAGCGCCACATCGGGAAGGCCTGGGGCCCGGACCCGGACACGCTCCTGCACCGCAGCGCCTCGGTGGAGTTCGTCATCTACAGCAAAGTGGGCGGGCGGGGCACGGTCTGCTTCGACCAGCTCACGTTGCAGCCCTTGCCGGAGGAAGACACCTCGGCGCTGACCACCACCGTCATCGCCGACACCGCCACCGCCCTGCAGCAGCGCATCGCCGACGGCAGGCCGGACACGGTATGGATCAGCGGCGGGGTCAAGCAGCAGACCGTCAGCCTCGACCTGGGCAAGGTGCGCGAATTCGGCGGCGCGGTGATCCAGTGGGCGCCGGGGCTGGAAGCCTCGCGCTACGTGGTGCAGGCCTCCAGTGACGGCCGCGACTGGCGCAAACTGCGCGACGTGACGGCTGGCGGCGGTGGACGCGACTGGCTGGCGCTGCCGGAGACCGAGGCGCGCTACCTGCGCTTCGACCTGATCGACGGCCCCAATTGGCGCTACGGCATCCGCGACATCAGCCTCAAACCGCTGGATTTCGCCGCCACACCCAACGACTTCATCCACTCGGTGGGGCGCGACCTGCCGCGCGGCTCGCTGCCGCGCGGCTTCAGCGACGAGCAGCCGTACTGGACCCTGTTGGGCCTGGATGGCGGCCGCGAACAGGCCTTGATGGGCGAGGACGGCGCGCTGGAGCCAGTGCGTTCCGGATTCAGCGTGGAGCCGTTCGTGGTGTTGGACGGCAAGGTGCTGGGCTGGGCCGACGTGAAAGCCAGCCAGAGCCTGCTCGATGGCTACCTGCCGGTTCCCACGGTGCAATGGCAGCACGACGATTTCGGCCTGCAGATCACCGGCTTCGTGCAGGGCAGGGCGGAGCAGGCGCAACTGGTCGCCCGTTACCGCCTGCACAACACCGGCAAGGTGGCGCGCGACTACCGGCTGGCGCTGGCCGTACGCCCATTGCAGGTCAATCCGCCGCGGCAGTTTCTCAATACGCCCGGTGGCATCAGCCGCATCGAGCGGCTGGCGATCGACAACGGCACGGTCAGCGTCAACGGCCAGCCCCGTGTGTTCGCGCAGGCGCCTGCGGACACCGCATTCGCCACGGCCTTCGACAGCAAGCTCGCCGTCACCCATCTGGCGGACAAGAACCTGCCGGGCATGCATGAAGTCCGTGACGCTACCGGGCTGGCTTCCGGCGCGCTGGTCTACGACTGGAAGCTGGAGCCGGGGCAGAGCAGGGAAGTGGTGCTGGTGCTGCCGCAGACCGGCAAGTGGACCGCGCCGGCCGCCGGCTTCGACGCCGACAAGGCGCAGCAGCAGGTGGCGGCGATGTGGCGGCAGAAGCTCGACCGGGTCAAGCTGCAACTGCCCGAGGCCGGCCAGCCGCTCGCCGACACGCTGCGCACCGCATTGGCGCACATGCTGATTTCGCGCGTCGGCCCGAGCCTGCAACCGGGTACGCGTTCCTACGCGCGCAGCTGGATACGCGATGGCGCGATGATTTCCGAAGCGCTGCTGCGTCTGGGCCGCGGGGATGCGGTGCGCCAGTATCTGGAATGGTATGCGCCGTACCAGTTCGACAGCGGCATGGTGCCGTGCTGCGTGGACACGCGCGGCAGCGACCCGGTGCCGGAGAACGACAGCCACGGCGAGCTGATCCACGCCATTGCCGAGTACTGGCGCCACACCGGCGACGACGCTTTCCTGCAACGCATGTGGCCACACGTGCAGGGTGCGTGGCGCTATATGGAAAAGCTGCGCCTGGACGAGCGCACCGAAGAGAACCGCGCGCGCAACCCCGGCTTCTACGGGATGATGCCGGCATCGATCAGCCACGAAGGCTATTCGGCCAAGCCGGTGCATTCGTACTGGGACGATTTCTGGGCACTGCGCGGCTACAAGGACGCCGTCGACCTGGCCACCGCGCTGGGGCTGGAAGAAGAAGCCCTCGCAATGGCGGCCTCGCGCGACGAATTCCGCCAGGACCTGGACGACTCGCTGCGCGCGGCGATGGCCGCGCACAGGATCGACTTCCTGCCGGGCTCGGTGGAACTGGGCGATTTCGACCCCACCTCCACCACCATCGCACTGGCGCCGGGCGGCGAACAGGGCAGGTTGCCGCAACCGGCGCTGGACAACACCTTCGAGCGCTACTGGCAGCAGTTCATCGCGCGCCGCGATGGCAAGCGCGAATGGAAGGATTACACGCCCTACGAATGGCGCAACGTCGCCGCGTTCGTGCGTCTGGGCTGGCGCGAACGCGCCTGGGAGGCCAGCGAATTCTTCTTCAAGGACCGTGCGCCGCCGGCATGGAACCAATGGGCCGAAGTGGTCTCGCACACCCCGCGCGACCCCTTCTTCCTCGGCGACCTGCCGCACGCCTGGGTGGCCTCGGATTTCGTGCGCTCGGCGCTGGACATGTTCGCCTACGAGCGCGAGATCGACGACAGCATCGTACTCGCCGCCGGCGTGCCCACGGCGTGGCTGGCGGGCAAGGGCATCGCCCTGGATGGCCTGCGTACCACCCACGGCCTGCTGGGGTATTCGCTGGTCCGCGGTGACCGGCAGTTGACCCTGCAGATCGCCCCCGGCCTGCAACCACCAACCGGAGGCCTGGTGCTGCCGTGGCCTTACGAAGGTGCTCCCGGCGCGGCCACCATCAACGGCGAGCCCGTCGAATGGGATGGCAACGAACTGCGGATCATGACGTTGCCGGCCAAGGTGGAGATTGCGATTCCGGCGGAGTTGCGGCGTAGCGAGCGCGGGCGGCGTTGAAATTTATTAAGAAGACATCCAATCAGCCATAAAAGCATGCTGTTTTGGCGACGTTTCCGCCGTTTTTGATACTTCCGATAATTGATGGACGTCCGAAACTGGAAAATCGGTCGTTTTATTCACTTCTACGCTGCGCTTAAAAGGGTCCATTGCGAAGGCGTGCGAAACAAGCCCCATTGCAAGGCAAAAAAGCATGGCGGATGAGGCGAGCTTTCTCCATACCGCTTTTTCCTCGCGGCTAACGGCGCGTTGTTCGCCGGCTATTCCGATGACGACATTTAGCGGCTGACCGGATAGGCCCGCAATAGTCGCGCATGCTACTGCGTCGGGTGTGTTCCGGCCTTGCCGCCAGTTGTTGACCGTTTGACGGCTCACGCCTAGCGCGCTGGCTAGTGCGCTGTCGGTTTCGATGTTTCGGGTTTGCTTGATTGCGTCAAGCAAGTCGCTGATTGTGTGCATTGTGTATCGACCCTCTTGACAAGCGCGTCTCGACCTACTTTACTGCGTCCCGTGTATCGAGACTCGATACACCCGCCCACCGCAGCGCCCCCTGCGGGCCCTCCTGACGGGGAGGGCAGGGCGGCACTACGGGACGGGGCGTGAGGGTGTCGAAATGAACGTTGAACAGCACGCGCTATTGCAGGCTCGGATTCTGGACGCGCAACGCCTTGCGTTGGACCTGTGCGAATTGGGTCATTCGAAGGTGGGTATCGCGCTGAGCTTGGCTGCATTCAAGGCACTGCGCATCAAGCCCAGCGCGGAAGCCGCTCCGGCTGCGAAGCCGGCCCGCAAGTCGAAGCCGGTCAAGTCGGAAGGGGAGGGCGCATGAGTGCCGGTTCCTCGTTCGCGGTTCTGGTTTGGGATACGCCGTTGCAGTCCTGGGCGATCTGGTCGGACGGCTACGACACCTACAGCGCGGCCAATCGGGATGCCGCTGAGCTTTGTTTCTTGGGCCGCCACGCCATCGTGCGCCGCTCGCCGGTCGTGTTCCCCCCTGCATTGCAGGTGGCCGCATGATCGCCACCGAAAAAGGCCTGCGCCGCACGGTGCGCAAGGCGCGCAAGCTGCACCACGTGTTCCTGATTTACCGCCGTTGGGCGGGGGGAGATAGCTTTCTTCTCGACTGCTTAGCGCAGTCGGCGAAGTCGGATCGCGATGCCGCGATGGCGCAAGCCCGCGAGTTCAAGCGCCGGGTTGCGCAGCGGGCGATGCAGTCATGATGGCCGTCCTCCTGCTGCTCTCGGTTCTCTGCCTGTCCATCGGCACCGCGCGCCTGTTCGCGTGGTGCCTGGACTACCGCCAAGCCCGCATCGAAGCCAGCTACCGCGCCGCCCGTATGGTGGCTATCGCGCGTGCGGAGGTGAGCCGTGGCTGACGTTGCCGCGTTGTTTGTTCGCCGTGATTCGGTCTACAAAACGATGACAGACGTTGACGCTTTCGATGTTGATCGTAATGCGCTGAACTTTCGTGGGGGCATGCCGGTGGTTGCGCATCCTCCGTGTCGCTCTTGGGGGCGGTTACGTGCGTTCGCTACGCCTGCACCTGGTGAGCGTGACTTGGCGTTCTTCGCCGTCGATCAAGTACGCCGTTTCGGCGGAGTGCTTGAGCATCCGGCGGCATCCACGTTGTGGCCTGCGGCCGGTCTGCCTCGGCTTGGTTCACGTGATCGGTTTGGTGGTTGGACATTGCCGGTCTTGCAGAGTGCTTGGGGGCATCGCGCTGATAAGCCGACCTGGTTGTACGTTGTTGGTGTTGAGCCAAGTGTGTTGCCGGTGATGCCTTACCGCCTTGGTCAGGCTTCGCACGTCATTGCGCAGCAGGGGAAGCGTGCTGACGGCACGCGCATTCGCAAGGGTGATGCGCGTTGGCGCCCTGAGGTCTCGAAGGCTGAGCGTGAACATACGCCGGCCGCATTGGCAGCTTGGCTTGTTGACCTGGCGCGGTTGAGCGCGAGGGGGCTTCATGGCTGATCTTTCGCACCTGGAAGTGGACGTGCGGTCGGTTGCCGGCGTGCGGCCTGCGTTCGATCCGGTCATCAACGGTGCGCGCGTGCGCGCCATTGATGGTTCGTCCAAGGAAGCGCGCCTTGCTGTCGCGATGCTTCCGCCGGCTGCGCAGCGCGGCGATGTGCTGCGCCTGCCGTCACGCTACGCCTTTTCCCCGGCTGGTACTGGTGAAAAGGGGCAGGGGGTGGAGGTTGGCCCGGGGAGTAACACGGGCCAAAAGTCGGTTGCCAAGGATCAGGGGGCAATCATCGACTTTTTGACCATCGTTTTTCCGTTCGCAGCTGCCGAGGACGTGCGCTGCACAAAGCTGGATTTGCTGCTGTATCGCATCTTCGGTTTTCGCGGTGAGGTGGTGGTCGGGGCGATCCGGGAGAAGCAATGGAATTTCTACCCGTTGAGCGCCGTTCTTGTTGACCGTGAGGGCGAATTGGTGGGCCGTGTCGGTATGGGCGGCAACAAGGAAACCATCTGCATCAGCCTGTCCGGCGCTGGCTGCAAGTGGGTCACTCGCTGGGAACAGGTCTACCGGCAGCTGGGCGTCCTGCGCGCCAAGATCAGCCGCGTGGATGTTGCTCACGACGATTATGACGGTCGGCACCTGGACGTGCATACGCTGCGTGAGCGCGCTGCCGCTGGTGATTTCGGCGAGGGCGGTTGTCCGCCACGCCATCGCTTCATCAGCGATGAGGGCCACGGCACGGGCTGCACGCTCTACGTAGGTGGCAAGGGCCACAAGGAGCTATGCGTGTATGAAAAGGGCAAGCAGATGGGCCTGCCTTCCTCGCCGTGGGTGCGTGCCGAGGTGCGGCTGTATGGCAAGCATGTCGAAGTGCCCCACGATGTTGTGGTGAATCCTGCTGCGTATCTGCGCGGGGCCTACAGCGTGTTGAACAGCTTGATTCAGGGCGTTTGCACGCGCCTCAAAACCATTCGCAAGCAAGTGGAATGTTCCGCCGAAGCCGCCGTTGCATGGCTCAACCGGCAAGCGGGACCAATGCTCAATGTCCTCCGCGAAGCATTCGGCCATTCGTGGGCTGACTTTGCAGAGGCCCGCGTTCTCCGTGATGGCCACCCGGGGAGATTTCGCGGCATCGCCAAGGGTGAGCCACTCCATCGTTATGTGAGAGAAGAACTATGCCTGTCTGCCGCGTGAAGTCTGCTGCTGTCGAAGAGCAGCACAATTCCAAGAGTAATTCCATCATGCGTTCGCAAACCGTGGGCCTCGATCTGGGCAACGGTTTCGAGCTGCCGTTCCGTGTCGGCTTGGGCCAGCGCCCGGCCTATCCGCCGGGCGAGTACGACATCGATCCCAAGAGCTTCGCATTGTCGCCCTACGGCGATCTGGTGTTGAAGCGCTACGTGGACCTGGTGCCGCTCGGCGCGAAGCCGCAAGCGCCTGCTTCGAAGGCCTGACGCATGGCTCTGTGCGTAGCCCTGGCATCGGACGGGACATTGATCCCTACCGGACAGCCTGTTGCCGAGTGCACGGGCTACGTACTGCTGTCCAGCAGCGAACACGCCGTCTACGGCCTCATCAATCAAGCATTCGCGATGCCCACGCCGGAACAGGCGGCGGGTTGGTTCGTCGGCTCTGCCGGCGCGGTCATCGTTTGGTTTGTCGTCGCGCGTATCGCTGGCCGCGTGGCGAATTTCTTTCACTAGCCAGCATCAACTGCAAAGGAGTTTCAACATGGATTTTTCGGGAATTCTCGACGGCCTGTCGGCCACCACCGCCACCACCGCGATCATCGGTGCGGCCGCCATCATCGCCTTGGTCGGCTTCGCCGGCTGGGCGTCGAAGAAGGTGGCCGGCTTCTTCGGTCGCTGATTCATCGGGGCCGGTTCGCCGGCCCCATCTCTTCGGGAGGACGTATGGATTTCCAGAGCATCTATGCGAGCGTGGAACCAGCTGTAGCGGCGCTGGCCGTGCTGGGTGCTGCGGCCATCTATGCGCAGATCAGGTTTTGCCTGTGGGCCGCTCCGAAGGTGGCTCGCTTCTTCGCCATGCGCTACGTCAGGGGGAAGCTGTGATCTTGTGCCTGTTCTGCGGCCTGCTGGGCATGGCCTGCGGCGTTGCTGCGGTGAAGGGGTTGGACGCATGACCCGGTGGCTTGCTGCGCTGCTGGTTGCGGCTGCATTGGCGTGGATGGGCATCGGCTCGGCTAGTGCGCAGTCATGCACGGTTGCTTCTCCGTGTGATCAGGGTTCTGCGTATTCCGGAGTGAGTGCTCGGTCTTCTTCTTATCCTTCTTACATAAATAGCCGCCCAGGTTCTTACGGTGATTGGAAGGGGCGTGTTGGAGGGCCTTTTTGTGATAGCACCAAATGTTATTACAGGTGTTTTGTTTCGCGCCCTGTAACTGGCGATGCTGGCTGTACTGCAGATGGCGGACAGATGGATTTTTATTATTGGGCTGATCAAACTTGTTCTTCGCGCCCTGCGATGAGCGGCGGGCAGGCTCACATTCTTTCCAGCTATTCCGGTGATTTGGCGGCCTGTAACAACGGCTGCAAGATGATGCCTGTACCTGGACAGTCGTCGCTCGGTGTCGGGCTTGGGCCTAATCCCAGCTTCACTAGCTATTCCACTGCGGGTTGGGTTGCTACCGGTGACGTCTGTACTAAAGGCGACACCGGTGAGAAGGGCGATGACGATACAGGCGGCGGCAATGACGGCGAGCAGTGCACACAACAAGACAATCTCACGCAATGCATGAAGTCTGACGGTCGGCATTGCGCTGTCGCATCGAGCGGCAAGGAATTCTGTTGGCAGCCGGGCGAGAACGGCATCAAGGCATCCGGCAATGACGCGGCCACGAAATCACCGCAAGGCAAGGAAGCGAAGCCGCCACCGCTTCCGCCGAATAACGGTGGGGATTGGGAACAGAAGGCGCAATCGACGGTAGTCGAGTCGAAGGACGGCGCCAGCAACACCAGCAATGTCACCAGCTGGGAATCGTCGTATGGCTCGCAAGGGCAGGGCGCGTCCGGCAATGGCGCCAGCGGCGAGGGTAAGGGCGGCTCTGGCTCCGGGTCAGGTCTCGGTGGCGGTAGCGGCAACGGTGAAGGCGACGGCGATGGTGACGGCGCTGGCGGTGTGGGCGATGGTGCCGGCGATTTCTATACGTCGAACGGAAAAACTGTGTCCGATGTATTTCAGACATTCAAGGCGCGCGTTTCCGCTTCGCCATTGATCGATGCGGTGCAAGGCTTCTTTACCGTTAGCGCTGGCGGTGCGTGCCCTACGTTCACGGTGCCGGCATCGGAGTATTGGGAGGCCATGACCTATGACGCGCATTGCTCCGGCGATTTCCTCGCCGCGTTGCAGGCCATCGGCTGGGTCTTGATGGCGGTGGCTGCGCTGGCCGCTGCCTATTGGGCACTGTCATGACGTGGTGGCAGCAGGCCGGGTGGCTCAGCGATCTAACTAACTGGCTGCTGGGGCTTGTCCAGAAGCTGTGGGCGGCCATTGAGGCGTTCTTCAATGACTTGATCATCACGGCGTTGGAGAAGCTGTTGGAGCTTGCTGCGCTGGCGTTTGAGTCGCTGCCGGTGCCCGATTTCATGACGCAATACTCCATCGGCTCGCTGCTCGGCAATGCAGGGCCTACGGTCGGTTGGTTCGTGGAAACCTTCAAGATTCCCGAGTGCATGAGCCTGCTGGCAGCGGGCTTGGTGTTCAAGATCACTCGGAAGATCGTTACCTTCGGAAAGTGGTGACATGCTCGTTTTCAATGAAGGCGTGCCGCGTGCCGGCAAGAGCTATGACGCGGTGAAGAATCACATTCTGCCTACGCTGAAAAAGCGTCGGCGGGTGTTCGCGCGGCTCAATGGGTTGGATCACGCGAAAATTGCGGCGTATCTCGGCATGGATGAGGCCGAGGTGCGTGAGCTGCTGGTGCTGGTGGATACAAAGGAAGTTCGGACCTTCTTTGCCTGTGTCCAGGACGAAACGGGGAAGTGGTGCATTCCGGACCAGTTCAAGGATGCGCTGGTGGTGATCGATGAGGTGCATGAGTTTTACGTAAGCGAGCGCCAGCCACTACCGGGGGCGGTTGAAAACTTTTGGGCGCTGCTTGGTCAGAATGGCGGTGATGCCGTCATCATGACGCAATGGATTAACCGGGTGCATCAAGCCGTCCGTGCGCGCATCGAGCGGAAAAACGTGTTCCAGAAGCTGACGGCCATCGGCTTTAAAAATAAGTACCGCGTTACCTACTGGCATACGACGAGCCCCGGAAAGTACGAAAGAGTAGGCGGGAAAACGGAGAAGTATGACCCTGCGATTTATCCGCTTTATCACGGGTATGCTCCGGGCGCGGAAAATACGGAGGTCTATGAAGAGGGCGGTACGAATGTGTGGCGCGCGATGGCGTTCCGTGGCGCTGTGTTCGGCGTCCTCGGGCTCGTCGGTGCTTATTTCTTTTTGAGCTTCTTTTTCGGTGTAAAAGGCGGCAAGGAAAGCAAGGCGGAAACGGCTGCGGCTGAGGTAACGCAGGTTTATGACGCCGATGGCAATTTCCTGCGCACTGAGGGCGCTGCAGCAGCTGTTGCAGCGGTCAAGGAAAAGGAAGACCCGTTCAAGGGCATGACGCCGGAGCAGCGTTTCGTGGCTGAAATGAAGGGCAGGGTGCGCCTTGCCAGCCGTGCGGAAATCGGCGGGCATGTCCGTGGCTGGGTCGAGTGGGTGGACGATACCGGCGAAACGGTCGAGTCGTTGGAGGTCGCAGCAATTGAGGCGCTGGGTTACGCGGCGTCGTGGGAGCCCTACGGCGTCCGGCTTGCTGCCGGCGATCACGTCATCATCGCCACGCCGTGGCCTCGGGTGATGCCCGTGCGCGAGAAGGAGCAGCGGCTTTACAACCTGAGCGGGAGCGGCGGCGCTGGCATTGCGAGCGGAGCGAGTGAGGCCGGGGCCGCTGCTCCCGGCACGTCCATAGGCTATGCACCTGGGCAGCGTGGGGACATTTTCCCAAGGTCTGCCGGCTATGTCGGTGGGACGTGGACACCTCCTACGACTGCGCTTTAATTTCGTGCCATCCTCTGTTCACTATCTGAGCAGGGGCGTTTATGCATTTCGATCTTTCACCTATTTTGGGCGTGATCTATCGCCTGATTGGCGTTCTCTTTTTTGCCGTTGTCGTCGGCTTGGTGGCCGCTTTTTTCTCGCGTGGTTTAGGTAAAAAGCGTCAGCGTGCGGTCATGCAGCTCGCTTTTATGGCAATTCTTGTCCTTGGGACGCTGCTGTTCGTGCTGTAGGGGGGGGCGGGGTGTCCGCCGATGGAATCTGCTACCCTGAATGGCAGCACAGGGGCTGCTCGCCTAGCAGGTTTCAGGATGAAAAGCCATAAGGCAAGAATCGTGCCATTTATGCGAGGTTCATTTATCGTTTTGCTTTCATTCACAATTGCACAAGATTGCCTTGCGCAACGCATTCGGACGGCGGTCGGGCCTGCTGCGCCGCGCATTACCAGCGCGCCGAAAGCTGCTTATAACTCGATGGCAAAGGACACCACGCCCTTCAACTGCGAGCAGTACGCCGGCCATCCGCATCCGACGATGAAGTCTTTCTGTGAGGGTCTGGAAGCGGATGTTCTGGGCGCTGAGGCGCGGCGCGCCGGTCGCCCAGGTCCATCGAGAGACGTTATCGAACTGCCACCGATGGGGTCTGCGAGTGCGAAGGCCCGTGGCATGGCCTGCATCGGTGGTCAGGCCATGCGTAAGCTGCCGAATGGCTGGGAACAGATGCATTCGGATGCGGGCGGCTGGCAGCGCTGCCGGGTTCGGTGAATTATTGAACCGGTTGGATCTGATCGGGTTCAGTAATTGGGGTGCAGGGGCAAAGCCCCTGCGGTGACGCTTCACCCGCGCCGGTGGCGTGTGCGAGCCGGTAGTGTCAGGTCTACATGGGTTCGGCCCGTGCCGAGGACCGCCGCCATGCAAACCCGCTTTTCAGGCTGTGAAGTGGGTTCGGTTTTTCCAGCAGAAAAACCAGCTTAGAAGAAGATGCATGAAAGATGGGCGCAAGTTGCGGCCATTTTTGCGCCATTTCGATACTTCCGATAATTGATGGTTATCGGAAGTAATATATGCTAGAGTTGGAAAACAGCCCTGACCCCGCACTTGTCCACGTCCATGAAATCCGCCGCTCTCGATCTGTTTCCTTCCGCACTTTTGCCCGAACAGCTAGCCAGTAGTGCCGCCGAAGCCGTACGGGAAATCTTCGACGAAGCGGCTTCGATCAACACCGCGCGCAGCTACCAGACCGCGCTGCGTTACTGGACAGCGTGGTATCAAGGCCGCTATGGCCGCACAATCGAATTGCCGATGCATTCGAGCACGGTCGTGCAGTTCATCGTCGACCACCTGGCCCGCAAGGGAAAAACCGGGCTGACATGGGAGCTGCCGGAGACGCTTGATGAAAAACTGGTTGCGGCCGGACTGAAGCAGCGCCCCGGACCATTCAAGCTCAGTACCATCATCCACCGCATCGCCGTACTGTCGGCAGCGCACCAGTTCAAGAAGCTGCCCAATCCCTGCGAAACGCCCGAAGTTCGCCAGCTGCTTGCCAAAGGCCGCCGCGCGGCCCACAAGCGCGGCGAACGCCCGCGCAAGAAGACCGCGATCACCGGCAACGAGCTGGAAGCCATGATCGCCACCTGCGACGACACGCTGGAAGGGCTGCGCGACCGCGCCCTGCTCTACTTTGCCTTCGCCAGCGGCGGACGCCGCCGCAGCGAAGTGGCCGCGGCCGATCTGGCCGACCTGCGGCGCATCGCCCCGGATGCCTATCTCTATCGTCTGGAACACGGCAAGACGCTGCAGGATGGCCCCAAGGCCAACGCCACGCCGGACAAGCCGATCCTCGGTGTAGCCGCCGATGCGCTCACCACGTGGCTGGAGGCCAGCGGTCTGCGGGAAGGCCCCATTTTCCGCCGCCTCTGGGGCGACACCATCGGCCCCAGCATTTCGCCACGGGCAGTGGCCGACATCGTGCAGCGCCGTGCCGCGCTGGCCGGACTGGACGGGGATTTCGGCGGGCACAGCCTGCGTTCCGGTTTCGTCACCGAAGGCGCGCGCCAGGGCGTTGCCCTGCCCGCGCTGATGGCGATGACGGACCATCGTTCTGTCGCCAGCGTGGTCGGCTATTTCCAGGCCGGCAGCGTGACCGATAACCCCGCCGCCAACCTGCTGGCCAGGCGCAAGGCCGGAACCGGGCAGGACAAGGGCAATCCGGAAACCTGACATGAAAAAAGCGCCGGCATCGCCGGCGCTTTTTTCTGTCGTCCCGAAGCCTGTGGATCAGGCTTCGGGCGGCGTGGCGGCCTGTTCGGCGCCGCCTTCCACGGCTTCCTCGTCGGCGAGGTCGTCCCCGGATTCCAGTGAGGCATCCAGTCGTTCGACCGCCTGCAGCTTCTCGCCCTTGGACAGGCGGATCAGGGTAACGCCCTGGGTATTGCGGCCCACGCGCGAAATCTCCGAGCCGCGGGTGCGCACCAGCGTGCCGCCGTCGGAAATCAGCAGCACTTCGTCACCGTCGCCCAGCAGCACCGCGCTGACCAGCCTGCCGTTGCGCTCGCTGGTCTGGATGCCGATCACGCCCTGCGTGCCGCGGCCCTTGCGCGGGTAGTCGGCCAGCGGCGTGCGCTTGCCGTAGCCGTTCTCGGTGGCGGTGAGGATGTACTGCACGCCGGCGTCGTCCAGGCCGGCATCGGCGATCTCGCCGCCCTCGCCCACCACGCTCTCGTTCGACACGTCCTCGACGCCATTGTCGTCTTCGTTCTCGTCCTCGGCGCCGCCGGCACTTTCGGCCACGATCAGGCTGACCACTTCCTCACCCCTGGCCATCTTGATGCCGCGCACGCCAGTGGCGGTGCGGCCCATCGAGCGCACGCGGTCCTCGCCGAAGCGCACGGTCTTGCCGTTGGAAGCGAACAACAGGATGTCGCGCTCGCCGTCGGTCAGGCCGACGCCGACCAGCGCATCGCCCTCGTCGAGGTGGATGGCGATCTTGCCGCGTGCAAGGCGGAACGCGAATTCGCTCAGCGGGGTCTTCTTGACCGTGCCATTGCGGGTGGCGAAGAACACGAAATGGTTGTCGTCGTACTCGCGCACCGGCAGCACCGCCTGCACGCGCTCACCGTTCTCCAGCGCGATCCAGTTGATGATCGGGCGGCCACGGGCGTTGGAGCCGGCCTCCGGCAACTGGTGCACCGGCAGCCAGAACACCTTGCCGGAACTGGTGAAGGTCAGCAGCGTGTCATGCGTGTTGACCAGCCACAGTTGCTCGATCGAATCCTCGTCCTTGGTCGCCGCCGCGCTGCGGCCGCGGCCGCCGCGCTTCTGCGCGCGGTAGGCCGATACCGGCTGGCGCTTGACGTAGCCGGCGCGCGACAGCGTCACCACCACGTCTTCCGGCGCGATCAGGTCGAGGATGTCGAGGTCCTCCTCGCTGTGGCGGATCTCGGTGCGGCGCTCGTCGCCGTACTCGGCGCGCACGGCTTCCAGTTCCTCGCGGATCACCTGCAGCAGCACGTCCGGGTTTTCCAGGATGCGGATCAGCCCGGCGATGGTTTCCAGCAGTTGCTTGTATTCCTCGGTGAGCTTGTCCTGCTCCAGCCCGGTGAGGCGGTGCAGGCGCATTTCCAGGATCTGCGTGGCCTGCACGTCGGACAACTGGTAGTTGCCGTCGACCAGGCCAATTCCCTTGGGCAGGTCCTCCGGGCGCGACGCTTCGGCGCCGGCGGCGCCCAGCAGCGCGCCGACCAGCCCCGGCTCCCACACCTTGGCGAGCATGCGCTCCTTGGCCTCGGCGGGGTTGGACGAGGTCTTGATCAGCTCGATCATCTCGTCGATGTTGGCCAGCGCGACGGTCAGGCCTTCCAACACGTGGGCGCGCGCGCGCGCCTTGCGCAGTTCGTAGATGGTGCGGCGGGTGACGACCTCGCGGCGGTGGCGGACGAACGCCTCCAGCATCTGCTTGAGGTTCATCAACTGCGGGCGGCCATCGACCAGCGCCACCATGTTGATGCCGAACACCGACTCCATCTGGGTCTGCTGGTACAGGTTGTTCAGCACGACCTCGGCCGACTCGCCGCGCTTGACCTCGATGTAGATGCGCATGCCGTCCTTGTCGGACTCGTCGCGCAGCTCGCTGATGCCCTCGAGCTTCTTTTCCTTGACCAGCTCGGCGATCTTCTCGATCAGCCGCGCCTTGTTCACCTGGTAGGGAATCTCGGTGACGATGATCGACTCGCGGCCATTGTCGGCCACCTCGATGTCGGCCTTGGCACGGATGCGCACGCGGCCGCGGCCGGTGCGGTAGCCGGCGATGATGCCGGCAGTGCCGTTGATGATGCCTGCGGTCGGGAAATCAGGACCGGGGATGTATTCCATCAGGCCATCGACGTCGATCGACGGATCATCGATCAGCGCGATGCAGGCATTGATCGACTCGGTCAGGTTGTGCGGCGGGATGTTGGTGGCCATGCCCACCGCGATGCCGGCCGAGCCGTTGACCAGCAGGTTCGGGAAGCGCGTCGGCAGGACCGTCGGCTCCAGTTCCTTCTCGTCGTAGTTGGGCTGGAAGTCGACGGTTTCCTTGTCGATGTCGGCCAGCATCTCGTGGCTGATCCGCGACAGGCGCGATTCGGTGTAACGCATCGCCGCCGGGCTGTCGCCGTCGACCGAGCCGAAGTTGCCCTGGCCGTCGATCTGCATGTAGCGCAGCGAGAACGGCTGCGCCATGCGCACCAGCGTGTCGTAGACCGCGCTGTCGCCGTGCGGGTGGTACTTGCCGATGACGTCGCCGACGATGCGCGCCGACTTGTAGTACGGCTTGTTGGCGTGCGCGCCGAGCTCCTGCATCGCAAACAGGACGCGGCGGTGGACCGGCTTGAGGCCGTCACGTGCATCGGGGAGTGCGCGCCCCACGATCACGCTCATGGCGTAATCGAGGTAGCTCTTGCGCATCTCGTCTTCCAGGTTGACCTGGATGATTTCCTTGGCGGTTTCTGCCATTCGGATTCCGTCTTCTGGTAGCGGTCCGGCCCGGCGCGCGGGCGCCCCGGAGGGCCACTGCGCCGATGCTCGATTCAAGCGACGGATTCTATCACAACGGCCGCTTTCATGCCTGTATTTGCAGGGGTTTTGCCCGCATGAATCAAGGATTTAGCGGCCGCGCCCGGCAGCCTGCGGAGCGCTGGCAAACGGTGTCGGCGGCACCGCCCCGCCGCGCCCGGTTTCAGCCGCCGAACGCGGCCTGCATCGCGTCCCGGTCCGGGTTCTGGATCACGCCCTTCTCGGTCACGATGGCATCGATCAATCCGCCCGGGGTCACGTCGAACACCGGGTTCCAGGCGGCGATGCCCTCGGCCACGGTGCGCACGCCGCCGACGCCGAACAACTCGCCGGGATCGCGCTGCTCGATCTCGATCGCATCGCCATGCGCGGTGTCCATGTCCACGGTCGAGGACGGCGCCACCACCATGAACTTCACGCCGTGGTGGCGCGCGGCGATGGCCAGCTGGTAGGTGCCGATCTTGTTGGCGGTGTCGCCGTTGGCGCAGATGCGGTCGGCGCCGACGATCACCCATTGCACCGCGCCGGTCTTCATCAGGTGCGAGGCGGCAGAGTCGGCGACCAGGGTGGCGTCGATGCCGTCCTGCTGCAGTTCCCACACGGTCAGCCGCGCGCCCTGCAGCCACGGCCGGGTCTCGCCGGCGAACACGCGCTCAACGTGCCCCTGCGCCACGCCGGCGCGGATCACGCCCAGCGCAGTGCCGAAGCCGGCGGTGGCCAGCGAACCGGTGTTGCAATGGGTCAGCACGCCGCTGCCCGGTGCGATCAGGCCGGCGCCGAGCATGCCCATGTGGCGGTTGGCGGCCAGGTCCTCGTCGGCGATGGCCTGCGCTTCCAGCGCCAGCACCTGCCACCAGTCCTGCCCTGCCCCGGCCAATACGCGGCGCATGCGCGCCAATGCCCATGCAAGATTGACGGCGGTCGGGCGGGCGGCATTCAAGCGCGCCAACGCCGGTTCCAGCGCCTGCAACGCACTGCCGCCGTCACCCGCCTCGACTTCACGCGCCGCCAGCACCACGCCCCAGGCCGCGGCGATGCCGATGGCCGGCGCGCCGCGCACGGCCAGCGAATGGATGGCCGCGGCCACCGCGTCGCTGTCGTGGCAGGCCACGTGCTCGACGACGAACGGGAGCTTGCGCTGGTCCAGCAGTTCCAGCGCATCGCCGGTCCATCGGATCGGGCGGATGTGGTCGTAGCGGGCGTAATCGATGGCGTTGGTGTCGTTCATCGCGCCATTGTAGCCGGCCGCAAACCTCGCATCCCCCGGCGTTCCTGCGGTTGCCGGCCAGTGGCCGCCGGGCATGTTCAATCGGCGGAAAACTCGGCGCGGCAGCCCTTGTCCACCCAGATGCCGTTGCGGCTCCAGCCCCAGCTGCGGCCTTCCTCGCAGGGGGCGTTCGACAGCTGCTTGACCAGGGTGGCCCTGCGTTCGATGGTCACCCCGCATTCCCGGCGCATTTCGCTCTTCGATTCGCAGGTGACCTGGCGCGGGATGTCCACGAAGCCGGAGCCATCCTCGGCACCGACCTCGAACTGCCCCTGGCAGCCACGGCTCACCCAGATCTCGTTGCGGCCATAGCCCCAGGTGTGCCCTTCCCTGCACGGCAGCAGCGATTGCTGGCGCAGCAGGCGCACCGGCGCACCGCGCAGCAGGACCGGGCAATTGACCACGCGCCCCTTGGACTCGCAGCGGACGACGCGCCGCACCTTCCGCCCATCGGTGGACGAAGCCGCCACGGCGGAGAACTCCGCATCGCACCCACGGCTGACCCAGATGCCGCCGTCGTCCACGCCCCAGCTGGTTTCGCGGATGCAGGGCGCCTCGGAAACCTGCCGGACCAGCTGTACGCCGCGCGAGACGTCCATCGGGCAACGCTCCAGGGCGCCATCGGATTCGCAGCGCACCACCTGCACCCCGGCATCGGGAGTCTCGCGTTGCGCCCACGCCAGCACGGGCGCCAGCGACAGCAACAGGCCACACACACGTTTCATCCGAAGTCCCACCCCGGCAATCATGACGAACATCGCAGGCGGCACAGGCGCGCCCGCGGGAACGATCAGAGCATCAATGCCGACGACATGGCAAGCCGCTGCAGCCGCATGCCGGTTCAGGCATGGGCAAAGTCGAAGGCCAGCACGTCGGCGATGCGGCCGGTGCCGGCCAGTGCCATCAGCAGCCGGTCCACGCCCAGCGCCACGCCGGCGCAGTGCGGCAATGCCGGCAACGCAGCCAGCAGCGGTTCGTCCAGCGGTGGCAGCACGTCGCCGCGCGCAGTGCGCACGGCGAGGTCGCGCTGGAAGCGCCGGCGCTGTTCGTCGGCATCGTCCAGCTCGTGGTAGCCGTTGGCCAGCTCCACCGCGCCGAGGTACAGCTCGAAGCGCTCGGCCAGCGGCGGTTCGCCCGGCCGCACCTTCGCCAGCGCCGCCTGCGTGGCCGGCCAGTCATGGATCACGGTGATGCGGTCGGCGGGGAAAAACGGCTGGATGCGGTGGGTCATCAACAGGTCCAGCCAATCGTCGCGGGTCAGTCCGCCGGGGTTGATGCCAATGCCGGCCAGCGGCGCGCGCAGTTGCGCTTCGTCGGCGGCAAACGGGTCCACACCCACAGTGTCAATGAACAGTTCGCGGTAGGTCAGCACCAGCAATGACGCTTCGCGCCCGGCCATCGCCAATGCCGCGCGCACCAGCTCGACGGTTTCACCGATCAGGCGATGGTGGTCCCAGCCGACCCGGTACCACTCCAGCATGGTGAACTCGGGGTTGTGGCGGCCGCCGGCCTCGCCGTTGCGGAACACCCGGCCCAGCTCGTAGCAGTCGCCGACGCCGGCGGCGAGCAGGCGTTTGAGCGGGTACTCGGGCGATGTACGCAGCCAGCGCACCGGCGAGCCGGCATCGACGTGGCCGCTGAAACGGGTCTGGAAGCTGTCGATGTTCGGCTCGGTGTTGCCGGCGGCCGACATGATCGGCGTTTCCACTTCCAGCACGTCGCGGCGGGCGAAGAAGTCGCGGATCAGCGCATTCAGCCGCGCGCGCCGGCGCAGGGCCTCGATCATGGCGCACATCCCTGTGCGTCACCCTTCGGGCAGCTTCGCTGTGAAAAACGCCTGTCCTGTCGTTTTTTCATGGGTGCAGCCCCTTCGGCACGGCGGCCAGCGGCAGGGTCAGGATGTCGCGCGCGTCGTCGCGATAGCCCTCGGACAGGTACAGCGCCTTGGCCCGCGCATTGTGGTGGTTCACTTCCAGCCGCATCACGCTGGCGCCCTCGACGATCGCCCAGTCGCGCGCCAGCGCCAGTGCCTGCCGGCCCCAGCCGCGGCCACGCGCGGCAGGCGCCAGGTACAGTTCGTCCAGCAGCACGAAGCGGCCGCCCTGCTCCACGCTGAAGCACCAGCCCAGGGTGATGTAGCCGGCCTCGGCCACGTCGTCGCCTTCCAGCAGCAGCACCGCGCCGCAGGCCGGTTCGGCCAGCAGCTGGCGCAGGCCGGGCTCGACCAGCACCGGATCAAAGGCGATGCGGTCCTCGTCGTAGAACGCGCGCAGCATGGCGATGATGCGCGGGAAATCCGCGGGCGTGGCAAGGCGGAAGCGCAGGTTCATGGTTGTTGCCCGTGTTCGGCGAGAAAGGCGAGCAGGCGCTCTTCGTCCCACACCTCCACGCCCAGCTCGACGGCCTTGTCGAGCTTGGAGCCGGCCTCGCTGCCGGCCACGACGAAGGCGGTTTTCTTCGACACGCTGCCGGCGACCTTGGCGCCCAGCGCCTCCAGCCGCGCCTTGGCGGCATCGCGGGTCAGCCGCAGCAGCGTGCCGGTCAGCACCGCGGTCCGGCCGTCCAGCGGCCCGGCCGGTTGCGCGGCCAGTTCCGGCGCCAGTTGCAGCAGTTCCTGCATCTTTTCCTCGCCCTTGAGCAGCAACGGGCCGTGGTTGTCGCCCTCCAGCCACTGCGTCAGCCCGCGCGCGGTGTCCTCGGGCAGGCCGGCGGCGACGAAATATTCCGGCCCGGCATCGCGTATCTGCTGCGCCGACGGCATCGCCGCCACCAGCTTCTCGGCGCGCAGGCGGGTGATGCCGGGGATCTCGGCCTCGACCAGCAACTGCGCCAGGTCCAGTCCGTCGCGCAGCTTCGCCGATGGCAGGTGGCTGTCGCGGATGCGTACCTGCCCGACCTTCAACAACGCGTCGAGGGCCTGCTGGTTGCCTTCCTGCTCGAAGAAATGGCCGAGCGAGCGCGCCACCTCGCCGCCGATGTCGGGCACGCGCTTGAACAGCGGCCACGGCAGCTGGCGGATCAGCTCCAGGTCACCGAACCACTGCGCCAGCGCCTTGGCGGTGCTCTCGCCGACGTGCTCGATGCCGAGCGCGAACAGCAGCCGCTCCAGCGTGGCGTCGCGGCTGGCGTCGATGGCGGCGATCAGGTTGTCGGCCCATCGGGTGGCGATCTTCTTCGTGTTCCATTCGAAGGCCACCGGCAATGCCAGCGCCTGCGCGCGCCAGTTGGCGGCATCGCCGTCGAGCCGGAGCACGGCGTTGAGCACCGCGCCGCTGCCTTCGGCCGGCAGGTGCGGCTTGAGACTGGCCGCCAGCGCCGACGGATCGGCGGCATCGAGCACCAGCTTCAGGTACAGCAGCTGGTCGCGGCTGAGCCGGTACAGGTCAGCCACGCCGCGGACGATGCCGGCATCGACCAGGGTCTCGATGTAGCGGTCACCCAGCCCGTCGATGTCCATCGCCCGCCGTGAGGCGAAGTGGGCGATGGTTTCCTTGCGCTGCGCCGGGCAGCTCAACTCGCCCGAGCAGCGCCACGCCGCCGCGCCCTCCTCGCGCACGATCTCGGCACCACACACCGGGCAGGCCGCCGGCATCGTCCACGGCTGCGTGCTCTCGGGGCGGCGTTCGGCAATCACGCTGACCACTTCCGGGATCACGTCGCCGGCGCGGCGCACGATCACCGTGTCGCCCACGCGCACGTCCAGCCGCGCGATCTGGTCGGCGTTGTGCAGGGTGGCGTTGGTGACGGTCACGCCGGCCACCTGCACCGGTTGCAGCCGCGCCACCGGCGTAGCCGCGCCGGTGCGGCCGATCTGGATTTCGATGGCCTCGACCGTGGTGGTCTGCTCCTGTGCCGGGAACTTGTGGGCGATGGCCCAGCGCGGTGCGCGCGCGACGAAGCCCATCGCCTGCTGGCCGTCGCGGTCGTCCAGCTTGTAGACCACCCCGTCGATATCGAACGGCAGGCCATCGCGGCGCGCGCCGATGTCGCGGTAGTAATCCAGCAGGCCATCGGCGCCTTCGACCACCCGGCACAGGTTGCTGACCGGGAAACCCCACCGGTCCAGCTGCGCCAATGTGGCCGAGTGCGTGGCCGGCAGCTCGCCGCCGCTGACCTCGCCGGTGCCGTAGGCATAGAAGCTCAACGGCCGCTGCGCACTGACCTTCGGATCGAGCTGGCGCAGCGAGCCGGCCGCGCCGTTGCGCGGGTTGGCCAGCACCTTGCCGCCGTGCAAGCGCGCCTGCTCGTTGTACTTCTCGAAATCGGCGCGCGGCATGTAGACCTCGCCGCGCACCTCCAGCACCGCCGGCCAGCCCTCCCCGTCGAGCCGGTCGGGGATCACCCTGATCTGGCGCAGGTTGGCGCTGACGTCCTCGCCGGTGCTGCCGTCGCCGCGGGTCGCGCCCTGCACAAACACGCCATCCTCGTAGCGCAGGCTGATCGCCAGCCCGTCGAGCTTGGGCTCGGCGGAGAACAGCAGCTTTGGCCGGCCAAGGCGCTCGTCGATGCGGCGCACGAAATCGCGCACCTCCTCTTCGCTGAAGGCATTGCCCAGCGACAGCATCGGAACCGCGTGCACCACTTCGGCGAAGCGCGAGGACGGCCTGCCGCCGACCTGGTGGCTGGGCGAATCCACGCTGTCCAGCTGCGGATGCGCCGCTTCCAGCGCCTCCAGCTCGCGCATCAGGCGGTCGTACTCGGCATCGGGAATCAGCAGCTCGTCGTGCTCGTGGTAGGCACGCGAGGCCGTGGACAACTGCTGGCGGAGCTCGCTGATGCGCTGGCGGGCGGTGGCGTCGGAAGTCATGCGCCGATTTTAACCGTGTGCGGCGTGATCCACTCATGGACCATATCCATGCTGTAGGAGCGCACCTTGGTGCGCTCCTACAGGACTCGTCGCCAACGTAGGTCGGGGCTACCCCAAGGCGGGATTGCCCCACCCCACGGATCTACCAGCGCGGTGGCTTGCTCAGCGGCGGCGCCTGGTGCTGGCGGTCATAGGCGCGCAGTTCGTCGCGGATGTGGGCGATGCGCTGGCGGCCCAGGGCGTTGCGGCTGTCATCCAGCACCACGCCGTCGAGCAGCTCGGCCATGCGCTGCACGGTGGGCAGCATCTTTTCCCAGGCGTCGAGTGCGGTCAGCGGTGCCGGCAGGGTCAGGAAAAAGGCAATGGCCGGGGTTTCCATCTCGCGGATGCGGGCCATGTCGAAGCTGCCCGGCTTCATGATGCTGGCCATGCTGAACACCGGTCCGCGCTCGGGATGGCCTTCCAGCAGCCGGTGGAACACGTTCATGTAGCCGAACACCAGCCCGGTCTTCTCCGCGGCGACCACGATGTCCTCGCCACGCAGCACCTGCCCGGCGCGCGCGGCCACGTACAGCGAGACGATCTTGTCGAAATCCTGATTGGCGCGCTTGCCCAGCTCGCTGCCTTCGGACGGTTCCACTTCCGGCAGCCCCAGCTCGGGCTGGGTCACGTCCGCGTCCTCCTGACCGGCACTCTCCCCGCCTTCGGCAGGCCCGCCGTCGTCGTCGCCGGCGAACATCGGCTCGCGGCGCGTCCGCTCGCTTTCGGCAGGCTCGCGGCGCTTGCCCTGCGCCGGCTTCTTCGGCCGGCCGAACAGGAAGATCGCCGCGATCAGCAGCAGCCCGGCAGCCAGGATGCCGATGCGCAACAGAGCCATGTCGGACATGCGGTGGGGTCTCCGGTGAACGTGTTCAGGTCGGCAAAGAATGGCATGTCAGGCCGCGCCCGCCAAACGCGCGGCCTCTTCCAGATCGACGCTGACCAGGCGGCTGACGCCCGGCTCGCGCATGGTCACGCCGGAGAGCTGGTGCGCGGCCTCCATCGTCGCCTTGTTGTGGCTGACGAACAGGAACTGCACCTTCTCGCTCATCTCCTTGACCA
>Ga0222427_100274_pt1 | contig 110295 bp, 104 predicted proteins | sample 2B20Ametagenome_FD_182890 | JGI IMG/M metagenome (GOLD analysis project Ga0222427, IMG submission 182890) | Enriched microbial communities from leaf-cutter ant dump, University of Wisconsin, Madison, United States - 2B20A (version 2) | ecosystem: Environmental > Terrestrial > Nest > Insects... | reverse complement strand
CGGGCAAGACCACCCTGCTCAAACGCATCCTGACCGAATACCATGGCCGCCGCGTCGCGGTCATCGAAAACGAGTTCGGGCCGGAAAGCATCGACAACGACCTGCTGGTCCAGGACAGCAACGAAGAGATCATCGAGCTGTCCAACGGCTGCGTCTGCTGCACGGTGCGCGGCGACCTGATGCGCACCCTGGCCGAGCTGCGCGTCAAGCGCGAAGCTGGCGAACTGAATTTCGAACGCGTCATCATCGAAACGACCGGCATGGCCAACCCCGGCCCCGTCTGCCAGACGTTCTTCATGGATGACGACATCGCCGAATACTACCGCCTCGACGCGGTCGTCACGGTGGTCGACGCCAAGCACGGCATGTCGACGCTGGACGAACAGCCCGAAGCCCAGAAGCAGGTCGGTTTCGCCGACCGCATCCTGATCTCGAAGAAGGACCTGGTCAACGAAGTCGACTACGAAGCGCTGCGCAACCGCCTGGTTCACATGAACCCGCGCGCGCCGATCACCGCCGTCAACTTCGGCGACGCCGACCTCAAGTCCATCATCGACATCAGCGGCTTCAACCTGAATTCCATTCTGGACATCGACCCGGAATTCCTGGCCGATGAGCACCCCGACGCCGCCCATGCGCATGGTCACGACCACGGCCACGACCATGGACATGATCACGACCACGATCACGACGGCGATTGCGGGGCGCATTGCAATCATGCGCATCATCACCACCACCACCAGCACGACGACGAAATCGGCGCGTTCGTGTTCCGTTCCAACAAGCCGTTCGATCCCGCGCGTCTTGAGGAATTCCTGGGCGGCGTGGTGCAGGTCTATGGTCCCGACCTGCTGCGCTACAAGGGCATCCTGTACATGAAGGGCATCAACCGCCGCATGTTGTTCCAGGGTGTGCACATGATGATGGGCGCCGAACCCGGCAAGCCGTGGACCGCGGCCGACAAACCGTCCACCAAGATGGTATTCATCGGACGTAAGCTGCCCCAGGAGATTTTTACCCGGGGCTTGGAGCAGTGCCTGGCGGGGTAATCCCCTTCCTGACGTGACGCGATGCGACGAAGGCAGTACTGTGAGGTACGAATAGCGTAGGCAACAAGTAACACGGACCGGGAGTGGAAGCCCGCGCCAGGATCGATTCATAGTGGAGTGTTTTCATGGCTACCAAGGCAGCAACCAAGAAACCAAGCAAGTCGACGAGCGATACGGCGATTGATCTGCCCAGCGAAAAAGAATTGCTGGCCATGCCCGAGTCCGACTACATGAACGAACGCCAGCTGGCCTTCTTCAAGGAACGGCTCAAACAACTCGAACAGGACATCCTGGCCAACGCCGGGGAAACCACCGAGCACCTGCGTGAAACGCAGTTCGTGCCCGATCCCGCCGACCGCGCCACCATCGAGGAAGAGCACGCCCTCGAACTGCGCACCCGCGACCGCGAGCGCAAGCTGCTGAAGAAGGTGCAACAGTCCATCGCCCGCATCGACAGCGGCGAGTACGGCTGGTGCGAGGAAACCGGTGAGCCCATCGGCATTCCCCGCCTGCTGGCACGCCCCACGGCCACCCTGTCGCTCGAAGCGCAGGAACGCCGCGAAATGCGCCAGAAGCTCTACGGAGACTGACCCACCCTGAAAGCGCCGCGCTTTCCCCTGGGCGGCATCGTTGGAGCGGCATCCGCTGCATGCGTCGCCGGTGATGTGAATACAGACATATCCCGCTGATGCGTCCCGTAATCCACCCGTCGTTCCGAAAAGGCTATGCTGGTTTCCGGCATGGCCTTTTTCTTTTCCGGGACGCAACCGGCCTGTCGCGGCGCCAGGCCGGCGGCACGCGGTACCCGGCCACGCATTCGCTCCATCTCCAGGCGCCGCGCCACGCCTTGAATTTTTCCGGCGCGCCCCCAGCTAGTCCTTTCAAAGGAAGGAACGCATGGAACAATTTCACGCCACCACCATCGTGTGCGTGCGCCGCGGGAACCGCGTCGCACTGGGCGGCGATGGCCAGGTCACGCTGGGCAATATCGTCATCAAGGGCACGGCCCGCAAAATCCGTCGCCTGTACCACGACAAAATCCTGGCGGGCTTCGCCGGCGCCACCGCCGACGCATTCACCCTTCAGGAACGTTTCGAGGCCAAGCTCGAAAAGCACCAGGGCAACCTGATGCGCGCCGCGGTCGAACTGACCCGCGATTGGCGCACCGACCGCGTGCTGCGCCGCCTCGAAGCAATGCTGATCGTGGCCGACGCCGAACACACGCTGGTCCTGACCGGCAACGGCGACGTGCTGGAGCCGGAACACGGCCTGGCGGCCATCGGCTCCGGCGGCGCCTACGCGCAATCGGCTGCCCTGGCCCTGCTGCGCAACACCGAACTGCCGCCCGAGACTATCGTCAAGCAATCGCTGGAAATCGCTGGCGACCTCTGCATCTACACCAACCAAAGCCACGTCATCGAAACGCTGGGCGAGTAACACCCGCCGCGCGGCGCCCGGGGCGCCGCGCCGCCCTCCCAGCCCGTCCTAGCTTCAAGGATCCGCCCTCATGTCCGCATCCAACATGACGCCCGGAGAAATCGTCTCCGAACTCGACAAGTACATCGTCGGCCAGAATCGCGCCAAGCGCGCCGTGGCCGTGGCGCTGCGCAACCGCTGGCGCCGCCAGCAGGTCGCCGAGCCCCTGCGCCACGAGATCCACCCCAAGAACATCCTGATGATCGGCCCCACCGGCGTGGGCAAGACCGAAATCGCGCGCCGCCTGGCCAAGCTGGCCAACGCGCCCTTCATCAAGATCGAGGCCACCAAGTTCACCGAAGTGGGCTACGTGGGCCGCGACGTCGACACCATCATCCGCGACCTGACCGAATACTCGATCAAGCAGACCCGCGAGCTGGAAATGCGCCGCGTCCGCACCCAGGCGGAAGACGCCGCCGAGGACCGCATCCTCGACGCGCTCGTCCCGCCCGCGCGCGGCGCCTCCGGCGAACCCGAGCGCGGCGAAGACAACAGCGCCCGCCAGACCTTCCGCAAGCGCCTGCGCGAAGGCAAGATCGACGATCTCGAAATCGAGATCGAAGTGGCCCAGGCCGTCCCGCAAATGGACGTCATGACGCCCCCGGGCATGGAAGAAATGGCCGAGCAGCTGCGCGGCATGTTCGCCGGCATGGCCCGCGACAAGAAAAAGCCCAAGAAAATGAAGGTGCGCGAAGCCTTCAAGCTGATCGTCGAAGAAGAAGCCGCCAAGCGCGTCAACGAAGAAGACCTGCGCTCCGTGGCGATCACCAACGTCGAACAGAACGGCATCGTCTTCCTGGACGAAATCGACAAGATCGCGGCCCGCCAGGAAAGCGGCGGCGCCGACGTCTCGCGCCAAGGCGTGCAGCGCGACCTGCTGCCGCTGGTCGAAGGCACCACCGTCAACACGCGCTACGGCATGGTCCGCACCGACCACATCCTGTTCATCGCGTCCGGCGCCTTCCACCTGTCGCGTCCGTCCGACCTGATCCCCGAACTGCAGGGCCGCTTCCCCATCCGCGTCGAGCTGGAATCGCTCACCGCCGAAGACTTCGTGCGCATCCTGTCCGACACGGACGCCTCGCTCACCAAGCAGTACAAGGCGCTCATGGCCACCGAAGACCTCGACCTGGAATTCACCGAGGACGGCGTGCGCCGCCTGGCGGAACTGGCTTTCGACGTCAACGAAACCACCGAGAACATCGGCGCTCGCCGGCTCTACACCGTAATGGAAAAGCTGCTGGAAGAACTGTCGTTCGACGCCACCTCCAGCCAGGACAAGCACGTCCGGATCGACGCCGCCTACGTCAACGCCCAGTTGGCCGAAGCCGCCAGCAGCCAGGACCTGGCCCGCTACGTGCTGTAAGCGCCCGGCAGCCCTGGCCGCCGGCCGAAAGCCGTTTGCCGCGATTCTGCGGCAAACGGCTTTTTCTTTTGGGGTCGTGAGCGCAGGCTTTAGTTCGCGATCTGGGTCACGATGTACTTGCCGTCCTTGCGCTCGGCGGTAAAGGTAACCTTGTCGCCCGCCTTGATCTTGGCCAGCAGGGCCGGATTGGCCTCGTACACCAGCGTCATGGCGGGCAAGTCCAGCTGCTTGATGGCGTCGTGCTTGATCGTGACCTTGCCCGCGGCCGGGTCCACCCGCCGCACCTCGCCGCTGGCCTGGGCCTGCTGCGCGAACGCCAACGGCGCCGCGACCGCCACGACGGCCACGACGGCGGCCGCGGCCATGGGGATTGCGTACTTGCGGTCAAAAACCATGCAGATATCCTCCGATTACAGCGAAAGCGCGACGCGGCGAATGCGGCCGCCCCGGCTTTCCACAATGCTAGGATACCGCCCTTGTGCAACAGTCCGCCCTCGGGAACGCAACAATCCTGACCATTGATTGCGTCGCCCGCGGCGGTACCCCGCCCCGCCGACAGCCGGACACACAACCCGAACCATTCGTCACCACTTCAGGAATTTCCATGGCCAACCGCTTATCTGTCATAGCCACCCGCACGGGAGACGACGGCACCACCGGCCTGGGGGACGGATCCCGCACGCCCAAGGACGCGCCTCGCATCGCCGCCCTGGGCGACGTGGATGAACTGAACAGCGCCATCGGCCTGCTGCTGACCGAAAGCCTGCCCGCCGAAGTCTCCGCCGACCTCTCCGCCATCCAGCACGACCTGTTCGACATGGGCGCGGAGCTCTGCATCCCCGGGCACGTCGCCGTAACCGACCAACAGGTCGCCCGCCTGGACACGCGCCTGGCCCACTACAACGGCACCCTGCCCCCCCTGCGGGAATTCATCCTGCCGGGCGGTTCCCGAGCGGCCGCGCTGGCGCACGTGGCGCGCACGGTGTGCCGGCGCGCGGAGCGGGCCGTGGTGGCTTTGGCGCGGGTGGACAGCGTGAATGCGCCCGTCAGGCAGTACCTGAACCGGCTATCGGACCTGATGTTCGTGCTGGCGCGTTGTATAAACCAGCATGCGGGACAGATGGACACGTACTGGGCGGGCGCCCAGGCGCGCCGCTAGCCCCGCGTCAAGGATGCGCCCGGGCCTCGGAGCCCAGAGGGTTTCACCAACATGAGCATAATCGTTACCGGCGGAGCCGGCTTCATCGGCTCCAATTTCGTATTGGATTGGCTTGCCCACCGCGACGAGCCCATCGTTACGCTGGACAAGCTGACGTACGCCGGCAACCCCGACAACCTATCGTCCCTACAAGGCGACGCAAGGCACACGCTGATCCAGGGCGACATCAGCGATCTCTCGACAGTATCGCAACTGCTGGACGCGCACTCGCCCAGGGCAGTGATCAACTTCGCCGCGGAAACCCACGTGGACCGCTCCATCGCCGACCCAGATGCATTCGTTCAGGCCAATATTGTCGGAACGTCGCGTCTGCTGACGGCGGTCCGCGACTATTGGATCCGGCTGGCACCGGACGCCAAGGCCAGCTTCCGCTTCGTGCATATCTCCACCGACGAGGTGTACGGCTCCCTGGAAGCCGGCGCACCGCCATTCACCGAAACGACGCGGTTCGCTCCGAACAGTCCCTATTCCGCCAGCAAGGCTGCCAGCGACCATCTCGTGCGGGCCTTCCACACAACCTACGGCCTGCCGGTGCTGACGTCGAATTGCGCAAACAACTACGGGCCCTACCAGTTCCCCGAAAAGCTCATTCCCCTGGTCATCCACAATGCCCTCGCCGGTAAACCCCTGCCGCTGTACGGAGACGGCATGCAGATCCGGGACTGGCTTTATGTCACCGACCATTGCGATGCCATCCGCAAGATTCTGGAAGCGGGCGATCCGGGCGAAACCTTTAACGTCGGCGGCTGGAACGAAAAAAAGAATCTCGACGTCGTGCGCCACCTGTGTGCACTGCTTGATGAGCTCAGACCCCGCGCGGATGGCCGCTCCTACTCGACCCAGATCGTCCACGTTCCCGACCGACCCGGGCACGACCGCCGCTATGCGGTCGACGCGAGCCGCCTGCAACGCGCACTGGGCTGGATGCCGGCCGAGACTTTCGAAACCGGCCTGCGAAAAACGGTACTCTGGTATCTGGGCCACCCACGCTGGGTAGCGAACGTCACCAGTGGCGCCTATCGCGACTGGGCCAGGAAACAGTACGAGACTTAGCAATAAGGACCGCGTGAAAATCCTACTGTTGGGTAAGGACGGCCAAGTGGGCCGGGAACTACACCGCGCACTGGCACCGTTGGGGCAGCTGGTGGCGTTCGGCCGCGATTCCGCCGACCTGCGCGATACGGACGGCCTGTGCGCGGCTCTGTCGGCGCACCAGCCCGACGCGATCGTGAATGCCGCGGCCTATACGGCGGTGGACAAGGCCGAAACCGAGCGCGCCGAGGCAGACCAAGTCAACTCACTCGCGGTGTCCACCCTCGCCCGCCATGCCAAGGCCGTAGAAGCCTTGCTGGTCCACTATTCGACCGATTACGTTTTCGACGGCGCGGCGCGGCAGCCCTACGTGGAAACCGACGCCCCCAATCCTCTCAACGCGTACGGTGTCACCAAGCTCGCGGGCGAACGGGCTATCCGGGACGTGGGCTGCAGCGCCCTGATATTCAGGACCAGCTGGGTCTATTCGGCGCACGGCCATAACTTCCTGAAAACCATCCTGCGTCTGGCACAGACCCGGGAAAGCCTGGAAGTGGTGTCGGACCAATATGGCGCGCCCACATCTGCCAAGCTGGTGGCCGACACCACGGCGCTAGCTATCCAGCGGCATCTCGGCGGACGGCTTCGGGGCGGGACCTATCACCTGGCCGCTAGCGGCTCGACCAGTTGGCACGGTTTCGCGCAATATATCGTGGCGGCCGCGGTGGCTCGTGGCGCAACGCTGACGCTCGCGCCTGAACGCATCCGGGCGATCCCGACGCGGAATTATCCTGCGGCGGCGGAGCGACCTCTCAATTCCCGGCTGAACACGACCCTGCTGTCGCGCGCGCTCGGCCTCCAGCCGCCCGCGTGGACCGCGCACGTCGACTTGGTGCTAGATCGGCTCATCGAACTCGGAGAATCAACATGGCGCGCAAAGGCATAGTTCTGGCGGGAGGGTCGGGAGCCCGTCTGCATCCAGCGACGCTCGCCATCAGCAAGCAGCTACTGCCCGTTTTCGACAAGCCGATGATCTACTATCCGCTCACCACGCTCATGCTGGCGGGCATCCGAGACATCCTCGTCATATCGACGCCCCAGGACACCCCCCGTTTCCAGCAACTGCTGGGCGATGGTTCGCAGTGGGGCCTCAATATCGAATACGCGATCCAGCCCTCTCCCGACGGGCTGGCGCAAGCATTCGTCATCGGCGCGCCGTTTATCGGCCAGAGCACCTCGGCGCTGGTGCTGGGCGACAATATCTTCTACGGTCATGAACTGCCCAGGCTGCTGCAACGTGCCGATGCGCGCCCGGCCGGCGCTACCGTCTTCGCATACCACGTTCAGGATCCAGAGCGCTATGGCGTGGCCGAGTTCGACCGGCACGGAAAGGTAATGTCTATCGAGGAAAAGCCCGCACGGCCGCGTTCCGGCTATGCGGTGACCGGCCTGTATTTCTACGACAATGACGTTATCGACATCGCCCGCGACATCCGGCCCTCCGCACGTGGCGAACTTGAGATCACCGACGTCAACCAGCGCTATCTGGAACAGAACAGGCTGGCGCTGGAAATCATGGGTCGCGGCTACGCCTGGCTGGACACCGGCACCCATGAATCGCTGCTGGAAGCCAGCCAGTTCATCGCCACGCTGGAACATCGTCAGGGCCTGAAGGTGGCTTGCCCCGAAGAAATTGCCTTCCGCCAAGGATGGATCACCGCCGATGCCCTGGAAATGCTGGCCGAGCCGCTAGCAAAGAGTGGCTATGGCAGATACCTGATGCGCGTCCTGGTAGACAGGGTGTTCTGATGAAAGCCATTCCGCACGCCATTCCCGATGTGCTGATCCTGGAGCCCAGCGTCCTGGCGGACGAGCGTGGCTTTTTTTTCGAGAGTTTCAACCAGGCCGCTTTCGAAGCCTCGACCGGCCTGCGGCGCGACTTCGTGCAGGACAATCATTCGCACTCGGCCAGGGGCGTTCTGCGTGGGCTGCACTATCAGGTCACCCAGGCCCAGGGCAAGCTCGTGCGCGTGTGCGCTGGCGAGATCTACGACGTCGCGGTAGACCTGCGGCGCGGCTCATCCACGTTCGGGAAATGGGTGGCCGCCATCCTGAGCGCGGAGAACAAGCGCCAGCTATGGATACCCGAAGGGTTCGCCCATGGTTTCCTAACGCTGTCCGATTCCGCCGACGTGTTGTACAAGGCCACGGACTACTACGCACCGCAGCATCAGCGCTGCATCCGCTGGGATGACCCGGCTCTGGCCATCCCGTGGCCCTGCCAGCAGACGCCACTGCTTTCCGAGAAGGATCGCGGCGGCGCGTCGCTGGCCGACGCTGAAACCTGCTGACTCAATTCACCCCAGCCGCATGCGCCTGTTCATCCGCATGGTACGAAGACCGCACCATCGCCCCCACCGCTGCATGCGAGAACCCCATCGCATACGCCTCGCGCTCGAACATGGCGAACGTATCCGGATGCACGTAGCGCAACACCGGCAGATGGTGTTCCGAAGGCTGCAGGTACTGGCCGATGGTCAGCATGTCCACGTTGTGCTCGCGCATGTCGCGCATCACTTGCAGGATTTCCTCGTCGGTCTCGCCCAGGCCCAGCATCAAGCCGGACTTGGTGGGGACCTCGGGGTGCAACTTCTTGAACTCGGCCAGCAGCTTCAGCGAGTGCATGTAGTCCGACCCCGGGCGGGCCTGCTTGTACAGGCGCGGCACGGTTTCCAGGTTGTGGTTCATCACGTCCGGGGGACCGGCGTTCAGAATGGTCAGCGCGCGGTCCAGGCGGCCGCGGAAGTCGGGTACCAGCACCTCGATGCGGGTGGTGGGCGAGAGTTCGCGGATGTGCGTGATGCAATCCACGAAATGGCCGGCGCCGCCGTCGCGCAGGTCGTCGCGGTCCACCGAGGTGATCACGACGTAGGACAGCTTCATCGCGGCGATGGTGCGCGCCAGGTTGACGGGCTCGTTGGTGTCCAGCGGGTCCGGACGGCCGTGGCCCACATCACAGAACGGGCAGCGGCGCGTGCACTTGTCGCCCATGATCATGAAGGTGGCGGTGCCCTTGCCGAAGCATTCGCCGATGTTCGGGCAGGAGGCTTCCTCGCACACCGTGTGCAGATTGTGCTCGCGCAGGATGCGCTTGATGTCGTAGAAGCGCGAACCGGGCGCGGCGGCCTTCACGCGGATCCATTCGGGCTTCTTCAGGCGCTCGGCGGGAACGATCTTGATGGGGATGCGCGCCGTCTTGGCCTGCGATTTCTGCTTTTGCGTCGGATCGTAGGTGGCGTCCGCGGGCGCAGCGGCGGATTCGTTCGAGGGAACAGGAGACTCGGCGAGCGTAGACATGGGACACCTTCATGACCGGCGCGCGGACGGGCCGGGTCTGGGACAAAAACGGCATTTTACCCCTGGCCGGCGGGATCCGCCCCAACCGGGGCCGGCCGCGGGGCGCACAGCGGCCCGGCTGGGTTATCGTCACGCCTGACGAATCCGCGAATTTTCCCCATGGCTTCCCTGCCCCCGCCCCGCCCCATCGCCCTGATCGCACCCCGCCTGGACACCGGGCTTGCCGCCCGCGTCATGCAGGCGTGCGCCGAACTGCTCGCCCCGGCCGGCTATTACCTGGCCGCCGCGCCCTGGCAGGGCGCGCCCGGCCTGTCGCTGCTGAACGAGCTGCGGCCCGCGGCCGCGCTCGTGATCGGTCCGCTGGACGATCCGGGCCTGCGCTCGACCGTGGCCGCGCTGGAAGTGCCCGTGGTCGAGACCTGGAGCGCCTCCGCCCAGCCGCTGGACGGCGCCCTGGTGATCGACAACGCGGAGGCGGGCCGCCAGGCGGCGCGCCACCTCGCCGCCAAGCGCCATGCCCGGGTCGCCTGCATCAGCACCGACAACCCCTGGGAACGCGCGCGGCGGGAAGGCTTCGTCGCCGGCGCAGCCGCGCTCGGGCTGGAACAGGTGGCGGATATCGTGCAGCCCGAGGTGCAGCACATGAACGACGGCCGCATGGCCTTTCTGCGTCTGCTGTCCACCAATACAATCTTCGACGCCGTGTTCTGCAGTTCGGACCTGCTGGCGGCCGCCGCGGTGTCCGAGGCGCACAACCGGGACCTGCACGTGCCGCAGGATCTGGCGGTGCTGGGTTTTACGGACGACGGCAGCGCGGCGCAATGGGCGCAAGGACTGACCACGCTGGGCGTGGATGCCGCCGCGGTGGGCCGGCGCGCCGGCCAGTTCCTGCTCGACCGTCTTGACGGCGAGCGCGGCGCCCGGGACCATGCCACCATCGAGGTGGTGTTCGAGGAGCGACTGAGCACGTAGGATGGGTGGAGCGCGAGAGTTCTTAAGCTAGAAATCAGACGCTGAACGCGCGAAACCCATGCGGCCGCAATCGGCTGTTTCCCGGCCGGTGCCAGGCACTGTCTGCCCACGACAGCATGGGTTTCGCGCGCTGAATACCTGAGTTCTTTCTTAAGAACTCTCGCGCTCCACCCATCCTACGCCTCGTACAAAGCCGGGAACCCGCTGGCCTGGAGCATGTCGTTGGCTTCGCGCAGGAACGCGGGCGTGGCCGTTTCGGGCACGCGGACCAGCCACTGGACGGCGGCTTCCTTGTCGCCGCGCAAGAGCAGCAGGCGGCCCAGATGGAACATGCCCCGGAAGTCGCCGCCTTCGGCGCAGCGCCGGTAGCAATCGAAGGCGTGTTCCATGTCTTGCGCCACCACGTCGCCGGCCTCGTAATAGCGGCCGACCACGCCGATGGATTTCACGTGCCCGGCCTGCGCCGCCTGCTGGTACAAGGCCAGCGCCGCCGCGGGGTCCTGCGCCACGCCGCCGCGTCCGCCGCGCAGCATGTGGGCGTAGTTGTACTTGCCCCAGTCCAGCCCCCGGTCCGCGGCCAGCCGGAACCAGTAAGCGGCGACCGTGTCGTCCGGCGCCACGCCCCAGCCGTTCTCGTAGCAGCGGCCCACCATGTTGATGGCCATGAGATGGTCGGCGTTGGCGGCGCGCTTGAACCACGCCAGCCCTTCCGCCTGGTCGCGCTCGACCCCGGCGCCGTCCAGCAGCATTTGCCCGTAGATGGCCTGCGCTTCGACCAGCCCCAGCTCTGCGGCCGCGCGGATCCAGGCGGCGTAATCCTCCGGGGGCCCAGCTTCGCGCAGGCGAGCCAATTGCTCGGGCGTGGTGGCGGCGACGTCGGCCGCGCTGTAGGTCTTCATGTCTTGTTCCTCGCGCGGGCCCAGGCCAGCTGCAGATTGCGCCCCAGCGCGTCGCCCGCCTCGGTCGGCTCGCGGCGCGCGCCGCAACTGGCCATGTCGACGGTGCGCAGCCCCTGATAACCGCAGGGGTTGATGCCCAGGAAGGGCGCCAGGTCCATCGATACGTTCAGCGAAACGCCGTGATAGGCCCGGCCGTTGCGGATCTTGATGCCCAACGCGGCGATCTTGGCCAGGTCGCCCCCTTGGGGATCCGGCACGTAGACGCCCGGTGCGCCGGGCTTGCGACAGGCATGCTGCACGCCCAGCTGGGCCAGCGTGTCGATGACCGCGCCCTCCAGCAGGGTCACGTACTCCTTGACGTACATATCCGCGCGGCGCAGGTCGAACAGCGCGTACGCCATGACCTGGCCGGGGCCGTGGTAGGTCACCTGCCCGCCGCGGTCGCAGCGGACGATGGGAATGTCGCCAGGATTGAGGATGTGCTGCGGCAGGCCGGCCTGGCCCAGCGTGTAGACGGGCGCGTGCTCGCAAAGCCAGATTTCATCGGGCGTATCGGCGCCGCGCAGGTTGGTATACGCCTGCATATCCTGCCAGACCGACAGGTAGTCGGCCGGCCGCGCGAGCCACTTGATCACAACCGGCCCGCGCTAGAGAACGATGGACACCATCGGATGGCCGTGCAGCGCACGGTAGAGCGCATCCAGCTGCTCGCGCGAGGTGGCGCGCACCGTGAAGGTCAGGCCCATGTAGTTGCCGCCCTTGCTGGGCCGCATCTCCACCGTGGCAGCATCGAATTCCGGATCGAACTGCAGGACGACTTCCGTCAGCGTCTGCGCGAATTCGGGGTGCTGCTTGCCCATGACCTTGATGGGAAAGTCGCTGGGATACTCGATAAGGGAATCTTCTGGCGGGATATGCATGATGTGCCTAAAAAATGTTGCCCCCAACGGCATGCTCGGTTCGCGAGCCTCCTGCCTCCCGGGAGAGGCCTCTGCCTTGGAGCGGCCCTGCGGCGAAAAACTCGCCCCGCGGCGCCGGGATTGCCTGCATATGGGGGCGAACGGCGCGCCGGCAAGGCGGCCCCGCCGGGGCCGCCCGATGCCGCCGGCTTACAGCGCGGCGATGCGGGCATCATAACCCGCCCGCAATTGCTCAAAAACAGGGCCGGGCTTGCCCGATCCTACCGGTTTGCCGTCCAGCGAGACGATGGCCAACACTTCCTTGGTGGCCGAGGACAGCATCAGCTCATCCGCCTGCTCGACCTCTTGCTGCGAGATGCGGCGCGATTCGAACGGGATCCCCGCCTCCGCGGCCAGCTCGCCCATCAGGCCGTAGCGGATGCCTTCCAGGATCAGGTTGTTCTTGGGCGGCGCCAGCAGCTTGCCGCCGGAAACCACCCAGATATTGGTGGAAGAGCCTTCCGTGAGGTAGCCGTCGCGGAACTGGACGACCTCATCGACCTCCGCGTCGACGGCCTGCTGCTTGGCCAGCACGTTGCCCAGCAGGGAAACCGACTTGATCTCGCAATGCAGCCAGCGCTCGTCCGGAATGCTGATGGCGGTCAGGCCCTGGGCGCGCTGCGCGGCGGTCGGCGGCGACCAGGCCGACACCATGCCGAAGACGGTCGGCGCGACCGGAACGGACGGGAACTGGTGGTCGCGCTTGGCCACGCCGCGCGTCACTTGCAGATAGACGATGCAGGTGTCCAGGTTGGTGCGCGCCAGCAGCTGCTCGATCAGGTCGATCCAGCCCGCCCGGTCGAAGGGCTGGGCGATCCGCAAGGCAGCCAGGCTGCGATCCAGGCGGTCGAGGTGCTCGGCCATGCGGAACGCATTGCCTTGGTACACGGGGACGACTTCATAGATGCCGTCTCCGAAAATAAAGCCGCGGTCGAGGACGGAGATCTTGGCTTCGTCCACGCGCAGGAACTCACCGTTGAGATACACCTGGCTTTCGCCCGGCACGCCCGGAATCATGAGGCACTCCTGAGAAGGAAAGGAAAAGGACGCACCGGCAGGTCCGTCCCGGGAATGAAGACGGGCGTTTCGACATGAAACGCCCGTTGCTAGCTTACACCCGCGGCGCGTCGGCCGCGCCTCGCGGTTTTATTCGAACCAGCGCTTGACGGTATCGACCATGCGGCCGAAGAAGCCGGCGCGCTCGACCGCGTCCTGCACGACCAGCGGTTCGGTGCGCAGCACCTTGCCGTCCAGCGTGAACTGCAGCGTGCCGACCTGCTGGCCCTTGGCCAGCGGAGCGATCAGCGGATCCGTGCGTTGCGCCACCGGCTTGAGGTCGCCGGCCTTGCCGCGCGGCACCGCGATCGACACCGGGTTGGGCGGGCCCAGCTTGACGGTCTCGGCCGTGCCTTCCCAGACGCGGGCATCGATGCCGGGCTGGCTCTTGTCGAACAGCTTCACGGTGTCGAAGTTCTGGAAGCTCCAGTTCAGCAGCTTCAGGCTTTCCTCGGCGCGCGTGGCCTCGCTGTCCGTGCCGACCACGACCACGAGGATGCGGCGGTCGCCGCGCACCGCGGTCGACACCAGGCAGTAGCCCGCCGAATCGGTGTGGCCGGTCTTCATGCCGTCAACCGACGGATCGGCCCACAGCAAGCGGTTGCGGTTGGGCTGCGTGATCTTGTTGTAGGTGTAGCTCTTCTGCTTGTAGTAGTGGAAGTGATCCGGGTGATCGGTGATCAGGCGCGACGACAGGATGGCCAGGTCGCGCGTGGAGGTCATGTGTTGCGGATCGGGCAGGCCCGTGGCGTTCATGAAGTGCGTATTGCGCATGCCCAGGCGTTCGGCCTCCTGGTTCATGAGCGAGGCGAACGCGCTTTCGCTGCCGCCGACGGCTTCGGCCAGGGCCACGGATGCGTCGTTGCCGGACTGCACGATCATGCCCTGGTTCAGTTCGTCCACCGTGACCGGCTTGCGCGGCTCGATGAACATGCGCGAACCGCCCGTGCGCCAGGCGTGTTCGGACACCGGAACGGTCTGCTCCAGCGTCAGGCGCTTTTCATCCAGCGCGTTGAACACGACGTAGGCCGTCATGATCTTGGTGAGCGACGCCGGCTCGACCTTCATGTCCGGGTTGGACGCGGCCAGGGTCTGGCCGCTGTTCACGTCCATCACGATCCAGGCCTTGGCCGCGATCGTGGGCGCCGGCACGGCCGACACATCGCCCACCGGAACCACGCTCGAAGCCGACGGCGCCGCCGTCGCGGCGGCCGGGGCTGCGGCGGCGGGAGCCGGCTGTTGCTGGGCCCAGGCCGGCATCGAGGCCGCGAGCATCGCCGACAGCACCGCGCCGGAAATCAGGCGACGCGTAAAGACGACGGGAGAGTGAACGGAGTAAGGCAAATTCTTCATCGGCAACGTGGGTCCAGGGATGACGCCCGCCGGCGCGGGTCAAGTGGCTGACAATTATAGGCAGTCGATAGGACCCCGCCGGGCCGCGCGGGGTTCCCCTTGCCACTAAAACATGCAACTTGATGCAACCTGTCCCGCCGCTGACGCCGCGCCGGGACGGTGCCTGCGGCGCTTCAGTCGAGCGCGACCTTCAAATGCGCCTGCACCAGCTGGCGCAGCACCAGCAGCTTGCCATGGAAGAAATGCGACGCGCCGGGCACCACGACGACCGGGATGGAACGCGGACGCGCCCAGTCCATGGCCTCGGACAGCGGCACGACTTCGTCTTCCTCGCCATGCACCATCAGCGTGTCGCCAGGCACCTGCACCTCGTGCGACTGGAAGCGGTTCACCGCGGGCCCCATCAGCATCAGGGCGGCGGGCAGCGCGGCATCGCCCTGCTCCGCCAGCGCGGCATAGGTCTGCGCGGCGACCGCGGTGCCGAACGAGAAGCCGGCCAGCACCCATGGCGCCTGGGCCAGTTCCGGGTGCAATTCGCGCATCTGCGCGACGACGGCCAGCATGTCCTGGGTTTCGCCCACCGATTTGTCGAAGACGCCTTCGGACAGGCCGACGCCGCGGAAATTCGGACGCACCGCCACCAGGCCGTGCTGCACGCAGGCCCGCGACAGGGTCGTGACCACCTTGTTCTCGCGCGCGCCGCCCTGCAGCGGATGCGGATGCAACACCAGCGCCCAGCCTCGCGGCGTGCCGGCGGGCCAATCGACGGCGCAATCGATGCGGCCGGCGGCGCCGATGAATGCGTGGGTTTCAGTGCGTGCGGACATGGCGGAACTCAGGAAGCGGAAAAAGAGACGATGTTAACCGCCCGTCCGGGACGAGGGCTTCAAGGTCGCGGCCAGCCACTGCGCCAGTTCGTCGGCGGCATCGTTGCTGGCCTGGCGCAAGGCGGCCACGCCCCCGGCCGCGTCCTGCGTCGGCGCGGGCACCCGCAGCGCAATGCGCTTCTGGCCCAGCACGTTGCGGCCGTCCACCAGCACCGCCTGCAACAGGATGCGCCCTTCGCTGGATTGGCCGTCGGCGGCGAACACCTGCTCGAACTGCGACAGGAAGACCTGCAGCTGCGGCGTCTGGAGGCTGACGCGCTCGTTCAGCACCGGCCCCTGGCGCGACAGGCGGTCGGCAAGGCGCTGGCGCACGAGTTCCATCGGCGAGGAAGCCCAGCGATAGGTGGCATAGGCCTTGGGCGCCGTGCTGTCGCCCACGCGCCAGATCACGCTGGTGTCGGACAGCGCCGGCACGGCCTGGAAGACCAGGGCGATGGGTTCGCGCGCCGGCAGGGCCGGCACGGGGCTGGCGTCCAGCCCCAGGTCGAACACCGTGGGCGGCGCGGGCACGCGGCCGATGCCGCAACCCGCCAGGGCCAGGGTCAGGATGAGAACGGCGCTACGCATCTTCGTCATTTGGGCTATCTCCCGAATCCGGCAAAGCCGGCCTCGCCGGGTCCGGGCTCGCGGGGTGCCGGGCCGAACAGGAAGGATTGCGGCGTGTTGTCCACACGGCGCAGGGTAACGGCCGCGCCCCGCGCGGCCTCGCTGACGTTGGCCGCCATGCCGGTGATCGCCGGCAGCGTTTCGCCGTCCAGCCGCGCGGCGGCCAGGGCGATATCGTTGAGGCTGCTGGTGGCGGCGGACAGGGCGCCGCCGGGCGCCGTCAGGCGCGCCAGCGATTGGCGGGTCTGCTGGGCCAGGTCGCCGACTTCGCGCGCGGCCCGGTCCGCCTGGCTCGACGTTTTGTTCAGCGAGTCCACCAGCGGCCCCAGCTTGGCCAGGGTCGGACCGAGATCGCGGCTGGCCTCTTTCAGGGATTGGGTCAGGTCGGTGGCGTTCTGCAGGCTGGCCGTCAGTGCCTGCACGTTCTGCTCGCTCAGGACGCGGCGCAGCTGCTCGGTGACCTCTTCCACGTTGGAGATGAGCTTGCCGCCGCGCTGCTCGATGCGGTCGAGAAAGCCCGGACGCAGCGGAATCGCGGCGGGATGCGCCGCGGACGACACCAGCCGCGTCATCGACGTGCCGTCGTCGCGCAGTTCCACGTTGGACATGCCGGTCACGCCCTGCACGCCCAGTTCCGCCCAGGTCGATTCGGTGATCGGCGTGTTCGGCGCGATGCCGATGCGGATGCGCACCTGCCCCGGCTTGTCGGGGTTCAGGGCCAGCGACTGCACCTTGCCGACGGGCACGCCTTGATAGCGCACGGTCGACTGCGGATTGAGGCCGCTGACGGCGGTGGCGGAGATGATTTCGTATGGTTGCAGCTGGGTCCGGTCCCGGCCGATCCAGATGGCCGCCAAGGCAGCGGCGGCCAGCAAGACCAGCGTGAAGATACCGGCCATGAGGGCATGACTACGGTTTTCCATGATGCATTCCCTTCGGCGCCAGATCCCCCAGCGCGCGCAAACCGCGCTCGCCCAGGAAGAACGTGTGAATGAACGGGTGATCGACCTTCAGTACTTCCGGCACCGTGTCGCATACGATCACCCGCTTGTCGGCAAGCACGGCGACACGCGTGGCCAGGGCCAGGAGCGTGTCCAGGTCGTGCGTCACCATGACCACGGTGAACCCCAATTGCCGGTGCAGGCTGCGCACCAGGTCCACGAATTCGTCGGACCGCAGGGGGTCCAGGCCGGCTGTGGGCTCGTCCAGGAACAGCAGCTCCGGGTCCAGGGACAGCGCGCGCGCCAGCGCCACGCGCTTGACCATGCCGCCCGACAGGTCCGACGGGCGCTTGTCGGCGTCGCGCTCGGACAGGCCCACCATGGCCAGCCGGCACATGACGACATCGCGCACCAGGTCTTCCGGCACCGTGCGCAATTCCCGCAGCGGCAACGCCACATTGTCGAACACCGAGAGCGCGGAGAACAGCGCCCCCGCCTGGAACAGCATGCCCCAGCGGTACGACAGGCGCCGGCGCTCCGACGGGCTCAGCTCGAACAGCGAATGGCCCAGCACCTTCACGGTGCCCGCCGCCGGCTGATCCAGCCCGATGATCTGCCGCAGCAGCACCGTCTTGCCCGTGCCCGACCCGCCGACCAGCACCAGGATCTCCCCGGGGAAGACCGTCAGGTCGAGGTTGTCGTGCACGACGTGGTCGCCGAACGCGGTGCGCAGGCCGCGCACCGTGATGACGGGTTCGACGGTGACGCCGTCTTCCGCGAACAGGCGGTGCTGGGTCGCGCTGTTCATCAGATGCCCACCGAGCTGAAAATCACGGCGTACAGCGCGTCCAGCAGGATCACGCCGGTAATCGATGTCACCACCGAGGTGGTCGTGCCGCGTCCCAGGCTTTCCGTGTTGGGCTGGATGCGCAGGCCGAAATGGCAGGCGATCAGCGCGATCAGGATGCCGAACGTCACGCCCTTCAGGATGCCGATCCAGTAGTTGGTCAGCGAGATGGCGTCCGGCAGCGACTGCAGGAACCATTGCGCCGACACGCCCAGCTGCAACTGCGCGGCCAGCATGCCGCCCAGGATCGCCATGGCGTCGGTCCACAGGACCAGCAATGGCATCGTCACGGCCAGGGCGACCACGCGCGGCAGGATCAGGCGCTGGCCGTGCGATATGCCCATGACCAGCATCGCGTCCAGTTCCTGCGTGACCCGCATGACGCCGATCTGCGCGGTAATGGCCGAACCCGAGCGGCCCGCCACCAGGATGGCGGCCAGCACCGGCCCCAGCTCGCGCACGATGGACACGCCCAGCAGGCGCACGATGAACCGGTCGGCGCCGATCATCTGCAACTGCTGCGCCGACAGGTAGGACAGGACCACGCCGATCAGGAAGCCGACCAGCGCCGTAATGCCCAGCGCCTGCGCGCCGGTGCGGTACACCTGCGCCGAAATCTCGCGCCACGGCCCCAGCCGCGGGCGGCGCAGCATGCCGCCCAGATCCAGCACCAGTTGCCCCAGCATGACGAGCAGCGCGCGGCCGTTCTCCATGGCCAGGAAAACCGCGCTGCCCACGGCGCGCAGCCAGCCCCAGGGATCGCCCTTGGGGGCCGCGGCCGGCGTGCCGCCCTTGTTCATGGCCAGCGCGTTGAACACGTCCTGCTGCCCGGGCGACCAGCGCACCCTGTCGGGCAGCTTTTCCCCCCAGGCCTGCCAGATCAGCAGGGCGCCGATCGTATCCAGCCGCCCGATGCCGTGCAGGTCCCAGCGCGCGCCGTCGTTCGCCGCGCGGGCCAGGGCCTGGCGGCGGCGCTCCACCTCGCCCGGCTCGGCCAGCGCCAGCACGCTCCAGTCGCCGGCCACATGGCATACGCCCCCTTCATGGCGGAAAGGCGCGGCGGCGGGTGCGGACGAAACGGAATGCGGCATGCAGAGAGGTTACCAATGCAAAATGTATCGTCAATGATAAACGCAGGCGCAGCCGGACCGCGAGCGGCCGCCGCGTGCCCTACAATCGCCGCCATGCCCGATCACGTCCGCCCAATCGACCTGCCCGCGCCGGAAGCCCTGGCCCGGGAACTGGCCGCGCGCCTGCCCGCCTTCCAAGACATCGCCTGGACAGGCAGCACCGGATCGACCAACGCCGACCTGCTGGCCCGCGCACGCGCGGGCGGGGTCGGCAAACCCTGGCTGCTGGGCACGCACCTGCAGGAAACGGGGCGCGGCCGCGCCGGCCGCCCCTGGCAGAATCGGACGGGTTCCACCCTGATGTTCTCCTGTGCCTTCGACGTCAACCTGCCCGCCGCCCAACTGCCAGCCCTGTCGCCGCTGGCCGGCGTGGCCGCGTGCGAGGCCCTGCGCGCCGTCGCCGGCCCGGCGGCCGCGGGTTTGTGCATGAAATGGCCCAATGACGTGCAATGGCATGACGCCAAGCTTGCGGGCGTGCTGGTCGAGACCACCCGCAACCCCGGCCGCCACGTTGCGGGCTATACGGTCGTCATCGGCATGGGCGTGAACCTGATCGACGCCGACCGGCTGTCGCTCGCGCTGGAGCGCGAAGTTGCCGATTGGAGCCAGGTGCAGGCGCACTCCCCCCGCGAAGCCAGCGCCGCCGACCTGGTCTGCGCCAGCGCCACGGCCTGGCATGAAGCGATCCGGTCTCTGGAGCGCGAAGGCTTCGGCGCCTTCAAGCGGCGTTTCGACCAGGTGGACGCCCTGGCGGGCCGCAAGGTCAACGTCCTGGACAAGGGCGCTATCCTTCTAAGCGGCACCGCTTGCGGCGTGGACGACCATGGCCGCCTGCTGGTGCAAACGCCCGAGGGCGCCAAGCCGATCCTGGTCGGCGAAATCTCGATTCGACGCCAAGCATGATTATTCTCATCGACTCCGGCAACAGCCGTCTCAAGGTGGGCTGGCTGGACGCCGCCAACCCCGACACGCCGCGCGAACCGGCGGCGGTCGCCTTCGAGGGCGTGGACCTGGACGCCCTGGACCGCTGGCTGGCCGCGCTGCCGCGCCGCCCCGCGCATGCGCTGGGCGTGAACGTCGCCGGCGAGGCCCGCGGCCTGGCCATCGCCGCCATCCTGGAAAAACACGGCTGCGCCATGACCTGGTCGCCGTCCCAGGCTTCCACGCTGGGGCTGGTCAACAGTTACCGCGTGCCCACGCAGCTGGGCGCCGATCGCTGGGCCTCGCTGGTGGGCGTGCTGTCGCGCCTGCCCGGCGCGCATCCACCCTTCCTGCTGGCCAGCTTCGGCACGGCCACCACCATCGATACGGTAGGGCCCGACAACGTCTTTGCCGGCGGCCTGATCCTGCCCGGCCCCGCCATGATGCGCAACGCGCTCGCGCACGGCACCGCCAATCTTCCGGTCGCCAACGGCGAGGTCGTGGCCTACCCCACGGACACGCACGAAGCCATTGCCTCGGGCATCGCCGCGGCGCAGGCCGGCGCGGTCGTCCGCCAATGGCTGGCAGGCCGCCAGCGCTACGGCCAGGCGCCGCAGATCTACGCCGCCGGCGGCGGCTGGCCCGAAGTGCACCAGGAAATCGAACGCCTGCTGGCGGACGCGGGCGGCGCCTTCGGCGCCACGCCCGTGCCGGTCTACCTGGATCACCCCGTCCTGGACGGGCTGGCCGCGATCGCGCGCGCCACCCTGGACGCCCATCCCTGAGCGAGACCCCGCATGCGCGTGCTCTTCATCCTCATCCTGCTGGCGAACCTGGGCGTCTATGCGCTGGGCCAGGGTTGGCTGGGCATACGGCCCGAGGACGAAGGACGCGATACCCGGCGCTTCAGCCAGGAATTGAATCCCGGCGCGGTCACGCTGGTCCCCCGGACCACTCCCTAAGGCCGCGGCCCCGCTTCCAGCCAGGGCGCCAGCGCGTCCAGCGTCCGCCGGGTGGCCCCCGCGTGCGCGCCGAACCATGCCCGCGCCGCCTCCCCGCCACGCAGCCGCCTGCCGTCGTCGCCCAGCAGCGCCATGGCGGCATCCACCGCCTGCCCCGCGTCGGACACGCGCTGCGCGGCGCCCGCCTGGATGGCGTCTTCCGCCGCCTGCTTGAAATTGAACGTATGTGGCCCGACGATGACCGGCACCCCGGCCGCGCACGCCTCGATCAGGTTCTGCCCGCCCAGCGGCGCAAAACTGCCCGCGACGATCGCCACCTCCGAGGCGGCGTAGTAGAACGCCATCTCGCCCAGCGTATCGCCCAGCAGCACCGCGACATCCGGGCCGGGTTCCGCGCCGCCCGAGCGTCGCGTGAACGCCAAGCCGGCCTCCGCCAGCAGGCGCGCGGCCTCGTCGAAACGCTGGGGGTGGCGGGGAATCAGGAGAAACAAGGGCGAATCATGCGCCCCTGAGTTGTTGGCGTGACGCTTGATCGCCTCGATGAACGCGCCGTCCTCGCCCTCGCGCGTGCTGGCCACGGCCACTACGCGTCGGCCCAGCCGTTCGCGCCATGCCTGGCCGGCCCGTACCTGCGCATCAGGCAGCGCCAGATCGAACTTAAGGTTGCCGGTCACGAGCGGGGGCCTCGCCCCCGCCTGCCCCAGCCGGGAGGCGTCCTCGGCGGTCTGGGCCAGCACCGCGTCCAGGCCGGCCAGGGCTTCGCGCATCACGCTGCCCATCCTGCCCGCCTGGCGCAGGGAAGAGGCCGAGAACCGGGCGCTGACCAGCGCCATGGGCACGCCCGCCTCGCGCGCGGCGGCCAGCAGGTTGGGCCACACCTCGCGCTCTATCAGCAGCCCGCAACGGGGCCGGCGGCCGGCCATGAAGCGGCGGGTCGCCCCGGGGAAATCGTAGGGAAGCCAGGCCTGGCGCAACTGGCCCCGGGCGATCGCGTCCTGGAACAGCCGCGCGCCCTCGGCCCGGCCGGTGGCCGTCACGTGGGTCAGCAGCACCGGCAGTCCGCGGTCCAGCAGCGCTTGCAGCAGAGGTTGGGCCGCACGGGTCTCGCCCAGGCTGACGGCGTGCACCCAGACGGGAGCGGTCTGCGCCGGCCCCGCTTCGGCCGGCGCCCGGCCGAAGCGTTCCGCGGAGAAGATTTCCCATTGGCCGCCGGCCCGCCTGGCGCGATGCCCCATCCACAGCCAGACCAGCGGCGACAAGGCCCTGAGCGCCAGTGTGTAGACGCCGCGGTTCATATCACTGCGCGGCCAGCGCCTGCTCCACCGACGCCATCACGGCCTCGCGCGAGGGCGAAGCGCCGCGGTCGCCCAGGCTGGCGGTGTAGTTCGAGCCAACCAGCGGCGTGCGCACGGGCGTCGAGGCCCGATATATGCCGATAGTGGGACGGCCCAGGGCCGCCGACAGGTGCGTCAGGCCGCTGTCCAGGCCCACCATCAGGCGCGAGCCGGCCAGCAGGCGCGCCACCGACGTCAAGTCCATGCGGGGCATCACCTCGGCGCCGTCCATGCCGGCCACGAGCAACCTGGCGCGCTGCGCCTCCTGCTCATTGCCGCACAGCAGACGCAGGCTGCAGCCCGCGTCGCGCAGCCGGCGGAACACCGCGCGCCAATCGTCCTCGGGCCAGAGTTTGTCGTCCCGGCTGGCCGAAGGCATGATCACCGCGTAGCCGTGGTCCGTGTCCAGATGGTGCAGGCGCGGTGGATCCACCTGGCCGCTTTCCGCCACGACATCACCCTCGCGCGACTGCGCGGCTTGCCGGGAAAAGGCCTGGAGGCCGAAATCGGGCTGGCCGGCGTATTGGTAGCCGAATGTCAGCGCCGCCAGCTTGCGTTGGCGGATGACCGCGGGTTGCCAGAATTCCACCCGATGGCGCACGTTGTAGAACAGGGAAGCCAGGGGCTCGCGCGCCGAACGCCAATCCAGCCCGTGCCGTACGCCGCGCGTCTGGCGGACCAGCCAGGCGGACTTCATCAGGGCCTGCATGTCCAGCACGATGTCGTACTGCTTGGAGCGCAGGCGCTCCTTAAGCGCATGGCGCTCGGCCCTGACCTCGCTGGACCACCAGGCCTTGCGCCAGCGACGGTGCGCCACCTTGATCACCTCATTGACCGCGGGATGCCAGCTGGGAATCTCGGCGAATGCTTCTTCCGCCACCCAGTCGATTTCGGCATCCGGTACATATCGGGCGATATCGGATATTGCGGGCAGCATGTGCACCAGATCGCCAAGCGACGATGTGCGAACGATGAGAATGCGTGTAGGCATTAAGGCAAAGACGGTTCAGTCAGAAACGCGAATGTACAACACAACGCCCCCCTTCTCCCGGGTTCGGGGCCGAGCCCAGGCGCTGCGATCTCCACCGATCCATACCGCTACAGGATGGCTACACCCCCATTTGGCGGCGCACGGACTTAGCCGCTATCTCGTCCAATTGGCATACAATCACGATCTCCAAAATAAGCCCAAACGACATGCAACCCAAATCTGGCGATTTCCCGAATATTGTCGGCCTACTGCTCTCCTATTGGAAATTGCTGGTTTTGGCCATTATCTTGGGTGCCGTCATCGGCATCAGTTTGATGCCCAAGCGTCCCCCGGTCTGGGCGGCGAGTGGGCTCGTAAAAATCGCGCAGATCAACGGCCCGGCGCCGCTCGTGGATGCCGGAACGCTTGTGTCCATGGTGCAGCAACCCGGTTTCACGAGCGATTCCCTCGAGAAAGCCGGTTTGCCGCGAGATCCTTACGCCGACCCGAAATCTCTCCTCGCATTGAGGACACTCGTTGCCATCCCGCAGCGCAGCCCCAATCTCCTCCAGCTGCAAGTCAGCGCATATTCACCGGAAGAGGCCAAACGGCTTCTGGAAGGCGCAGTTGCCACTTTGCAGGCACAGACCGCAGAGGAGTACAACGACGGGGTGCAGGAACGCAAGCGTAAAATCGAGGAGGCTGAAGCACTGTTGGCGACGAACGCCAGTGAACGCGACACGGTCATTGCCGCGCTCAAGTCGGGACAAGTGGCGCCCACGACAGACGTGTCGGACTCGCTGGTGGTGTCCTACCTGCTGCGCACCACCCAATCGGAATCCGAACGGCTGCGTATTTCGATCGGCCTGCTGCAAGAACAGTTGAATCCGACCCGCACCTTCAACAGCAAGCTGATCTCGTCCGTCTCTGTCTCGCCCGTGGCTCAAGGTGGCAGCAAAGTCGTCAGCGGCGCAATTGGCGCCTTTGTCGGCTTCATCCTCGCCTTCGCGCTGGCCCTGATCCAGACCGCCTTCCGTAGCCGCCGCTCCTTGAGCGGACTCATCAACCGCAGCTGACCCGTCGGTTGAAATTGATGTCGCACGCTCCTACGATCACCGCCAGCTGCCGTCAGAATGGCAGCGAATGGACCGCGCGGTGGTTGGCGATCGGGGCGTTTTTCGTCATCTTCCCCGCCTACATCGTCTACCAGATACTGGTGCAAAAGGCGGTGATCCGGCCATATCTGGGCGGGTACTTCACAGCCGGGATCGTGCTCGGCCTGCCGATGCTGCTGCTCGCGGCCTATGCCAAGCCGCGCCTGCGAGTCCGGTTCGACTTGGTGGAATGGCTGTTCCTCCTGTTCATGGCGCTGTTCGGCATCAGCATCGCGGTCGGCGTCTATTTCCAGGTAACGCCCGACATCCTGAAGCCTAATGCCATCGCGTGGGGCTCATTTGTTGTGCTCTACCTGTTCGGCCTGCTTTTCCCTTGGGGCAACCTGACCGCGACCTGCTGGTCGCAGTTGGTCTTCTGCGCTTTACTGCCGCTTATCCTGCTCAATTCGACGAATGGCCAATTGATCGGCGGGGGGTATATCTCGCCCGAAATCGGCATGGAGCTGAATTACCAGGCGGTCGCCATGACCTATATCGTGGTGGCGCTGGCCGCGATTCCACCCGGGCGCGTCCTCGTCAGATATGCCGGCTATGCGGCGGCGATCATCGCCTTGTATATGATCGGTGCGCGCTCTGAATTCGTGGCCTTCGCGCTCATGGCCTGCGTTATCGAGTTCTGCATGGCCAAACGCAAGGTGCTGCTGGTCGTGCTCGGAATTGGCGGGGCCATCGCGCTGCTGGTGCTGGCGCATACGATGCTCGGCACGCTGCCAGGCAGCCGCATTTTGGGCCTGTCGGATATCAGCGAAGATCAGTCCGTCATCGCGCGTGCCGCACTAACGAGCAATGCCTGGCTATCGATCTCGACCTGGCCGGTCCTGGGCGATTTTGGCAGCTATCTGCCCGGCAACTATGCGCACAACATTCTGTCCGCGTGGGTCGATATGGGCTTGCCGGGGGTTGTGACCCTAATACTGCTGTTGGTCTTTGCGGGCGCCAATCTCATCCTTTCGTATAGCGACCAAATCCGTACGCCTGTATTTCTGGTAGCGGCTGCGCTGCTGGTGGCGAATCTGATGCTTTTGCTCGTCGCCAAGTACTACACCTACCAATTGCTACCCATCGCCATTGGCGTCTACGGCAATCTGCGGCGCCAGGCTGCGGTGAAGCGCGCCGCAGCCGCCTGCTCCTGACTACCCCCTTTCGGCTGCAGTCCCCTACAGGCGATCCGCGCCAGATGCGCCATTACGGCTGTTCCCCATGCTGGATGTAACGCTGTCGACACAGCGCATATACAACAACATATGTTACGAGCCTGAGGCCCCCCTCGGCTCCCTCGGCATCCGTCACCCACGCAGACCCTCCCTAAGAGAATCTGTCGAACGCAGGCGCTTTTGCCAATACCGCAACGCATGATTTCCAAGCGTGCCTTGCCACATACTCGCTAACGATTTGTGCATCATCGTTGTATCGACGTCAATTGACCTCTGCATAATGTGGAGGCATCAACTCCGACACGCGGCAATCAAAAATCGCTTTCAAATTATAGAGATTCCTCTTGGGATCAACTCAATGGCGATATTGCCGCGTACTTCAACTACGCGACGAAGAATATCGATACTGAGAACGCAAATCCCATATGAGTGATAGCCCTTCTTCCTATAGCAATCCCGAAGACAGCCGTTTTCTACAAGACATACTGATTTCCCATTGGCTCCTCATCATTCTTGGAGCATTGGTCGGCCTTGTCGTCGCCGTTGCCATCGCTATGTCACAGCCAAAAGTCTGGCCAGCCATGGCTCTCGCGAAAATCGGCCAGGTCGGTGGAACCAATGCTCTGACCGATCCCGCTGCCGTCCTGGCGCGCACTCAGTTCCCGTCGTTCGTCCAGGATGCATTGCGCGCAGCCGGCATGCCGGTCGACGTGGACAGCGATGTCAGAGCGAAACTGGCAAAGAAAACCTTCAACACGCAGGTTCAGAAAGGCCCTAGCCTTTTCCAGATGCAGGTCGACGGCCTTACCAAGGAAGATGCCACGAAATTTCTGACTGGCGCCCTGGCCGTCCTGCAGCGGGAACACCAAGCTCTGCTGGATGTCGCGGTGAAGGAAAAGAAAGAACGGCTTGCAAGCCTGGAGACCTCGATCGAGGGCAATCAGAAGGAACATCAGACCATACTAGACAGCATTAAGGCCAATGCGGCAAAGATCGGCCAGCAAGCGCCTGATCCCATCATGGTCTCCTATCTGCTGCGGGCCAATGAAGTGGAACGCTCCCGTTTTGTCGAGCAGCAGACAAACCTGCGAGATCAACTCCAAGAGGCCAAAACCTATAACACCCGTTTCGAAGCGCCGGTATTTGTCGCTCAGACGCCCCAAGGGCCCAGCAGAATCGTCGCAGCCCTCGTCGGAGCCTTGCTGGGATCCGCGCTGATGGTGATCATCTTTGCGTTGTGGGCGTGGCTCGCGCCCAAGCGCAATTGATTTCTGGCTCCGTCATAGCGCTTCGCCAAAACACTCCTGGGGCACAAAGGCCGCGCCGAACGGCCCCGGGGACACAAGCGCAAACGCCGCACAGCCAAAATGCCCGCTTTCCCGCCCTCATCTCCTGCGAGATCCAGATTCATCCTGCTCTGCGCAGTACTGTTCTACGGATTCTCGATTTCCGTCGCGCATGCGCTTTATCTCAGTTCAGAGCAGGCATACTGGGGCTTTTTCGAGCCGTCGCTCGACGCCGCGAAAATCACCGCGATGGTCATGATGCTGGCGATACCCACCCTGGCGATGCCCGTAAGATTCGACCGGGCATCCTCCGTCATCCTGCTGCTGTTATTCCTGCTCGTTTTCGTGCCGGCCGTCGTCATCAATCTGGAAAACTATGACGACAGTATGGAGCGGTATGGCTTCCTGATGGGCTCGCTGGCCTTCGGCATGGCCCTGCTCTTCTCCACCGTACGCGTATTCGGCGCCGAACCCGCTGACACACCTGTCTATTCTCCAAGCAAGAGAATCGCCAAGCTTTTCTTTCTTGCCTGGCTGATCTGCTGCCTGCTGCTTCTGGCTATCTATCGCGATAGCATGAGCCTGCAGAGTCTATCGGACGTCTACGGCCAAAGAGAAAAGGGCGCCGCGACGTCCCTTGCCGTCGGGTACGCGCAGGTCTATTTCGCCTATATCTTCAGCCCATTTTTATTCGCCTATGGCCTGGCGAACCGGCACCGCCTTGCTCTCGTCGCCGCGCTGTGCGGCTTCCTGATCACCTACATGATCACCGCCGAACGTACCGTTTTCCTGCTCCCGGTCGCCATGTTCCTGCTGTACGAGATCGCGCGCTTCCGCTTCATGACGGCCAGGCACGTGACCGCGCTGATCGCCGGTTTCTCGGTGCTCACGCTATTGATCGCCTTCTTCTGGCGCTCGGTAGGAGCGCTGGAGAAACTTGGCTTCTACTTCCTGACGCGACTGCTCGCCTATCCAGGCGTATTCGTGGCTCAGTACTACGACTTGTTTTCGCGGCTGGGCTACACGTATTGGTCCCATGTGTCGGGAGTCAACCGGTTCGTCACCACCCCCAACCTGCTCGACTACGACAAGAAATGGCCAATGCTCGGACGGATTCTTGCCGAACGTTCATTCAATGTGGAAAGCAATTCGAACGCCAGCCTCTTCGCCACAGATGGCGCCGCAGCGCTCGGATCCGTCGGCATCGTCGTCATCAGCATCTTGCTGGCGTGCTGGCTGATTCTTCTGGATCGCGCTACGCGCGATTGGAACCGCCGCTTCGTGCTGCCGTTGCTGCTTCCAATCGGGCTCGCGCTGGTGAACGTTTCGTTCTTCACGATGCTCACGTCATTCGGCGGCATCATCTGGTTATTGTTCTTCTATAGTGCCAAGGTGACCGGCACAAACCCTGCGCACCTGCGCCACTGACAGCGCACGGTGAAGGGCAAGGCAGCCCCGTCCTCCAGGACCAGGGCTGCCGTGAAGCCGATTACTCGACGTGCCGGATATGCTTCGCGGGGTTGCCCGCCACGATGCTTTTTTCGTCGACATTGCGCACGACCACCGCGCCAAGACCAACGATCGCCTTCTCGCCGATTTTCAGCTGATTCAGCACGGATGCATTGGGCGCGACCCAAGCCTGGGCGCCAATGCGCACGCCGCCGCTAATCTCGGCGCAAGCGATGACGAATGCGTCCTCGCCCACATCGACGTTGTGCGCGATATGTACATGATCGTCAATCTTTGCGCCACGCCGTATCAGCGTGTCGCCCAGCGTTCCACGGCAAACGGTGGTCAGCGAGCCGATCTCGACATCGTCCTCGATAATCACCCGGCCCAAATGGGGAAGCCGTAGCGCCTTGCCATCGGCATCACGTTCGAATCCAAAGCCATCTTCACCGACGACCGTGCAGGATTTAATGATGCTGCGCGCACCGATGGTGACTTCGTCCTGGATCACAACGTTGTGCAGAATCCGTGCGCCCGCTCCGACCACCACCCCCTTGCCAAGCACCACGTTTTGCCCGATGAAGGCAGTGGGATGAATGTCGGGCTCGGCCTGGGACCAGACGTAGCCCGCCGTATCTTCGATATAAGCCAATGCCCGCGCGAAATCCAGCCTGGGAGTCGGCGACACCAGCGCGAGACCCTTCACCAGAGCAGCGTGCTCCGGTGAAACGATCACGACGGCCCCGGCCGGCGCCTTTTCCGCCCAAGCGCCCGATTTCGCAAAGCTCAGCGCTCCCGCGACCGCTTCGTCGACCGGAGCGATAGACGTAATCTCGACGTCGCTCGCCAAGGCTGGCAGCCCCAGATATCGAGCGACGTCATTGGCCGAAACCGGCTTGCTTATTGCTCTACCCATCGAATCACCTCGAAAGCTTCGGCAAAGCGCATGCCAACCTGGCAACCGCGCTGCACAGCCAGACTGTGGATCAATTCATCGTAATTCGGCGCACGGAATGCTTGCGACTTATAAGCGGCCAATGCGCGGATCTTGCACTGCAGATGCTTCTCTTCCACTCCATGGAAAAACGTCAGATCTGTCCGACGGTTATTCCAGGGAATTTCGTAACCCAGGATCGTTGCGCGCTTGAATGCCCTGAACGCTTCACGATTGATGACCTCGTGGTCCTGGTGAGTGTCGTAGGAATTCGGCCCCACGACCACATCGGGATCAATCTCCTTGCGAAGGCGGACCATGGTTTCCAGGATTTCCTGGCGGTCACGCGGGAAATACCGTACACGAAAATGGAACACCTGCAACTGTGAGGCCGGCAGGTTGATTTCTTTCGCCGCGTCCAAGATTTCGGTGCGCAGAATGTCCTGTGTCAGGCCAGCGGGCACGGACTCCTCGGCGGCAGAAAATGCCGCGTAGTGCACCTCGTGCCCTTGCTCCGCCCACTTCGCCATCGATGCGCCGCAGCCCCATTCGCCATCATCTGTGTGAGGGCCCAGGACCAAGTACCTTTTCTTCTTCAACCATTTCTCCTAACCAGTCATCGCGTGCATTCCCGCACCCGCCTGACCCAATCGTGCCAACCCTACTGCAGAGCTGCCTCGTATGCCGTTTCGCCGGCCTACTATCCAGCGTCAATTATGCCAAACCACCGGATTTCAGGACCGGGACGCGACTCGCGATTCCACCCGAGGACGACACCACCGATCCGTGTCGTCAGGCCGATGCCGGCCGTCCCAAAGCATGCCCGCATGCGGCCCGGTATTGCAGGATGAAGTGCAGAACATACATCACGCAATAGCCGGCAACCAGGAACACTACCGAGTAAAACAGCGAATTCAGGAAGTAATACCCGGCCCAAATGCCCACCGCGACCACGACGAGGCGGGCAAGTTGCCAGATCAGATCCAGTCGGTACATTTTCGTCAGAAGAACCGTGTAGCTCAACGGCGATACCACGGTCTGAAAAAACACTAACGCGCCCAGGACCGCCGCGATCTTCCCGGCCTCGGCCCACGCTTCGCCAAAAACAATGGGAAACAAGACGGGAGACGCAATCATGGCAACCACCGCCGGCACGATTCCCAGGAGCGCAAGCTTTTTCGCGGTTTTCAAGAATACAGCGCGACAATTCCCCGTGCTATTGAACGTCGCCGCGGCCTCTTGCCGATACACCTCCCCGATTGCTGCGGCGATAAAGGCGCAAGGCATCACCAGCACCCGCTCCGGCAGAGAATAGAGCCCAACGGCATGTGAATCGTAAAGGAACGCCAACAGCACGACCGGCGCCTGGCCCGACACAACGTTCGCCAGTTGGCCAATCACCATGAACCGTGGAAAATCCTTGTACCGCTTGGCCACAGCGACCACGCGCTTCAGGCTCGCCGTGCGCCAGAACCTGCCGAACTCCTCTGCATACTCCTTCACCAGCTTGATCATCATGCAAGCTGCGCCGAACGCGTGGCCGAGGATCAAACCGAATCCGCTCAGGGATAGCGCACCCAGGCTGACCTGCCCCGCGCAAAGCGTAAGCGCCTGGATGACGCGGGCCTGCGAAATGCCCTTGTAATGCTTGCGCCGGGTTCCCCAGGACGTCAGGATCTGGTTGGCCGTCGTCAGGAATATCCCGATCGTCAGCATCGGGAACATCACAAACGGGGGGATGTGCCTGGAAATCAGATCGGGGATGGCCATCACCACAATGCCCGACAGGACGACGAACCCAACGCTGAAAACGCAGGTCAGCCCGAAGGCAAGCAGCAGCAGGTAGTATGCATATCGGTCGGTAGGCGCAAGTACGATCGTCAATTCGAAACGAAGCGACGCGAAGACCGAACCGATAGCCGCCAACGAGGCATAGACCGCGAGATAGCCGAACTGCTCCGGCGTAAAAAAACGCGACAGCAGGGGACTCAGCAAGAGCGCAATGAGCAGAGCCAATGAACTGCCACTCAAGACTGTGAGCACGTTCTTGGAAAAATCGCTTTTCGGTAGTTTCACTGTCTTCCAGCGCGCTTTAGATTTGAACTGCGTCTGCAGACGAATTCCGGGCGATACATACGGGCCATTCAGTGAGGCTGCAGCAGGCGTTGCGCCATGCGTTCGTAATCCAGCAGCTTCTCCGCGATCGCATATGACTTGCTGCGCATCGCCGCAACTCGACCCTTATTATTTTCAATGGAGAGGAACACATCCTTCAAACCATTGATATCGCGGACTTTCCATCCATTCTCATGAACGAAAGGCACGTGACTGGGGACATCGTCGAGCAACACGGCGCAACGTGCGCACAGGCTGATCTGCATGGTTGCCGACTGTGTGCCTGGCTGGACGTAAACATCCGCCGCACAAAGCAGTTCATACAGATCTTCCGCCTTCTTCCACCCCAGGAACTGGACTCTGGGATCAGCCGCAACCAACTGTTCTACCTCGGTCTTCAAAGCGTCGGAAACGATGCCCGCGATGAAAAAGCGCAGCTTGGAGTCGGAAGTTTTGGCAAACGCCTTCAGGCTTTCGACCAACATCTTCCTCTTCCAGTCGAACTTTCCTGTTTGGACGAAGAGAATTTCGTCATCCGCGATCTCGTACTGACGGCGCACTCGCTCGCGGGTCTCGGAATAGTACGGTTCGCGCGCGAGCTTCCCCCCCAATGGGAAGAATTCCAATTTATCTTCGGGAATGCCGTACTGTTTTCGGCAGAAGTCCATCGTTTCCAGGGAAATGCACAGCACCTTCTCGATCTGAGGCAAGCTGGCTTTTATGATGGACTTGTAATAGATCCCATGCAGAACATTCTTGGAGAAAAAGCTCCGCGCGCTGTTATGCGCGTCTTCGTGGCTGTCCACATAGAAGATCGTGCTCGGGTTGCGCTTCTTGTAACGCGCAGCGGTCAAGAGCTCCCAGCCGCAAAGGCCATGGAACATGATGACGTCCGGTTTTATCTCATCCAGGAGCCGATATATCCCCTTGTGCATGCGCAGCTTCTGCTGGACGCGGGCGGGGAACGGGCCTGAATAAGCGAGCCGAATGACCTTGGCGCCGTCCTGCCCCATATAGGTGGAAGGCTCGACATACCCGAGATTCATGTTGTCGACAAAGGTCTCGGTCGAGGCGATCACGGTAACGTCGTGCCCCTGCCGGACGTGTTCGGCTATCAGTTCATTTTCCTGATACCGGTATCCGTCAATATAAAAACAGGACACGCATAGATGGACGATCTTCAAAGCAAGCCTTTGGTTTGCAACAACAATTCGGGATTCGTGAACATCGGAGCCAATTTCGTCAATTCATCGTCAGGGAGACTCCACCACTGCAAGCGCAGGAATCCCTCTGAAATTTCGGGCGAAAAACGCGCACGAATAATTTTGGCCGGGTTACCGGCAACGATCGTATAGGGCGGAACGTCCTTCGTCACGACACTGCCCATCCCGATAACTGCGCCGTCGCCTATGGTAACGCCGCTCTTTATCAAAGCACGCTCCCCGATCCAGACGTCGTTTCCAATGCGAGTACGCGGATTCCACGAATAAACGTGCCGGGAGTACTTCTTCTTGACACTGTCCTTATGCGACAGGAACACCGGGCTGGTCGACGCATACTCGATAGGATGCCGCGCACCGCCGATAACTACGCCACTTGCGATCGAGCAGAATGCGCCGACATCGCAAGCCACGATGGTGCAGTCGTATCCGCAGAAAGAATGCCTGTCGAATACGGAATCTATTACCGCGCTGCCGGACTCGACCTTCGACGATGCATGAATACGTGAATTGGCGATCGCGGCGCCGCGCATTTTCTTGAGCACTTTCGTATATATGTAGCCCAGGGAAACCATAAAACCACCTTATTATTTTTGACAGCCCGCGATCGGATTACACAAAACGACGATTCAGTACCAGAACGCCATAAAAAAACACTTTCTTTTTTGCCGCGTTCCCTACGCTAATGCGACGGCAGAAGACCGAATTCCAATCCTGCAGGGCTTAGCCAAAATTGTCGACAAACCTCTGCCAAAATACGTTGAATCGTGAAAAAAATCAGAGTGTAGTCGACGCGCAACAAAACGTAACTTGACCGAAGCTTTCTACGGCCGCGCGCGGCGTCCGGCTAGCACCCTATAGGGCATCTATAGTATAGTCGTACGCGGTAGCACGTCCCACGTGAGTGCAATCACGCCGTCACTGTCGGCCACTTCGAAGAAGCGCTTTCCCACTCTGCCCCTCCCCATATGGCCGCCATTTCGAATACAGCAAGCCGGTCGCGGGGCAATCGGAATCGGGAGCGGGCGATGAAGGCCCTGATGTTGGGCTTCCCGTTCCCGGATGCTTCCGGTCACTCCGAAGCATCGCACACAACGTGCCCGATCCCGGCCAGGCAGCTCGCCATAGCGCCACAAGTCAGCAAGGCAAATCGGCAGGCACCTCCTTGAATAGGTGAAGGCGGATGCACTTGTTTGCGACTCCTAACTTTCCAACACAATTCACTCGATATCCATGATGAAAAACTTCGCTCTTATCGGTGCTGCCGGCTATATCGCTCCGCGACACATGATAGCCATTAAAGAAACTGGAAACGCCCTGGTTGCCGCTCTGGACCCGAATGATTCAGTGGGGATTATCGACAGCCATTTTCCGGAAGCGGATTTTTTCACTGAATTCGAGCGATTCGATCGCCACATCGATAAACTGCGCCGCGCCGAAGATTCCAAGCGCGTCGATTATATTTCCATCTGCTCGCCCAATTATCTTCACGATTCGCACATGCGCTTTGCGCTGCGTTCCGGCGCTGACGCGATTTGCGAAAAGCCGCTGGTTTTGAATCCGTGGAATATCGATGGCCTTTTGGAAATTGAACGCGACACCGGTCATCGCGTAAATACGATTCTGCAGTTGCGCGTACACCCGGCAATTGTCGCGTTGCGCGAAAAGGTCCAGTCCGGCAAAAAGTCGACCAAGCATGAAGTGGATCTCACCTATATCACTTCGCGCGGCCATTGGTATCTGCAATCGTGGAAGGGCGATCACCGCAAGTCGGGCGGCATCGCCACGAACATCGGCGTGCACTTTTTCGACATGCTGCATTACATCTTCGGCGAGCTTCAGGATAACGTCGTCCACTTGTCGGAAGATACGAAAGCGGCGGGCTATCTCGAATACGAACACGCGCGTGTCCGCTGGTTCCTGTCGGTCGATTTTGCCGACGTCCCCGAAGCGCAACGCAATGCCGGCCAACGCACCTTCCGCTCCATCACCGTTGACGGCGACGAGATCGAATTCTCCGGCGGTTTCACCGACCTGCACACGCGCAGCTACCAGGAAATCCTGGCGGGCCGCGGCTTCGGGCTCGAAGAGAACCGCGTGGCAATCGGCACCGTCGCGGCGATTCGCCAGGCGTCCCTCGCGCCGCGCACGGGCGACTACCACCCCTTCCTGAAGAAATGAGCCACTACCAGCACCCCAGCGCCATCGTGGACGAAGGCGCTCAAATCGGCGACGGTTCGCGCGTCTGGCACTTCGTGCACGTATGCGGCGGCGCGCGCATCGGCACGGGCGTGTCGTTGGGGCAGAACGTCTTCGTGGGCAATAAGGTCGTCATCGGAAACAACTGCAAAGTGCAGAACAACGTCTCCGTCTACGACAACGTCGTTCTCGAAGAAGGCGTTTTCTGCGGACCGAGCATGGTCTTCACGAACGTGTACAACCCGCGCTCCCTTATCGAGCGCAAGGACCAGTACCGCGACACGCTCGTCAAGCGCGGCGCCACCCTCGGCGCCAACTGCACTGTGGTTTGCGGCGTCACCGTGGGCGCCTTTGCCTTCATCGGCGCCGGCGCGGTGATCAACCGGGACGTCCCCGACTACGCGCTTATGGTTGGCGTGCCCGCCCGGCAGATCGGCTGGATGAGCGAATTCGGCGAACAACTTGACCTGCCGCTCCAGGGCAACGGCGAAACGCTGTGCCCGCACACCAATGCCCGATACGTCCTCAACGACGGTGTTGTGACCAAAACGGAAACCAATTCATGATCGATTTCGTCGACCTCAAGGCTCAACAAAGCCGCATCAAGGACAAGATCGACGCGGGCATCCAACGCGTGCTCGCACACGGTCAGTTCATTCTGGGACCCGAAGTCGCAGAACTTGAACAAAAGCTGGCGGCCTACGCCGGCGTCGAATTCTGCATCAGCTGCGCGAACGGCACGGACGCGCTGCAAATCGTGCAGATGGCGCTGGGCATCGGCCCCGGCGACGAAGTCATCACGCCGGGCTTCAACTACATTGCCACCGCGGAGACCGTCGCGCTGCTGGGCGCCAAGCCTGTCTACGTGGACGTCGACCCCCGTACCTGCAATCTCGATCCCGCAAAGCTCGAAGCGGCTATCACCCCCAAGACCAAAGCCATTATTCCGGTTTCGCTCTATGGGCAATGCGCCGATCTCGACGCGATCAACGCCATCGCCGAGCGCCATGGCATCCCCGTCATCGAAGACGCCGCGCAGAGCTATGGCGCGACCTACAAAGGCCGCAAATCCTGCAATCTGAGCGCGATTTCGTGCACCAGCTTTTTCCCGAGCAAGCCTTTGGGCTGCTACGGTGACGGCGGCGCAATCTTCACCAATGACCCCGAGTTGGCCCGCGTCATTCGCCAGATCGCCCGTCATGGCCAGGACCGCCGCTATCACCACGTCCGCATCGGCGTGAACAGCCGACTCGACACGCTGCAGGCGGCCGTTCTGCTTCCGAAGCTGGAACTGCTGGACGAAGAGCTGGATCTGCGCAACCAGGTCGCGGCCAACTATACGGCGGCTTTCCATGCCGCCGGCATCACGGATACCCCGTACGTCGCCGACGGCAACGTGAGCGCCTGGGCGCAGTACACCATCCTGGTGCCCAATCGCGCAGCGCTGCAGGAACATCTGAAGGCCCAAGGCATTCCGACTGCCGTGCACTACCCGATTCCGCTGAACAAGCAACCTGCCGTACGCGACGACTCGGCCAATCTGCCGGTCGGCGATCAGCTTGCCGAGCGTGTCATGAGCATTCCCATGCACCCGTACCTCGGCAAGGACGTCATCCAGCAGATCGTTCAGGCCGTCGCACAAGGCATCGAAGGCAGCGCCCAAAAGTAATGCCCCTTGGGCCGAGCCAATTCGCCGGCGCGATGAACGCAAGTCTCACGCGCCGGCCTTCTCGATACGCCGATCATCAATATTCGGGCTCAGCCCGTTAAAGCGGGGCGCCGGATTTGCCGCCAGCCTCACGCCAGCACCGAAACAACATGAGCCAAAGCTACCGCATCTGCACCCGCACCATCATGGACACCAGCGATCCGAACATTACGTTCGACGAACGCGGTGAGTCCGACTACTGCGCGAATTTCGACACGCAGATCAAACCCAACTGGCATACGGACGCCCGCGGCGAAGCTGAGCTCATGCGGACGGCCGAGAAGATCAAGGCGGAAGGCAAAGGCAAGGACTTTGACTGCATCATCGGTTTGAGCGGCGGCCTGGACAGCTCGTATACGGCTTACATCGCGAAGGAAAAGATGGGCTTGCGCCCGTTGCTGTTCCACGTCGACGCAGGCTGGGATACCGACCAAGCCGTTGGCAACGTGGAAAAGCTGGTCGATGGGCTGGGCCTCGATTTGTACACCGAGGTCATCAACTGGGAAGAGATGAAGGACCTGCAGGTCGCGTTCCTGAAGTCGCAAATCCCCGACCAGGATCTGCCGCAGGACGTCGCCTTCTTCTCCGGCCTGTACAAGTTCGCGAACAAGCACAAGCTCAAGTACGTGCTGACCGGCGGCAACTACTCGACCGAGTGTTGCCGCGAGCCCGAAGAATGGGGCGGATATCCCGGCATCGACAAGCGGCTGATTCTGGACATCCACAAGAAGTTCGGCAAGCGTCCACTCAAAACCTTCCCGATCGTGGACATCCTGACGTACAAGCTCTACTACCGCTACGTGCTGGGGATGCAGGTGTTCAAGCCGCTTAACCTGGTGCCCTACATCAAGGTGGACGCCGAGCAGGAGCTGGAGTCGCGCTTCGGCTGGAAGAAATTCCAGCACAAGCACCACGAATCGCGGTTCACCCGTTTCTACGAAGACTATTGGATGCCTCGCAAGTTCGGCTACGAAAAGCGCCGGGCCCACTTCTCCAGCCTGATTCTCACCGGCCAGATGACGCGCGAGGAAGCGCTGGACCGCATTTCGCGTCCGGAGCTGGACGAACACTTCTCCCGCCAGGAGTTCCGGTACGTTGCGCACAAGCTGGACCTGACCGAAGACGAGCTGCAAGCCATTTTCGACGGCCCGAACCGTACCTTCCGTGACTACGCCAACAAGAAGGCGTTGATCGGACTGGGCGCAACCGTCATGCAGAAAATCGGCCTGGAAAAGAGGCTGTTCCGATGATTGCCATCATTGACTACGGGCTGGGCAATGTCCTGGCCTTCGCCAACATGTACCGCCGCATGGCGGTGCCCGTGTCCATCGCGCGCACCGCCGAAGAACTGGCGGGTGCCACCAAGTTGATCTTGCCCGGCGTGGGCGCGTTCGACTACGCGATGGAGTCGTTCCGCCGTTCGGGCATGTACGACGTCGCCATCGAACGGGTCACCAAAGACAAGGTTCCTGTTCTTGGCATCTGCGTCGGCATGCAGATGTTGGCCGGCGGCAGCGAAGAAGGCGCGGCGTCTGGTCTGAATTGGGTGCCTGGTATGGTGCGCAAGCTCGACACCACCCATTTCACGCAGCGCACGCAATTGCCGCATATGGGCTGGAATGACGTAAATCCGAAACAATCGTCGCCGCTGTTCGCCGGACTGGAGACGGATGCTCGCTTTTACTTCCTCCATTCCTACTATTTCGATTGCCAGGACCAGGCGGACACGCTGGCCACGGCCGAGTACGGCTCGCGGTTCGCATGCGCGGTCAATCACGAAAACGTGTACGGCGTGCAATTCCACCCCGAGAAGAGCCACGAATTCGGTGCGCGCCTCCTGAAGAACTTCGCGGATATCTAACGTGCTTCGTCCCAGAATCATCCCCTGCCTGCTGGTCCGAGACAAAGGTCTGATCAAGACCGTGAAGTTCTCGTCCGACAAGTACGTCGGCGACCCCATCAATGCCGTCCGCATCTTCAATGAAAAGGAAGTGGACGAATTGATCGTGGTCGACATCGACGCCACCACTAAGGGCGTCGGTCCCGATCTAAAAATGATTGAACGTCTTGCTGCCGAATGCCGCATGCCGTTCTGCTACGGCGGCGGCGTGAAGACGGTCGAACAGGCTCAGGCCATCATCAGCCTGGGCGTGGAGAAGGTTGCCCTGAGCTCCGCGCTGGTCGACGACCCGTCGCTGGCAAGCCGCATCTCCGACAAGCTCGGCCGTCAGAGCGTCGTTGCGGTGCTGGACGTCAAGAAAAAGCGCTTCAGCTCCCGCTACGAGGTCTGGACGCATAACGCGACCAAGAATACGCATTTGAATCCGGTGGAGCTGGCGCCTTTGCTGCAGCAGCACGGCGTGGGCGAGATCGTGGTCAATTCCATCGATCACGATGGCGTCATGAAAGGCTACGACCTCGGCATCGTCGAACAGATCCGCAACGTGACGACCGTCCCGCTGTCGGTTCTTGGCGGCGCCGGATCCATTGACGACATTGGCGAACTGATCAAGAAGTTCGGAATCATCGGCGCTGGCGCCGGGAGCTTGTTCGTATTCAAGGGCTCGTACAAGGCCGTGCTGATCAATTACCCCTCATTGGCCGATCGCGAAGCGCTGGTGCGCGCGGCGCATCTGCGCAGTGCCTGAACGGTATTGCGCCGTTCCATAGATAGAGACTTGCGAATATGTTGAAACCAAACGCCAAACTGCTTATCACCGGCGGCACGGGATCCTTCGGCAATGCCGTATTGAAGCGCTTCCTGCAAACCGACATCGGCGAGATCCGGATATTCAGCCGTGACGAGAAGAAGCAGGATGACATGCGCAAGCGCTATTCGCATCCGAAGCTGAAGTTCTATATCGGCGACGTCCGCAACAGCCAGAGCCTGCTGAATGCGACGCGCGGCGTGGACTATATCTTTCATGCCGCCGCGCTCAAGCAGGTGCCCTCCTGTGAATTCCACCCGATGGAAGCGGTCTACACCAACATCCTCGGCACGGAAAATGTGCTGGAAGCGGCCATCCGCAACAGAGTCAGCAAGGTGGTCTGCCTGAGCACCGATAAGGCCGTCTATCCCATCAATGCGATGGGGATCTCCAAGGCCATGATGGAAAAAGTCATGGTCGCGAAATCGCGGGACCTCGACGCCAGCGAAACGGTGATCTGCGGCACGCGTTACGGCAACGTGATGGCATCGCGCGGTTCCGTTATTCCGCTGTTCATCGACCAGATCCGGGCCGGCACGCCCATGTCGATCACCGACCCCGACATGACTCGCTTCATGATGACGCTCTCGGACGCGGTGGACTTGGTCCTGTACGCGTTCGAGCACGGCAACAATGGCGACCTGTTCGTGCAGAAGGCCCCCGCGGCCACGGTGCAGACCTTGGCGCAAACCCTGGCGCGCATGCTGGGCAAGCCCAACCATCCCATCAATGTCATTGGCACGCGCCACGGCGAGAAGCTGTACGAAGTGCTGCTGAGCCGCGAAGAAATGGCCAGCGCGGAAGACATGGGCGATTACTACCGCATCCCGCCTGACCTGCGCGACCTCAACTACGCAAAGTTCGTCGAACAAGGCGAAGAGAAGATCTCGCGCAGCGAGGACTACAACTCGCACAACACCCAGCGCCTGGACACCAAGGGCATGGAGCAGCTGCTGCTCAAGCTGGAGTTCATGCAAGCCATCCAGCGTGGCGAGCAAGTGACGCCCGAGGAGTAAGCATGAAGGTTCTCATCACCGGCAGCAACGGATTCGTTGCGCAGAATCTCATCTCCACGCTGGAAGAGCGCAAGGACGTCGAAATCCTGCGCTTCACGCGCGATGACGACGTTTCCCGGCTGGACGAGCTGACGGGCCAGGCGGATTTCATTTTCCACCTGGCAGGCGTGAACCGTCCCAAGGACCCCGCCGACTTCAAAAGCGGCAATGCCGGCCTGACGCAGCAACTGTGCGACAGCATTGCGCGCGGCGGCCGGCGCACGCCGGTCATCTATTCCTCCTCGACCCAGGCCAGCCAGGACAATCCTTATGGCCTGAGCAAGCGTGAGGCGGAAGACGCCCTGTCGGCGCTGGCCGAGCAGCATGGCTCGCCGGTCTATCTCTTCCGGCTGCCGAACGTATTCGGCAAATGGGCTCGCCCGAACTACAACTCCGCGGTCGCCACGTTCTGCCACAACATCAACCGCGGCCTGCCGATCCAGATCAATGATTCGACGGCGGCCATCACGCTGGTTTACGTCGACGACGTGGTCGCCCGTTTCATCGAACTGATGGACGGCGCGATCGCGGACGATCGGCACTGCACCATCGCGCCGCAGTACCGCATCACCGTCGGCGATCTCGCCGCGCAGCTGGAAGCGTTCCGCGACAGCAGGCAGACGCTGATCACCGCGGCCGTCGGCACTGGCCTGACGCGGGCGCTCTACGCCACCTACGTCAGCTATCTGCCCCCCGAGCGCTTCTCCTACGAGGTGCCCAAGTACGGCGACCCCCGAGGCGTGTTTGTCGAAATGCTCAAAACGCAAGACAGCGGACAGTTCTCGTACTTCACCGCGCATCCCGGCGTGACGCGCGGCGGCCATTACCATCACTCGAAGACCGAGAAATTCCTGGTCATCAAGGGACGGGCGCGCTTTCGCTTCCGCCATATCCTGACGGGCGAGTTCCACGAGCAGGACACGGATGGCGACAAGCCGGAGATCGTGGAAACGGTACCCGGCTGGACGCACGACATCACGAATATTGGCGACGACGAAATGGTCGTCATGCTGTGGGCGAACGAGATCTTCGACCGCGCCCGCCCTGACACTTTTGCCCGCCCCCTCTGACATGAAAAAACTCAAAGTCGCCACCGTAGTTGGCACCCGTCCGGAAATCATCAGGCTGTCGCGCGTGCTCGCGAGCCTGGATCTCCATTGCGATCACGTGCTAGTGCACACCGGACAGAACTACGACTACGAACTCAACGAGATCTTCTTCCAGGACCTAGGCATCCGCAAGCCCGACCACTTCCTGAATGCCGCGGGCGCCACCGGCGCGGAAACCATCGGCAAAGTGATCATCGGAACCGACCAGGCACTGGCCGAGATTCAACCGGATGCAATGCTGGTGCTGGGCGATACCAACAGCTGCATGGCTGTTCTGCCCGCCAAGCGCCGCAAGATCCCCACCTTCCACATGGAAGCGGGCAACCGCTGTTTCGATCAGCGCGTGCCGGAAGAGATCAACCGCCGCATCGTCGACCACACCTCCGACATCAACCTGACGTACAGCGACATCGCGCGCGAGTATCTGTTGCGTGAAGGCCTGCCCTCCGACCGGATCATCAAGACCGGCAGCCCGATGTTCGAAGTGCTGAATCATTACCGCGACGGCATCGAGGCGTCCGACGTTCTGGATCGCCTGGGCCTGAAGCCCAGTCAGTTCTTCGTCGTCAGCGCCCACCGCGAAGAGAACATCGATTCGGACCACAACTTCGCCAAGCTGGTGAAATTGCTGAATACGGTGGCCGCCACCTACGATCTGCCCGTTATCGTCTCCACCCATCCGCGCACGCAAAAGCGCGTGGATGCCATGGGTGTCAAGTTCCACGCGAACGTGCGCCTGCTGAAGCCGCTGGGCTTCATGGATTACAACAAGCTGCAGGTGTCCTCGCGCGCCGTGCTGTCCGACAGCGGCACGATCACCGAAGAATCGTCGATCCTGAATTTCCCGGCGCTCAACATCCGCGAGGCACACGAACGCCCCGAAGGCATGGAGGAAGCGTCCGTGATGATGGTTGGCCTGGAAGCCGACCGGACGCTGCAGGCGCTGGAGCTGTTGGCGCACCAGTCGCGCGGCGCAGACCGCGATTTCCGCCTGGTGGCGGACTACAGCATGCCGAACGTGTCCGAGAAGGTGGTACGCATCATTCATAGCTACACCGACTACGTCAACCGCGTCGTATGGAAAAAGGCGAATTGAAGATCGCCCTCGTCACCCAGTACTTCTGGCCCGAGTCCTTCTCAATCAACGACCTCGTTGAAGCCCTGGTGGCCCAGGGCCATACCGTGGAGGTATTCACGGGCAAGCCGAACTATCCGGATGGAAAGATTTTCCCCGGCTATCAGGCGGAAGGCGCGTCCGAAGAGCTTTTCAACGGTACCGTTCCCGTGCACCGCGCCCCCCTTCGTCCGCGTGGCGCGGGCGGCGCGGCAAACCTCGCGCGCAACTACGTTTCGTTCGTCTGGAACGGTCTGCGTCATTTCCCCCGCCAGGCCACGGGCAAGTCGTTCGATGTCGTCTTCGTCTTTTCGCTGTCGCCCATTACGGCCGCCATACCTGCGATCTATCTGAAATGGCGGCTGCGCAAGCCAATGGCCATGTGGGTGCTGGATCTTTGGCCGGAAAGCCTGAGCGCCACGGGTTTCATCAAGAACAAGTTCGTGCTGGGCGCAATCGGCCTGATGGTCCGCTGGATCTATTCGTGTGCCGGCTTGATCATGGTGCAATCGCGCGCATTCATCGATGCCGTCTCGCGCTATGCCGACCCTGCCAAGCTGGTCTACTACCCCAACTGTTCGCGCGACACGCCCACTGCACTGCCGGTCGAAACACAAGTGCCCCGAGCGCTGCTGGATGATCTGGAGTCGCACTTTTGCGTCGTCTTCGCCGGCAACCTCGGCACAGCCCAGGCCGTCGAAACCCTGGCCGCTGCTGCCGAACAGCTCAAGCATCTGCCGGACGTCCGCATCGTGCTGGTCGGCAGCGGCAGCATGTCGCCTTGGCTGGCCGAGCAGAAGCAGGCACGGAATCTGGACAACGTGATTTTGGCCGGACGTTATCCGTCCAGCGAAATGCCGCAGTTCCTGACTCGCGCGCAAGGGTTGATCGTTTCGCTCAAGCGCAGCGAGATCTACGCGCAGACCGTGCCTGCCAAGATCCAGTCCTATCTGAGTGCTGGCCGCCCCATCCTCGCATCGATCGATGGCGAAGGCGCCCGCGTTGTCGAGGAGGCCGGCGCCGGCCTGGTCAGCCCGGCCGAAGATGCCCAAGAGCTTGCCCGCAACATTGAGCTGCTCCACGGCATGTCCCCCGAGGCGCGCGCCGCCATGGGCGAACGCGGCCGCGCCTATTTCCTGGAGCACTTCGAGCTGAACAAGCAGGCGTCCCGCCTGGCCGAATTGCTGCAGCAACACATTGATCGAGGTGCGCGATGAACGAGCCTGCCACCGTGGGCGTACTGGGCGCAACCTCCCCGGCCGGCCGGCAAGTGCTGGCCAAGCTGACCGCCAGCGGACACCGAATCGTGGCCTTTTCCCGTAGCGCACAGCCCACCGCCGAAGTGGACGGAGTGCATTGGATATCGCTGTCGGACGCCAACCTGGAAGCAGCCACCCAGGCAGTGGGTCCGATTACGCACTGGATCGCACTGTGCCATATCTGGGTCGTTGGCGAGCACTTTGAATTCATGCGCCGGATGGGCGCGCAACGCGTGGCATGCCTGTCGTCGACCAGCCGATACACCAAGGTCAGCTCCCAGAATCCGTATGAGGAATCCCTGGTAAAGCGCCTCTCCGAGGGCGAAAGCGCGCTGGCGGCCTGGGCCGAGGGCGCCGGCATCGGCTGGACCGTGCTGCGCCCGACCTTGATCTATGGCCGCAGCACCGACCGTAATCTGTCGGAGATCGTCCGCATCATCCGCAAGCTCCATGTCTTCCCGGTGTTCGGGCGGGCGGGCGGGCTACGCCAGCCCGTGTATGTGGACGACGTCGCGCAGGCCGCCGTGATTTCCGTATTCGCGCCAGCGGCTGCGAACAAGGGCTACAACATTTCCGGAGCCGAAGTGTTGAGCTACCGGGAAATGGTGACACGCATATTCAAAGCAATGGGCAGAAGCCCCCGCCTGTTGACCGTCCCGATCTGGCTGTTCAATACGGCCCTGTTTTTCCTGCATATGATTCCGCGGTACCGCAACTGGAATGCGGACATGGTGCAGCGCATGAATCGCGACATGGTTTTTGACCACGACGATGCGGCGCGGGATTTCGGCTATAAACCTCAGCCGTTCGTCCTGCGCGATATCGACGTACGTTGACTTCAGGAACGCCCTATTTCCATTGGCCCATATTCGGCTATTTCTGCATTTAAAAAGATGGATGCCATATCGCTACCGTGGTGGTTGTTCGCAGTATTCGCAGTGCTGGCCTGGCTGTTGACCGGCGCGCTGCGTCGCTACGCGCTTACCCATAATGTCATCGACGTGCCGAACGCACGCAGCTCGCATAAAACTCCCACGCCCCGGGGCGGTGGCATTGCGTTTGTCATCAGCTTTCTGCTGGGGCTGGCAGCGCTGGCACTGACCGGCAATGTCGCACCCGTGGACGCGTTGGCACTTGGCGGTGCCGGCGCCTGGATCGCGCTCATAGGGTTTCTGGATGACCACGGCCATATCCAGGCCCGCTGGAGGCTGCTGGCCCACTTTGCCGGGGCGGCATGGGTGCTCTATTGGATTGGTGGAGTGCCCGTCGTTTCGTTCTGGGGGCTGGAGATGCAGAGCGGCTGGCTGCTGTCCGTCCTGGGAGCCTTCTATCTGGTCTGGATGCTCAACCTGTACAACTTCATGGACGGGATTGATGGCATTGCAAGCATTGAAGCCCTTTGCGTCACAGTAGGCGGCTGCGCCCTGTATGCGCTGGCCGGGCAACCGCTGGCTGGCGTACCCAGCGCGCTACTGGCAGTAACCGTGGCCGGTTTTCTAGTCTGGAACTTCCCCCCCGCGAAAATTTTCATGGGCGACGGTGGCAGCGGCTTCCTTGGCTTGACGCTAGGCGCCTTGTCCCTCCTGGCCGGATGGCATTCGCCCACCATGTTGTGGGCCTGGCTGGTAATGCTTGGTGTATTCATCGTCGATGCCACCGTAACCCTGATACGCAGGCTTTGCCGCGGTGAAAAGGTTTATGAGGCGCATCGGACGCACGCATATCAATACGCGAGTCGAAAATATTCAAGCCACCGCCGCGTAACCCTGACGGTGCTTGCGATTAATCTGTTGTGGTTATTTCCGTGGGCCGTGGCAATATCGACCGGATATCTGGACGGCATGACTGGCCTGATTTGCGCATATGTCCCGGTAATTGCGCTATCGATATGGCTTAAGGCCGGAACTCCGGAAAGCAAGGACTGAACATTTAGTAGCCCGGCACGCGACGCATCTTGAGTAGAATCCCGTCTGCGTGCAGACACATGCTAGATTTTGGAGTAATTGGCGTAACTATGGAATCCAAAGGCATCTTGCTCATCGTCGGCAGCGGCGGGCACGGACGTGCCGTGGCCGAGGCCGCTACGATGACGGGCGAATGGGCCGAAGTCGTCTTCGCCGACGATTCGTATCCTGCCCAGCAACAATCCGGAGATTGGCGCATTGTCGGTTCGACTCAGCAATTGCCGGAGTTGGCCCACAGCTGCCAGGCAGGGATCGTCGCCATCGGCAATCAAGCCGTACGCGAGCGCCTGACCGGGGCTCTCGCGGACCTCGGCGTTCCTCTTGCCACTATCGTCCACCCCCGAGCCTGGGTCAGCAAGCTGGCCGAGGTCGCCGGCGGCTGCGCCATCATGGCGGGCGCCATGGTCGGAGCCTGCGCCCGAGTTGGGCGCGGCGCCATTGTCAACGCCAACGCTACCGTCGATCATGACGCCATACTTGGCGACTTTGCCCATCTGGGCGTCGGCGTGCAACTTGCGGGAGGGGTTGTCGTCGAGGGCCGCGCCTGGCTGCAGGCAGGGTCCTGCGCCGGATACCGCGTCCGGGTTCCCGAGGGGGCCGTGTTACCTCCGGGCTCCCGATTGATCGCGGACTGATTACTACAGCTACTAGACAATGATCATCCCCACCCGCTTCCGAACCGCCCTGGTGTTCCTGTTTGACCTGGCGGCGATCATCATCGCCTGGCTGGGCGCGTTCCTCATCCGCCTCAATTTCGAATGGCCGACCGAATGGGAAGGCCCGATTGCGCGCGCGCTGCTCGTATTGCTGCCTGTGCAGCTCATCGCCTGCCGCTGGGCCGGCCTGTATCGCGGCATGTGGATCTTCGCCAGCCTGTCGGACCTCAAGCGTGTCCTGAACGTCGTGATCGCCTCCACCATCACGCTGCTGCTCTTCGCCTTTCTGAATCGTGGCCAACCGGCGCTGCCGCGCTCCATCCTTGTGCTGTATCCCCTTCTGCTGCTGCTCGTCATGGGCGGCGGCCGGGCCGCCTGGCGCATGTGGAAAGAACACTGGCTGTACCGTGAAGGCGTTGGCCAGGGTAAGCCTGTAGTCGTCGTCGGCGCCGGCACCGCCGGCGCGATGCTGGTCCGGGAACTGGGCAGGAGCTCTGACTGGCATGTCGTGGCGCTCGTGGACGATGACCCCGCCAAGCGCGGCCTGGAAATCTCCGGGTGCCGCGTTGCTGGCGGAACCAACCGGCTTCCCGAGATCCTGTCCGACTACGGCGCCAAGCACGTGATCCTGGCCATTCCCTCGGCCAAGGGGTCCTCCATTCGCCGCGTTTCCGACATCGCCACGCGTGCGGGCGCCTCACTGTTCACCGTGCCGGGTTTGAGCGAACTGATGAGCGGACGCGTCGCGATCAATATGATGCGCCCCGTCAAGATCGAGGACCTGCTCGGCCGCGAATCGGTCAACATCGACAACATCAATATCCACGAGATGATCGCTGGCAAGCAGGTGCTGGTCACCGGCGCCGGTGGATCGATCGGCAGCGAACTGTGCCGCCAACTGGCGCGATTCTCGCCTGCCGCGATCATCCTCTACGAGATCAGCGAGTTTGCCCTCTACACCATTGAACAGTGGTTCAAGGACAACCAGCCGTCCGTTCGCATCGTCCCGCTGGCGGGCGATGTGAAAGACGCCACACGGGTAGAGGAGGTCTTCGCCCGCCATCGGCCGGATATCGTGTTCCACGCCGCAGCGTACAAGCACGTGCCGCTGATGGAGATCGACAATGCCTGGCAGGCTGTGCGCAACAATGTGCTTGGCACCCTGAATGTGGCGCAATGCGCGGAGCGCTTCCACGCCCAGCGTTTCGTGCTCATTTCGACCGACAAGGCCGTCAATCCGACCAACGTCATGGGCGCAACGAAGCGCATGGCGGAAATGGTGTGCGAAGTGCTGCACGGCCGTAGCAGCAAGACCCGCTTCCAGATCGTGCGCTTCGGCAATGTGCTCGGCAGCACGGGCAGTGTGATCCCCAGGTTCCAGGCCCAGATCTCGCGCGGCGGCCCCGTATCCGTCACGCACCCCGACATCACGCGCTATTTCATGTCCATTCCCGAAGCGGCCCAGCTCGTGCTGCAGGCCGCAGCAATGGGCCGCGGCGGGGAGATCTTCGTGCTGGACATGGGCGAGCCCGTCAAGATTGCCGACCTCGCACGGAACATGATCCGCCTTTCGGGATTCACCGAAGAGGAAATCCGCATCGAGTTCACGGGCTTGCGCCCGGGCGAAAAACTCTACGAGGAATTGCTGGCGGACTGCGAGGAAACGTTGGAAACCCCGCATCCGAAACTGCGAATCGCACGCTCGCGTCCCGTGCCGGAGGCCTTCCGCGAATCGGGCATGAGCTGGGTCGCCGGCACCGAGCCCGTCGAGGACAGCGCGGTCCGCGCCGAGTTGAAGCGCTGGGTGCCGGAGTACGAGCCGCTGAAATTGCAGTAAGAACGTGTTCACGATCTTCTGAGCAGCAGCGCCAGGAGCCAAATGGAAGAACTGCAAGCTAGTTTGAGCCATCGCTCGCAGGTCTTCCACAGGCGCCTGTTTTTCTCCAACCAGGCGAAACTGCGCTCAACTACCCAGCGTTTGGGAATCACCGCGGTTTTATGCAACCCGCTACGCTTGGCAATCTGCACCGTGCCGCTTCGCCCAGCATTTCCCGCGCCCCTTGAGCAAAAGGCTACCCCACGTAACCGCTGTCAGCCAGCACGCTTGTACTTTACCGAAGCCGCCTTTTCTACGCTGCAAGCCTGCAACGCCCCTTTGCGGTCTGTCACCTCGGCCGCCGTCACGCAATGGCATGGGGCAGCCCCTGCGTATTCACGCTGATGTGTCGTTTGATGCCTGATACCTGCTTGCCTACGTCATAGCCCTTCAAGGCCGCCGTGTCCGTATTCTTCACGTTCGGCGCCTCCACGATCAAAGGCGTCGGGCATGGCGCTGCGCCCCAGTCTTTTGCGGGCCGCGCTAACCTGATTTTTTAAACGCCCGCTTCAGTCCATTGATACCGTTCCGGCCGAGTTTGCTCCACTTTGCAAAGTACGGATGCACCGTGCGCCATTTGGGGAGGTCTCTCGGCAGCATCCGCCACTGACAACCACCGCGCAGCGGCTACAGCACTGCACAGAACACTTTGTACAAGTCATCGTGGTCGGCTTCGTGCGCTTCCTCACGCTTTGCAGCAGCGGTAGGATTTCTTCAAACGTCTCTCGACTGATGTCTCTGACGTAGGGCTTTCTCATCCTCCGATTATCCAGCTACGCGACTAGATCGTGCACACGTTCTCGGGGATTTGCCGGTGAGAGGCTGATCTGCGCAGTCCGGATCGTTATCAACTTGAAGTAAAATAGCAGCCTTTGCAATCGGAAAAACCAAAAATGACAAGAGCGGCAAAAGATGGTGTCACCGTCGACGATGTTCGAGCGTTTTGGGAACGTCATCCGCTATTCACTGGTGAGTCCTCTTTTGAGCCCGGAACGCGCGAATTTTTCGATGAGCATCGGCGCGTCTACATAGAGGACTGCCTGGCGGGCAGTGTCGACAGCCGATTTATCCCTCCCGAGGGCAACAGAGATCACGTACTGGATCTCGGTTGTGGCCCGGGCTTCTGGGTCATCGAACTGTCCAAGATCGGGAAGTTGGAGGGGCCCATTTCGGGGGCCGATCTGACGCAAGCTGCAGTAGATCTAATGAAGAAGCGCGCCGAAATCTATGGCGTACCGGTGCTAGCCAGTCAGCAAAATGCCGAGGCGCTGACCTTCGAAGACGGAATCTTCAGCCATGTGAACTGCGTGGGCGTGATCCACCATACGCCGAAGACAGAGCAGTGTGTCGCAGAAATCGCTCGAGTTCTCCGTCCAGGTGGCAGCGCGCTGATCTCGGTCTACTACAAGAACGCCATACTTCGGAACTGGGGGGCACTGTCATGGGTGGGCAAAGCCTTGGCCAAGCTCGGTGCCAAACTCGCCGGGCGTTCGCGGGACAACATCTTCCGAGAGAACAACGTCGATGAGATCGTGCGTCTGTATGACGGTGGCGATAACCCTGTGGGTAAGGCATATACCAGGGAAGAGTTCATCAGGATGTTGTCGCCTCACTTTGTTGTGAAGGAGACATTCCTAACGTTCTTTCCCGCGCGCGCACTGCCTGTGTCGATTCCTGCTTGGCTGCACAGGTGGCTTGATCGAAGGATGGGCTTCCTCATCCACGCCACGATGGTAAAAAAGTAGTCCCCGAACCCGCCCACTTCGGCGGGTTTTTCGTTTTCTGAGTCCGCCACGTGACTGCCCCTCCAAAAAAATGAGCGGGTAGAACACTTCTCAACGATCTCCGATAGATGCAGCACGAACCTTCCATCACGTTGACCCACCAGTGTCATGGGCAGTCGGGCAGCCACTCCCAACGGGGGACGCATTAGGGGCACATCTCGAACAGGAGACAAACAAACCGAGTACTGACGCAACCTAGGTGATGATGTTTCAGTTCGGCCCCGGCGCCAACGAAAATCAAAGCGTCATCTCGCTTTTCGCTATCTTCAGGTATGCGTGGATGCTTCAAATTCCACGGCATTTCGCAGAATTTCCCCAACGTTACTTGCGATATTTCCCCGCGGCTGCGTGGTCCTTGAAATCCACGCATGATAATATTTAGTACAATATTGCGCCTGCAGGCCATAGCCGCAATTGCAAAACCGTGATCGAAACTCGGCTAATAACGAGCCTAGAGCACTACCGAAACGTCAGCACAATGCGTCGCCAGCGCCCCTCACGCGATACCACCATGACACCCAGGATTTTCTTCATCAAGACGCAGCGACAGGTCATCACCACACAGATGAAAGCCTTGCAGGCATGAAGCTCGTCACCATCGTCGGCGCCCGCCCGCAGTTCGTCAAAGCCGCCGCGGTCTCGAGGGCTATCCGGTGCGACTATAAGAATGAGGTCCATGAAGTACTGGTCCATACGGGCCAGCACTACGATGACAACATGTCCACCGTGTTTTTCGATGAGTTGGACATTCCGCATCCAGACCATCACCTGGGCATCGCCGGCGGCAACCATGGCGAGATGACCGGCAAGATGCTCGGCGCGATCGAGCAGGTACTGATGGCCGAAAAGCCCGATTGGCTGCTGATCTACGGGGACACCAACTCCACCCTGGCTGGCGCTCTGGCCGCTGCCAAGCTACATATCCCCGTGGCTCACGTGGAGGCGGGACTACGCTCCTTCAACACACGCATGCCCGAAGAAATCAATCGCATCGTCGCTGACCGGGTTTCCACGCTTCGGCTCTGCCCGACCCGCACTGCCGTCGACAACCTGGCCGCTGAAGGCATCACGCACGGCGTCCACAACGTCGGCGACGTGATGTGTGATGCCTCGCTTTTCTACCGCGACCGGGCATCGCGCCAGAGCACGATCCTACAGGACCTGGGGCTGAAAAATGGCGAATACGTACTCGCCACGACCCATCGTGCGGAAAACACGGACGTCCCCGACCGTCTGCATGGCATTGTTACCGCACTCACTGGTATCGCAGCCGATGTGCCGGTTGTGCTGCCGCTACATCCACGTACGCGCAAGCTGCTGACCCACGCCGGCGTCGCCTCGATACCGGGCAACGTCAAGGTCATCGAGCCGGTGAGTTTCCTCGACATGATCCGGCTCGAGGAATCCGCCAGGGCAATCGTGACTGACTCGGGCGGCGTACAGAAGGAAGCCTATTTTTTTGGTGTACCTTGCTTGACAACCCGCGATGAGACGGAGTGGGTGGAAACCGTGTCCTCGGGCTGGAATACGCTGGTTGGCGCCGATACCGGTCGCATCCTCGATGCCTGGCGGCGCTTGGCGCCACCAGACTCGGACCGCCCGGACTTTTATGGCAATGGCCATGCCTCGGAACTGACGATTAAAACGCTGCTGGAGTATCATCAATGATTCTGGTCTTACTACCAGCCTATAACGAAGAACAATCGCTGCCCGCGCTGTTGCCCAAGCTGCATGAAACGTTGCACAACGTTGCAGGTGGCTATCGGATTGTGGTCTGCGATGATGGTAGCCGCGACCGCACGGCTGAACTACTGGAACAGTACGCTCGCAAGCTGCCGATCGAGATTCTGCGCCACACTATCAATCGCGGCCTAGGCGAGACCATTCGCGACCTGTTCGAATATGCCGCTGTGCATAGCCAGCCCGGCGACGTTATCGTACGCATGGACTGCGACGATACCCACGAACCGGACGCGATCCATCTGATGATCGAGAAACTCAAAGAGTGCGATATCGTCATTGCCTCGCGCTTCCAGCCTGGCGGCGGCCAGCATGGCCTGAATGCCTACCGCCGCGCCATCAGCCGCGCAGCAAATCTGTTCATGAAGGTCTTCTTCCCGATTCGCGGGCTGAAGGAATATTCATGCGGATTCCGCGCCTACCGCGCCGAAACCATCCAGCGCGCCATTGCCTTCTATGGCAACAACTTTATTCAACTAAAGGGCCTGGGCTTTACCTGCACACTGGAGAAACTCGTCAAATTGAAGATCATAGGCATGCGCTTTGGCGAGGTACCCTTTGAGCTACGCTACGACCAAAAGGTCAGTGCAAGCAAGATGGTAAGTTCGATCACCACGCTGGGCTACCTCGTTATGACCTTGATGTATTACTGGCCTTGGGGCGGCTGGCGCGTCAGCTACCGCCGGATACTGCGCTCCGCGGAGCGCGCGCAAGTCCAATCGGGAGCATAAGCCGACATGTGCGGAATCGGAGGAATTCTGGGGACGGGCGCCGACCGGGAATCAAGCCGCGCGCTAGTCGAAGCCATGATGTCCCGGATTGCTCATCGCGGTCCGGATGCGTCGGGCTTTGCGCATGGACCACGTTTCGCGCTCGGGCATAGGCGGCTTTCCATTATCGATATCGAGCACGGGCAGCAGCCGATGTACTCGAGGGATGGCCGTTACGTTCTCGTGTACAACGGGGAACTGTACAACTTCATCGAACTACGCCAGTACCTGATCCAGAAGTACGGTACGCGCTTCACAACGTTCTCCGATACCGAGACGCTGCTACAGCTGCTGATCGCCGAAGGTACTGCCGCACTGCAGCGCCTGAACGGCATGTTCGCGTTCGCCTTCGTCGACACACAGACCTGCGACTGGATTCTCGCGCGAGACCAGTTCGGCATCAAGCCGCTGTACTGGACGTCAATTGGCGGACAAATCAAGTTCGCCTCCGAGATCAAAGCCCTGCTCTGCGACCCGGCCTTGAAGGCGAACGCCGATTGGGCCGGCGTCGAGCAATACTTGACCTTCCAATTCTGCCTGGGCGAACAGACCATGTTCGATCGTGTGCGGCGAATCGAGCCTGGTTGCGCGATCCTGGGCAACGGTGGTGAGATCCGGCAGGTCCTGCGTTACTGGGACACCAATTACGAGATCGATGAGTCCCAAAACGAAGATTACTTTGTAGACCGCCTGCGCGTGCTGCTGGACGATGCCGTGCATCTACAGACGCGCAGCGACGTCCCGGTGGGCGCCTACCTGTCCGGTGGGCTCGACTCAAGCCTGGTGGCCACACTGGCAGCCAACCACGTCAATGGTCCAATGCGCCTGTTTCACGGCCACTTCCTTGAAGGCCCCCAGTACGACGAGTTGCCCCACGCCCGTAGCGTTGCCAATGCGATCTCCGGCAGCGAACTACACATCACCGCGCCGACTGCCTGGGACTTCGTGGAGGACATGCCGCGCCTGATCCACTCCATGGACGAACCGGTGGCTGGACCGGGGCTGTTTCCACAGTTCCGCGTCAGCGCGCTGGCGTCGCAACATGTCAAAGTTGTATTAGGTGGCCAAGGCGGCGATGAGATCTTTGGTGGTTACGCGCGTTATCTGGTGGGCTACCTGGAGCAGGCCCTGAAAGGTGCGATTTTCGAATCGCAGGAAGAAGGCAAGCATCTGGTGACGCTGGCCTCGATTATCCCGAACCTGCCGCTGTTACGCGACTACAGCCCTCTTATCCAGACCTTCTGGCGCGACGGGCTCTTCGAGCCAATGGACCGGCGCTACTTCCGCCTGATTGATCGCAGCCCCGATCTCGAGAACGTGCTGAGCGACGATGCGCTAGCCCGCTACAACGGCGATCGCATTTTTGCCGAGTTCCAGACGATCTTCAATCACCCAGACACGCGCTCGCTGTTCAACAAAATGACGCACTTCGACCTGAAGTCGTTCCTGCCCGCGCTGTTGCAGGTGGAAGACCGGGTCAGCATGGCAGTTTCGCTGGAATCCCGCGTGCCGCTGCTCGACACCCGCATCGTCGATCTTGTCACGAGCATGCCCCCGCCTCTCAAGTTTAGCGGCGGCCGGGCCAAGCACATCTTCAAACGCGCGGTGGGCTCTGTTGTGCCCAAACCAATTATGGCGCGCAAGGACAAGATGGGCTTTCCTGTGCCGCTGGCCGAATGGTTGCGCGGCGGCCCGGTACGAGACTTCGTGGGCGATATCCTGCTTGGCCAGCGTTCGCGCGAGCGAGGCCTGTTTCGCCCAGCGGCGCTGCAACGGCTCATCAGCGCGGAAGGCCGTTACGGACGGCAACTCTGGGGGGCGCTGTGCCTGGAACTCTGGCACCAGACCTTCATCGACCAGTGACAGAACACTCTGGCCGATCTATGCGTGCCGTCATGGCGAGCACACTGGACCGGTATTGGCCACAACGTGCGGATGCAGTACTCGCCCTGCCCGTGCCCAGCATCGCATCGACCGCGGTCGCGCAAATGCTGCCGCCATCCATGACGCTTGTGCGACTGCCCGAATGGGCTGACGACTTGGCTGCAGACGGCGGTCTGCTGGTGCCCAATTGCTTTACGGCCGCCAGCGGCTGGCAGCATGTGGATTGGTGGAGCGCAGCACATTGGTACTTGCATGGCACCGCCGAGCGCGCGCATGAACTCCGGCACGGCCCGATCCATTCGTACTCTTTGCGACTCCAGGGCTGGGATAGCCGTATCTGGGACCGTGCATGGGTAAACCGAATCGCGTTGCTATTACGTAGATGGGCCGCCCGCCAGGCGGGACAACCAGAATCCGCGCTGTTCGGCCCGCTCCCCTCCCCCGAGATCGTCATCACACATGACATCGACGCGGTGGCAAAGACCTGGCCGATCCGCCTCAAACAGAGCGCCTTCCATTGCTTCAATGCCCTGCGCTGCGTACTGCGCGGCCAACTGTCCATCGCGGTTGACCGGATCATGAAGGCCGCCCGTATGCTGCTAGTGCCAGGGCATGACTGGCAGGTTGAAACCACCATTGCCCTGGAGCGCGAAGCCGGCGTCCGCAGCCAATTGAACCTGTTCGCCGGCAAGCGCATGCCGACGCTGCCGCGGCAATGGCTTCTTGACCCATCGTACGACGTGAGCAACCCCGCATTGGCGTGTTATTTCCAATCGCTTGCCGCCGAGGGTTGGCAACTTGGCTTGCATCAGTCATTCGATGCCTGGCAGGAAGCCTCCCGCATGCGTGCCGAACGTGAACGATTGGAGACTGCCTGCGGTACGCCGGTGCGGAGCTGCCGCCAGCACTGGCTTCGTTTCAGTTGGCAGCACACCTGGACGGCCCAGCACGCTGCGGGCTTCACGCTCGATACGACGTTGGGTTTCAACGACCGCCCCGGGTTTCGCAACGGCGCGGCACTGAAGTTCGCACCACTAGGTGACGAGGCGGAATACGCGGCATTGCCGCTCGTCCTGATGGATTCCCACCTGTACGACTACGCCGTGCTCGATGACAGCACCCGTGAGCGTGCGATATACCACTGGATAAACGAAGTGCGCCAGGTGAGCGGCCAATGCACCGTGCTTTGGCACCCTCACACCCTATCGCGCGACTACGGTTGGACCGAAGGCTTTCGCACGCTCCTGGCCGCCATCACGCGGTGACGCGCGCGCATGCGAATCAAACAATGAAGCGAGACAACGCATACCTGACCGAAATCGAGATCGTGCTGCCACGCCTGCTGGCGTTGTACGATCGAGACCCTACCAGCGCGACGTGGGGCGTTGGCGACCGTTTCTACTGGGCCTGGAAACTGATCGATTTCGGCAACGGCACATTCCAGGGTGCAGCCCATGGGCTGGCCCGGCTGCTGGCCGCGGGGCTGCTGCCGGGCTGGATCACAGAGCAGGCCGTGCTGCGCCGCATCGACGCAATGTTCGCGGGAGCGCAGGCGCTGACGCGCCCCAATGGCAGTCTCGAGGAAGCCTTCCCCTACGAGTCATCGTTCTGCGTCACGGCATTGGTCGCCTACGACTTGCTGTCCGCGATCGACCTCCTGGGCGACCGGCTGACTCCGGCCGACCGTGAAAGATATATCGGCATTATCAGGCCGATGCGCAGATTTCTTGGATATGCGGACGAGACGCACGGACTGATCTCCAATCACCTTGCGACTGGAGTTGCCGCGCTGCTCAAATGGAACGTCGTCACCGGCCAGACTGACGACACGCGCGCGCGGCATCTGTTGGACCGTATTCTGCAGGCCGCCTCGGCCGAAGGCTGGTTCCGCGAATACCAGGGCGCCGATCCAGGCTACCAGTCGCTGTGCACCTACTATCTGGCCGACGTGGCACGCATGCGGCCGGACTGGAGCCTGCACGACACACTCGCCGCAAGTATTCGCTTCCTTTGGCACTTCGCGCATCCGGACGGCAGTTTCGGCGGCTACTATGGCAGCCGCAATACGCGCTTCTTCTATCCCGCCGGAGTCGAAGCGCTGGCCGCCGACGTGCCCGAGGCGGCGGCGCTGGCCCACGCGATGCGCGAATCGATCGCACAACGCCAGACGGTCACGCTCTCCACGATGGACGAGCCCAACCTGATACCTATGTTCAACGCCTATTGCTGGGCGGCGGCCGAGATGGCGGCGCGCGGGGTCTCGGCGCTCCCCCCGGTACTGCCGGCACGTACCGGCGTAAAGCAACGCATCCGCTTCGAGCAGGCCGGCCTGCTGGTAGACGCCGGCCCGTCGCACTACACGATCGTATCTCTGCACAAGGGCGGGGCGTGCTATCACTTCGTGAATGGACGCCGCGCGCGCATTGATGCGGGAGTGCTCGCACGTGCGCGCAATGGCAAATGGTACTCGTCACAGTCTTATCAGTTGGCGCCCGATTGCTCGGTCGATGGCGACCGCGTCACCGTTACGGCACCCATGGTGCGCGTCAACCGGCAATTGCCGGGGCCGCTCCAGTTCGCGGTACTGCGCGTGCTGACACTGACCCTCATGCGCAGCCTCGTGCTGGGCAACCTGATCAAGCAGATGCTAGTGAAGATGCTGATTACCGGCGCACGCCCCTCAGGTGCGTCGAACCGGCGAACGATCGTATTGGGGCCGGATATGACCATCAGCGATGCGCTGGAGGGAGATCGTCGGGGGCTCGAGCGCGTCGACCAGCCGGAATTCTCGGCCATCCACATGGCGAGCCAGGGCTATTGGCAACTTTCGGACGAACAAGAATGATCCCGCGCCTGCGACCTCAACTTGGCGCATCGGAATGGATGGCGGCGCTGCGGCCGCGCGGCCCGGACGATGTCGCGCAATTCGAAGCCGCTTTTGCCGCAGAGATGGGGCAGCGTCATGCAATCGCCTTCCCCTATGGCCGGACCGGCCTTGTGCTGTTGCTCGAAGCAATGGGTCTATCAGGCCGCGAAATCATCTGCCCGGCATACACATGCGTAGTCGTCCCGCACGCCGTCGTCACTGCGGGCGCCACCCCTGTCTTCTTGGACAGCGGCGCGAATGACTTCAATATGGATCTGGATCTCGTGCCCGAGGCGATTTCGCCCGTCGCCGGCGCGATCATCGCCACATCCATCTTCGGCTATCCGGTAGATCTCGACCGGCTGGCGGAACTGCGCGAGCGGTATCCGCACATGCGCGTGATCCAGGATTGCGCCCACAGTTTCTCGGCAGAATCGGCGGGTCGGCCGGTGCAACGCTACGGCGACGCCGCGATCTTCGGGCTCAATGCCAGCAAGCTGATGACGTCGATCTTCGGCGGCATGGTCACGACGGACGACGACGCCCTGGCCGCCCGGTTGCGCGCATTGAGGCAACAACGGCTAGCGCCAGCTTCCACCGCCAAGGCCATCCGGCGTACGCTGTACCTGCTGGCGCTATATCCGGCGCTTTCGGGTCCAATTTACGGATTGGTCAACCGGCTGGAGCGCTCGGGTGTGCTGGACCGTTTTGTCCGCTACTACGACGAGTCGATTATCGATATGCCCAGCGACTACCTCGAGGCCATGACCTCGGTGGAAGCCCGTGTCGGCGTGGCGCAATTGCGCCGCTTTTCCGACATTCTGGCGCGCCGTCGCCACAATGCCGCATACTACTTCGACCACCTGCCTGAACGACAGGGTATCGTGTTGCCGCCGCGTGTGGAAGGCGCCACCTACTCACACTATGTACTGCAGGTGCAAGACCGCGAAGACCTCATGGCGAGGGGGCTACCCCTGGGGGTCCAGTTCGGGCAACTGATCGAATACAATATCCCGCGCATGACCACCTATCGAAGCAGCCGCTACGTCGATCGCGGCCACGCGGATCGCTATGCGCGTACCGCTTTCAACCTGCCGGTACATTGCGCCAGCGACGGCGAACTGGAACACGTGGTAAGTACGTTTACCGAACTGACCGCCGCGCGTGCCGGCAACGGCCGGAGGAATTCATGACGATGTCGCTGGCAAACAGGATTCACGACCGACTGCGGCAAGTCAGGCTTTCCACATTCATCAAGTTCGCCGTGCTGGCATGTCTCGGCTACCTGGCATACTGCCATGGCAATTTCGACGAGCTCATGCAGGGCTTTGACAGGCGGCTGCTGATAGCCGTGCTGGCGGTGCAGCCAATCGTGTTCGTCACACTAATCGTACTGGGCGCGCGCCATGCGGCATTGATCCCGCCCCCCCGCGTGCCGCTGATACGGGCGACCAAGGCCATGGCTCTTTCACAAGGGCTGAACCTGTTGATACCGGGACGTCTGTCAGAGCTGATCAAGGGCACTTATCTGCGGGACAACTGTGGCGTGCCGCTGAGCGTGGGCATGGCCGCCGTACTGTTGGAGCGGACGGTCGATATGCTGATCATCGCCGTACTGGGATACGTTGGCCTCGCGCTGTACTTCAGCGCACTCGATACAAGGGTGGTAGTCGCGTTCAGCCTCGCACCTGTCATCGTCATCCTGGTTGCCCTACGCGGCAAGTCTCTGGTTCTAGGCATACTGCGCAGATTGCCCTGGAAGGCTCTGGGCGGTTTCATGGAGCGCGTGTACCTGCAGTTCGCGGACACAGTAGGAACGGCGGCTTTCGCACGGTCGTTATTCTATGGCGTCGTCGCCTGGGGCCTGTCGTACTTGAACATCTACATGGTCCTGAGCCTGTCGGTCGACATGCCAATGTCATTGGGCAGAGCCCTGTTCATTTTTATGTTCACGACACTCGCCGCGGCCATCCCGGCCCTGCCCGGCAGTATAGGCACCTATGAGGCCGCCGCCATTGTCGGACTCAAGACACTAGGCTATTCGGTCTCTGAAGCCCTTCCGATCGCGATTGGCATGCATGTTGCGCAGTTGGTACTCCCGCTGCTGCTGGCGCTACTGATCATGCTGGCTGAACGGCTTGGCATATCCTCGCTGATCGCCGAACTGCATTCGGCAACGCGACGCTGACCCCCAAACACCACCAAATTCCCGCTGACAACCTCATGACCTATCGCGCATTCGGATACCGCCTGCCCGAATTCCTCTCGGCGCCGCTCTTCGGCGACCGGCGCCGCTTCGGCCTTGTGCCGCAGACCGACGATCCGTGCTGGCAGGAGTGGCTCGACGTCTACCTGCGCTTTTATGACTCCAACCAGCAGCAGTCCGCGGGTGCCGTAGTCAATGGCGCGGGATATCGTGTCATGCAGCAACTAGACATGACCGGCAAGACGGTCCTTGAAATCGGACCAGGCGATATTCATCATCTGCCGTGGTGGCGCGGCCGCCCAGACTGTTTCTACATCGGCGACATCCAGCAACCGATGCTTGACCGCTCCGCTGCGCGCCTGGCCAAGCTCGACATTCCGCACCAATCCGTTTTGCTGGAGCGGCGTGCCGACGGCAAGCTGCCGTTTACCGATGCCCAGTTCGACGCCGTCGTATCGTTCTACTCGCTTGAACATCTGTACCCGCTCGAGCGCTATCTCGAAGAAATGATGCGCGTGCTGCGTCCGGGTGGTGTATTGATCGGCGCCATTCCTGCCGAGGGAGGACTGGCTTGGGGACTGGGCCGCTACCTGACAAGCCGCCGATGGCTCAAGCGCAACACGAACATCAACCCCGACAAGATCATTTGCTGGGAGCACCCGAATTTCGCGGACGAAATCCTGAACACTCTCGACCGTCATTTGACGCGGCGCAGCGTGCGTTTCTGGCCGTTGGGCGTGGCGAGTATTGATCTGAACCTGGTCATCAAGTTCGTCTACGAAAAGCGATAGCCTTGAAACCCTCCGCACCTTTCACTCAAAGCCCAGTTCGTACGCTCTTGCTTGTCAGCAATGATCGGCTGGGACGCAGGCTCGTGTCGGAGCTCGGTGAGCAGCCTGCGCTGCTACGCTGCTTCGATCAGTCCTCCAGTTGGTGCCGCGTCCTGAAACTGCTTCGCCGTGGTTCACTGAGCCCTTCCCTCGTGCTCAAGATGCAATTGGCCGAATGGAATCGGCCCAACTACCCGGCTCCGGAGATTGGGGCGATTCACAATAATGCGGAACTCGTTTCGCTTATCCGCAAGCATGATATTCAACGTGTATATCTTTTCCGTGCCGGCCTGATCGTAGGCCGCGCGGTACTCGACACCGGCGCGGAAATTCTCAATACCCACTGCGCGGCGTTGCCCGACTATGGTGGGCTGGGCTCGATAGCCCGCGCACTCGCTGCGGGAGACTTGGCGCAATGCGCCACGCTGCATCGCGTCACGGAATCTATCGATAGCGGCGAAGTCCTTGCCACCGAACCATACGTAATGGATGCAGGCCTGTCCTATGCAGCCAACGAGGCACGGGCTTATGACGCAGGACTGCGCCTCCTGCTTCGTGAACTCACCACCGACATAAGTGGTTTTCCGAAAGGACACCAGTGAATTGTTCATATCGACCCACACGTGCAGAGCTTGTAATCGGCAGCGTATTGGTACTCGGCGTCTGTATCTTTGCCTGGCTGCTTCGCCGTCCTGATTTAGGCCCGCTAGCAGCAATCTCCGGATGGTCGCCGCTCGATTGGGTTACACACCGGGAACACCCAACGTGGTTTGCTTCCGATTTTCCCAACGGAATACAGGCATACAGCAAGTCGTTGGCCATGTTTGTCTATCCGCTGGCCAATCACGTAGGCATCGCGCCCGACACACTGGTACCTTGGTTCATCCTGATCGAATACCTGTTCCTCTCCGGCTCCGTTATCTGGCTGAGCCGTACATTGGCGCCTGGGGCGGCATGGATGACCGCTCCGCTTACCGCGGTTATCGTTGTGAGCAGTTTCGCTCGCGAGATGGACTTGTCCTTCTTCGCCAGTACATTCTTCCTCGGCCTGTTCTACAACATTGCGGACGGTCTCCGACTCCTGGCGATCGCGCAGTATCTTCGTGGCCGTGTAATAAGCGCCTCTCTGCTGCTCGCGGCAGGCTTCACGGTACACCCGCTGATGACAGCCTTTGGCGGGATCTTCATCCTTGGCTACTGGCTCGTGGAAAGGAACATCCCGATCCGCAGAATCGTGGCGGGGATAACTGCGTTCCTTGTGATTGCGGTGCTTTGGTGGAGCGTAGCCTATCGTGGGGCGGAAATTGCTGGCGGCGCCATCGATCCGAAAATCTGGATCGAACTAGCCCAGACGTTCAGCTTCCACTTCTACGGCATAGATAACGGGCTGTTAGGGCGCTATTACGATGAACGCGTTCCACCGTTACTCTCGCTTGCCGTGCTCGCCGTGTTCTATCTGCCTCGCGCTAGCAGTACGCCGCGGCGCTGCAATGCGATCCTGTGCGGATTCCTCTTGCTCGCCATCACTGCGGTCGCGGGGTTGTTAATTTCCTCGCAGCACGTAATATCGCCGCTGCTGGTCAAGCTTCAATTGCCTCGCGCGAGCGCCGTCTTTATCACGATCTGCCTCATCATCGCGGTGGCGGGGCTATACCAGGATCTTCTCAAGGGCTCGATCGCCACGCGTGCACTTGCCGCCACGCTGCTGTTGGCGCCGTTCTTTGCCCGGCCAGGCTTTGCCATGCTGCTCGTGGCTCTGCTGGTGCTTCCTCGCCTGCATCAGTCCGCGCCCGGACAGTCCCGGGCCTGGCAAGCGGCGATGCTGCTCTTGTGCATTGGCGCGGCAATCGCCGCCTACCACTATCAGTCATTCGCCTTGCCGTATGCGGCTCAGCAGATGCCAATGGCGGGAACCCAGTCGATGTGGCAAATTGCTGCGGCAGGCGCCATCCTCGCCACGGCCAGCTGGTTGCTGCGACGCACCCTTCCCATGGACCATATCGAGCCTGCCCTCATCGGCGTGATCGTGGCTTGCGCCGCGGGATACGGTGCTGTGCATTGGCAATTGGCCCAACGTCCCGACCGCGCCTACGTCGAGCAGGGCCGGGAGTTCATGGCAGCCCAGCGTTGGGCGCAGGCTCATACCGCAACCGACTCACTGTTCATGGTCGACCCTACCATCTACTATGGCTGGCGCGACTATTCCGAGCGCAGTTCCTTCGGCAACTTGCGGGAATGGTTACACACCGGCTGGCTCTACGACTCCAGCAAAAAGGTGTACGACGAAGGCATGAGACGCTTCGCGGAGTTCGGTGAACCGCTAGCTCCATATCTTGGCCATACTCCGCCGATGGACGGCTTCTATCAGCTTAATACGGCTATCGAAAAGCGATTCTACGAAGCTCCGCCATCGTGGTTCGTGGATCTCGGCAAGCGCTACGGCATCGACTATGTGGTCTTAATGCGCAAGAAACTCAAGCAAGACTATCCGTTTGAGAAGGTCTTCGAAAACACGGGGTTTGTAATCTACAGAGTTCCGCGATGAAGTAGCAAAATCAGCGCCACGGCGCCTCAAGCCCTCACATCCAGCAACCTACGGGTCTCGTTGTACTGAACCGGTTGCCATGATCAGCCAGCCCGATACGCTCATCCGGCTTATCTTCTTATCGGCCAAAATCAAGCCAATGCCGGTGAGCAGCAGCGCTTGCAACGCAAGAGTGTTGTGGCTTGGTATTACCAGCGAGACGTCGAAAATAGCGAAGGCGCTGGCAGCCAGACGCGGCTACAGGGAGGGCAACGCGATTTCCCCTGGCCGCGGCGAAAACGATTTGAACAAGATATATGCCAGGCTCCTGGCAAGAACAAGCGTAATCAGTATGTTGCTTGCCGGAGAGTGGCGATGTCGCCGCCAAGCAACACATACAGGGGATGGTAAATAAAGCCGAATTGCGTCGTCGAGAAATCGCAAATGAAAGGATTCGACGCCCAGGTCAGAGAACCTTTCATCGGGAAAATCGACGCCGTAAGCGCTGTATTTGAGCGTCCAAGCCAGCACCAAGAGCGTTTCCGCCGCGGAAAGCACAGTCAGTGCGTTGCGCGAAACTGCAGCGGTGGCACTTGATTTGGTTTTATTCGGAGCCATGTAGCGCTGCTCGGTCAGCGACTTGACTTCTAGAAGTAGCGGAAATAGGACCGGCCCGTCCTCAGTCTCTTGGCGTTTCGTTGCTTTGAGTCCACAATGAACTGTCAGCGACGCGACATGAGGAGACTGCCATGCGCATTGTAGATGCTCAGTGGATTCCTTCAACTCAGCACCAGACCTGGGGTGCCCTGACCGACCCGGACGTCCTGCAGCGGTGCATCCCTAATTGTGTAGAAGTCATCCAGCGCACCCCGGCCGAGTACACCGTCACGCTGCGAGCCAAGATCGCAGGCCTGGACACCGACTACGACGGCGAGATCCTGATGTCCGACGTGGACCCCCACAATAGCTGCACTCTGGTCTTCGAGGGTAAGGGGCGCGCTGCGGGCCTAGTCATCGGCACGGCGCAGATCAACCTCAGCACGAAGGACGAAGGCACCCGGGTCGCCTATACCGTCGCCTGCATGGCGGGCGGCAAGCTGGCCGAATGCGGCGAAAGCCTGCTGCTGAAGACGGGCGACAAGATCATCCAGAAATTCTTCGCGTCCTTCATCGACCATATGGCGGGCCAGCCCCGCCTCGCGCCGCCGCCCCCGCCGCCCGAGCCCGAACCGCGCGGGCTGTCCAATTCGCGCTGGTCCTGGATCATGGTGGTGCTGGTCATCGCGGTATTCTGGGGCTACCACACGTTCTACAAGTGAAAACCCTGATGCGCCGGTGATATGCTTTGCGGCATGACGATGCCGCCCGACGCACCCCCGCCCCCTTCTCCCCCCGCCCATTCGCGACGCGACCTCCTGATGGGGATGGCGGGGGTGTCCGCCACCGTCGTCCTGGCCGCGCTGGACTCCACCATCATCAGCACCACCCTGCCGCGGGTGGCCGAGGCCCTCGACGGCATGGCGCTGTACGCCTGGGTCGGCACGGGCTACCTCCTCGCCACGGCCGCCTCCATCCTGGTCTTCGGACGGCTGGGAGACATGTTCGGCCGCAAGCCCCTGATGCTGCTGTCGGTGCTGATCATCGCGCTGGGCTCCATCGCCTGCGGCCTGTCGCAGACGATGACCCAGCTGATCGTCTTCCGGTCGCTGCAGGGCATTGGCGGCGGCATGATGATCGCGACGGCCTTCGCCGCGCCGGCCGACCTGTTCCCCGACGCGAAGCAGCGGGTACGCTGGATGGCGCTGGTGTCGGCCGCCTTCGCCATGGCCAGCGGCATCGGCCCGGTCCTGGGCGGCGCCGCCACACAGGCGCTCGGCTGGCGCGCGGCCTTCTTCATCGCGCCGATCGCGGCCGCGGGCGCCTTCTTCCTGCTGGCGCGCTACTTTCCCCGCATCCGGCCCGTGCACGACGGCAGCCGCAAGATCGACTGGCTGGGCGCGATCCTGCTCGTCATCGCCGTCGGCGCGCCGTTGGCCGCGCTGGAATTGGCTTTCGCCGGCGGCGCCCACGCCCAGCCGCTGCTGGGCGCGCTGCTGGCCGTGATGGGCGTGGGCGCCATGGCCGCCCTGATTCCCATCGAGCGCCGGGTGCGTTCTCCCATCTTTCCACTGCGCGTCCTGGCCGCCCGCGAATCGCGCCTGCTGAACGCGGCGGCGATGATGGTGGGCGCGGTCATGTTCGTGCTGATCTTCTACAGCCCCCTGCTGCTGCAACAGGTGTTGAACTACACGCCCAGCGAGGCGGGGCTGCTGCTGACGCCGCTGGTCGCCGCGATTTCGGTGGGTAGCATCATCAACGGCCGCCTGTTCCCCAAACAGTCCGAGCCGCAGCGCCTGATGGTGTTCGGCGGCGGCCTGCTGGCCGCCGGATCGCTGATGGTGCTGCTGATCTCGCCGGGCACCTCGGCCTGGTGGATCCTGGCGGCGTTCTTCGTCAACGGCTGCGCGCTGGGCTTCCTGCTGCCCAACCTGACCCTTTTCATGCAGATGCTGAGCGAACGGCGCGACGTGGGCGTGGCCTCGGCGCTGGTGCAGACCACGCGCGCCATCGGCAGCGCGCTGGGCACCGCGGTGGTCGGCATCATTATTTCGCATAGCACGGTACTAAACGGAGTGCGCGCTGGATTGATCCTGTGTATCGTCCTGTCCCTGACCTGTGCCCTGCTGGCGCACCGGGTCAAGATGAAGAACCTCGTCACCAGCCGGAAATGAGGCACGCCCGGGACTGAACATGCGTCAACGCAATCTGCTGGATCTGCTGCTCCTGGCCGCCGTCTGGGGCGGCTCCTTCCTTTTCATGCGCCTGGCGGTCCCGGAATTCGGGCCGATTGCGCTGATCGAGCTGCGCGTAGGGCTGGCCGCGCTGGTCCTGCTGCCGTTCGCGTTGTGGCGCAACAAGCAGCCCATCATCGCCCGGCACTGGAAAGCCTTGCTGATGGTGGGCGTGCTGAACGCCGCCGTACCATTCCTGTTGTTTGCCTATGCCGCCCAATCCCTGGGCGCCGGCTTCCTGTCGGTGGCCAATGCCGTGACGCCCGTCTGGGGAGCGGTCATCGGCTGGCTGTGGCTCAAGGACAGGCTCGCCTGGACGCGTTCGCTGGGGCTGATGATAGGCGTCATCGGCATCGTCGTGCTGGTATGGGACAAGCTGAACTTCAGCGATGGCGGCACCGGACCGGCGGTCCTGGCGGCAGTGTCCGCGCCGGTGTTCTACGGTATTGCCGCCAACTGGACCAAGCGCTTCCTGAGCGGCGTGGACGCCCTGGCCAACGCCACCGGCAGCATGATAGGCGCGACCCTGGTGCTGCTGCCCCTGGCGGTCAGCCACTGGCCCGAAGCCCCCGCCTCCGCGCAAGCGTGGATCGCCACCATCCTGCTGGCCGTGGCGTGCACCGGCGCGGCTTACATCATCTTCTTCCGCCTGATCGCAAATGTCGGCCCCACCGGCGCCGTCAGCGTCACCTTCCTCGTGCCGATATTCGGCGTGCTGTGGGGTTCGTGGTTCCTGGACGAGAGCATCACGCCGTCGATCGCGGCGGGCGCCGCCATCATCCTGGTCGGCACCGCGCTGGCGCTGGGTTTGCTGAAGCGGCGCGCCTGAGCGCCAACCCTCAGTACTTGTCCGAGGTTCCCGTCAACGCGACCCCGATGCGCAGCAGCGTGTAGGAAGCCGCATCGACCCAGCGCCGCAGCCATCCCCGCCGCTGGTATTCCAGGGGCCGTATGAAGCGCCCTCCCTCCCGGATGGCCGCCTCCAGCCGTTCCTGCAGGTCCCAGGAAAACGGCTGATTGTCCACGACCACGTTGGCCTCGCGCGCCAGCAGCAGGCTGAAGGGATCGAGGTTGGACGAGCCCACGGTCGCCACGTTGTCGATCACGGCCACCTTCGCATGCAGGTAGCTCGGCATGTACTCGTAGATTTCGATGCCGTCGCGCAACAGCTGGTCGTACAGCGAGCGCGTGGCATGGTACTGCATGCGGTACTCCACCTTGCCCTGCAACAGCAGGCGCACGCGCACGCCGCGCGCGGCGGCCTTGGCGAGCGCGCGGCGAAATTGCCGGCCGGGGAAGAAATACGCGTTGGCGATCAGGATGTCGCGGCGAGCATGCGCGATGCCGTAGAGATAGGCGCGCTCGAAGGTCTGGCGGAAACGCAGGTTGTCGCGCAGCACCAGCGCTGCGCGCAACTCGCCGCAAGGCGCTACGGACGCATGCCGCGGCTTCAGCAGGCGCATGCGGTTCCAATCGCGCGGATGGCGGCGCAGACGCGCCCAGTTCAGCCGCACCCACAGCAGTTCCTGGGCATAGGCGGCTTCGGTGACCAGCGGTCCCTGAACCTGCACCGCGAAATCGAAGCGCGGCCCGGTAATGCCGTCCGTGGGGTCGCGATCATCGTAGTCGTCGATGATGTTGATGCCGCCGATGAAGGCGATGCGCCCGTCCACCACCGTGACCTTGCGATGCAGGCGCCTCAGCCTGCTGCGCGACGGGATATAGCGCGCGAACCAGCGCGGCTCAGGACGAAATATGCGGCACTGCGCGCCGGCGTTGGTCAGCCGCGTGCGCAAGGGCTCGACGAACCCGGCGCTGCCAAAGCCATCCAGCACGACGCGCACCTTGACCCCGCGTCGCGCCGCCGCCTCCAGGCTATCCAATACCAGGGAGCCGGTACGATCCGGAGTGAAGATATAGGTTTCCAGGTGCACGCTGAACCGGGCGGCGTCGATGGCCGCGAGCAGCGCGGGAAAGAAGTCGGAGCCGTTCTGGAGCAACTGGACGTCGTTGCCCATCGTCCAGTCCAGCTTGGACTGCTCGGCCCTCACGGCAGTTCCAGCTCGGCCAGCAAGGGAGAATGATCGGAAAGCCTGGCCCATTCGCGGCCGCGCAGCACGCGGGCACTGCGCACGGCAAAGCCGCGCTGGTAGATGCGGTCCAGGCGGAACCACGGGAACACCGCGGGGAACGTGCGCGGCGGCGGCAGCAACAGGCGCGAGTTGCCGTCCATGCCGAGCTGGTTGGCGCGCTCCATGATGGACACGCCGCTGTTGGGCAGTCCGCGCAGCGCGTTGCTCAGCCGCTTCACGGAGTCGCGCAGGCGCGGCAGTTCGCCGCCATGGCTGCGCGGGGCATGCGAGAACACCTCGTACAAGCCCAGCTGCTGCACGAACAGAGGCGCCAGGCGGTCGCCCCAGTCGTTGAAATCGCCCGCGATCAAAATGGGCTCGCCGTCCGGCACCATGCGCCGGATGCGCTCGGTCAGCGCCAGGATCTGGCGGCTGCGGCTGGTGGCGAACAATCCCAGATGCACGACGAAGCAATGCACCGCGCGCCCGTCGAGCTCGATCCGCGCATGCAGCAGCCCGCGCTGCTCAAGCCGGTGATCGGAAATATCCTGGTTCTCATGGTCGAGAATGGGAAAGCGCGATAACAGCGCGTTGCCGTGGTCCGTCTCGTGACGGACGGCGTTGCGGCCATAGGCGACGTCCAGCCGCAACGCGGCGGCTAGGGATTCGTGCTGGGCGTCGAGCAGCGATTTCTGCTCGTTGCGGCCTTGCACCTCCTGCAGGAAGACCAGGTCGGGGCGCAGGCCGTAAAGGCCCAGGCGCAATTCATTCAGCGAGTCGCGCCGGCCCAATGCCGAGCGGCCCTTGTGGATGTTGTAGCTGACGACGCGGATGAGCGACATAGAGGAAATGGCGCCTTTCAAAACTGGGGAACCGCCAACCGAGCCAAAAAGAAGCCCGGCCAGACACCGCCAAACCTGACGGCGATTGCCAGATTACTCCAATTCAGAAGACCGTTCCCACCTCCGCGGCACGTACCCTGCCCCCAAACAGCCAGGCGTTCCAATGCCCATTAGAGCGACACGCACCGCAAGCAACCACCGCCCCCAAGCGAGGCCGCACGGATCCGGCTCCGCCGGTCCGTAGCGGCGCCCCCCTGGGGGGAAGCGCCTCCGGCGCTTCGGGGGGGGGTTACTTCGCCTCTACGTTACGCAACCGGATGTGCAGCTCGCGCAGTTGCTTTTCGTCGACCTCGGACGGCGCTTGCGTCAGCAGACACTGGGCGCGCTGGGTCTTCGGGAAAGCGATCACGTCGCGAATCGACTCGGCGCCGGTCATCATCGTCACGATGCGGTCCAGGCCGAAGGCGATGCCGCCATGCGGAGGGGCGCCGTACTGCAGCGCGTCCAGCAGGAAGCCGAACTTCTCGCGGGCTTCCTCGGCGCCGATCTTCAGCGCGCGGAATACCTTGCTCTGCACTTCCTCGCGGTGGATACGGACCGAACCGCCGCCGATTTCCCAACCGTTGAGCACCATGTCGTAGGCCTTGGCGAAGGCCTTGCTGGGATCGGATTCGAGGAAATCCTCGTGGCCGTCCTTGGGGCTGGTGAAGGGGTGGTGGGCGGCGGTGTAGCGGCCGTCTTCCTCGTCGTATTCGAACATCGGGAAGTCGACCACCCACAGCGGCTTCCAGCCGGCGGTCGACAGGCCGGTCTTCTTCCCGAATTCGCTGTGACCGATCTTCACGCGCAGCGCGCCGATGGCGTCGTTGACGACCTTTTCGCGGTCGGCGCCGAAGAAAATGATGTCGCCGTCTTGCGCGCCGGTGCGCTTGACCAGTTCGGCCAGGGCAGCGTCATGCAGGTTCTTGACGATGGGCGATTGCATGCCGTCGCGGCCCTTGGCCACGTCGTTGACCTTGATGTAGGCCAGGCCCTTGGCGCCGTAGATGCCGACGAACTGGGTGTAGCCGTCGATCTCGCTGCGCGACATCTCGGCACCGCCCGGCACGCGCAGGGCGACCACGCGGCTGCCCGGCGCCGTGGCGGCGGCGGCGAACACCTTGAAGTCCACGTCGCGCATGACGTCGGTCATGTCGGTGAATTCCAGGTTCACGCGCAGGTCCGGCTTGTCGGAGCCGTAGCGGCGCATGGCTTCGGTCCAGGGCATGATCGGGAACGGCGAGGGCAGCTCCACGTCCTGCACCACCTTGAACACGTGGCGGATCATGTTTTCGAAGATCTCACGGATCTCGACTTCGCTCAGGAACGAGGTTTCGCAATCGATCTGCGTGAATTCGGGCTGGCGGTCGGCGCGCAGGTCTTCGTCGCGGAAGCACTTCGTGATCTGGTAGTAGCGGTCGAAGCCCGACACCATCAGCATCTGCTTGAACAGCTGCGGCGATTGCGGCAGCGCGAAGAAGTGACCGGCGTTCACGCGCGAGGGCACGAGGTAGTCGCGCGCGCCTTCGGGCGTGCTCTTGGTCAGCATCGGGGTTTCGATGTCGATGAAGCCCAGCTGGTCCAGGAACTTGCGCACTTCGATGGACACGCGGTAGCGCAGCATCAGGTTGCGCTGCATCTGCGGACGGCGCAGGTCCAGCACGCGGTGCGTGAGGCGGGTGGTTTCCGACAGGTTGTCGTCGTCCAGCTGGAACGGCGGCGTGACCGACGCGTTCAGGATTTCGACTTCCTTGCAGAGCACTTCGACTTCGCCCGAGGCCAGCTCGGTGTTGGCGGTGCCCGCCGGACGCTCGCGCACCAGGCCGGTGACGCGGATGCAGAATTCGTTGCGCAGGCGCTCCGCGGTGGCGAAGGCGGCGTTGTCCGGATCGAACACGATCTGGGCCAGGCCCGCGCGGTCGCGCAAGTCGATGAAAATGACCCCGCCGTGGTCGCGGCGGCGATTCACCCAGCCGTACAGGGTGACAGTCTGGCCGAGATGGTCACGGCAAACCTGGCCGGTGTAGCAGGTACGCATGCGGGATGACTCCGTTTATGTGCTTGGTTGTAGCGTAAGGGTTACGAATCGGCGCGAGGCGCGTCTTGCGCGCCAGGCGTCGGGACGGGCGCGGCCGGCCGATCCGCCGGCACGAAAGCCGGGGCCGGGGCAACCACGCCCATGGAAACGATGTACTTCAATGCGGCGTCCACGCTCATCTGCAGGTCGACCACGTCGGCGCGGGGCATCATCAGGAAGAAGCCGGACGTCGGATTCGGCGTGGTCGGCACGTAGACGCTGATGTGGTCGCCGGGCAGATTGTCGGCGACCTCGCCGCTGGGCGTGCCGGTGACGAACGCGATGGTCCAGCTGCCGGCGCGCGGATACTGCACCAGCACCGCGCGGCGGAACGCCTGCCCGTTCGGCGCCAGCACGGTATCGCTGACCTGCTTGACCGAGTTGTAGATGGACCGCACCAGGGGAATGCGTCCCAGCAGGCTTTCCCACTGGTCCACCATGGTACGGCCGATCAGGTTGGCCGCGAATATGCCCGTCAACAGCACCACCACTACCACCAGGACGAAGCGGAAACCGGGAATGTCGATGCCGAACAGCGATTCGGACGACAGAAAGCCAGGCACGAACCCTTCCAGGGTCGCGACCAGCAGTCCCAGTACCCACACCGTGATGACCAGGGGAACCCAGATCAGCAGGCCGGTGATGAAGTACTTCTTGATGACGCGCATACGCATCGGAGGCGCTCTAGGAAGCCGCGCTGCCGGTGGCGGGCGCCGCCGGGGCGGCCGCGGCGGCCGGTGCCGCGCTTTCCGCCGGCGCGGGGGTGCTGGCCGGCGTGCTCGCCGTCGCGCCCTGGCTGCCGCCGTTGCCATTGCCACGGAAATCCGTGACATACCAGCCGGAGCCCTTGAGCTGGAATCCAGCCGCGGTCACCTGCTTGGAGAACGTGCTCTGGCCGCATTCGGGGCAGACCGAAAGCGGCGCATCGGAAATCTTCTGCAAGACGTCTTTGGCATGGCCGCAGGCGCTGCATTTGTACGCGTAAATGGGCATCGAGGGGCTCCCAGGCGCGGGCCCGGCATATCAAAAGCCGCCTGGCACCGGATGGAATATCCGGGGTCGGATCGGGTCGAAAACCGGATCCGGGCCAAAGCGGCGGGTGGGCGAGGCCGGAAAAAATACGGGGAAAGTCTTGAATTTTAGCGGTTTTTCATGAACCCTCGGTGTCCGCCCCCGGCGGCCCGCCCGGCGGGCCCCGCCAGGGGCGCCGCCCTATACCGGAAGCAGGAACATGACGGCCGCCACCAGCGTCGGCGCCAGGGCCGACAGGAACAGCCGGCCGGACGAAATGCTGCCGTCCGGGAAATGGTTCTTCAGGATGGCGAAACCGGCCGGATTGGGCGCGTTGGCGATGACGGTCAGGCCGCCGCCGGTCACGGCGCCGGCCACCAGCATATAGCGCCAGGCTTCGTTAGTGCCTTCGACGAGCGACCCCAGATAGGTGAGCGCCGCGTTATCGGTAATGGCCGTGAGCGCGGTGGCGCCCCAGAACAGGACGAAGGGCTCCAGCCCGCCCAGCAGATCCTGCAGCCACCATTTCTGCAGGCCGCCCAGCACGACCAGCCCGGCCAGGAAAAAGCCCACCATCAGCCCTTCCTTGATCATCAGGCGATTCTGGTGGCGCTTGTAGGCTTCCGAGAAGCCGATGAACATCATCAGCAAGCCCAGGAAAATGGCCGGATGGTGCGCGCTGAGCACCACCGCGACCAGGAAGGCCAGGTGCACCAGCATGACCACCACGGGCACCGGAGGACGCGAATCCGCGCCTTCCGGCGCGTCCACGCCGCCGCCGGTGCCCACCGAGCGCTCCAGCAGCGCCTTGCGGCAAACCAGCGTCAACAGGCCCGCATTCAGGCAGACCGCCACGGCGGCGCGCCAGCCGAAGTGCTGCAGCATAAAGGCGGAATCCCAGCCGAACGTGGACGCCACCATCAGCACCGGCGGCGCGGCGTAGGACGTCAGCACCCCGCCGATGGACACGTTGACGAACAGCACGCCCAGCGTCAGGTACTTGAAGCCCGCGCGCCCGCTGGTGCGGAAATAGGCGTCGCGCAGCAGGATGGCGGCCAGCGTCATGGCGGCGGGTTCGGTGATGAACGAACCGCCCAGCGGCACCAGCGACATCACGACGAAGAACGTGGCCAGCTCGCGCCGCAGCGGCAGCGCGCGCGCCACCAACCGAACCAGCAGCCCCACCAGCTCCAGGATGGGCCGGCTGGCCGCCACCACCATGATGACGAAGACGAACAGCGGCTCGGTGAAGTTGCGCGTGTCCATGTACTCGATGGCATGCGACGGCCCCGCCAGGGCCGCCATCGCCACGATCAGCACGAACGCCCACACGCCGAAGACGGCCTCGACCTCGGAGAACAGGTGCCAGAAACCCGCGTGCGGCCCGCCGCGATGCGCGAGCCGCGCGAAGGCGGGAACCGAGAAGGTATGAATAACCGCCACGGCGAACAGAAGGGTGGCGATGATCTCGATGGACGAAGGCATGGACAGAACTTCCAGGAGGGGATTCGGGCACAGCCGCTGATCGGCATCGGCAACCGGACGAGCGCTGCAATATACCGCAGCGCTCCTGCCCGGCACCGGGCTGCGCGCGGATCGTCCGCCTGCCGCCGCGGCCGATCCGCGCAGCAAAGCCCGCGATGGTGCGCAGAAGCGCCGCAACAGGCAATTGTGGATAGCACTAGCTGTTCTTCGGTACGGGCAGCTCCTATAAGCGTCGCCCCGATACGGCGGCCAAACACGACGCCAGGCCGCCCGATCGCTCACACGCGCGCGCCTGCTACGCGATCGGCGCCGGCGGTTCCCCGCCTTGCTGCGCGGCCTTCATTTCCATCAACAGGCTGTGCAACATCTCGGTCGACAGGCCGTGCAGCACCAGGCGATAGCCGGCGCGCAGGGTCGACATCGGCACCAGCGGGTGATTGTTGTTGACCAGAATCAGGTGTTGCGGCGCCCCCAGCAGCTTGGCCGCGTAGATGCCGATGGTCTCGTCGAGCTGCAGGGAATTCGCCGCGCGCCAGAAGTCGTTGTCGGTCAGCATCAGCTGGTAGAGCGGCGTGAAGAGCTCGATCGCGCTTTGCAGGTCCAGGAAGTTCAGCTTGCCCCGGGGCATGTCTTCCAGCAACAAATCGGGATCCCGGATCATCGAGAAATCGACGCGTTCGGGCGCGTGCATTTCGACGCCCGCATCGCGCAGCGCCTGGTTCAGCCGGATGACGAAGTTGAACAGGTTCAGGTCGTGCTTGACGAAAAGATCGTCCTTCAGGTCGTCGATGTTGCGCGGCTCCAGCGGCGTGGTGGTGACGGGCACGGGCGAGTTGGCCGCGATGAAGGACAGGATCTGCGCGCCCAGGTGGAAGTGCCGCAGGATGAGCCAGTTGGCCTCCGGCGACACGAAGCGCTTGAGCCCCCATGCCAGGATGCGGTGCAGCAACCGCGAATGCGACCAGCGGCGCGGCAGGAAGGTCTTGACGACCTGGATCAGGATGATGAACGCGCGCGCCAGCGGCCGCAGAAACGGCAGCAGGTATTGGCGCGAGGCGCAGCTGGAATCGGTCAGCCAGGCCTTCTTCACCTTGTCCGGCAAGGGCGTACTGCGGTCCAGGTAAAGGGCCAGCCAGGGGCTGGGATCGGCGGGATCATGCTCCCGGGAGAGGAACTCCGGTTCCTGGTTCATGCCCGGTCGTCCTCCATCACGTGATGAAACTGCATCAGGTACAGCGCGGCCGTGCGGCGCGCGGTATCGACGATGCGCCGCTCGGCGAGGCCGTCTTCGTCGCAATCCAGCGCCAGCTCCACCGCCGACAGCCAGCGCGCCAGGTGGTGTTCGTCGTTGTGGCCGTGGTATTCGAGGAAGCGGAAGGCATCGGGCGGCAGCGACAGGCTGGCCTTGAGCAGGGGCAGCAGCGCCGGCACGATGCGCTGGCCGGTGCCTTCGATGATGTAGATGGCGCCCAGCAGCCCGATCGGATCGCGCGTGGCCGCCAGTCCGTGCAGATAGGCGTTGAGCGCCTCGCCGCCCGGATTGCGGCGCAGGGCATCGATGTCGGCCACCGCGCCGCCCGCCTTGCGATAGTCGCTGAACAGGATCTCGAAGTCGTTCTGTTCTTCGCCGGCATGCGTGTCGATCAGCGCCGCCAGGGGCGCATACTGCTCGGACAGCGAGGCCGCGCCTTCGCGCATCCACTTGCTGCCCTCGCGCACCTGCGGAATCCAGTTCTCCATCCAGTTGAGGTAATCGGCGGTCTGGAAGCGCCGGTCGCGCAGGCGCCGCACCACCGGCGTGCGCCAGACCCGCGAGCGGTAGTCGTGCCAGATCGCCGCCAGCTCGGTCAGCAACTGGCCCAGGCCCTGCGGCGCCATTTCCGGATCGTGCGGCGGAGCGATCGCTTCCGCATCGCCGCTGTGCGCATCCTCGCGGGCCGCCGGGGCCGCTCGCGCGGGCGCCGCGGCCACCGCCGGCCGATCGTGCACGGCCTCGGCTTCCAGCAGCATGTAGGCGGCCATGAAGCGTCCGGATTCGGGGATGTAGCAGAAGATCTGCTCGCCCGGCTTCACCTCGCGCGTCTCCAGGAATTCCGCCAGCATGATCAGGATGGAAGCCGCGCCCGTGTTGCCTCGCCACGCCAGGTTGCTGAACCAGCGGTCGCGGGGAATCACCAGGCCGGCCTTCTCCATGAGGTCCTCGACCACGGGGATGAATTTCTCGGACGAGTAATGGCACAGGAAGTGATCCACCTGGTCCGGATCCACCCAGCCGTCGCGCACCAGCTTGGCGTACTCATGGATGCCGATATCGAACAGATGCGGCAGCAGGCGGATGTCCTGGCGCAAGGAGAGCGCGCCATCGGTCTCCGCCTCGTTCCACGAGGGGTAGTCCAGGTGCCCTTTCGCGCGGTCGGCCGACAACCCCAGCTGCATGCACACCGGGTAGTCGCCGGAGAAGGAGCGCTGGTGCACCCACTTCAGGCGCAGGCGCACGCCCTGCGATGCCCCGGGCAGCGGCCGCCCGGTATTGCCGAGCAGCACCGCCCCCGCGCCATCCGACAGCATCCAGCGCAGGAAGTGGGCGTCGAAATCGGCGTCGTACCCTCTCGCGGCGAAGCGCGAGCGCTTGAACAGCCGCGAGGGGAGTTCGCTGGCCACCGCCAGCGCGCTGGCGTGCCCGCCCATTTCCACGCCCTGCGCGGCGACCTGGATGGCCGACACGCCCGCCGCGCAGATGCCGTGCACGGACAGCGTTTCCATGGGCGGAGCGGCCAACTCGCCCTGGATCATGTTCGAGAATCCCGGCATCAGCGCATCCCCGCCGGATGAGCCGCTGGCCAGCAGCGACACGTCCGCCAGATCGCTATCGCCGCGCCGCAGGCAATCTCGGATGGCGTTGGCCGCCAGCTGCGCGTTGCTGAAGACGGTGGCGCCCTCGGCGTCGATCGCGTAGTAGCGTTGCTTGATGCCGTTCTCGGCCAGGATGCGGCTCTTGATCCGGCCGGACAGGCGGTTCAACGGGGCGATGTAGCTGTCCATGGCCTCGTTGGACACGGGTTCGCCCGGCATGAAATAGCCGGCGCTCTCCAGATAGACGCGATGAAACGCAATAGGCATGGCGGGTCTCTTGTGGATGAATGGATTGCGGCGCTAGCGGACGTGCTCGGGCGCCATGCGCGAACGGCTGCGGAAACGCGGCAGGAACGTGCCCAGCGCGAAGACGCGGAACATATAGGGCGTCAGCCCGCGCTCGTTCAATGCCGGGTGCACGCGGTCGCGGTAGCGTTCGCGGTGCAGATGGGTCAGCTCGGACCAATGCGCGCGCGAATGCTCGTGGTGCGCGGTGTGCAGGCCGATGTTGAAGAGCAGCGGATTGACCAGCCCCTCGAAATTGCGCGCGTAGTCCAGCCCCGCGACGGACCGCGGGCCGCCGTCGGCGTGCGCATGTTGCAGATAGTTCGTGGCCAGCAGCCAATGCAGGCCGTGCAGCTGCGGGATGATGACGAATACCAGGGCCTTCGCGGGATTCAGCGCCAACAGGCCGCCCCACAGCCCCAGCCAGGCGCCATACTGCGCCATGCAGTAGCGCCACGCGCCCGGCCAGCGGCGGCGCAGCCGGCCCAGCCAGGCGAAGAACAGCGGATACAGCACCCAGACGGCCTGCAGCGGGTGGAGGAGATAGCCCCACAGATGGTTGGTGTCGCCCCCGAAACGGTAAGTGCGCGCCGCATCGAGCGCGCCGTGCCGGTAGCGGTGATGATTGGCCACGTGGGCCGGATAGAACACGAACGTGGGATGCCCCTGCAGCAAGGTGATCCAGAAATCGGTGGCTCGGTTGGCCCAGCGGCCGCGCCACATCCGCAGGTGCGTGTGGTTGTGATGGATGACGCCGATGCCCAGGGTCAGGAACAGCATCAAGCCGTACAGGGGCCACCAGAATCCGTGCACCCATTGCCAGGCCGCCAGCACGGGCTGGGCGGCCAGGTAGGCCAGGCTTTGCCAGTCGCGCCGGTTGCGCAGCGACGGCAGCCGCGACAGCGCCTCAGGCCCGTCCGCCAAGCGATTCTCGCTGCCGGAAGGCATCCAGCTGGGGGGCCGCCGCCTCGGCCTTGAGCCGGGTGCGGAACAGGCGGTCCATGAAGGTGAACTGGAAGCCGTAGTTGCCGTTGTAGCAGGCATGATGCAGATGATGGCGGCGGCTGGCGGCGAACCAGTGCGCGTAGGACACGCGGGGAAAGAAGTCGTAGTTGGCGTGCCCGATGCAATTGAAGAACAGGCTAAAGAGCGGCACGGAGGCCAGCGACCAGAAGCTGAAATCGTGCAGCACCATGGGCAGCAGGATCACGTTGCCCAGCATCAGCGCTTCGACCGGATGGAAGCTGTAGGTGGAGAATGGCGTGGTCACGACCGAACGGTGATGCGGCAGGTGGAAGCGGCGCAGCGGCCGGGTGTGCAGCAGCCGGTGGTTGACCCAGAAGTGCACGTCGTTCCAGGCCACCAGCACCAGAATCTCGACCAGGATCTGCCGCCAGCCGGCATCCGGATCCAGGTGCGCCCATCCCAGCTGCAGCAGGCCCCACGGGAAAATCATGCCCGTGCCGAACAGCAGGATGGACAGGCCGGACTGGGCGAACTCGCGGCGCAGCTGGCCGGGCGCGATCGGGCGCGGATCCAGGGCGCGCCCGATGCCCAGGGCGGGCAGGAGGTAGTGCGTCAACAGCCAGGTGGCCGCGCCGAAAACCAGATAGATGCCACCGAAGAACAGCAAGCCCGCCAGCATCACCTGCCAGGCGGACAAGGCTTCAAAAGCTTGGGCCATGAACGTTTTGTTTCACCCCGAAGAATGGCCGCATCATAAGCAATCCGTCAGCTTCCCGGTAGGTCATTTATTACCAAATGAATCCGAACGCCACAAAGCTGGCGGGTTGCCTACGCGCGGCGCTTCCCTACTGGGGATACTGGCGATTGAGTCCGGCCACTGCCGCTTCCATCCGGGCGGCCACCGCCGCGCTGGCGCGCGGCATGGGTTGCCGCAGTTCCGCGCTCAGCAGCCCCTGGCGGTCCAGCTGGGCCTTCACTGGGCCGGGATTGGGCTCGGCGAACGCCAGCTGGATCACCGGGACCAGCGCATGGAACAGCGCCCTGGCCTGGTCCAGCTGCTGCGCCCGCACCGCGCGATGCATGGCCACGAACAGGTCCGGCCGGATGTGCGCCGCCGCCGCGATCATGCCGGCGCCGCCCAGGCACAGTAGCGACAGCGACTGCAGGTCCTCGCCCGCCAGCACATTCATGTTGCCGTCGGCGATCAGCGCGACCGTCTTCTCCAGCGAACCGCCGCAATCCTTGATCGCTGCGATGTTCGGATGCGCCGCGAGCGCGAGCAGGGTCGAGGCATCGAGCGTCGCGCCCGTCCGGTATGGAATGTCGTAAAGCACCAGGGGAAAGCGCGAGGCATCGGCCAGGCAGCGGAAATACGCGGCGGCGCCTTCCTGGCCGGGGCGCACGTAGTACGGCGCGGGAGCCAGGATGCCGGCCAGCGGGCGCGTGCCGAAGGCCGCCAGGCGCTGCAGCACGTGCCCCTGGTGATTGCCGGCCAGGCCCATCATGACGGGCAGCGCGCCCGCCTCGGTCAGCACGGCGTCCAGCACGGCCAGTTGTTCGGCGTCGTCCAGGGCCGCGGCCTCGCCCGTGCTGCCGCACACGACCAGTCCGTCCACGCCCGCGGCGGCATAGTGGCGCACCAGCCGGCGCAAGGCCCCGCCGTCGACGGCGCCGCCGGAAAACGGCGTGACGAGAGGCACCCAGACGCCCTGGATCGGGGATTGATGACGAGATTGCATGTGAACACTCCTTCGGTGTAGGACCGTGGTTGGACCGTACAGAAGTGCTCGGGATATCAGAGGGGATGCGCGGACGGCGCAAAGCGCCGCCAGGAGGCCGCTGTTCCGTCGCCCATCTGACGGAACAGCATGCTCCGGTCAGATGAGCGGCTGTTTTTTGGATTTCAGGCCGGCGCAAGCCAGCACCACGCCGAGGGCGCGGAGCAGGAAAGCGGATGGGTTGGCCTGATGAATCATGAATCGGGTATAGCGGTTGGCGACTGGCGCGGGAAACACAGAAGCGGAAATCTACCGGGAGCCCGACACCGTGTCAATGGCGATGGCGCGCCGCGCTCTGGCGCGGGAGGAAGTCAGCCCAGGCTCGCCAGGAACACCGCGCACAGCGCTTCCATGCCCTTGCGGTCGTCTTCGTCGAAGCGGTCCGGCACCGGGCTGTCCACGTCCCAGACGCCGATCAGTTGGCCCGCCAGGACCAGCGGCACGACGATCTCGGAACGCGAGGCCGTGTCGCAGGCGATGTGGCCCGGGAACGCATGCACGTCGGGCACCAGCTGGGTCTGGCGCTGGCTGGCGGCAGCGCCGCACACGCCGCGGTTCAGCGGAATGCGCACGCAGGCCGGCTTGCCCTGGAAAGGGCCCAACACCAGTTCGGTGCCATCGAAGAAATAGAAGCCCGCCCAGTTCAGGTCGGGCAAGGCTTGATAGGCCAGCGCGCTCAGGTTGGCGGCATTGGCGATGCGGTCGCGCTCGCCATCCAGCAGGGCGCGGGCCTGGACGGCCAGCTCGGCATACAGGGCGGCCTTGGTGTCGGCGGTGATCGGGGCGGCTTCGAACATGGCGGAAATGTAACTGTACAGGCGATTATCGGTGCAGGTGATTTTAGGGGTTCCGGCCATTATGGGGGCCGGGCCCCTGCCGTGTGGGACAATACTTTTCGCTGTTTTTTACATCCGGGCCTTCCGAAGGGAAAAAAACGCCCGTCTCTTCCCACTCTTCTTGATCAAGAAGCACTCCATGGACAAGCCTCTCGAACCAGCGTTTTCCTTCTCGGAACGCGCCCAGCAACTCACCAGCTCCGCCATCCGCGAGATCCTCAAGGTAACCGAGCGTCCCGAAGTCATTTCGTTCGCCGGCGGCCTGCCGGCGCCCGGCGGCTTCCCGGTAGAAGTGGTGCGAGAGGCATTCGACAAGGTATTGGCCACCAACGGCCGCGCCGCCCTGCAGTACGGCCCGACCGAGGGCTACGCGCCCCTGCGCCAATGGGTCGCCGACGACCTGAACGCCGCGGGCGCCAGCGTCACCGCCGACCAGATCCTGATCGTGTCGGGCTCGCAGCAGGCGCTCGATCTGCTGGGCAAGGTGCTGATCGACAAGGACAGCAAGGTGCTGGTCGAGGATCCCAGCTACCTGGGCGCCCTGCAATCGTTCAGCCTGTACCAGCCGAAGTTCACGCCGGTCGCCACGGATGAAGGCGGCCTGATTCCGGAAGCCATCACCCCGGAACTGGCCGACGGCGCGCGCTTCCTGTACGCGCTGCCCAATTTCCAGAACCCCACCGGCCGCACGCTCAACCTGGAACGCCGCGTGGCGCTGGTCAAGCGCGCCGCGGAACTGAACCTGACCATCGTCGAAGACGATCCCTACGGTGAACTGCGCTACGCGGGCGAGCCGCAGCCGGGCCTGATCGCGCTGGCCGCCGAGCACGGCGCCAACGTCGTCCGCCTGGGCACCTTCTCGAAGGTGCTGGCGCCAGGCCTGCGCCTGGGCTACATCGCCGCCGCGCGCCCGCTCATCAACAAACTGGTGCAGGCCAAGCAAGCCACCGACCTGCACACGCCCACGCTGACCCAGATGGCCGTGTACGAGATCGTCAAGGGCGGCTTCCTGAAAGAGCATCTGCCCAACGTGCGCGAAATCTACCGCGCCCAGGGCAGCTGCATGCTGGACGCCATCTCGCGCGAGTTCCCGTCCACCGTCACCTGGACCAAGCCCGAAGGCGGCATGTTCATCTGGCTGACGCTGCCGGAGCACATCGACAGCACCAAGCTGCTGGAGAAGGCCATCGCCCAGAACGTGGCGTTCGTGCCCGGCGCGCCCTTCTACTGCGGCGCCGGCAAGTCCAATACGCTGCGCCTGAGCTTCGCCACCGTGCCGGAAGACAAGATCCGCACCGGCATCGCCATCCTGGGCAAGCTGCTGCGCGAGGCGTAGGGGTCTTCCCCCCCCCCCGAAGCGCCTGCGGCGCTTCCCCCCCAGGGGGCGCCGCTACGGACCGGCGGAGCCGGATCCGTGCGGCCCCGCTTGGGGGCGCAACGGCGGCATGTGCAGGAAATGCAGCAGGTGTCTGACACCCGAGGAGTACTGACGCAAGTCGTAGCATTTCCCATACGGGTGTCAGACACAGGCGAAGCACGGACACCGCGGCATACGGAGCGGCTCGGCGTAATGCCCGAGCCGCCATTGTTTTATGCTGTCGGTTTTCCCCACTCCGTTTCGCCGTGACAGTGAGCGCTCCCCAACAATCTCCCGTCGACCTCAGCGATATCGTCTTCACCGACTGGGTCGAACGCTGGCTGCCGAAATCGTGGCGGCCGTATGCCCGGCTTTGCCGCCTGGACCGCCCGATCGGCACCTGGCTGACGCTGCTGCCCGCGATCGCCGCGCTGGTGCAGGCCGCGGGCGGCCTGCCGGACCTGCGGCGCCTGATCGTGTTTTCGCTGGGCGCCCTGCTCATGCGCGGCATCGGCTGCACCGTCAACGACATGTGCGACCGCAACTTCGACAAGCACGTCGAGCGCACGCGCTTCCGCCCGCTGACCAGCGGCCAGCTCACGATGAAGAACGCGGTCTGGTTCCTGCTCGGGCAATTGCTGGTCTGCGGGTCGCTGCTGTTCTTCCTGAACGACATGAGCCGCTGGCTGGCGGTGGCGGTGCTGCCCTTCGTCTTCATCTATCCGCTGTGCAAGCGCGTCACGTACTGGCCGCAGGTCGTGCTGGGCATCTGCTTCAACTGGGGCATGCTCATGGCCTGGTCGGACACCCAGAATCACGTGCCGCTGGCCGCCATCGCGATGTGGGCGGGCGCCGTGCTGTGGCAGGTGGGCTATGACAGCATCTACGCCTACGTGGACGTGCGGGACGACCGCAGCCTGGGCCTGCATTCCACCGCCATGCGTTTCGGCGACCAGGGCAAGCTCTGGATCGGCGGCTTCTACCTGGGCACCATCGTGCTGTGGGCCTGGGGCGGCTACGCCATCGGCCTGTCGTGGGCCTACCAGGTCGGCATGGCCGCGGTGGCTATCCACCTGGCATGGCAACTGAAAGTGTTCGACATCCAGCGTCCCGACCGCAATTTCATGCTGTTCCGCGCCAACCTCTGGCTGGGCGCCTTGCTGGTGGCCGCCGCGCTGGCCGGCACGCTGATTCGCTGAGGCGCGTTGCCTGGCGGGCCAGCGCGGGCGATGATAGGCCTATCGCACTGCACTTACGGAGATTCGCATGCCTGCTTTGCTCAAATCCCTGGCCCTGGCGGCCGTGGCGGCCGCCACCCTCGGAGCCTCCCCGGCCCAGGCCGCCGGCGACTGCTCGGCGCTGCGCGGCTGCGCCGCCAAGTTCTGCCACATCGAGAACGACATCGCCGCCGCCCAGGCGCAGAACAACACCCGCCGCGAAGCCGGCTTGCGCAAGGCCCTGGCGGAAGCCAAGGCGAATTGCAGCGACAGCCGCCTGCAATCGCAACGCGAGGCCGACGTGCGTGACAAGCAGGCCAAGGTGGCCGAGCGCGAAAGCGAGCTCAAGCAGGCCCGCGCCAAGGGCAAGCAGGACAAGATCGACAAGGCCCAGCGCAAGCTGGACGAAGCCAAGTCGGAATACGACGCCGCGCTGGCCGAATTGAACCGCTGACCGTCTCGATCTTCCGGCCCCGGGACGTTCCCCCGGGGGCCGCAGACCTGCCTCCTCCTCCCAGTCTTCCCCCAACTCTCGCGTCCTCTCCGCGAGCTGTCTCCCTCGGCCATCCTCCGTGCCGCTCCCTCCGTGCCTCTTTCCCGGCACCGGTCCGTCGTCGCCGACTTCTCTGGCTGCCTGCCCCAAGGCAGGCACTACCTATTGCGTCATCAAATGGAAATACCGCCACCAATGGTGCCATTTGGTGAATCGGAAACCGATTAGCCCATATTTTGGAAAGATGTTTTCAGGGAATAAGGGTTTATCCCAGGGCTATTTGGGCACAGAATGCATCTCATCGGGACACAGCAAGCGAACTCCCAGGCAATCACGCCGGCGGTTCGGCTCCCAAGCTCAAGACATCGGAGGTCTGCCATGAAAACCCTTGCTACCGCTTTGATGCTGTCCATGTCCGTTCTGGCCGCCGGCGCCCAAGCCGCCGAAGCCGACCAAGGCCCCACGCGCGCCCAGGTTCAGGCCGAACTGCAACAAGCCAAGGTATCGGGCCAATACACGTTCGGCGAAGAGGGCTATCCCGCCCCCATCGCCCAGACGTCCAGCCTGACCTCGCAACAAGTTCAAGCCGAACTGGCCCAGGCCAAGAACGCCGGTGAAGTGACTTTCGGCAATCTGGACTACCCGCCTGTCGCCGCTGCCGAACGCGCCACGACGCTGAGCCGCGCCCAGGTCCAGACCGAACTGGCGCAAGCCAAGTCGGAAGGCCTGGTCACCTTCGGCAACCTGGACTACCCGCCCCTGGGCAGCTGATCCCCCTCCATGGCCTCCCCGGCCATGGCCAGCGCCCCCCCAGCCCTCCGGCCACAAGCCGGGGGGCTTCTTTTTTGACGATTCGACATTAAATTAAGTCAAAACAACGTTACCTATGGCCAATACGACGCTTTAGCCTCTACACATCGACAGCGCCCGAGCATAGGATGAGGCCACTTCCTCCCTCCATCCCGCAGGAGTCCGCGCCATGTCCCACGCCTCCCCCCGCCCCGTTTTGCTCCTGGGCGCCGGCAAGATCGGTTTTGCCATCGCCCTGATGCTGGAGCGCAGCGGCGACTACTCAGTGCTGGTTGCCGACCAGGACCCCGTCCGCCTGCGCGCCGTGGCCGAACTCGGCTGCGAGACCCGCCATATCTCGGACGACGACATGCTCGCGCGGTGCATCGAAGGCCGCTACGCCGTCGTCAATGCGCTGCCCTTCCATCGCGCCATCGCGGTGGCCGGCCTGTGCGCAAAGGCCGGCGTGCACTACTTCGACCTGACCGAAGACGTGGCCAGCACGCATGCCATCCAGTTGCTGGCGCAAGACGCGCGCAGCGTGCTGATGCCGCAATGCGGCCTGGCGCCCGGCTTCATCGGCATCGTCGGCAACGCGCTGGCGCGCCGCTTCGACACGCTGCTCGACCTGCGCATGCGCGTGGGGGCCCTGCCGCGCTATCCCTCCAACAGCCTGCGCTACAACCTGACCTGGAGCACCGAGGGGCTCATCAACGAATACTGCAATCCGTGCGAGGCCATCGTCGACGGACAGCTCACCAGCGTGCCGGCGCTGGAAGGCTACGAAACCTTCGCGCTGGACGGCGTGGAGTACGAGGCGTTCAACACCTCGGGCGGCCTCGGCACCCTGCCCGCCACCCTGCTCGGCCGCGCGCGCAATGTGGACTACAAGTCGGTGCGCTACCCCGGCCACTGCGGCATCATGAAACTGCTGCTCAACGACCTGCGCCTGCGCGACCGCCGCGACCTGCTCAAGGAAATTTTCGAGGCGACCATTCCCACCACCGAACAGGACGTGATCGTGATCCAGGCGTCCGCATCGGGCCGCCGCAATGGGCGGCTGGAAGAAGAGTCCTACCCGGTCCGCATCTTCGGCGCGGACGTGGGCGGCCATCGCCTCAGCGCAATCCAGCTGTCCACCGCGGCGGGCATCTGCGCCGCGCTCGACCTGGTGGCGCAAGGCGTGCTGCCGCAGCGCGGATTCGTCGGCCAGGAAGCCATCGATCTGGAGACCTTCGTGCACAACCGCTACGGCCGAGTCTACGCGGGCAAGCCGCTGGCGCTCGCCGGCCAGGCCACGGCCGACCGCTAGGCCCCGGCGAGCCTAGGCCCAGGGCTTAGGTCCAGCCCTCCAGGCGCAGCGTCGCCCGAACCAGGCGCTGCTCTTCCTGTTCGATGTCCGACAGGCTCTGGCGCACGCTGTCCACGTGATCCGCCGCCGCCTTGCGCGCCTGCTCGGGCTGGCGCCCGGTGACGGCGTTGAACAGCCGCGTGTGCTGGCGGTCGATCTGCCGCTTCTCGGGTTCGCGGTGATACAGGTTGTTCACGCAGGCGAAGACGGATCCCAGCAGCAGGTCGGTCAGCGATTGCAGCGTATGCACCAGCACGGGGTTGTGCGAGGCTTCGCAGATCGCCAGATGGAAGGCATGGTCCAGGTGCGCGTGCGTCGTCGTGTCGGTGTCCGCGCCCTGCGCCGCCACCATTTCGTCATAGCGGCGGCGGATCATGATGAAATCCGCCTCGGTGCCCCGGATGGCCGCCAGCCGCGCCGACTCCGCCTCCAACAGCGACCGCACTTCCAGCAGGTCGTACAGCGTGCGGGGCTGCGAGTTGAACAAGTGCATCAGCGGCCCGGCATCCACCTTGGAGATCTGAGCCACGAAGGAGCCCTTGCCCTGCGAGGTATGGATGATCTCGCGCGCGCGCAGAAGCTTCAGCCCTTCGCGCAGCGCCGTGCGCGACACGCCCAGCTTCTCGGTAAGCCGCCGTTCGGACGGCAGCGCCTGGCCGGCCTTGAGCACGCCGTCCAGGATCAGGCGCTCGATGCGCTCGGCGACCTCGTCCGCCACCTGGCGGGGTTTTTCTTCTGTTTCCGCGTACATGCGCCCTCCGGACCAGTGGTATGACCAAGCCCGCCCCTGGCGAGGGCCAGCAGATCACGCCTCGGTAAGTAGCTGATATAAAACCATAAAAATAGGATTTTTTCCGGGACTCGGGAAAATAAACTGGTATGACCAGCGGGTTTTGATATGGACATTGCGGCTAGCGCGAACGATGATGTCACGACAAATCCGCCCGGCGCGCGGCGCCGGCCAGCCTCACTTACCGCTAGAGAACCGCATGACTCAACGCATCCAGCACCACGGCCTGCAAGTGGCGGCCAATCTCAATCAATTCATCGAACAGGAAGCGCTGCCCGGCACCGGCCTGGATGCCGACGGTTTCTGGCAAGGATTCGCGGCCCTGGTGGACGACCTGGCCCCCAAGAACCGCGCCCTGCTCGCCGAACGCGATCGCCTGCAAGCCGAACTCGACGCCTGGCACCGCGCCAATCCGGGTCCCATCGCGGATCCCGCCGCCTACCGCAAATTCCTCGAAGGCATCGGCTACCTGCTGCCGCAGCCCGCCTCGGTGCGCGCCAGCACCGATAACGTCGACACCGAAATCTCGCAGCAGGCCGGCCCGCAGCTGGTCGTGCCCATGTCCAATCCGCGCTACGCGCTGAACGCCGCCAATGCGCGCTGGGGCAGCCTGTACGACGCCCTCTACGGCACCGACGCCATCCCCGCCACGCCCGGCGACACCGGCGGCGGCTACAACCCGGAACGCGGCGCCGCCGTCATCGCCCGCGCCCGCGCCTTCCTCGACGGGGCCGCTCCGCTGGCCGAGGGCTCGCATGCCGACGCGCGCGGCTACTCGGTCGAGAACGGCCAGCTGCGCGTCGCACTCGCCAATGGCTCGACCGGTCTCAAGGCCGCCGCGCAATTCATCGGCTACCAAGGCTCGGCATCCGCGCCCTCGACCATCCTGCTCAAGAACAACGGCCTGCATTTCGAGATCCAGATCGATCGCGCGCACGCCATCGGCGCCACCGACGCCGCCGGCGTCAAGGACGTGCTGGTCGAGGCCGCGCTGACCACCATCATGGATTGCGAGGACTCCGTCGCCGCCGTGGACGCGGCCGACAAGGTCCAGATCTACCGCAACTGGCTCGGCCTGATGAAGGGCGACCTGACCGAAGCCGTCACCAAGGGCGGCAAGACCTTCACCCGCAAGCTGAACGCCGACCGCGACTACACGCGCCCCGACGGTTCCTCGCTCACGCTGCACGGCCGCTCGCTCATGTTCGTGCGCAACGTCGGCCACCTGATGACCAACCCGGCCATCCTGGACCGCGAAGGCCGCGAGATTCCCGAGGGCATCCTGGACGCGGTGGTCACCAGCCTGGCCGCGCTGCCGGACCGCGAACGCAAGCTGAACTCGCGCACCGGTTCCGTCTACATCGTGAAGCCCAAGATGCACGGCCCGGCCGAGGCCGCCTTCGCCAGCGAGCTCTTCGACCGCGTCGAGGACCTGCTGAAGCTCCCGCGCAACACCCTGAAAATGGGCATCATGGACGAGGAGCGCCGCACCAGCATCAACCTCAAGGCGTGCATCGAGGCCGCCGCCGCGCGCGTGGCCTTCATCAACACGGGCTTCCTGGACCGCACGGGCGACGAAATGCACTCCAGCATGGAGGCCGGTCCCATGCTGCGCAAGGGCGACATGAAGTCCACCGCCTGGATCACGGCCTACGAACGCAACAACGTGCTGGTCGGCCTGGACGCCGGCCTGCGCGGGCGCGCCCAGATCGGCAAGGGCATGTGGGCCATGCCGGACCTGATGGCCGCCATGCTGGAACAGAAGGTCGCGCACCCCAAGGCCGGTGCCAACACCGCCTGGGTTCCTTCGCCCACCGCCGCCACGCTGCACGCGCTGCACTATCACCAGGTCGACGTGCAAGCCGTCCAGCAGGAACTGGAACGCACCAAGCTGGACAGCGTGCGCGACGATCTGCTGAACGGCCTGCTGACCGTGCCGGTCGGCGACCGCTCCAAGTGGTCCGCCGCCGACATCCAGCAAGAGCTGGACAACAACGTCCAGGGCATCCTGGGCTACGTGGTGCGCTGGATCGACCAGGGCGTGGGCTGCTCCAAGGTGCCGGACATCCACAACGTCGGCCTGATGGAAGACCGCGCCACGCTGCGCATCTCCAGCCAGCACATCGCCAACTGGCTGCGCCACGGCGTCACCAACCGCGAACAGGTCATGGAAACGTTCAAGCGCATGGCCAAGGTGGTCGACGGCCAGAACGCCGGCGATGCGCTCTATCGCCCGATGGCCGGCCACTTCGATACCTCGCTGGCCTTCAAGGCCGCTTGCGCGCTGGTGTTCGAAGGGCTGACGCAGCCCAACGGCTATACCGAGCCGCTGCTGCACAAGTACCGCCTGGAGTTCAAGGCCGCCCAGGCCTGATAGCCCCCCTCGCGGCGGCAAGGCCGGGCAGCATCGCTGTCCGGCCTTTTACATGGGCGAAAAAAATATCCGCCTATTTCGCACGGTCGTGCTAAATTCATCCCATGACTGCCAAGACCGAAAAAAGCGAGTTGACCTTCGCGGCCATCGTGGACGCCGCGCTGGACATGGCCGCCGCGCAAGGCATGGAAAGCCTGTCGCTCGGCCAGGTCGCCCGGCGCCTGGGCATCAGCAAGAGCGGCGTGTTCTCGCGCGTCGGTTCGCTGGAAGCCCTGCAGCAGGCGGTGCTGGACGAGTACGACCAGCGCTTCCTGGCCGCGGTCTTCACCCCCGCCATGGCCTTTCCCCGCGGCTTGCCCCGGCTCAACGCCCTGGTCTCGCTATGGATCGAGCGCGCCAGCAACGTCGAAATGCTGACCGGCTGTATTTATGTAGCCGGCGCGTTCGAGTACGACGACGTGGATTCGCCGCTGCGCTCGGTCCTGGAAACCAACCTGCGGCGCTGGCGCGCCGCCATGGTGCGCACCGTAAACCAGGCGTTGGAGGCCGGCCACCTGCGGCCGGACACGGATCCCGAGCAACTGGTGTTCGAGGTCTACAGCCTGATGATCGGCCTGATGCACGACGCCCGCTTCCTGCGGGACCCGAAGGCTCACGAGCGCGTGCGGGCCGCCTATGAACGCCTGATTTCCACCTACCGCAGCTTCAAGCACATCGAGTAGCGCCCGCCGCCCCCGCCCCGGGCGCATTGCTTTTCCCTAATTTCGCACGGTCGTGCGAAATATTCAGGAGCCTCACCATGTGGACTGTCATCGCCATCATCGCCATCCCGGCCGGAGCAAGGATCTGGCTACAGTGGCGCGCCCTGCTGCGCCAACTGCCGGACCGCGCCGAGCATCTGGTACTTTTCTAGATTGCCATGGCCATCCCGTTCTATATTTCCAGTTCGCCTCCCCCGAACGCTGTCATGCCGCGATCCAGTCATCTCCTGATCATCGACCCGCAGAATGACTTCTGCGACCTCCCGCAGGCCTACCTGCCGACGGACCCGCTCACGGGCGATCGCCACGCGCCCGCCCTGCCGGTCGCGGGCGCGCACGACGACATGCAGCGGCTGGCGCGCTTCATCGACGCCACGGCATCCGCCCTCACCTCCATCACGGTCACGCTGGATTCGCACCATCGGTTGGACATCGCGCACCCCACCTTCTGGAGCGACGGCGAGGGGCAGGCGGTTGCGCCGTTCACGCAGATCACCGCGGCGCAGGTCCGCGGGGGCAGATTCCGGCCGCGCCATGCCGACGACCTCCCGCGCACCTTGACCTATCTCGACGAATTGGAGGCGCGCGGCCGCTACACGCTGATGGTCTGGCCCGTGCATTGCGAGATCGGCACCTGGGGCCACAACGTGCACGCGGACGTGCGCGCGGCCTACAGCCGCTGGGAAGACGACCGCCAGTTCATCGTGCGCAAGGTGCCCAAGGGCACCAACCCCTGGACGGAGCACTACAGCGCCCTGATGGCCGAGGTGCCCGACGCCGACGATCCCCGCAGCCAGCTCAACCGCGGCTTGCTGGATGCGCTGGACCGCGCCGAACTCATCCTGATCGCCGGCGAGGCCGGCAGCCATTGCGTCAAGGCCACGGTCGAGCACATGGCCGAACACCTGCCCGGCCGCGATCTGTCCCGGCTGGTGCTGCTGACGGATTGCATGAGCCCCGTCGCCGGCTTCGGCGAAGCGCAGACGGCGTTCCAGCAGCGCATGCGGGATCTCGGCGTGCAACAGCGCACCAGCGTCGACATGGCGCGCGCCCTGCTCGCGCCCGACCGCTGAACGCCCGTCCCCCAAAACGCAACGGCCGCCTGCGTCATGCAGGGCGGCCGTCGGTTCGGAGCAGCATCGGGCGGGTCAGCCGGCCTTGCCGTCCTTCCCGTCGCACTGCACGTACAGGGCGCCGATCGCCTCGCACAGCGCTGCGGGCTGCTGGAACAGGCGCGACACCAGGATGCAGCCCTGCACGGTGGCAAACACCGCGCGGCCGGCCGCCTCGGGCGTGCCGGAAAATTTCATCGTGCCCTGGGCCGCGCCTTCGGCCAGCACGCGGGCCAGCCAGGCCTCATGCGCGCGGAAAAAGCCTTGCAGCGCGCCGCGCACCCGGTCGGGCAGGGAATTGACCTCGGCGGCCAGCATGCCGCCCAGACAGAGTTCGCCCGAACCGCAAGCGCGCGATTCCATCAGCGACAGATATTCGTCGAGCTGCGCCTGCGCGGGCTTCGTGGTGTCGATGCCGCGCACCGCGCCCAGGGCGCGCGCGCTGTAGGCTTCGACAGCCTCGTAGAGCAGGTCGTCCTTGCCCGGAAAGTAATAGTGGATGCTGGACGTCTTCACGCCCACGTGCTCGGCCAGGTCGCGGTAGCTGAAGCCGTTGCATCCGCGCGTGCGGATCAGCTTCTCGGCGTGGGCCAGAAGCAGTTCGCGAGTGGTGCTGGGAGTCGGAGTGTCCATGGCTGAATATTACCTACTAATAGGTCGGTCCGTCATCGGTTTCAGCGCGTTCAAGGGCGCCAGAACGCCCGCGCGGGCCCCGGCCGGGAAAGTCCCGCCCCCCGGGGCCCGCATGCGTCGGCATCATCAGCCTTGCACGGGCGGGTAATCCAGTTCACCGCTGTCGGTCAGGCCGTGAGCGCGAGCGGCGGCCAGTTCTTGCTGCACCTGGCCGCGGGTCTTGTCGCCGGCATGGGCGAACGCGGTCGCGGCATAACCTTCTTCACCGGACACCAGCTCGCCGTTGGCGCGGGCGGCGGCCAGCTCTTGCTGCACCTGGGCGCGGGTTACCGTGCTCTGGGTGTTCAGGGGAGGCGGATAGTCCAGTTCGCCGGCTTGGGCGGCACCGATGAACGAAGCGGACAGGATCAGGGCGGATACGAGGGTCTTCATGGTCAATCTCCAGAAAGGGGTATGCAGTATTTCGATGTTCGAGTTGCTATCTATGTGTAGATAGATGCTCGGGGAAAAAAATCAGCCTTGCACGGGCGGGTAAGCCAGTTCGGCGCTCTCGGTCAGGCCCTGGGCGCGGGCGGCAGCCAGTTCGCGTTGCACTTGGGCGCGGGTCTTGTCGGCGCTGGAGGCAAAGGTGGTGGCGGCGTAGCCTTCTTCACCGGACACCAGTTCACCGTTGGCACGGGCGGCGGCCAGTTCCTGCTGCACCTGGGCGCGGGTCACCGTGCTTTGGGTGTTCAGGGCGGGCGGATAGTCCAGTTCGCCGGCTTGAGCGGCGCCGATGAACGAAGCGGACAGGATCAGGGCGGATACGAGGGTCTTCATGGTCGATCTCCAGATAAAGATGAGTGTGTGTTTCGGATAAACTATCTACTTATAGGTAGATAACTAGACAAATAAAAAAGCGGACTACTGTATTTCTGGTGTCGGCGGCGGCGTTGGAAGTTGGGTTCGCTGCGTCGATGGATGAATCTTACCTACTACTAGATAGATAGACCAAGCGGAGTTTTGAAACTAAATATTTCTTGCAAGCGGTTATCGAACTCTTTCGGCCAGCTCACGCCGTTGCCCGTTCAAACCCCGAACAACTAGAAATATGCTACGAAATGCGCCCCCGCCCCCTTTCACCCGGTTCCAATACCTCGGCTAGCAGCTTGGGAGTCGGTTTCAAATCATTGACGTTTGCTAAGATATTCGGCTGTTCACAATTGAGCGCTAGTTAGTTCGATGCATGAAAACCACCGCACTCCGCTTCCCCCAGTATGCAGATACACCTTTGATCCGGGCAAAAACCGGGCGCTAAGGCTGGTCGATGCCTGGTTGCGGGATCAGATTCCTGCATACGCAACGCAAGCAGTGGCCCCATATTCGGCTACATTGCTTACCCCTTCGAATACAGTCGCTCAAATCCATAGTAATGGCTGGATATTTTTTATTGACGATTCTGGTGGAATGGTCGCCAAGAAGGGAGACGCCATCGTCTCGGTAACCGAAGGGCAGGAGGTGCCCAACATAGGGCGATTCTCCTTGGCGGACGTCACTTATATCGAGACGCTTTTGGTTGCTATCTTGAGAGATGCGGACTACTGATGTATACCCAGCGAGTCCTAAGGATAATTCACTCGGAAGCGGCAACCTCCTTTGGCGGGCAGGAGCATCGGATCCTCAAGGAAATGATGGGAATGCGCGAGCGCGGGCACTTGGTCGAAGCCATCTGCCAGCCAGGAAGCGGGCTGCAGGCCAAGCTGACCGACGAGGGATTTGTCGTTCATACGGTACGCATGGACGGCCCCGCAGGGTACTTGCGGTCCGTGTGCAAGATCTGGCGCATACTGCGGCGCGGTGGCTACGACGTGCTAAACACACATAGCCGCCGGGATACAGTCATAGCCGCGTTGGCTGCAAGATTGGCGGGAACCCCGTTGATTGTCCGGACACGTCATCTGGCCAAGCCTCCCGGGTCGCTATGGAGTTATACGGGACTCCCTCATAAGGTCGTGGCGATAAGCGAATACGTAGCCAAACAGATGCGGGAGCGTGGCGTCGCAAAAAGAGACCTACAAACGGTATTCACTGCGGTGAATCTGCCACCTCGCCCCGAAAGCTCAACATTGCGAGCCGAACTCAGTCTGGATCAGTTCGCCATCGTAGTAGTCTGCGTTGGACATCTTCGGCAACAGAAAGGCCAAGCGCTGTTGATAGAAGCCATGGCGATCCTTATGCGGAGCCACGAGCATCTCCACTTGGTATTCGCCGGAGAAGGCTCACAACTCCAGCCATTGACCCGCCTGGCAGATTCGCTCGGAATAGGGAACCGCACACATTTTTTGGGCCGGCGGACCGATATCCCCAACGTTCTTGCCGGGGCCGATATCTTTTCGCTGCCGACTCAATTTGAAGCACTGGGTACCTCATTTATCGAGGCTTCAGCCTATGGCCTCCCAATAGTGGGAACCGATGTCGGGGGAGTGCCTGAAGTTGTTCAGCACGGTGTTTCGGGTATTTTAGTGCCCTACGGAGACGTCGCATCCTTGGAACAGGCGCTGGGAAGACTGATTCAAGATTCAGCCCTGCGTTCGCGCATGGGGGCAGCAGGGGCACACCATATTGCGACGGAGCCAAAGTTCACGGTCGCAGCGATGGCGGAAGCCATGGAACGTGCCTACCTGTCCTGGCTGAAGCGCTAAAGATCCACTGAAGCGCGAAGCGCAAGCTTTCACGAACGAATAAAAAGCCCAACCAAATCAATGGTTGGGCTCAGATTTTTTACAGAACCAGGCCTGTTCCCAGCTTAGAACGGAATGTCGTCGTCCATGTCCGCCAGGTTGGCGCCGCTGCTGGCCGGAGCCGCCGCGGGAGCCGGGCGCTGCTGGGGCGCCGGGCGCTGCGCCGGCGCGCGCTGCTGGCGCGGCGCGTCGTCGTAGCCGCCGCCGCCACCGTAGCTGGCGCCACCGCCGCCGCCGTCTTCGCGGCCGCCCAGCATCTGCATCTGGTCGGCGACGATTTCGGTGCTGTAGCGGTCAGCGCCGGTGTCCTTGTCTTGCCACTTGCGCGTCTTCAGGCGGCCTTCGATGTAGACCGAACGGCCCTTCTTCAGGTATTCGCCGGCGATTTCGGCCAGGCGGTTGTACATGACGACGCGGTGCCATTCCGTTTCTTCGCGGCGTTCGCCCGACGCCTTGTCTTTCCAGGTGGAGGTGGTGGCAATGGACATATTGCAGATTGCCGCCCCGTCGGGGCTGTAGCGGACTTCCGGGTCGCGTCCCAGATTGCCCACGAGTATGACTTTGTTAACCGATGCCATGCCGTTGTCCCTCTGTTGTTGACAGCCTGCGCCTGTGCGTTGCCGCGGACGCGCCGGCAACAACATAAAAGCGATGTTGAAGACCGGCTTCATGAAACACGCCGGTCATCGTCATGATGACCGGCGACGCCGGGTGAAGCCCTAGATTTGGTATGTATTATCGACGAAAAGGGGCTGTCGCGCCAAACGGAAATAGTGACAAAACCGGCCGCCCCGCCCTCCGATTTGGCGGCTGTTAAGCGCCGTTGGAGGCGCGATCCGCGCTTTTTCCGGCCCAGGACGCCCTGACGCCGCGCCGGTTCATGCCAGCGGCCGCAGCGCCCAGGTGACGGCCAGCCAGACCGCGGACAGCACCGCCGCGGCCACGAATACCGCGCTGGAACCCGAATGCGCGGCCAGCCAGCCGCCCAGCGCGCCCCCGGCGAACAGGCCGGCGGCCTGGGCGGTGTTGTAGAACCCCAGCGCCAGCCCCTTGTAGGCTTGCGGCGCCACCCGCGACACCAGGGACGGCTGCAGGGCCTCCAGCACATTGAAGGCCACGAAAAAGCCCGTCAAGGCGATGGCCAGCGTGTAGAAACCGTGGCTGGCGGCGGGCAACAGGGCGCACACCACGATCAGCCCGGCGACGGCCGCGCGCAGGGCGCCGCGGTGGGCGCGGCGCTTTTCGGCAATAAACACCACTGGCACCATCAGCACGAACGACACCAGGATGACCGGCAGATAGACCTTCCAGAGCTCGCGCGCGTCCAGTCCGCCGACCTTCGCCAGCAGCGCGGGCACCACCACGAACAGCGACACCTGGATCAGGTGCAGCACGAAAACGCCGAAATTCAGGCGCAGCAGGTCGCGATGGGTCAGGACTTCCCTCGGCCGGGCCGCCTGCATGGTGCGGGCCTGGGTCCGGGGCACCACCGGCACCACCCAGCGCGCCACGCCCAGGCAGATGACGCCCAGGCAGGCGATGGTCCAGAACAGGCCCGAGAGGCCCCACCAGCCCACCAGGACGGGGGACAGGACGAGCGAGACGGCGAAGGACAGCCCGATCGAGCCGCCCACCATGGCCATGGCCCGGGTGCGCACCTCGTCGCGGGTGGCATCGGCCAGCCACGCGGTGACCGCCGCGGAAATGGCGCCGGCGCCCTGGATGGCGCGGCCGATGGTGATCCAGTAGACGTCCGAGGCCTGCGCGCAGACGATGCTGCCCGCGACGAACAGCAGCAGGCCGAACAGCACCACGGGGCGGCGCCCCCAGCGGTCGGACGCCAGGCCGAAGGGAATCTGCATGAAGGCCTGGGTCAGGCCGTACATGCCCAGCGCCAGGCCCACGCGCGCCGGATCGTCCCCGCCCGGCATGCCGCTGGCGGCCACGGCGAAGACGGGCAGCAACAGGAACAGTCCCAGCATCCGCGCGGCGAACAGGCCGGCCAGCGCCACACTGGCGCGACGCTCGGAAGGAGTCAATTTCAGTTTTTTATCTGCCGGCATGCGGAAATTTCAACAATGACTAGGGCTGTTCGCGCGCGTGGATTTCATACGCTCACGGTCTGATTTGGCGGTGCGGCGCCGGCCCCGGGCCAATCCGGGCTGAAGGACTGCCCCGAACGCGGGGGGATTCGGCGCGCTATAGTACCAAGTTGGCCTTTGAAACCGCTTAAGAGCCCGATGGACGCGATACGCATTCGGGGTGCCCGCACCCACAATCTCAAGAACGTCTCGCTGGACCTGCCGCGCCACAAACTGGTGGTCGTCACCGGCTTGTCCGGCTCGGGCAAGTCTTCCCTGGCGTTCGACACGCTGTACGCGGAGGGCCAACGACGTTACGTGGAAAGCCTTTCCGCCTACGCCCGGCAATTCCTGCAACTGATGGACAAGCCGGACGTGGACCTGATCGAAGGCCTGTCGCCGGCGATCTCGATCGAGCAGAAGGCGGCCGGGCACAACCCCCGCTCCACCGTCGGCACCATCACCGAGATCCACGACTACCTGCGCCTCCTGTATGCGCGGGTCGGGACGCCCTATTGCCCGGACCACGGCCTGCCGCTGCAGGCGCAAAGCGTCAGCCAGATGGTGGACGCGGTGCTGTCCTGGGTGCCCGAGACACGCCTGGCCGTGCTGGCGCCGATCGCCCGGGGCAAGAAAGGCAGTTTCGAGGACGAATGCGCCAGCCTGCAGGCGCAGGGCTACGTGCGCCTGCGCGTCGACGGCCAGATGATGGAAATCGACGGCATGGCGCCGTTGAAGAAAACCGAGAAGCACGACATCGATGTCGTGATCGACCGGCTGCGCATCAAGCCCGAAAGCAAGCAGCGCCTGGCGGAGAGCTTCGAAACCGCCCTGCAACTGGCCGACGGCCGCGCGCTGGCGCTGGACATGGACGGCGGGCGCGAACAGGTTTTCTCCAGCCGCTACGCCTGCCCGGTGTGCAGCCACAGCCTGCCCGAGCTGGAACCGCGCCTGTTCAGCTTCAACAACCCCATGGGCGCCTGCCCCAGTTGCGACGGCATCGGCCAGGTCGGATTCTTCGACCCCAAGCGCGTGGTCGCCTTTCCGGAGCTGAGCCTCGCCGCGGGGGCCATCCGCGGCTGGGACCGCCGCAACGCGTTCACTCATTCGCTCTTGACCAGCCTGGCGGCCCATTACGAATTCGACATCGAGGCGCCCTTCGAGGAACTGCCGGAAGCGCTGCGCGAGAAGGTGCTGTACGGCTCCGGCGAAGAAGAGATCTCGTTCCTCTACCTGAACGAGAAGGGCCGCAGCACGGTAAAACGCCACACCTTCGAAGGCGTCATCCCGAACCTGGAACGCCGCTGGCGCGAGACCGATTCCGCCACCGTGCGCGAGGAACTGGGCAAGTACCGCAACATCAAGACCTGCCCCGACTGCGCCGGCTCGCGCCTGCGCCCGGAAGCGCGCAACGTGCTCATCGGCCAGGATCCGCGCGGCGGCGAGCGCCACGGCCAGGCCATCTATGAAGTCGAGGCGATGCCGCTGTCGACCTGCCTGTCCTGGTTCCGCGAACTCAGCCTGACCGGCGCCAAGCAGGAAATCGCGCAGCGCATCGTGCGCGAGATCGAGGCGCGCCTGAGCTTCCTGAACAACGTGGGCCTGAACTACCTCTCGCTGGACCGCAGCGCCGACACCATCTCCGGCGGCGAGGCGCAGCGCATCCGCCTGGCCAGCCAGATCGGCTCGGGCCTGACCGGCGTGATGTACGTCCTGGACGAGCCCTCCATCGGCCTGCACCAGCGCGACAACGACCGCCTCATCGGCACCTTGCAGCACCTGCGCGACCTCGGCAACAGCGTCATCGTCGTCGAGCACGACGAAGACATGATCCGCATGGCGGACTGGGTCGTGGACATGGGGCCGGGCGCCGGCGAGCACGGCGGGGAAGTCGTGGCGCAAGGCGATCCGGAAGCCGTGCAGCGCGATCCCGCCTCGCTGACCGGCCAGTACCTGAGCGGCGCGCGCGCCATCGCGATTCCGGCGCGTCGCCCGGTCGACGACGAGCTGCCCTGGCTGGTCTTGTCGGGCGCCAGCGGCAACAACCTGAAGAACGTGGATCTGCGCATCCCGTCGGGCCGCCTGGTCTGCGTCACCGGCGTTTCGGGATCGGGCAAGTCCACCCTCGTCAACGACACGCTGGCCGTCGCCGTATCGCGCCAGCTGCATCACGCGCAGAGCGAGCCCGCCCCCTACGTATCGATGCAGGGGCTGGAGAATTTCGACAAGATCATCAGCGTGGACCAGAGCCCCATCGGCCGCACGCCGCGCAGCAATCCCGCCACCTATACCGGCCTGTTCACGCCCATCCGCGAGCTCTTCGCGGGCGTGCCCGAGGCGCGGACCCGCGGCTACGACCCCGGGCGCTTCAGCTTCAACGTCAAGGGCGGGCGCTGCGAGGCCTGCCAGGGCGACGGCGTGGTCAAGGTCGAAATGCACTTCCTGCCGGACATGTACGTGCCTTGCGACGTCTGCCACGGCAAGCGCTACAACCGCGAAACACTGGAGATCCGCTACCGCGGCCGCAATATCAGCGAAGTGCTGGACCTGACGGTGGAACAGGCGCTCGAATACTTCGAGTCCGTGCCGGCCATCGCGCGCAAGCTGCACACGCTCATCGACGTGGGCCTGTCGTACATCCGCCTGGGCCAGAGCGCCACCACCCTGTCCGGCGGCGAGGCGCAGCGGGTGAAGCTCTCGCAGGAATTGTCCCGCCGCAGCACCGGCCGCACGCTGTACATCCTGGACGAACCGACGACGGGCCTGCATTTCCGGGATATCGAACTGCTCCTGCAGGTCCTGAACCAACTGGTCGACAGCGGCAACACGGTCCTGATCATCGAACACAACCTGGACGTCATCAAGACCGCCGACTGGGTCGTCGACATGGGCCCCGAAGGCGGGGACGGCGGCGGCCGCGTCGTGGCGCAGGGCACGCCGGAAGACGTCGCGGCCACCGAGGCCAGCCATACCGGCCAATACCTGGGCAAGCTGCTGCGCCGCGCGCCGGACCAGCAGCCCGCACTCTCAACGCGTAAGGGATAGCGCCATGTACACCCTGATCATCGGCAACAAGAACTACTCGTCCTGGTCCCTGCGCCCGTGGATCGCCCTGCGCGTCGCGGGCATCCCCTTCACCGAACAGAAGCTCGGCTTCTTCACCGAGGAGTTCACCCGCCGCGTCGGCGCGGTGTCGCCGGCGGGCCTGGTGCCGGTGCTGCTGGACGGCGAATTCGCGGTCTGGGACACGCTGGCGATCTGCGAGTACCTTGCCGAGCGCCATCCCGAGGCCCGCCTGTGGCCGCAGGACGCAAAGGCCCGCGCCCGCGCGCGATCGCTCGCCGCGCAGATGCACAGCGGCTTCGGCGCGATGCGCCAGGCGCTGCCCATGAACGTCGAGGCCCACCTGCCCGGCATCGATTTCCCGCCGGCCGCGCAACAGGACATCTCGCGACTGCAGGCCATCTGGCACGATACGCGCGCGGAATTCGGCCAGGGCGGGCCGTTCCTGTTCGGCGAGTTCTCGATCGCCGACGCCTTCTTCGCGCCGGTGGTCTCGCGCTTCACCACCTACGGCATCGCGGCCACCGGCCCGGTGCGCGACTACATGGATGCGGTGCTGGCGCTGCCCGCCATGCAGGAGTGGACGCGCGACGCGCTGGCCGAGGCCACCTTCGTGGTCGAGGACGAGCCCTACCGCAAGCAGCGCTGAGGCCCGCGGGCCCGGTTCAGTCGCGCAGCCGCTCGGCCACGAATTCGCGCAACAGCCCCATCGCGGGCGCTTCGGTGCGGCCCGTCAGGGTCACCAGCGCGAACAGGGCATGGCTGCGCAGCGGCGGGTCAACCGGCAGCTCCGCCAACTCCCCGGCCTCGATGCCGGCCTGGGCCGCTCCCACGATACCCAGGAATATCGCGTCGGACACGCGCACGGCTTCAAGCAGGCTGCCGATCTCGTCGCAACGCAGGCGCATCGAGGTCTGCGGGTCCGCCTCGATACCGAAATGCTCGATCAGGATCCGCCCGGTATCGGCCGCCAGAAAGGTGGACGCCAGGGGATAGGCCGCGATTTCCGCGAAGCACGCCGGCCGCGCCGCCCCCATCAGGGGATGGCCTCGGCGGCAGATGAAACCGGCCCGCATCTGCGAGATGGGTTCGACGCGCAGGTCGGCCGCGGGCACGATGCCGCGGGTATCGACAATCAACGCATCCAGGCGCCGCCGCCGCAGGAGCGCCAGGTGCGCCTCCAGCGAGCCGCGCATCAAGTCCAGCCGCAACTGCGGATAGTGCCGCGCCACGTGCGCCAGCAGCGGCGTCATGAGCATGACGCCCGGCCCCGACCCCAACCCGATGCTCACGCTGCCCCGGTCTCCCTGCGTCAGCAGTTCCGCGCTGCGGCGCAGCTCGCCCGATTCAAACAGGATGCGCCGGGCGCGGCCGGCGACGGTCAGGCCCAGCGGGGTCAGTTCCGTGCGCTTGCCCATGCGGTCCAGCAGCCGCGCCCCCAGGTCCTCTTCCAGTATCCGGATGCTGCGGCTGAGCGCGGACTGGGTCAGGTGCAGGCGTTCGGCCGCGCGGCTGAAGGATCCCGCTTCGGCCACGGCCAACAGATGTTCGAGCTGCTTGAGGTTCATGCCCGCATCCCCGCTCAATTATGAGTTTTTTTTCTAGCTTCCAGAATAACAATTCGTTAGACAACTAGCGAGCGCTGTCCCTAGCATCCCGTTCAAGACTTCACATTCCAAAAAGGGGAAACTCGTGAGCATGTTTTTCAACCGCCTGCGGCTGGCGGGCTGTGCGCTGGCGCTGGGCGCGGCACTGCTGGGCCAGGGCGCCCGGGCCGCGGACTATCCCGATCGGCCCGTCATGATGATGGTGCCCTACCCGGCCGGAGGCGCGTCCGATTCCATCGCCCGGGTCGTCGCCTCGCCCGTTTCCAAGCAGCTGGGTCAACCCGTGCTGGTGGAGAACCTGGGCGGCGTCAGCGGCGCGCTGGGCGCGCAGAAGGTGCTGGCCGCCAAGGCCGACGGCTATTACCTGTTCCAGGGCTCGCCCAACGAGTTGATCCTCTCGCCCATCGCCAACCCCGCCGTCAAGCTCAAGAGCGAGGATTTCCGGCTGGTGCAGATGATCGGCATGGCGCCGCTGGTGATCGTGGCGCGCGCCGACCTGCCCGCCAACAGCGCCGACGAACTGGTCGCGCTGGCGCGCTCGCGCTCGGCGTCCCAGCCCCTGACCTTCGGCAGCGTGGGCGTGGGCTCGCTCTATCACGTGCTCGGCGAACACATGGCCCGCACCATCGGCGCCAACATGACGCACGTGCCCTACAAGGGCGGCGCGCCGTTGATGCAGGACCTCGGCGGCGGCCAGGTGGACCTGGCCATCCTGCCGCTGTCCCAGCAGCAGGTGGCGCTGGCCGGGCAAGGCCGCATCAAGCTGCTGGCCAGCCTGGACGCCCAGCGCAGCCAGCTTCCCGCGCTCAAGACCGTGCCCTCGGTCAATGAAGGACAGTCGCTCAAGGGCTTCAACTTCACCACCTGGACCGGCTACTTCGTCAAGCGCGACACGCCGCAAGCCGTGGTCTCGCAGCTCAATGCGGCGCTCAATACCGCCATGCAGGACCCCGCGGTGAAGGAAAGCCTGGCCTACCAGAACATCGAAGTCTCCGCCCCCATGAGCGCGGACCAGGCCGACGCGATGTACCGCGTCGAGACCGAACGCTTCCGCGAAATTTCCAGCCACGTGAAACTGGCCGGCAACCCGTGACCCGCTCCAAGGACCGACCCGACATGCACCCGATCCTGCAGACCATGACCGCCCAGGCCGACGAGTTCGTCTCGATCCGGCGCGACATCCACCGCCATCCGGAGCTCGGTTACCAGGAGTTCCGCACCAGCGATCTGGTGGCGCAATGCCTGGCGCAATGGGGTTACGAAGTGGAACGCGGGCTGGGCGGCACCGGCGTGGTTGGACAACTGCGCCGCGGCAACGGCGTCCGGCGCCTGGGGCTGCGGGCCGACATGGACGCCCTCCCCATCCAGGAAGCCACGGGCCTGGAGCATGCCAGCTGCAACGAGGGCGTCATGCATGCCTGCGGCCACGACGGGCACACCGCCATGCTGCTGGCCGCGGCGCGCCAGCTGGCGCGGCACGGCGATTTCAACGGCACCCTGAACCTGATTTTCCAGCCCGCCGAAGAAGGGCTGGGCGGCGCCAAGCGCATGATGGAAGACGGGCTGTTCCGCAAGTATCCCTGCGACGCCATCTTCGCCATGCACAACATGCCCGGCCACCCGCAAGGCCACCTGCTGCTGCGCGACGGCCCCACCATGGCCTCGTCGGACAACGTCACCATCGTGCTGGAAGGCGTGGGCGGGCACGGCGCGGTGCCGCACCGCGCGGCCGACCCCGTCGTCGCCGGCTCGGCCATCGTGCTCGGGCTGCAAAGCATCGTCGCGCGCAACATCGATCCCTTGCACATGGCCGTGATCACGGTCGGCGCCTTCAACGCCGGCAAGGCCAACAACGTCATTCCCCAGACGGCGACGCTGAAGCTCAGCGTCCGCGCGCTCGACCGCACCGTGCGCGACACGCTGCAGGCGCGCATCACCGAGCTCGTCCACAGCCAGGCGGCCAGCTACCAGGTGCGGGCAACCATCGACTACGACCGCGGCTATCCCGTGCTGGTGAATACGCCGGCGGAGACGGACTTCGCGCGCGAAGTGGCGGTGGAGCTCGTGGGCGCCGATAAGGTGGATCCGCAAACCCGGCCGCTGACCGGCAGCGAGGATTTCGCCTTCATGCTTGAGGAAGTGCCCGGCTCCTACCTGCTGGTCGGCAACGGCGACGGCTCGCCGGACGGCTTCAACAGCGGCCACGGCGCCTGCATGGTGCACAACCCCGGCTACGACTTCAACGACCACAGCCTGCCCGTGGGCGCCGCGTACTGGGTGCTGCTGGCCCGGCGCTACCTGGCGGCCTGAAGCCGCGGCGGGCCGGGGCCCGGCCCTAGCTCATCTCGAACAGCCGGCGGTGTTCGCGGATGGCGTAGCGGTCCGTCATGCCGGCGATGTAGTCGGAGATCGCGCGGGCCTGATCGTTGAAGGCCGGCCGGCGATAGTCGGGCGGCAGCACGCGCGGATCGTCCAGGAAGGCAGCGAACAGTTCGCGCACGATGCGGCGCGCCTTGGCCGTCATCCGCAGAACCCGGTAGTGGCGGTACAGATTGTCGAACAGGAACTTCTTCAGCTCGTCCGCCTCTCGCCGGATCTCGTCCGAAAAGCCCGCCAGCGGCGGCGCGCGGCGCACGTCGTCGGCGGTGGCGGGCGCGAATTCGCGGATGCGCGCCAGCGAAGTCCGGGTCAGGTCGACGATCAGCGTGTTGATCATCCGACGTATGGTCTCGGACACCGCGCGGCGCGGCGCCAGGCCCGGATAGCGTTCCAGCACGTAGGCGTGATGCCGCTCGAAGATCGACACGTCCTTCAGCTGTTCCAGCGTGATCAGTCCGGAACGCAGGCCGTCGTCGATATCATGGTTGTTGTAGGCGATCTCGTCGGCCAGGTTGGCCAGCTGCGCTTCCAGCGACGGCTGCGTGCGGTTCAGGAAGCGCTCGCCCACCTCCCCCAGCTGCCGCGCGTGCGCGGCCGAGCAATGCTTGAGGATGCCTTCCCGCGTTTCGAAGCACAGGTTCAGGCCGTTGAAGTCCGCGTAGCGCTCCTCCAGCTCGTCCACCACCCTCAGGCTCTGCAGGTTGTGCTCGAAGCCGCCGGCCTCCGGCGCCAGTTCGCGCATGCAGGCATTCAACTCGTCCTGCCCCGCGTGGCCGAAAGGCGTGTGGCCCAGGTCGTGGGCCAGCGAGATGGCCTCGGTCAGGTCTTCCGAGAGGCCCAGGCTGCGCGCCAGGGTGCGCGCGATCTGGGCCACTTCCAGGCTGTGGGTCAGGCGCGTGCGGAACAGGTCGCCTTCATGGTTCACGAAGACCTGGGTCTTGTACTCCAGGCGCCGGAAGGCGCCGGAGTGGACGATGCGGTCGCGGTCGCGCTGGAATTCCGTGCGGTTTTCCGGCGGCGGCTCGACGTAGGCCCGCCCGCGCGATTGAGACGGGTGGGATGCATAGGAAGCCAACTCTTTCATTTGCAACACCGTCTCCCTGGCGGCTATTGGGTGGTGCGGGCCAGGACGGCGCGCACGGCATCGTCGGGGGCCGCCCGGGTGACGGCCTCTCCGATGCGGGTCATGAGCACGTAGCGGATCGAGCCGCCTTCGGTTTTCTTGTCCACCTGCATCAGTTCCAGCCAGCGGTCCGCTCCCAGGTCGGGGGCTACGGCCGGGCAGCCGATGGCGGTCACCAGGGCACGCACGCGCGCCACGTCGTCGCGGTCGAAGCCGGCGACGTCGGCCGACAACTCGGCCGCCTGCACCATGCCGCAACCGACCGCCTCGCCGTGCAGCCAGGCGCCGTAGCCCAGCCCCGATTCGATGGCGTGGCCGAAGGTGTGGCCCAGGTTCAGGATGGCGCGCAGGCCGGATTCACGCTCGTCCTTGCCCACCACCTGCGCCTTGAGTTCGCACGAGCGGCGGATGGCGTAGGCGACCGCCTCCGGATCCAGCGCGCGCAGCTTCTGCGCGTTTTCCTCGCACCAGGCCCAGAACGCCGGATCCAGGATCAGGCCGTACTTGATCACTTCGGCCAGGCCCGCGGAAACCTCGCGCGCCGGCAGGGTGCCCAGCACGTCGGTATCGATTTCGACGGCGATCGGCTGGTAGAACGCGCCGATCATGTTCTTGCCCAGCGGATGGTTGACGGCGGTCTTGCCGCCCACGGACGAATCCACCTGCGCCAGCAAGGTCGTGGGCACCTGCAGGAAGCGCACGCCGCGCATGTACACGGCGGCGGCGAAGCCCGTCATATCGCCGATCACGCCGCCGCCCAGCGCCACCAGCACGCAGCGGCGGTCCAGGCGCTGGGCCAGGAGCGCGTCGAAGATCAGGTTCAGCGATTGCCAGTCCTTGTAGGCCTCGCCGTCGGGCAGCTCAATGCGCAGCACCCGCTTGCCGGTCCGCGCCAGCGCGGCTTCGGCGCGCTCGCCGTACAGGGCGGCCACGGTCGGGTTGGTCACCACGGCGATCGCGGTGGCGTCGGCGGGAATGCATTGGTCCAGGGCGTCCAGGCGGCCCGGGCCGATATGGATGGGATAGCTTCCGCCCGGGGTGTCGACGTCAACAACGTTCATATGCGCTTCTCAAAGGCTTGTAATTGCGGCAGCAGGGCCTTGACCAGGGTATGGACGGGCATGGACCCCGTTTCCACCACCATGTCGGCCACTTCCTTGTAGAGGGGTTCCCGCAGGGTCATCAGGTCGCGCAGGGTGCCGCGCGGATCCGCCGTGGCCAGCAGGGGACGATTGCGGTCGCGGCAGGTGCGGCGGAACAATTCGTCCACGCTGGCCCGCAGGTAGACCACGATGCCGCGCTCGTGCAGGCGCTGGCGGTTCTCGGCCGCAAGAATGGCTCCCCCGCCCGTGGCAAGAATTATGTTGCGCCGTTGGGTACACTCTTCCAAGGCGGCGGCTTCCCGGCGACGGAAACCGGCTTCCCCCTCGATTTCGAAGATTACCGGCACCCGCACGCCGCAACGCGCCTCGAGCTCATGATCCAGATCCACAAACTCGCGCCCCAGCGCACGCGCCAGGCCACGGCCTATGGTCGTCTTGCCCGCGCCCATCATCCCGACCAGGAAGACGGGCAGGTCATGTGGCAGCGACGCAGTCCCGCCCACGCACTCCGTGGCGCAGGGCGGATTTTCGGGCGTATCGTCGGGGGACGCCGGGTCCGGGGCAGCCTCCGGACATGAGATAGCGGAAACGTTCATGTCGGCATTATCACATTTGCCGCCAGTTGCCCGCGCACCACACTGAACAATCTTGTTACAGAAACCGGTTCCCCGCGCTAAGCCCGGACCGGAGATACCCGTAAAATCGCCGCGATGAGCAAGCCCCAGAATTCCTCCAAGAAAGACAAGCCCGCCAAGAGCGGCTCCCCGATACTGCGATTCTTCGTCAAGACCGGCATCTTCTGTGCCGGCCTCTTCCTGTGCGGCGTCCTGCTGGCGGGAATGGCGCTCGCGCTGGCCTGGCCCAACCTGCCCGACTTGAACGCCATGACGGACTACCGCCCGCGGGTGCCGCTGCGCGTCTACACGGCGGATCGCGTCCTGATCGGCGAGTTCGGCGAAGAACGCCGCAACGTGCTGCGCTTCAACGAAATCCCGGACGTGATGAAGTCCGCGGTGCTGGCGGCCGAGGACGACCGCTTCTACCAGCACGGCGGGATCGACTGGACCGGCGTGGTGCGGGCGGGCCTGACCAACCTGATCAACATGTCGAAGACGCAAGGCGCCAGCACGATCACGATGCAGGTGGCCCGCAACTTCTACCTGTCGTCGGAAAAGACCTATTCGCGCAAGTTCTATGAACTGCTGCTGACCTTCAAGATCGAATCGGAGCTCACCAAGGACCAGATCCTGGAGCTCTACATGAACCAGATCTACCTGGGCCACCGCGCCTACGGCTTCGCCGCCGCCTCGCGCACCTATTTCGGCAAGCCCCTGTCCGAGGTGACCCCGGCCGAAGCCGCCATGCTGGCCGGCATCCCCAAAGCTCCCTCGCGCTTCAATCCGATCTCGAACCGCCCGCGCGCCGAGCTTCGCCAGCGCTACGTGCTGGGCCGCATGCACTCGCTGGGCTACCTGACCGAACCCGAATACAAGCAGGCGATGGCCCAGCCCATCGTCATGAAGTCGGCCGAGGGCACGCCGGCCGGCGGCTATTCCATCCACGGCGAATACGTGGCGGAACTGGCGCGCCAGCTGCTGTTCAATGTGTACCAGGACAACGTCTATTCGCGCGGCATCAACATCTACACCACCGTGCAGTCCAAGGACCAGGAAGCGGCCTATCGCGCCGTGCGCGAAGGCGTGCTCGAATACACGCGCCGCGCGCCCTACCCCGGCCCCGAGGAACAACTGGACCTGCCCCCAGGCACCGAGAACAACCCGCAGGCGCTCGATGAGTTCCTCGACGGCGTGTTCGACAAATTCGGCGACAGCGGCGACCTGCTGACCGCGCTGGTGCTGTCGGCCAGCCCCACGGAAGTGAAGCTGGCCCGCAGCTCGCGCGAGATCATCACCGTCACCGACAAGAAGGTGCTGGGCGTGGTCGCGCGCGCCCTGAACGACAGGGCCAAGCCCGAGCAGCGCATCAAGCGCGGCTCGGTGGTCTATATCCGCAAGTTCGGCGACAACTGGGAAATCATCAACCTGCCCTCGGTGCAGGCGGCCTTCGTGGCGCTGTCGCCGCAGGACGGCTCCATCCGCGCCATGGTCGGCGGTTTCGACTTCTACCGCGGCAACTTCAACCGCGTGACGCAGGCCTGGCGCCAGCCGGGCTCGAACATCAAGCCGTTCATCTACGCCGCCTCGCTGGAGCGCGGCCTGACGCCCGGCACGCAGATTTCGGACCAGCCGTTCGAGCTGACGGCGGCGCAGACCGGCTCCAAGGCCTGGAATCCGAAGAACTACGGCAACCAGTACGAGCCCATGCTGACCCTGCGCCAGGGCCTGTACAAGTCCAAGAACATGGTGTCGATCCGTATCCTGCAGGCCATCGGCCCGCAATACGCGCAGGACTACCTGACCCGCTTCGGCTTCGACAAAGCCCGCCAGCCGGCCGTGCTGCCGCTGGCGCTGGGCGCCGGCTCGGTCACCCCGTTGCAGCTCGCCGGCGCCTTCTCGGTGTTCGCCAACGGCGGCTACCGCGTCACGCCCTACCTGATCGACCGCGTCACCGACAGCAGCGGCAAGGTCATCATGCAGTCCAAGCCGGTCGTGGCCGGCGACGCCGCGGCGCGCGCCATCGATCCGCGCACCGCCTGGGTCATGGACGACATCCTGCGCGGCGTGGCCACCTACGGCACCGCCGCCCGCGCCCGCGTGCTGCTCAAGCGCAACGACATCGCCGGCAAGACCGGCACCACCAACGAATCCGTCGATGCCTGGTTCTCCGGCTACACCCCGTCGCTGGTGGCCACCGCGTGGCTGGGGTTCGACCAGCCCAAGTCGCTGGGCTCGCGCGAAACCGGCGGCGGCGTCGCCATGCCGATCTGGGTCGACTACATGCAGGAAGTGCTCAAGGGCGTGCCCGAAGAGAAGCCCCGCCCCCGCCCCGACGGCCTCCTCGTGGAAAACGGCGAGTTCTACTTCTCGGAATTCCCGCCGGGCCAGGCCGTCGCGCGGCTGGGCCTGCCCGAGGCCGACACGCTGGGCGAATTCCTCAACGGCCTGAACGGCAGCACCAGCGAGGAAACCCGCATCAAGGTCGCCCCGGAAGTGGGCACCCAGAGCAACGCGCCCTGGACGCAGAAACTCAACTTCTGACAGTCCCAGGCAAGACAGGCCGGCCCGATGGGCCGGCTTTTTTTTGGTTCATTGAGCATTACCGGGGCCGGGGCGCCCCACGGGGCGGGCGCGGGCCCCGGATCCGGGCCCGGAAATGAAAACGCCCCCACAGACAGGGGGCGTCAGGCACGCGGTGTGCTGCGTGCTGCCTACAGGCGTATCGTCACGGGGACGCCGGCCGCGGCGGAACAGATTTGCGACAGAGCATCCGGCAATTGCGGGCCGCCTCGGGTATCGTTCCAGTGCAAGCCGTCGTAACGGTAGTGAAAGCCCCCGGTGCGCGCCGCCACCCAAAGCTCCTGCATGGCAGCCTGGCTGTTCACCACGACATGGGTATTGTCTTCGAAGACCAGAGTCAGCACATTGCCGCTGCGGCTGGTTTCGATATCGACGTCAAGCGAAGCCGCCCAGTCATCGGCCTGGCTCTCGATGCTGTCCAGCACCTGGTCGATCAACGCAAGAAATTCGGTTTCGGTCATAATCGAGCCTGCAAGAATTACGGAGTTCCCAGTGTTCCAATTGGCATTCAGCCGCATGGCTCTTCGCATTGTAGCCACGCTAGTGACGACCGGCATGGTGGCGGCCTGCGGGTACAAGGGGCCGTTGTATATGCCGACGCCGGATGGCAAGCCGCCCTCGGGCACGCAGCAGCAGCCCACGGTGCCGATACCGCCCACCCCTCCGATTCTATGACCTCCCGATTCCCCGCGCAGCCTGAACTGGCCGGACACCCGTACTTCCAGTTCCGCAACAACGTCCTGTACGCCGAGGACGTGCCGCTGGACCACCTGGCCGAACGCCTGGGCACTCCGCTGTACGTTTATTCGCGCGCCGCGCTCAAGGCCGCCTGGGAATCCTACCGCAGCGCTGTCGGGCAGCGCCCGGTGCTGGTCTGCTACGGCATGAAGGCCAATTCCAACCTGGCCGTCCTGAAGGAATTCGCGCGCCTGGGCGCCGGTTTCGACATCGTATCCGGCGGGGAGCTCAAGCGCGCCCTGGCGGCCGGCGCCGACCCGTCCCGGATCGTGTTTTCGGGCGTGGGCAAGCAGGCCTGGGAAATGCGCGACGCGCTCGCGGCCAAGGTCAAATGCTTCAACGTGGAATCCGAAGCCGAATTGCACCGGCTGTCCGAGGTCGCGCAGCACATGGGCACGCGCGCGCCCGTTTCGCTGCGGGTCAATCCGGACGTGGACGCGCAGACCCACCCCTACATTTCCACCGGCCTGAAGGAAAACAAGTTCGGCATCGCCATCGAGTCGGCGCTGGACGTCTATCGCGTCGCGCAATCGCTGCCGGCCCTGGACATCGTGGGGCTGGACTGCCATATCGGCTCCCAGCTCACCGACATCAGCCCCTATTTCGACGCGCTTGAAAAACTGCTGGACCTGGTCGACAAGCTGGCCGAGGCCGGCATCCGGCTCAACCATCTGGATCTCGGAGGCGGGCTGGGCATCCGCTATACGGACGAGACCCCGCCTTCGCCCAAGGCGCTGCTCGACCCGGTCTTCGAACGCCTGCAGGCCCGCGGCCTGGGGCACCTGCACCTCGTGCTCGAACCCGGCCGCTCGCTGGTCGGCAACGCCGGCGTGCTGCTGACCACGGTCCAGTACCTCAAGCACGCGGAAGCGCGCAATTTCGCCATCGTGGACGCGGCCATGAACGACCTGCTGCGCCCGGCCCTGTACGAGGCCTTCCACGGCGTGCGCCCCGTGCATCCCCGCGCCGGCGCGCAAACCGTCTACGACATCGTCGGCCCGGTCTGCGAAAGCGCCGACTGGCTGGCGAAGCAGCGCATGCTGGCCATCGAGCAGGGCGATCTGCTGGCGGTGGAATCCGCGGGCGCCTACAGCATGGCCATGGCCAGCAACTACAACGCCCGCCCCCGCCCGGCCGAAGTCATGGTCGACGGCGACAAATACTACGTGGTGCGCCGGCGGGAAACGCTGGACGACCTGCTCAAGGGCGAATCCACCCTGCCCTGAGCGCCGGATCCGAACTGCTGCCCCCCGAGGGGGTGTTTTTTCTTGGGGCGGCCCAGCGAAAAAAAAGGTTCATTGAGCATTACCGGGGAAGGCGGCGCGGATTTTGAGGAAGAAGTATTCCTGGTCGCGGTAGCCGTAAGCGCGCCGCTTGATGACCTTGATGGTGTTGTTGATGCCCTCGACGA